>Ga0209060_10004698_pt1 | contig 10433 bp, 9 predicted proteins | sample Coa_R1_8_FD_187155 | JGI IMG/M metagenome (GOLD analysis project Ga0209060, IMG submission 187155) | Surface soil microbial communities from Centralia Pennsylvania, which are recovering from an underground coalmine fire - Coalmine... | ecosystem: Environmental > Terrestrial > Soil > Unclassified... | reverse complement strand
GCGAACCATTGCAGCGCCGACCCTTGCAGTGGCCCGCGAGACGGGTCCTTTAGGGCCCGGTAAGTCTCAGGAGGTTGGAATTTGCCTGACAAACGGTTGTGCGGAACGTTATGCGGAGTTGCGGGAGAGGCGCCGTCGGAGCGCCGCCATGCCGACGATTCCGCCGCAGCCCCCCAGCAGTAACAGCAGGCTGGAGCCTTCCGGAGCGATGGAGTCCAGTTGGACATCATCAAAGAGGATTTGGTTGCCCACCCTGCCGGAGCCGCCTGCGTCGACGATCCGGACGCTGAGCAGGCCGGAATCCGCAGCCGATGCCGTGTAGGTTGTGGAGAAGTCCTCGAAAGTGCCTCGCGGAATGGCGTTGCCGTCTATGGAGAGGGAGGAGAGGAGCGTTCCGCCGGTGACCTGGCCGCCGGAAACCGTGCCGCCCTCCCAAAGCTGCAGATCGGCGTTGCCGGTGTAACCGTCGAGCCGGTTGCCGAAGTAGGCCGACAGAATATACTTCTGTCCTGCCGCCACGGATGCCCCGGTCTGCTGGGCGATGCTGACGCCGACATAAGGGTTGTCGGTCGCGGGAAATCCAAAACCGATGTAGCCGATCTGATTGCCGTCCGGCGCAGCCTGATTGAAAGACTTATTGGGAGTGTTATGCACGACGATGGAGGAGACGCCTACCCCCAGCAGAGTACTTCCTGGGGTAGACCAACCGGGGATCGTACCGTCATCCGAGAAGGGATAGATCTGGGGATTTTCAAAACTGAAGTTGGTGATAGGGATGTTGGTCTGCGCGCCCGCCGTGCCGGGGAGCAGCGCGTTGAGCGTGATGAGAGATAAGACAGATGCCGAAAACGAGATAGCACGACGTAAGACATAGTTGCGAATCATTGGTCCATCCTTCCCATAAGAGGAGCATATGGTAGTATCCCATACCGGGGTGACGGAAATGTGGACAAACCAGGGGGGAAAACGTATCCGATACCTGTTACCAACGACATCTTGGTACGTCTAATGGATACGAAACGCGTTTGTTGGCTCGCCTGGGGATCGGGCGAAAGCATTTGCCCGGAGGAGAACCGGGCAAGAGAAAAAGGCAGTCAGGAGAATAGCATGGCACTGTACAACTTACTCTTCACCTTCACCGTTCTGGCGGCCCTGGTCGCACAGCAGCCCGCATCGCGGCAGCCCGAGCATACGATGCAGTCGTATCTTCAGGCGTTCAGCAAGGCTACCAAAGATAAGGACGGCCGCGTGACCGTGCCCTACTACGTGGATCACACCACGGTGGACGCCACGGCCTTCCAGGGCGTGAAGAACACGCTGGTTTTGTCCGCGCCGACGCCCCAGGTTACTCATGAGGAGGCCATGAAGCACCCCGAATTGCGGGACGAACTGGAGGTGCGGCTGACCCCGACCGTTCTGAATCAACTCAAGAAGCTGGGAGTGAAGGATGTGGCGACCTATTTCCAGGGCCACACCATCCGTGTGACCGGGAAGTCCTCTTCAGCCATCTACCTCTGCTTTCCGGCCGTAGCCGTAAGTACGGTGCTGGTCGAGCGCGCGGAGGACATCACGATCATTCCGGATATCGCTCCCAAAAAGCCGGACGATGGCAAGATCAAGCTCTAATCCGCTAGTCGGGGACAGGTTAGCTTGTCCCCTTGCCTGTCCTGGGCAACCACAGGGGGTTGCCCCTATATTTATCGTCAGGTGACGTAGGGGCGCGCAGGACGCAGCAGTAGGGGCGCTGCTTGCCGCGCCCTGCCCTACAGATTCCTGGGCAACTACAGGGGGTTGCCCCTACTCCTGTTCGTCGGCGATCTGGCGGCTGTAGAGTGCGTTCAGGTCGGCGAGTACCTGCGGGAAGCGCACCTGCGCCATCTCCAGATCGTCATACGTATACGCAAAGCTCTTCCCGCCGAACTCCACGCGAATCGTGACGCTCCCCGGACGCTCTTTTGAGGTCTCTTCGCCTCTCCCGAACAGTTTGCGAAATACCATTATGTCTCCCTTGTGTGGATCATGGGATCACTTCCCTGGCGCGATCTGGGGCCAGCCATCGCGGTCCCAGGTCACTGTCCTGATTTCGAGCATGGACTTGCCGCCCTTCTCGCGCACATACTCGTAGTGGCAACTGAAGCGGTCCACGCCATTGTCGGAGAGGATGCCCGCGTGCCCCGGACCGACCTTGGCATCGAAGGGGGCGCCGGACCCCATATCGGGTACGGAGCCGAGGAGCAGGGTCCCGCCGCCCCGGAGCATCTCCACACCGTCTCTATCCCGATAGGGGCCGATGACATGGGCGGAGCGCCCGACCCGGATATTATACGTGCTGCGTCGGCCACGACAGCAGTAGTCCCAGTTGACAAACAGATAGTAGTAGCCCGCGTGGTAGTAGAGAAAGGGGGCTTCGATGGCGTTTTTGGGATCCTGTGGGTGTTTTGCCAGTGTATAGAGGGGCGAGGTGGGATAGAGGCGTCTCCCGGTTGCAGGGTGCAGTTCGATCATCTGGATCCCGCCCCAGAAGGAGCCGAAGACGAGCCAGAGCCTGCCGTCCGGGCCGAGCGTCACGCCGGGATCGATGGCATTAAAGTTATCCTGCGCTTCCGACCGGATCACCACCCCATGATCCACCCACGCCAGAGGATCGAGGGTGGGACTGGTCGCCAGGCCGATGGCCGAAACGTTCCTGCCGAACGTCGAGACCGTGTAGTAAAGGTAGTATTTCCCACGGATATACCGCACATCGGGCGCCCAGATGCTGTTGCGGGTATTGCCCGGGACCACCTCTTTGACCCAGTCCGGAGACATGGGGAAGACGCTGCCCCGAGGGGTCCAGTGGATCCGGTCTGTGGAGGAGAACGACAGACAGCCGCGCCCGGTCCCGAACACCCAGTAGGTGTCGCCCTCTTTCACAAGGGTGGAGGGGTCGTGCAGTGAGAGATCGGTCTCCTCGGCTTCCACCAGCGTCCTAGCGGTCGTCAGCATGACCAGCGTCAATGCCTTCGATAGAACTTGTCGTCGGTTCATCCTGCCTCACCCATCATTCTCACCCTTGGGCATCGTGATACCTTTGAACACCTAAGAAAACCCTCTTCCCTCCATTGAGAAAGTAACGCTTGCGCCCTTGCTCCCCTCTCCCTTGAAGGGAGAGGGGCTGGGGGGTGAGGGTAGAACCTCCCAGATCGGTTTTCTAGGCACTCTTAGGGAAACCATCAAATTGGTAGCGGCGGCCCGCCTTTGTGGTGAAGTGGCCGGTCCGTTCCTGGAAGCGTACGGTGCAGGGGCCGCCCAGGTGCGACAGGACCACCACCTTTTTCGGCTGCCCTTTCTCCCACTCCATCTCGATCTCAAAACCGCCCCGCGCCCGCAAGCCGCGCACATGGCCGGAGGGCCAGGCGGACGGTAACGCGGGCAGCAGGTGGATCTCGCTGGAGTGCGACTGCACCAGCATCTCCAGGATGCCCGCCGCGCCGCCGAAGTTGCCGTCTATCTGGAAGGGCGGGTGCAGGTCGAACATATTGGGCGCGGTCCTTGCGGGTGTCAGCAGCCCGGTGATCAGCTTGTAGGCGTGGTCGCCGTCCTCCAGGCGCGCCCAGAGGTTGATGCGCCAGGCCATCGCCCAGCCGGTGCTCTCGTCGCCCCGCGTCTCCAGCGATTTGCGCACGGCGGCGAACAGATCCGGGGTTTTGCGCCGGGTGATCTGATCGCCGGGATAGAGGCCGTACATATGGGACACATGCCGGTGCTGCTGCTCCGGCGCGCCCGCATCCCAGTCCTCCAGCCACTCCTGCAATTGCCCATGCACCCCGATCTGCATGGGCGCAAGCCGCGCCCGCGCCGTCTGGACCTGCTTGCGAAAGTCGGCGTCCAGGTTCAGGATCTCGGCTGCCTGGGCGCAGGCGTCGAACAGATCGCGGAGGATCTGCATGTCCATCGTCGGCCCGGCGCAGATGCTGACGTTGGGGTGGTGGGCGTTTTCGGGGGAGATGGAGGGGCAGGTGACCAGCCACTGGTGGGTCGGCTCCTCGACCAGCGTCTCCAGGAAGAACTGTGCCGCGCCCTTCAGATAGGGATAGTGCCGGGCCAGCGCCTTTTTGTCGCCGGTGTACTCATAGTAGTCCCAGAGGCTTTTGCAGAGCCATGCGCCGCCGGTCGGCCACATGCCCCAGAAAGTCCCATCCACCGGGGCCGTGCCGCGCCAGGCATCGGTGTTGTGGTGGCAGACCCAGCCTCCCGTACCGTACTGGGTCTTCGCCGTCTGCGCGCCGGTCACCGTCAGGTCGGCGATCATATCGAAGAGGGGGTCGTAGCACTCCAGCAGGTTGGCCGGCCCGGCGGGCCAGTAGTTCATCTCCGTATTGATGTTGATGGTGTATTTCGAGCCCCAAGGCGGCGACATGCTGTCGTTCCAGAGCCCCTGCAGGGTGGCGGGCTGGCCGCCCGTGCGGGAGCAGGAGAGCAGCAGGTACCGCCCGAACTGGCAGTAGAGGGCGGGCAGCGCCGGATCCTGGCCCTGCGAAAAATCGCGAATGCGTGCATCCGTCGGCTTTTCGGAGGAGGCGGGGGACGCGCCCAGGTCCAGCGAGAAGCGACGGAAGCGGGGCTGATAGTCGGCCATGTGCGCCTCGCAGAGCGTGGCATAGGACTTGCGGGATGCGGCATCCAGATGCTGCAGCGCCGCCGCTCCCGGCGGGCCGACCTCTTTGTAGTTGTGGTAGCCGGTCCCAATGGAGATTAAGAGCGTAACGGCGTCCGCGCCGGAGACCTGCAGCTTATTCTCCGCAGCCTGCACCTTACCGCGCTCGGCATGGACCCGGAGCAGGGTCTGGAACTGCACCGCGCCCACAGCGCCGGCGGAGCGCCCGCTCGTTCCCATCAGCGCCAGGGTATCCGCTCCCTGGACATGGACCTCCGTATGTTGCGGGCTGGCGAGAGAGGCGGTGAACGCGACCTTACCGGGGTGGTCTGCCCGGATTCGGACCACGATCACCTGGTCGGGCGCACTGGCAAACGCCTCCCGCGTGTACTTCACACCATCCGCCGTGTAGGAGACCGTGACGATGGCCTCGTCCAGATCGAGCTGCCGGCGATAGTCGCTTATCGTTTTCGCTGCCGGAAAATCCAACTCCAGGCTGCCGACCGTCTGGTACTGCGATTGGGCCATCGGGCGGCCCATGAAGTGGGCGTTCACCAGGTTCTGGGCGTCCTCCCACTGGCCCGCGAAGATCAACCGCCGTATCTCTTTCAGGTTCGCCAGACCGTCAGGGTTGGCATAGTCGTGCGGGCCACCGGCCCACACCGTGCCTTCATTAAGCTGCAGGATCTCCCTGTCGGTCCCGCCGTAGACCATCGCGCCCAACCGCCCGTTCCCGATGGGCTGGGCATGCAGCCAGTCGGAGGCAGGTCGATCATACCACAACACCCAGGGCGATGCCATCTCTACCTCTCCCTTCTTCCCTTCGCCTCCTGCAAGAGCGCCTTCGGCCCCCTCTGCGAGCAGGCTGCCTGCTCCCAACAGCGTGGCCGCGCCCAATCCAGCTTTCAAAAACCTGCGCCTGTCCATGGTTCTTTTCCTTTATCGTCCGGGGAGATTTATAACATGCCCAATCTTGCCGCGCAGTCGGCGAGGATCTCGCGCTCCCAGGGTGGGCGTTCCGGGGAGCGGGGGTGCGTCCGGTTGGTCGGGATCTTGCCCAGCAGGTGCAGGAAGATCGCGGCGGAGTGCTTGTAGGCGGGCACCGGGGCGCGAAAGGCAACATTGCCCAAGTACTGCAGCGCGTCCGCCAGAGCGAGGTAGGCGGGGTCCTGCGCCGCCCAGAGCCGGTCCCGCTCCGCAAATTTCGCGGGCGCGAAGGCTGCCAGCCCCAGCAGGTAGTCGCTCCCATACTCGACCATATCGATGCCGAGGTCGTTGCCGGTGAAGATCCGGAAATCGGGGCGCAGGCGGTCCCGCAGCGCCAATCGCTCCAACTCGACCAAACGGTCCAGGCTGGAGTGCTTCATGCCCTGGAGCTGTGGGATCTGCAGGATGCCGGTCACGACCTCCTCCGACCAGATCTCGCCGTTGGGCGCGAACATCTTGCCCAGTTCAAAGGCATAAGCCCTCTCCACCTCGGAGACTGCCGCCGCATAGGTCGCGATCACCTCGGAGGCCGGGACGCCCTGCAGCCGCGCGGTCTGGAACAGGATAGGCGTGCCGCCATGCTCCCGAATGCGTGCGATCTCCCGCCGATAGAGGTCCGTTACTATCCCCTCCTGCCCCTCGATATAGGCTCCGGCCACGAACGCAGCCCCGTTTAACGTCTCCTGCGCCAGGCGCAGCACGCGTGCCTTCTCCGCATCGGTCAGCAGGTTCACATAGCCGGTGTCCATATTGACGGCGGGGGTCAGACCGGCAGCGACCGTCTCCTGCAGCAGCATCGCATAGGCGTCCTCCGCGATCTGCCCCGATTCCGTAAAGGGCAGCAGCAGAGCTGCCATGCCCGCTATCCTGCGTCCGGGCTGTCGGCGCGCATGGACGTCCGCCAGGCTTATGGCACGCTCCCCCTGCGTCATCTCGGTAGCTCCGGCACGGCGACCCAGGCCCGCTCCCGCCAGGAGCGGAGCCCGCACTCGGCAAGCTGGACCCCCTTGGCGGCCTCGTGCAGGTCCCAGGGGAAGGGCGCATCGGCGGCCACATGGCGCAGGAACAGCTCCCACTGCGCTTTGAACGCGTTGTCGAAGGCGATGTTAGGCGGTACGGTGGTCCAGCCGTCGGTATAGCGGATCGGGCTGGGGATGTCGGGGTTCCAGACCGGGCGGGGCGTCAGGACGGCGGGCTGAATGACGCAGTCGCGCAGCCCGGCAACGGCGGAGCCTTTCGTGCCGTCCACCTGGAGGGTGAGCAGGTCGTCCCGGCGGACCCGCACGCACCAACTGGAGTTGAACTGGGCGATGATGCCGCTCTCCAGTTGGAAGGTGGCATAGGCGGCGTCATCGGCGGTGCTCTCATAGGGTTTACCCCCCTCGTCCCAGCGCCGCTTTACGTGGGTCGCGCCCAGGCAGGAGACCGCCTGCACGTTGCCGAAGAGGTTGTCCAGCACATAGCGCCAGTGGCAGAGCATGTCCACGATGATGCCCCCGCCCTCCTCCTGGCGGTAGTTCCAGGAGGGTCGCTGCGGGGGCATGCCGTCGCCGCCCTCGCTCGGGTCGCCGCCGGTAAAGACCCAGTAGCCGAACTCGCCCCGTACGGAGAGGATCTCCCCGAAGAAGCCGCTGTCGATAAGCTGCTTCAGTTTGCGCAGGCCGGGCAGCCAGAGCTTATCCTGCACCACCCCATGCTTGACGCCCGCCGCTACGGCGCGGCGGTAGAGGTTCAGGGCGTCCTCCGTGTTAGTAGCGGTCGGCTTCTCGCAATAGACGTGCTTCCCGGCGGCAATGGCTTTTTCGACGGCGGGGACGCGCAGCCTGGTGAGTTGGGCATCGAAATAGACGGTGTTGGCGGCATCCGCCAGGGCGCTGTCGAGGTCCGTGGTCCAGCGCACGCCGCCCGCCTGCGCCGCCAGGGCCGCGAGCTTGTCCGCATTGCGCCCTACCAGGACCGGTTCCGGCAGGATCGCCTCCCGGTCGTTGAGGCGCAGGCCGCCCTCGTTGCGGATGGCGACCAGGGAGCGCATGAGGTGCTGATGGGTCCCCATGCGCCCGGTGACGCCGTTCATGATGATGCCGATGGTATGTGTGGTCATAGGCTTTTAGAATCGCTCAATTATTCTTATTCTGATCGGGGAGGGATGGTATATTGGGGCGTCGCACCGTCCGGCAGCGGGGGCGCCTCTATACCCGCGCGGGGGAGCGTGCCCTCCAGTTCCTGCCGCCAGTGGGCCACGTCGCCTGCCGGGCCATAACAGTAGATCATGCGCAGGGGCGTGTCGCCCGTGTTGGTGAGCTGGTGATAGACGCCCGAAGGGATGTAGACTACCTGTCCGGCAGTGAGCCTTTGGCGCTCCTCCCCGACGCACATCTCGCCGCTGCCCTCCAGCAGGAAATAGATCTCCTCTTGTTCGTGGTTGTGCCAGGGGACCTGCCCCCCCGTCGGCTCCAGCGTGACATAGCCCAGGCAGAAGTTCTCCGCCTGGAGGGGGGATAACCCGCCGACCAGGTTCTGGGAGCGCCGCCGGGCCGGAAACGCCCGCCCCTGGATCTGATTGAGATCCGCGATACGCATAAAGCTTCTTTCCTCTCTGCATCGAATCTTCTGGTAGTTCGCCGCCTGCCGCCGAACTCCTCCTCCATCTGGCACGAAATCGGGAGGGCAATCCTTCCGGAGGCGGATGCGTGGGGAGGAGGCCGAAAATATCCTGTACATTTTATCGGGAGCGCTCTAAAGAATTCAGGGATGTGGCCGATGATGAAGATGCGCTTATCAGGTTTGAAAGGCATTCTCGCCTGATAGCGTGGAGGACCACAATGAGCAATCAAGATATCTCCATCTCTCCCGTGACGCTAAACGGCTTTACCTTTAGCGGAATCGACGCGCCCTATTCGACATCGGCTGTTGTACAGACGCCCGGTATCACACAGGCGGTCGTGTCGAACGGCATCGGCGCACAGACCCCGGAACAGGCAGCCATCGTTTCCATCTCACTGGCGGCGCAGTTCTACAGCGAACTCCAGCAACTGCTGGCGCGGGATCCTGGCATGTTCAAACAGGTGCTTACCCATATCATTGGTAAGCTGAACACCGCGACCCTGAACAGCGCCGGGGAGGAGCAGCAGTTCCTCGCGACACTCACACAGAAGTTCCAGCAGGCCGCCCACGGAGACCTGTCCGGGCTGCAGCCGTCGCCGCTGCCCACTAGTGAAGACCTGCTGCCACATATCTTGCCTCCCGTGTCTGAGTTGGGAAATCTCGTCGTTGGCCCACAGGCACAAACCCCTATCAACCCCAATCTGCTGACCCTACAACTGCAGCAAGCCACACTGGGCGATCTCTTATTCGCGCCGAATCTGCATCCGTTGTCGGCCATTGGCGATCTGTTCGCCCTGCAGCCGCCCATTCCGGCCACCATCGGCGACCTCTTTCTGCCCCAATCTCATACCACGGTCAATCTCCAGCATCTTGTGGCCGTCTACGGGCACAAGGGGCAACTGTTGACCGAAGCCTTCCCGACGCAGGATGCAATCACCTACCATGCCCCCTTCAGCCCCGGCACCCAGCAAGCGCTGGATAGCATTGTTCAGGAGCTGCACACCGCCCTCTTCGGCTCTTCCAACACGCCCTGAGCGGCGTAAAGCCGAACCTTGGCGAACCGGAGTAGGGTTCCTTCACACGCTCATCATGCATCCACGCGTCTCCGTTGCTTCTTGAAGGTGTGGGGATCACAAATCCGGTCTCCAGCATCGCTCCATCCTCTTTCCTGAATGAGCAGAAACAGCGCAGGATTCTGTCCGCCGGTGTCGAATCGCATCGTCAAAGCGTTGCTAATCGCGATTAGCAATATGGATTGGGGAGCGGCCTGACATCTGCTTCGGGAGGGACTTATGTTGCGAACACGTCTGCTTGCGGCCTGGATACTCTGGTTGATGGCGCTGAGCGTCTGTGGAAGGGCCGATGCGCCGCCGGAGGTAGTAGAGCGTGGGAAACGGGCAACAGCGCTAGTAGAAGCAGCAGGAGGCAGGCAATTTGGAACCGCCTTCTGTATCGAGCGCACGGGGTTCTTTCTAACGAATGAACATGTTGCCGGTGTGCCGGGCACGACGGTGACGCTGGTGCTGCAACCAGGAGAAAAAGCGCAGCAAGTGCTGACCGCTCATGTTATTCGCACCGATAAGGAGGCCGATCTCGCTCTTTTACGCGTGGATAATCCTCCAGCTCTTACCGCGCTGAACCTGGGCAGCATCGGCGGATTGGGGGAGACACAGGCGGTCTTGGCGTTCGGCTATCCGTTCGGGAAGGACCTGGCGGTCACCGCAACGGAATATCCCAGCGTTACGGTCAGTACCGGGCGAATCACCGCACTGCGTAAAAGCGCAGGCGAACTCCAGGAGATCCAGGTGGATGCCGCGCTGAATCCCGGCAACTCCGGCGGCCCTCTCTTGAACGAACAGGGGCAGGTTATCGGCGTCGTGCATATGGGAATCCGGGATTCCGGGGTCCACTTCGCGATTCCGGTAAGCCGCGTGCAGCAGATACTTTCGGCGTCGGAAATCACTTTTGCCCCTCCTGTTATCCCGGAAAGCAAACAACATACGGCGCACACATTTGTAGCGGAGGTGACGCAATTCGTTCAACCGGTGGCCGGAGTGACCGTTGAGATGACCCTGAATACCGGCCTCGACGCGCCCCGCGTCTTCAAAGCAAGTACCACCGATGGGCATAAGTTTGCCCTGCAAGCAGCACCTCTGCCGGCTACGATGGATCTGAATCGGCTTACCGTCACCGCACGGGAAAACGG
>Ga0209060_10004695_pt1 | contig 10436 bp, 8 predicted proteins | sample Coa_R1_8_FD_187155 | JGI IMG/M metagenome (GOLD analysis project Ga0209060, IMG submission 187155) | Surface soil microbial communities from Centralia Pennsylvania, which are recovering from an underground coalmine fire - Coalmine... | ecosystem: Environmental > Terrestrial > Soil > Unclassified... | reverse complement strand
GCCCCAATCGACGAGCAAGGTCTCGCCATATTTGCCCAGCATGATGTTGTGCGGCTTCACGTCCCGGTGCAACACGCCGCGGGAGTGGGCATAGGCCAGGGCATTGCACGCGGCCACAAACTGCCCTAACAGCTCCCGAAAGGCCAATGAGCGTTCCCCGGGGTCGCGCTTTTCTGCGTCCGCGGCATAGAACCGTCGGATAGCTTCGTGGAGGCTGTCGCCGCGGATAAAGCGCATGGCGTAGAATGGCCGGCCGTCAGGATAGCGGCCCAACCCATAGACCGGAACGATGCCGGGATGCTCCAGCCCGCCGGTGACCTCGGCTTCCAGAAGGAAACGCGTCTGGCTTTCGATATGGTGGGCATATTTCTCCTGGATCTCCTTCAGGGCAACCTCGCGGTGCAGTTCTTCGTCCTGGGCGACGAACACCGCGCCGAGCCCCCCGCGGGCGTGTTCCCGCAGAATCCGGAATCGCTGGCCGGGGACGCTCGGCTGTCCGGCGGTGGACGGTCGGGTGACGTATGGATCATCGTGGGGACCGGCACGCTGCACGAAAGCCAGGCTGGCACACACATCCGCGTCGCCGACTTTTTGGAGCTCTTCGTGCAGGGATCCCACCGAACTGAGCGAAGCCAGGCTTTTCTGTACGTTGTCGCCGTGCATGTGGAGGTGGCGCTTGATGAGCACATCGAGCAGGTCGCGATCCTCTTTGCGGAGTGCCCGCTGTTCCTGCAAGATTTGTCCCAGGGGCTTCGCCTTGTCCAGCGCCCAAGCATTCATGGCCGTGATCAGCGCATCGCGGTTAATGAAATCCATTTGTAGGGCCATGATGCCGAAGAGGAGATTGCGATCGGCAGCGGCCGGGGTCGATGGGTCAGGGGGCATGATGCAGCGCCTTTATCGAGCAGGGTGGCGAAATCAATCCATTTTCTTGAGTCTAGCAACACCGATGGAGCAAGGGAAGCAAGGTCAACGCTCGAACCGCAATCGCGTTCCGGACTTGCAGCAGCCATTCTCTGTACCGCGTGCCCTCCGTGGAGAATCGCTTCCGACTTCTTTTTTCCCTTGACTCTCCCCTTGCGGGAGGCCGTATCCTCTCGACATACCGAAAAATGATGACTTCCCCGGATGAGGGCGGGTTCATGTTTTCCATCGGCGAGTTCTCCAGAATCACCGGTTTAACGATCAAGACACTCCGCTTCTACCACGAGAAGGGGATCCTGATCCCTGCCTGCGTGGAGGACCAGAGCGGATACCGTTATTACGATCCGCGGCAAATTGAGAAGGCCCGTCTCATTACCCGCCTTCGCGACATGGAATTCTCGCTGGAGCAGATTAACGACCTGCTGGCCAGCTACGACGACGAAGCCGACATCGTGGACTTCCTGGAGCGGCAGAAAGGGATCCTGGAAGCCCAGATGCGGCGGCACCGCACAATTGTGGATTCGCTCAATCAAATCCTTCGTACCGAAAGGGAGGCACGCATGGTTCTGCAAAACTCGACGTTTCAAGTTGAACAGAAGCACCTCGACCCGATGCTCGTAGCCGGCATCCGCATGAAGGGCCGCTACAGCGAATGTGGCAAGAGCTTCGCCACGATCAGCAGAGCGCTCGGAAGGTATATCTCCGGGAAGTGCTTTCTGCTGCACTACGACACGGAGTACCGCGAAGAGGACGCCGACTTCGAAGCGTGTATGCCAATTCGGCAGCGGAAAGCGGTGGAGGGAATCTCGATCCGTGAATTGCAGGGCGGACGTTGCGTTTCGTTGCTGCACAAGGGACCGTACGAAGAACTGGGACGGTCCTACGCCAAGATTTTGACGCACATCAAGGAAAAGGGGTACGAGATCGCCCTACCCACTCGTGAAGTTTACGTGAAGGGACCGGGAATGATATTCAAAGGAAATCCCAAAAACTATCTAACGGAAATTCAGATGTTGATCCAGGAATGAGCCGGGCGTTTACGGCGCCAGTTGTGCAAAGCTCGGCAAGATAGAGAAAATAACTGGCTTCCTTCGTGCGCGGTTCGGTCGATTTTTTCCGATTTTTCAGATTTTTGCTCCCCCCGTGTCAGTAAACGGGGTCGTTTTCGCACTTCTTTAATAGAGGGACAAAATGGCGTTGCCTCAGCAAGAGCGGTCGGCAGTGCTGCCCTCGGCAAGGTCACCTTTTCGTGGAGGTTGGCATGTTGGTTCTGACGCGGAAGCTGGGCGAACAGGTCATCATCGATGGTGACATCACCGTGACCCTTTTGGCCACGGATCGGGGACGCGTTCGCCTCGGCATCGAGGCTCCGAGCCGGGTTGCTATCCTCAGGGCCGAATTGGAGCGGCGAAGTAACCGGGAAATGGAATCCCTTCAGGATTTGGCAAAACGGGCGAGCCGGAAGTATGCATCCGCTCACGCTGAGCTGCTGTTGACAACTTGATCCGGCATAGACCGAGCACACCGGTCCGTGAATTCCTGGATTTGCCGAGGCGATGCATGGCTACGAGTGAGGGCCAAGGAAGGCCCTCTCATCCCCCCTTCGGCAATCGACTCCTGGAACGCGGAATCCGGGCAGGGAAGTCCTGTTGTGCTGGTTCAGCCTGAAATGGAAAGTCGCTGGGTCCGAGTTAGCGGGTAAAAGATGACCTCCCTTGAGACGCTCAGGGGATTGTACAGGTGTTTGATTGCGTGGCTACGGGTTCCTCTTCTCTGTTGCCGGGTCGAGGCGGTTGCCGCAGGGGCAGCGGGATGTTCAGGCGTTGGCACAGGTCGACGGCGGCGTGGTAAGGGGACAAGCGGTTGGCAGCGGCCCACAAGTCCAGGGCGTTGCCGGAGCGGTTGCACTTGAAGCAGTGGAACGTGTCGGCGTGGGTGTTGACGCTGAAGCAACGGGCCGTGCCGGTGGTAGAGCCGTGCAGGGGGCAGGCGCCGCGCTGCTGGCCGGCGTGATCGGAGCGCGGGACAAAGCCGAGCAGGGTCAAGACCTGGGCGATGGTGAGGGCGGCCCGCACGGCAGCGAAGTCGATGGCGGGCCGTGAAGTCTCGGCGCCGGCCTGCTCCTGGTCGTGGCGCGTTTGCCGCAGCTGCTTACGGCGTTCGCGGGCCTCGGCCAGTTTGCGATCGCGTGCGGCGAAGATCGCCGCGTCGTTGCCCAGGAGCTTGTCCTTGGGGGTGACATAGCCGATGGCGCTGTGCAATCGCGCCTCGTTGTAATGCGCCACGTAATCGGTGACGATGCGGCGTGCTTCGTCGGCCGAGAGCGGCACCTGAACGCGGATGCAATCGCCCTTGAGGGTTTTATGCCAGCGTTCGATCTTGCCGTTGGACTGCGGGTAGTAGGGCGCGGTGCGCACATGAGTCATGCCGGCGATGCGGATGAACTCTTTGAAATCACGGGCGATGAACTGCGGCCCGTTGTCGGTGATGATGCGGGGGTGCGTGCCGGGGAACTTTTCGCGGGCACGTTGCAGGATGGTTTCCACGTCGATTTCCTCCATTTTCTCGCGGATTTCCCAGTCGACGAGGAAACGGCTGTAGCCGTCGAGGATGGAACACAAGAAGTAAAAGGTGCCAGCGATGTTGAGGTAGCTGATGTCCACATGCCATTGCTGGTGCGGCCCAAGCGGCTGCACGAAGCCGGTCCCTTTCTTGGTGACGTGCGGCGACGGCCCGGCCAGGAGCCCCGCCTTCTTGAGGACGCGGTAGACACTGGCCGGGGGCTGCACGCGACCACATCGGCATCGAGCATCAGGAAGGTCATGCGGCGATAGCCCTCCAACGGGTGAGTACGGGCGAAGGTGCAGATGGCGAGCTTTTCGGTGTCCGTGAGCCAATGGTCGCGAGGCACCCAGGTGTTGTGCTCGTTGACCTGGCCAAAGCGTTGCCGCCAGTCCTCGTACTTGCTGCGGCCGATGCCGATCCAGGGCAGAAAGCGCGTGACCGGGATGTCGGTCTTGTCCGACCAGGAGCGAACGAAATCGACGAGCTGGTCGCGCGTATCGTGGGGGACCCAGCAGCCGGTCAGTCTTCCCCAAGACTTTTTTTTAGTTCGGTGTGGGCCTCCATCAGCTCGGCCATGACCTCGTTCTTCTTTTGCAGCTTGGCTTCGAGCTTGTGGATCTTGAGCTGTTGGGCGTCCTCGGCGGGCTTGCTCTTGCGGCCGTTGGCAAAAGCGAGGTGGCCGTTCTCGAAGAACCTTTTGAGCCAGTCGTAGAACTGGTTGGGGTAGATCTGGAGTTCTTCGCAGAGATCGGAGACGGGGACCTTATCAAGGAGATGCCGTTTGAGGATGGCGACCTTCTCAGAATCGGCAAAATGACGTCGCGGCTTGTTCATGGGGAAACCTCCGTTCAGGTAATGCTAACCCGAACGAAGCGTTTTTCCAGATTCGACTGAGGCAAAACACTGTTACCACGCATGCTCTGCCCTTACCGCTTGCGTTCCCTCGCTTTGACCTGCTCCTCTTCCCCCACCCACCCGAGCACGAGTTGCAAGGATTCAGTCGCCGCCGGCACCGTCATTGTCTCCTTAGCCAGATCGTCCTGCGGGCGGCGTCTGACAAACTCGGGAATTGCCCGCAGGCATCCTTCCAACAGCTCGAGTTCCCAGGCCAGCGGCGGCCGGACCGACAGGCCCCGCTCCTTGTGGAAGACTTCAGGATAAGCATCAGGTCCGGCCACGGACCAGCCGTGCTGCTGAATCGCTTCGAAGTCGGCCACCGAAATGGTCCATTCTTCTCCGAAAGTGACCGTGGTGGCTACCGTCTGCCGGGCGTTCTGCTCATCGTCGCCGTCGTTTGTCCACATCCGAGTTAACGTTTTCAGATCCTCATAAAGCGCCACGCCCATCGTTAAGCCGGATTGTCCCATGAGGACGGCGTACCACGGACCGTTCTGGAACTTGTCGCATTCGACCCGGATCGCCGATTCATAACCAACCCGTTTCCACGGCGCCTCTCGGAAGAATGAAGCCGCAGCCTCGTAGAATCGGCCAACCTGCTCCCGTCGGATTCCGGGGATATCAAGAAGCCCAGGCCGGGGCTCACCACAGACATGGACGCACATCTGCTTGAGGATTTCGGCCAGCGGCTTCAGTTCCTGGTGGAAGTGCAACCCCATGCCGATTTCCTCAAGGTGCGGCTGCAAGGATTCCCAGCGTGCATCCGGCCGTACATGAATCTCGGTGGGCCGATGCGGGTGCCCCGAGAGCGGACGCAGGATGGCCTGCGCGAGCACGTCCCACAGGAGCGCGTCCGATGGTGGCACTTCTGAAATGGCATGTGCAAGGACAAGTTCGTTGGTGGGGCTTGCGACCAGCACGACCCAGGGACGAATCGGTTGCCCACCGTTTGGGATCCAAGCTGGCATCTGGCGGAAATCGACTTGCCAGACATCGTGCTCTTGGGGCAGTTCGTCGACTAGGTATTTCTTGAGGAGATGCTCGGGCCCCTTGGGGCGCGAAGCTGGATTGGTTCGCTTCTTGGGTTTGATATTGGCCCGCAGCCAGGCGATGGCCCCTGGTGTCGACTTCCATGCGGCCAGGGAACTGCTGATGTACTCAAGGGCTTCGCTCTCATCCCCTGGAATGTAGTAGTCAGGCGACTCACTGGGTGGAAACTTCTCACCCAGCAGATAGGCCGGGACGTGTTTGTTCTGCTTCTTGGCCTCCTTGAGCAATCGCCGGGCGGCCGGATCATCACCATTTTGGCGGAAGGCGAGCAACGCTTTATGGTAAGCCCATGCAGCCGATCCTTCGTCCGGGTATTGTTCGAGAAGATGAGCCAAATCCTCGTCGCGCTCGAGGAAGAACAGAAAGCCGGCCAGGGTGTAGCGGATGCCTTGATTATCGTTGGGGTTCAGCCGGAGCATCTCAAGCAAGTGCGGCACGGCCTCTTCCCGACGACCGGTAGTCCAGAGAGCATGAGCCAGTCCCAGCCGGGCGCGCATGTACGGCCTGGTTCCGAGAAGACCCCAAAAATGGCCGGCCTCCTCTCGAAAGAGGTCTGGACCCAGTGCCCGCTCTCCCGCCGCCACGCCTTGCTCGTACAAATGAAGGGCTTGCTTGCGGGTGGGGGCGTGCTCGGCCAAAAGGACATAGGCATCCGCGCAGTCGGGACAGATGGCGAGGGCTTCTTTCGCCAGATCGAGCTTGCGCCGTTCATCTGGCTCCTCAAAGGCCTCGTACATGATCTGTTGTGCTTGATCGAGCGGCGAATCCCCCCGTGCACCGCCGAAGCTCCCCCACATCTGGCCTTCCAGCGCGCGCCGGTCGGGAATGTCCGTCCGGCTTGGCGAGCGGGGTTGCTTCGGCTTTCGATTCGGTTTCGGTTTTTTCTTGGCCATCGCGAATCCCCCGTAATGAGAATTACCTCTCCTCGTATATTTTACCAATCCTGACAGCACCGTTCCTGCAACCCTGCCCTGGCGGGTTCCGCGCGGACTCATTCAGGGAAGCCTTGGACCGCATGGATCCCGATCTCTGCTGTTCTCGAAGGAACTGCTGGCAGAGCGGAAAATATGGATGAGATTCTGGATATGCGCGGAGTTCACAAGCCGGCTATCGCGAAGGCAGCACCAAGAATGGCTTCTGCTCTCCCAGCCCATCGCCAAACAGCCGTGCGTGGTAGATGCGGAGACCGTGGGCGGCGTGGTACAACGTACCGCCTTCCATGGGTTGATTCTGGATCTCCAGGAACATCAGGGCCAGGCGGTTCACGGCCCGCTCGATCCACTCCTTGTGGAGTTCCGATTCCGGCAACGAATAGGCCAGCCACTCCAAGATGTGGCCAGTCGAATTCATGCGCAGCTGCATGTCTGGAGAATTCCCACGCTCGCGGAAGAACTCCGTCGAGAACGAACCGTCCGCGTTCTGATATTGCTGAGCCAACCGCTGGTACTTCGCCTGTTCGTCCGCCAGGTCTTTCCAAACGCCTTCCGTTTTCCCGCCGTTCCGCAGATGCAAGTTGTGCACCCACTGGAGACCAAATAGCCGGTGGGTGCCGCCACAGGCCGCCTGCTCGACATTGGCATCGACTTCGTACCGCACCAGATCTTCAAAGCGGAGCCTTTCGCCGTAACTGTTGGTCCAGGAGACGTCGGTTCCCAGATATTGTCCAACCACGATGATCGTCCAGCTCAGTTCCTGGCCGGCGTTCACCCGAGCCCGCATCTGACTATGGCGGACGAAATCGAGGAAGTGGTATTGTTTGCCCTGGATGCGAAACTCCCGGTCGGCCGGCATGCCACATTGGGCCATCTCCGCCACAAATTGGTCCTGGTGTCCCTGGCTGACGAACATCTCTCCGGTTTCCACGTCGACGCCGTATTCCGTGGGAATGAAATGTAGCCCACGCAGCTCTCCACCGCTACAGATGTAATCCACGGCATTGACCTGGACACCGAGCAGGGGATGCTTGAGCGAAACACTGGGACCCAGCCCCAAGATGCCATGGAACACCGTCCAGAACCCGTTGTTCAGCAGTAGCTCCCGCTGGCGAACCTGACCAATCACCGTCTCGATGCGATCCTTGAGCAGCTTATCATTGCCGGCTCCCCGTGACGACAAAGGAAGCACTGGCGCGGGAATCGGGATCACCGTTTGCGCCTCGGTTGTCGGCTTGGCGATGAGCTTCTCGTCAGGGGAATCGACCGGGGCACAGCTTGCGCACACCAGGAGGCTGGCGCTCCCGGCGAGGAGGCAAAGACCGATCTTCAAGCGCATCATGGTTCTTCTCATCGTGTTCCCTGTGGGACGAGTGGCTCGGAGACTGCCGCGAGGCGGGGAGCGATCCGCTGCACGCCGGGAACCAACCGCATCAGAGCAATCAGGCGATGCCATTCCTTTGCCGATACGTAACTGAGACAGCAGGCACAGAAAGCGGGTCCGAAAACCGGCACCCCGTAGAGGAAGGCACAACCCAATCCCCCCGCCAGCGCGCCGCCCAGCAGAACGGGACGCCAGCGTGGCCGCCAAGCGAATGCCGGAAATCCAATTTGCCAGGCAAGCATGGCGTAGGCAGCCGGGCCGAGCAGCATCAAGCTGGAGCTAACTTGCGTGGGAGTGTCGGCGGTGCGTGCGTTCATCTCCATGACGGGGTGCAGCGGATACCACAGGGCGAGCCCCGACCACCAATCGCCGAATTGGAGCTTGTGCAGGCCGCTGACCGCCATCACGATGGCGAAGTGGACCTGCAACAGGCGCACGGCGACATTGGCCGCTACGCTCTTATGTTCCCACACGTGTTCGGCTGCCGGCCGCCGTCCAAACAAAAACGTGCCACGCGCCCCCAGCAACCGCGCGGTGACCGGTTGGTCGCGGTCCGTCAGGCCAAGGAGCACATAGCCAACCATCAGGTAAAGCGTCAACATCAGGAGCAGGCTGTCGGCATCCGAGCCCAACGCCGGCGACGCCGTGAAGGAAGCAACGATCAACCACGTCAGGATCGCCGTCAAGCGTGTCCACAACCCAGCGGTGAACAAGATCAGGACGACCATCGAAAGCCAATAGACGGCCTTCAAGAGGCCGGCGTTGGAACCGCACAAGTACAGGATCGACCAGGTAATGGGCTGCGGCAACTCACCAGAGATCCGGGCCGCTTCCCGGTAAGCCTGGCGATCGAACCAGCCGTCGAGCCCGAACAGCGCATCGACATTTCCGGCCAGGGGCAACAGCCAGGCCAGGAACACCAGACCAGCCGCCAGGCGCACAACGTGCAGTCCGACCGGATCGGTGGGAGTGAACCAGAAGCGTATCCACGCGCGGATCGGTCCGGCTGGCGTGGGCGTGGACAGGTCCACGTTCGCTGCACTCGTACGTCCGCTAATGCGAGTTTTGCTCACCGGATAGGTCCCCATAGCTAGCGATGAGATCCGTAAACGCCATCGGGGGCGGGTTGCCCATCTGCAAGAAGCTTGGAGGAATTGATTCCCGGCTATGGCGAACCACCTCGGCCATGGCCGCTCCATGCTGACGGCACAAGTAACGGGCATAGGAACGCACCAGGACAAGTGACCACTCGGTTGGACCGTAGACTTGACGGTTCCGAGGGATGAGATGTTCGGGCACGCGGTTCAGCCGCAACGACTGGTCGCCGGCGACGTCCCAGATGGGTACCATCCGGACTTGCTGATGGGGTGCGGGAATCGCCTCCCCCTGGGGCGGAGTAATCGGCTGGTCCGGGACGAGCCCCTGCGCGAAAAGCCCTTGCAGGTATCGGACCCAGACATTGGCGGTGGAATCAGGAAAGTGCAGTGTCGTCAGCAATTCGCCCTTGGCGTCCTTGAGCTTCACATCCACGAAGACCCCCGGCGCGGATGGGCGGTTGCCCCAAAAATGGTAGTTGTGCGTAAGCTTGAGCGGCTTGAGGTACATCGGAACGAGCGGCTCATCCAGCGACTGCGCGAAGGATGGCGGGCTGGCCATCGTCATGCCCTCGGGGCCCGGCCACGGACCGCTCGGCGCAGCCAGCGTGTGGATGATGATGACACCCAGGTGTAAGAAAATCGCCAGGCTCCCCAGGGCAATCAGAAAAGGAGCCGGCTCGGCCGATTTGGACCGCAGCTGTGCCATCGCGTTTTCCTGTAGAATTCTCGCGGTTCCGTCGGGCCCCTCGTTCCCAGCCTGGGAAGAGGAACTACAGAAGCTAGTAAACCACTTGCCCTGGGCACGTTCAAGGTATTCCCCGTCGTTCTCTCAAACCCCGCAGCTTCTCGGAACGGGATTCTCCGTCTCACCGGCGTAACCAATTCCTTTGGATGCTCTTCCGCAGCACAGCAGTCGGGTGTTGCCACCCGGATGGGGTGAAGGATCGGCCGGCCAATCCTTCGTCCTGTTCCTGCACAACCCTTGGCCATTCTTGGGGTTTCTCATAGGGTGGGGCTTAGGCTCTTGCAGGCTCCGGAAGCGACATCGTATGAAAGCCATCATGATCCACCCGAATCTGAGGACGCCCCTCATCGTGGGGAGCGTTTTGCTGCTCGGGGCTGTCGGCGCTTGGGGTCAGGACGGATTGGACAGGGAAATTGCCTTCGAGATGCGCGATAAGCCGTGGAGTGGAGAAAAGGGGAGTGTTCTGGAATGGTTGAGCGAGCAGACCGGCCTGCCGGTGAGCCTCTCCCGCGCCAAGCCCGCGGGAACGTTGACATTTATCAATCCCCGTCAGGGTGGCGCACCCCGACATTATCGGCTTGGGGAAGTGATTGACATCCTCAACGACGAGCTATTCAAGCAGAAGCTCATCCTGATCCGCCGTGCCAAGACATTCACCATCGAGCCATTCGATGAAAAAATCGACCCGGCGGCCTTACCACGGGTCCTGCCGGGGGAATTGGATCGGTATGGTAATACCGAGCTGGTGTCGGTCGTTTTCTCTCTCCCTGAACTCGTGGCGGAAGATTTTGCCAAGGAAATCAAGGGAATGCTGGGACCGCTTGGCACGGTCGCCCCCTTGG
>Ga0209060_10004693_pt1 | contig 10445 bp, 7 predicted proteins | sample Coa_R1_8_FD_187155 | JGI IMG/M metagenome (GOLD analysis project Ga0209060, IMG submission 187155) | Surface soil microbial communities from Centralia Pennsylvania, which are recovering from an underground coalmine fire - Coalmine... | ecosystem: Environmental > Terrestrial > Soil > Unclassified... | reverse complement strand
CTCAATCTTGCCGACGCCTTCGCGCAGGATCAGATCGCGTTGCCGGGCCACCTCACGCTGACGGTGGGGCTCAAGGTCGAGGACGATCCCTATTCCGGGGTCACACCGATGCCCACGGGGCGATTGGCGTGGCAGGCGACGGACTCAAACCTTGTCTGGGTCGGTGTCTCGCACGCCATCCGTTCGCCTACGCCGTTCGATGTCGATGTTCAGGAGCAGGTTTCGGGTGTAACGCTGCTGAAGGGCAACCCCGACTTCCTGCCCGAAGATCTTGTCGCCTATGAAGCGGGATATCGCGGACAGCTTACAGACGACTTATCGCTGTCGGTTTTCACATTTTATAACGCGTACAATAATTTGCGCTCGATCGAGCTTTCTCCGGGCGGTGCGCTTCCTTTCGAGTGGGGCAACAAGATGGAGGGCCATACTTACGGCCTTGAAGCGTGGGGCGATTACAAGCCGCTCGACTGGTGGAAACTCAGCGCGGGCTTCGATCTTCTTCGTGAAGCCTTTCACTTCGAACAGAGTTCGACCGACTTCCTGGGCGTGTCCGAAGCGGGCGATGATCCGCATCATCAGGCGTTTCTGCGCTCTTCGATGAATCTGTCCGATGCGGTGACTCTCGATGCGGATCTCCGCTATATCGGCCAACTGCCCAACCCGAAAGTGCCGCAATATGTCGAGCTCAATTCGCGGATCGCCTGGGCGATAACACCAAACGTCGAAATCTCGCTGTCGGGATTCAACCTTCTGCATCCGCAGCATCAGGAATACGTCTTTCCGTTCAGCGATGAGATTCCGCGTAGTTTCTTCCTCGACACGCGCTGGAAATTTTGATGCGGTGCAGCAGTATACTCCGCCTTTTGCTGCTGGCGCCGCGAAGAGTACGAATCGCGCGCACCGGTATTTGTGTTCTTGCACCATTGTTCGCAATTCTCGATTCTTCCAGCGCCGCTGCGCCATCTCTCGAATGGGCGGTCAAGGCGGAATATCTGTTCAAGCTGGTCCCGTTCATCGACTGGCCCGAAAGTGCCTTCGCCTCGCCTGCCCAGCCTTTTCGCCTGTGCGTGGTGGGTGATGACCCGTTCGACGGCCTGCTCGACGAGGCCGGCCAGGGACAAAGCGCGGGGCAACATCCGATTGCGATCGTCCGCCTGAAAAATGCCACGCCCGACGATCACTGTCAGCTCATGTACATCGCGGGCGACCAGCAATTTGTGACGCAGTCGCTGAGCGCCGCCAGTGGGTTCCCCGTGCTCACTGTCACCGACGCGCAGAGCGGCGACAAGGGCATCGTCAATTTCGTGAACGTGCAAAACCATGTGCGCTTCGAGATCGATCAACAGGCTGCTCTCAGGAACCACCTGAATGTCAGCTCCAAGCTTCTGGGCATCGCGCTGCCGCAGACGGCCGGCCACGCACCATGAAACGCAAGGCCTTCCCGTATTTCACGAATATCTTTTACGTTGCGGCCATCCTGGCGGCGTGTTTCCTGCTGCTTTTCGGGATCGGGACCATCATCTACGGCACCCGAAACTACGCTGCACAGGCCACGCAGGACACGATCATTCAGGGACGCATCCTGGCGTCTGCCGAAAGCGCCGCTCTCGCTTTCGATGACAAAAAGGCGGCTCACGAATACATCGACTCTCTTGCGTTCAGTCCCAACGTCGAAAGCGCGGCCATTTACGATAACCGGGGAAACCAGTTCGTCCGTTACATCCGTGCCGGCAGCGGCATGCCACCCGCTCGCGCGCCAAGACAGGCAGCGTATATCGCAAAAGACCGCGTGCGGATCGTCGTGCCGGTTACGGAGCAGGGGCGGACTCTCGGCACCGTTTATCTCGAACGCGACATCGAACCGGCGAGCCGGCGCTTTCTGCGTTTCGGCCTCATCGCAATTCTGGTTTCCATGTCGGCCATCATTCTTGGCACGCTCGCCATTTCCCAGCGCGCGCTCGCCATGGCCAACACCGAGCTGGAGCGCCGCGCCGGCGAGCTCTCGTCCGCCAATACGGAACTTCGCGTACAGATCGAAGAGCGCGAAAAGGCGGAAGCGGCGCTCCGCCAATCGCAAAAAATGGAGGCAATCGGGCAGCTGACCGGCGGCGTGGCGCACGATTTCAACAACCTGCTGCAGATTATCGCCGGAAGCCTCGGTTCACTCCGGCGCCGCAGCTCACGCTGGAACCTCGGCGCTGAAGCGACCCGGGACTTCGACCGTTTTCTCGACAGTGCGGAAGAGGGTGCCAAGCGCGCTGCCGCGCTCACGCGCCAGCTGCTCGCCTTCTCGCGCCGGCAGCCGCTCGAGCCAGAGCCCGTCGACGCCAACCGCCTCGTAGCGCAAATGACCAATCTTCTTGCGCGAACGCTGGGAGAGACGATCTCGATCGAGACGGTGCTCGCAAGCGGCCTCTGGCGCGTTTTGACCGACCCCCACCAGCTCGAAAGCGCCGTTCTCAATCTCGCGGTCAATGCGCGCGACGCCATGCCGGAAGGCGGGAAACTGACCATCGAGACTGCCAACACCTATCTCGACGAGAGTTACGTCGCACCATTCGAGCAACTTAAGGCCGGCCAGTACGTGATGATCGCGGTCACCGACAACGGTCTGGGGATGGATACCGCCACGCTGGCGCAGGCCTTCGAGCCGTTCTTCACCACCAAAGCCGGCGGACACGGCACAGGCCTCGGTCTCAGTCAGGTGTACGGATTCATCAAGCAGTCCGGCGGACATACGAAAATTTACAGCGAGCCTGGACAGGGCACGACGGTGAAAATGTATCTGCCTCGCACCCAGGTCGAACCTGCGGTGCTCGGCGAGCACCCGATCGCGCATGAAACGGCGGTTGCGGCCGCGGGCGGCCAGACCATTCTCGTCGTGGAGGACGAGGACAAAGTGCGTGCGGCGAGCGTAGAAATGCTCGAGGAACTCGGTTACCTCGTCTTCGAGGCCGCGGACGGGTCGTCCGCGCTGAAACTTCTCGACGGAAGACCGGCTATCGACCTTCTCTTCACCGACGTCGTGCTGCGCGGCGGCATGAACGGAAAGGAACTTGCCGACCAGATCCGGCGTCTGGTGCCCGGCGTCAAGATCCTGTACACGACCGGATACGCGCGCAACGCCATTGTGCATCACGGCCGGCTCGACCCCGGCGTCGAACTCATCACCAAGCCGTTCAGTTACAGCCAGCTCGCCACCAAGATCCGCGCGGTGCTGGAGCAACCGGGTGAAATGCCCGGTGCATCGTCCGGTTAACGCCGACGCGCCACCGTCAAAGAGTTCAAGTCGCCGTCTATTTCTTCAGCCGCGCTCTGGCCTTGGCGACACGGCGGCGCGCTTCCTTCTCCGCGGCCGCTTTCTCGCGCGCGAATTCGGCTTCGCGTTTGCGGATTTCGGCGCGCGTCCGCACTGCTTCGGCTTCCGCATCGCGCAATTCGCGTTCCGCTCGCTTTCGTTCGACGAGCGCCGCCTGCTTACGCCGTTGTTTCGCTGCCCGTTTGTCGGCCTGCGACACTTTCGGTTGCGGCAACGGATCGGCCTGACGTTTGAACCGACCGCTCGAGCCGAACGGACGCTTCAGCACAACGCCGGGATCGGCGAGCGCGCTTTCGACTGCGAGAGGATCGTTGGTCACCTTCGCGAAGCCCTTGGCGAACGCGGCTTTTCCCGCACCCCACGCCTCCAGCGCCGCCTTCTGCGACGGCGCAGCGATGACCGTGTCGTAAAACCCCAAATGGGCCTGAAAGACTTTGAGCGGTCGTTTTGCCATTCACGGAAGATCCGGGCTGAGGTGAAGCACGGGACAGGATATCGTGTCGCGGCGCGGTGCGTTGCGCAAGGTATGAAGCAAGATATGAAGGGACACGATATCCTGTCCCGATTGACGAGAGGCGCGATGCGGATCGGAATTGTCGGCGCGGGCGCAATCGGCGGGTGGATCGGGATCGCCCTGGCAAGTGCCGGCCACGAGGTGAGCGTGCTGGCGCGTGGCGCGACGCTGGAGGCGTTGCGCGCCGGCAACTGGGTCGTTGAGCGCGACGGCGCGGAGGTCGCGGCGAGCGCGCGCGCAAGCGACAGCGCGGCCGAATTTGGGACGCAGGACATTCTGGTCATCGCCGTGAAGGGCCCTGCCCTCACCGGCGCCGTAGCTGCGCTCCAGCCGATGATCGGGCCGGAGACGATCATAGTACCGGCGATGAACGGCGTGCCCTGGTGGTTCCTCCTCGAAGGCGGTGGTTCGTTGCCGCCGACGGCCCTTCAATCGGTCGATCCGGACGGCAGCATCGCGCGCACGATCCCCTTCGGCCAGGTCGTCGGTTGCGTGGTGCACGCTTCTGCCTATCTCGCCGCGCCCGGCCGCGTCGTACGCCATGCCGGCAACACGCTGATCCTGGGCGAACCCCAGGGCGACCAATCGGATCGCGTTGGCCGTTTGGCCGAGATTTTCGCCGGCGCCGGCATCGAAATCGTACAGAGTGAGAACGTGCGGCGCGATATCTGGTATAAGCTCTGGGGCAATATGACGATGAATCCCATTTCCGCGATAGTGCGCGCCACGTCCGACAGAATCCTCGCGGACGATCTCGTTCGCATCTTCATGCTGCGCGTGATGGCGGAGGCGAAGGAGATCGGGCGCCGCATCGGCTGCGAGATCGACGAGAGCGGCGAAGCGCGGATGGAAGTGGCGCGGAAGCTCGGCGTCTTCAAGACCTCGATGCTGCAGGATGCCGAGGCCGGCCGCCCGCTCGAGATCGACTCCATCGTGGCGGCGCCGCAGGAGATCGCGCGACGGCTGGGGCTCGAAACACCCCATCTCGACACGCTGCTGGGATTATCGCGCCTCTATGCGCGAGGCCTGTCGCGCTGACACGCCGCTGCTCATTGCGGGACGGGACAGTGCAGCGCGCAAGACGCGGCCGAGCTCTTCGCGGGTGAATGGCTTGCCGATGATATGCGCATCCGGGAATTCGAGCATGGCCGAGCGGTCGGCAAAACCGGTCGCGAAGAGAATGGGCAGTCCGGGTCGCAACATCTGCGCCCGGCGCGCAACTTCGGCGCCGTTCATACCCGGCATGGCGAAGTCCATGACGATCATGTCCGCCGCACCTCCGCTGTCGAGAAATTCGAGCGCGGCTCCGCCGCTCCCGGCTTCGTGTACGCAATAGCCGAGATCGCGCAGCATGGCGGCAGCGACTTCGCGCACCGCCCCGTCGTCGTCCACCAGGAGGACATCGCCGCCCGGCTGCGAATCCAACATTGCCGGAGAACTCACGTGGTCCACGTCCTCCTGCTGTCTCGTTTCGCAGCGCGGCAGATATATTCGTACACTTGTGCCGCTGCCCGGGGTCGAGTCGATGCGAACGCCGCCGTTCGACTGCTTGGCAAAGCCGAGGACCTGACTGAGACCGAGACCCGATCCCTTGCCGATTTCCTTGGTGGTGAAGAAGGGCTCGAACACCTTTCGGCGCACGTCGTCGCTCATGCCTGAACCGGCATCGGACACGCAAATCTCTACATACTCGCCGGGCGCCGGTTCTTCCGGCGCAAGCGGCGCGGCGATAGATACATTTCGTGTGCAAACTCTGAGGGTGCCCCCCACTTCCATGGCGTCGCGCGCATTGATCGCAAGATTGAGGACGGCAAGTTCGAACTGTGTCGGGTCGGCCACGGCCGGCCAGAGATTCGCGCCGAATTCCGTCTCGATCTGTACGCTGCCGCCGATCGTACTCTGGATGAGGTCGCGCATGCCCGAAAGCGCATCGTTGAGATCGAGGATTTTCGGTTGCAGGCGCTGGCGCCGCGAAAACGAAAGCAGCTGATCGGTCAGTTTCGCGCCGCGCTCTGCGGCACTTCGCATCCACGACAGGCGCTGAACACTCTTTCCGTTCATTCCTGCGCCGGTCATTTCCCGCTCGAGAAACCCAAGATTGCCGATGATGACCGTCAGCAGGTTGTTGAAATCGTGGGCAACACCCGAGGTGAGCTGTCCCACCGCTTCCAGCCGCTGCATCTGACGGAGCGTGACTTCGACTTTTTCGCGTTCCTCGATCTGGGACAGAAGCTGCCGGTTCGCGGCCGCGAGTTCCTCCGTACGCTCCAGCACACGGTCTTCCAGCTGCTCGTTCAACCGCCGGCACTCGTATTGCCGCCTGCGGCTGCGCAGACTGGACTCCACCAGGCTTATCAGGGTGGTGGGATGAAACGGCCGCTCCAGAAACGTGACGTTGCCGAGGAGCCTGGTCATTTCCGCAGCGGCCGGATTGCGTTCGAGCCCGCCGCCATGTTTCGTCAGAATGACAAACGGAAAATCCGACCATGGCGGTTGCGCGGCGACCCACGCCTCTATTTCGCGGAAGTTCTGGGTGCGTATAGCCTCTTCCGTCACCACGGCCATGTCCGCACCCAACCGCAAGCGGTGGATCAGATGAGGCAGGTCGGCGCAGATTTCGCTGTCAATCCCGGCATCGGACAGAATACGGGCAGCAACCGCAGCATCGCGACCATGCGGCGCAAGGATCAATGCGCGCTGCGTCGAACCGGTACCGCTCTCGGTCACGCGCGTTCCTTCTTGCCGCCGACGAACTCCGGGACGCCACGCAGCACACCCTGGAATTCGTCCAGCGGCTTTCCGAGTCTCATGCCCCTGTCGCTGATGAAGAACTCGCGAATCGTGTCCTCGTGCGGTCCCGCGCGCTTCTTGATCACCGATATGGCGCGGCGTACGCGGCCGATTGCTTCGAAGTAACGCAGCACGATCACGGTATCCGCAAGGTAGGTCACGTCGATTGGCTGCTTCATGTCGCCCACCATACCGTGCTGGGCGACGGTGAGGAACGTGCAGGCACCCTGCCGGTTCAGGTATTGCAGCAACTCGTGAAGGTGCAGAATAAGATAGTGCTCTTCCGGCATCGCTGACTGGTAGCCATTGATGCTGTCGATGACGACGGTGCGAATCTTCTCGCGATCGGCGCAGGTGCGCGCCCGATGCGCGAATTCGCCCGGCGAAATTTCCGCGGCGTCCACCTGTTCTATGAACAGCTTGCCGTCGTCGCGCATTGCCTCGAGGTCGATCCCCAGCGCTCTTGACCGCGTGAACAAGAGTCCGAGTTCTTCGTCGAAGGAGAACAGCGCCGCGCGCTCTCCCCGCCCAACCGCTGCGGCGATGTACTGCAGGACAAGCAACGATTTTCCGGTGCCGGCCGGCCCGATCACCAACGTGCTCGAGCCGCTGGCAATGCCGCCGCCCATCAGTTGATCCAATTCGGGAATTCCGCTCAGAACCAGTGCACCGCCTTTGAAATTGCGATGCTCCGCCGCGACGAGGCGCGGAAACACCCGAACCCCGCCGGTCTCTATGTTGAAATCATGAAAACCGCCCCGGAATGCCTGGCCCCTGTACTTCATGACGCGCACACGCCGCCGTTCGCTGCCGTACATCGGCGTATGCTGGTCGAGGTGGATTACGCTGTGCGCGATGCTGTGAACCGTCTGATCGGCGCGCTCGCTGGTGAGGTCGTCGAGCAGGATGACTGTTGCCTGGTTGTTGGCGAAGTAGTGTTTAAGGGCGAGCACCTGACGGCGGTAGCGCAAGGAGCTTTGCGCCAGCAGGCGAATCTCGGAGAGGCTGTCGATGACGACGCGCTTGGGCTTCTTTCGCTCGATGGCCTTGAAAATCCGCTGAATGGTTTCTCCCAGTTCCAGATCCGATGAATAAAGCAGGCTCTGCTGCTGGTTTGGATCAAGGGCGTTTTCGTGCGGCAGCAGTTCGAAGATTTCTATTTTCTTGTCGATTTCCCAGCCGTGCGATGCGGCGCCTTCCCGAAGCTCCTGTTCGGTCTCTGCAAGCGTGACGTAGATTCCGCTTTCGCCGGCGGCTGCCCCCGCCAGCAGGAACTGGAGCCCGATCGTTGTCTTGCCGGTTCCCGGCGAGCCCTCAAGCAGATGCAGGCGATTTTGTGCGAGGCCACCATATAGAATGTCATCGAGACCGGCTACACCGGTCGCGGCCTTCGGCAAGCTCCTTGTGTCGTCGCTCATTGGATTCCCGCCCATAGGAATGAAGCCATTCGGGCAATGGGCATTCCCCGCGCACGCCCATGAGACTGCTCGGCTGGCCAACAACGTGGCCCCCCGGCAAAAAGTTCCCGCTCCCGCAAAGGCGTCAACCTTCGCGAGCGGTCCCGGCCGGGCTTATTTCACCGGACAACCCGCGCTAGGGTGGGAGGCTGAAGAGGTTCGCCATGTTCGCCCCGGAAATCTACCACCCGCGCCGCAAGGTGCTGGCAAAGAAAATGAATGGCATCGGGCTGTTCCCGGCAAGTCCGACGAGCCCGATGAACTATGCCCACAACACGCATCCTTATGTGCAGGACGGCTGCTTTGCCTATTACTTCGGTGTACCGCAGCCGGGGATCACGGGCGCGATCGATTTCGATTCCGGGGAGAGCGTGCTCTTCGGTGACGACCCCACTCTCGACGATCTGATCTGGCTCGGTACGGCAACCACGATGCGCGAATGGGCGGAGCGCTCGGGCGTTGCCCAAACTCTGCCGCAGTCGCAACTGAAAGACTGGATCACCACACGCCGCGCCGGCCGCGCCGTACATTTCACGCCGCCTTATCGCGCCACGGTTGCGATAGGCTTGTCGGACCTGCTGGACATCCCCGTGAACGCGATAGCGGCAAAGGCTTCGGTGCCGCTGATCCGCGCCATTGTCTCCCAGCGCGAGATCAAGGCGGACGAAGAGATTGCCGAGATGGAGTCCGCCCTCGCCGTTACCGCGGAGATGCACAAGATCGCCATGCGTCTTGCCCGGCCGGGCGTGACGGAGCACGAAGTTTCGGGCCGGGTCGAAGGCGTCGCGCGCGCTGCCGATCTGAAGCTCGCCTATCCGGTGATTTTCTCCTCCCAGGGCGAGGTGCTGCACAACGACCGCCACGACCGCACGCTTGCCGAAGGCGATCTCATCGTCCACGACAGCGGTGCTGCGAGCGCGCGCGGCTATGCGAGCGACATCACCCGCACGCTGCCGGTAAGCGGCGGTCTCGATAAGCGGCAGCGCCGCTGCTACGAATTGGTGCTCAGCGCCCAGCTCGCGGCCATCGAGGCCTGTCGCGCCGGGACACCTTATCTGACCGTACACAAGCTCGCTGCACGGATTCTCGCCGAAGGCCTCGTCGAGGACGGCGTGTTCCGCGGCGATCCCGACGAGATTGTCGACAACGGTGCCTACGCGCTCTGCTTCCAGACCGGCGTCGGCCATCAGATCGGTCTCGACGTACACGACATGGAAGCGCTTGGCGAAAATTACGTCGGCTATGACGAGAGCGTTAGCCGCAGCAAATTGTTCGGAATGCGCAATTTGCGCATGGCGAAGGTGCTCCGCTCCGGCATGGTGGTGACGGTCGAGCCGGGTCTCTATTTCATTCCGGCGCAGATCGATCGCTGGGAAAGCGAGGGCCGGCACGCGGATCTTGTCGATTACACGCGCGTTCGCGAGTTCCTGCCGGTGCATGGCATCCGCATCGAAGACGATGTCCTGATTACGGAGAAAGGCCCGCGCGTCCTGGGGCCGCCGATCCCGAAAAGCATCGCCGATATCGAAGTGGCCATGGCGCGGTAGTACGATTCGTTCGGGCCGAATCAGCGTCGTCTTTGATAAGCTCAGCGCAGGGGACGGGGGACAAATATTGTCATTCCCGCGCAAGCGGGAACACGGATCCGTAGAGCGCGACGAGGGTCGAGCTGATCGTGCCGACCAACGGGACGATGCCGTTCACCGCAAGAGCGCCGGAGAAACTCCACGTTCCCACAATGGTGCCGGTGATCGGCGGCGCGAACCAAAAGATGCGAAGCGCGGCCGGCGATTATCTGCTATTGCCGTTGCCGCGCTTGAGGGGCTTTCCCATGACTGGGCACGTCTTGCCGAACGCAAAGCTGCGGTCGGTTTGCTACGCCATGCTGTTCGTGCCCATGGGAGTGACCAACGGCTACGCGCTCGTTGCGCTCGCCTACCTCCTGTCGCAGGCAGGCGTCAGCGTCGGTCTCATTGCGGGTTTTGCCGGACTGAGTCTTCTGCCGTCGACGTGGCGCGCGGTTTGGGCACCGCTGGTGGACACGACGCTCACTGTTCGCGGCTGGTATCTGATCTCGGCAGCGGCGAGTGGCCTGTTGCTGGCGGCCACAGGATTCATTCCCGTGAGCCGGGACAATTTCGGATGGATTGAGCTGCTCGTGTTCGGCTTCTCGCTGGGGGCGACGCTGACCACGATTTCCGGCTCGAGCCTGATGGCGCATGGTACATCGGAAGAGGAGAAGGGTCGCCTGGGCGGATGGAGCCAGGCCGGCAATCTCGGGGGAACCGGGCTCGGCGGCGGATTGGGCCTTTGGCTTGCACAGCACGCTCCTCTCTGGATCGCCGGCGCGGCGCTCGGCCTCGTC
>Ga0209060_10004692_pt1 | contig 10447 bp, 13 predicted proteins | sample Coa_R1_8_FD_187155 | JGI IMG/M metagenome (GOLD analysis project Ga0209060, IMG submission 187155) | Surface soil microbial communities from Centralia Pennsylvania, which are recovering from an underground coalmine fire - Coalmine... | ecosystem: Environmental > Terrestrial > Soil >... | reverse complement strand
TCGCCCGCACCATCTTCGCCGACCCGCGCATGAGATGGGCCTACTATCTCGTGCAAACCGCGACGGCGGCGATTCTGGTGCTGGCGGCGAACACCTCGTTCGCCGACTTCCCGCGCCTGGCGAGCCTGATGGCCCGCGACCGCTCCCTGCCGCAACAGTTCAGGAACGTGGGCGACCGGCTGGTCTTCTCCAACGGCATCCTCCTCCTGGCCTTCTTCTCGGCGCTGTTGGCGTGGGTGTTCAAGGGTGATACCTCGCGGCTCATCCCCCTGTACGCCGTGGGCGTATTCCTGTCGTTCACGCTCTCGCAGGCGGGCATGGTACGACACTGGTGGCGGGAAGGAAAGCGTCGCCGGCCCGCCGAGATAACGGACCGGGCCTCGGCGGACACGCAGGAAGGGCATGTGGTGCCTCCGAGCGGGGACGAGAGTGCGTTACTGGGGGCGCGCGGCTGGCGAAGATCGATCGTCATCAACGGCCTCGGGGCCTTGGCAACCGCGCTGGTGCTCGCGGTGTTCCTCTTAACCAAATTCATCCACGGCGCGTGGATCGTGGTGGTGGTTGTGCCCGTCCTCGTCCTGATGTTCCGGGCCATCCACCATTACTACGGCAACATCAACGCGCAGCTACGGCTGGGCGATGTCCCGCCCCTGGTCCCCCGGCACAACCGGGTGATCATCCCGGTGGTACGTGTCCACCGGGGCATGATTCACGTCCTCGAATATGCCCTGGGGCTGTCCCGCGACGTGCAAGCGGTCTACGTGGAGGTTGATCCGGCCGAAACCGCCCAGGTACGAGCGGACTGGGAACGGCTCCATAGCGAGGTTCCGCTCAAGGTGCTGCCGTCGCCCTACCGCGCGTTCGTCGGCGTGCTGGTTGACTACATAAACGCCGTGGACGCGGCCCGGGGGGAGGACGTGGTGACGGTCCTTCTGCCCGAGTTCGTGACGACGCACTGGTGGCAGCAGGCTCTGCATAATCAGCCCATGTTCGTGCTGAAAACCGCCCTGCTGCACCGCACGGGAATTGTCGTAAGCAGCGTGCCATACCACCTGCGGTAGCCGGGCGAGGTCGCGTCCCAGCGAGATGGTCACACGGCGATAGGCGAGGAATCTGTCCTCGCGGCCGTTTACCCGTGCCGCGCTTTCGTCAGGCGGGGATCCCCGCAAGGCGAATGCCCAGGTGAGCCATAGCGAGAGGCCAAAAGCCAGTTGCATCCCGATCCGAAGCGACGTGCACCGCATTCCCCCCATCATGATCCAGTTCGCCTCCACGAGCGCCTTCTCCACCTCCACGCCGACGATTTTGCGTGGATTGATGAAGCCGAGTGTTACCATGCGAACCGCGGGCGCCATCCAGGATTTCAGCCATGACTCAGCTTTATCCAAGTCCATTTCCAGGGCCGCGCGGTCGAAGTTTCTGGCGCTAAAAATGGCCTTGCAGTCCAAGAAGAGCATCAGCCCACCCGACAGCATGACGACCACAAACGCGAGCCAGCAGCCCCAAAGGTCATCGACACTCACCTTGGCTTGAATCCACAGCAAGCGAATGGCCAGGGAATTACTCAGCATGAGCGTGAATGCCAATCCAATCACGAGCAGCGTTGGCCATCCCAAGAACACAGACCGATGTTTCTTCGCCAGCTCCCATAACTTCGGCCACCGATTCCGGAAGCCGTATATGAAGCCCAAAATGGCCCGATAGGAACGGATGCGGAGCCCCGTACTCACGAGGAAAACAAGAATCAGATAGTAGTTTAGCACGTCAAGCAAGTTGAGCGCGTCGAACCAGGTAAGCCAACGCATGAACCTTTGACTCCTTTGCCGTTGGATTAACCTTGTCCGCCGTCATCCCGCCAGCGGTCCTCAGTTTGGGCCCGTTCGAGATTAAGGGTGTGCCGGCCAGGCTGATTGCCTGTTTGCGCATGAACCAACATACGGGCCACATCCTTGGCGTTGATGGGAAGCATGAGGCAACTATGGGCGCCTGCTTTTAACACGTCCGTTACGATGCCCTTCTGGCTCGGCGGGACCAGGACCAAAAGCGGAGAATGCGGCCGTCGCCCCAGGTTCTCCCTGTGCCGGTGCAGTCCCAATGTCGTCGGCGTCTCTTCTTGGGAATCGGTTGCCACTAAAGCGTCCTTCGCAAGGACGCCGCACGAGACAAGAAACCTGCACAACTCCAAAGTCTCCGCCACTTCCTTGCGTGCTTTGACGACGAGGAGATCCACCGTTCCCGGATTCCAATCACGAGTGAGGGAAGCGGCTGTGGCGCCGTTGACTACCTCAAACACGCAGTCCGGGAGGGCCTGCCGGAGGCTGATCAAGCTAGCCTGGTCAACGTCAAACGCCATGGCCTTGGACTGGTTCGGCATCTGGTTCTCCTGCTTTTGGCTCAATCCGATCGGTAGTCGTCACCAGGACGTGTTCCTGTACCCACTCAGACTCCGTTTATAGGCGACATCGGCCCAGAGTGCGATGACGATCATGGCGCCAAGGACGGACAGGATGAGGTTACTAGTATGAAATTCACGATCCGCGGCCGGCCACCAACTCCAGGAAATCCTGCCACCGACCACGGCTCCGATTATGCCAATGAGCATGGTGCCGAAGATGTGGGCGGATCGCCGCCGTCCCGGGTACAACAACCCGGGCGGCGGCCCCAGTGAGCAAGCCGATCACGGCGAATACGAGAAGGTTCCACACGGTCTATTCTTTCTGTCGGGCGACTTCTGGAGGGCGCACGGCCGGCCGTGCGCCCACGCAACAGGTGGTTTGGATGCCGATCCTGCCCGCTGCGATGTCCTCCACGTCCCAAGCAACCCGGCTGTCACATGGCTGCCTGGCTGCTAGAGCTAGACAGGTTGTAAACGGTGACTTAACTTAGGCGCCCTTCTCGAAGTCCGGATTCTGGTCGAGGGCTTCGATCTGGGTCACCGCGTGTGCGTCCGTGCGTTCCGAGGTCAGGCGGATCCTCATGCCAGGCTTCAGATCCGAAGCCTTGCAGAGCTTGCCGTCACAGGTGACTTTGGCGTCCGCACTCAGCGTGCAGGTATGCTCCTCCTTGCCTTCCATGTTGGTCATCACGAGCTTGTTGCCGGTGATGCTGACGACCTTGCCATCGTGACTGCTGCTCGCGAACGCTGCATCCTTGTCGAGCGCTTCGATTCGGGTCGCCGCGTGCGGAGCCGCGTCGTCCGTCGTCACCCGAATCCTCATCCCCGCCTTGAGCTCTGCAGCCGTGCAGGTCTTGCCGTCGCAGGTCACTGTGACGTTGGCAGCCAGCGCGTGACTATGTTCTCCTTCCTTGTTGGCCATCGTCAGTTTGTCGCCGCTGACGCTGACCACCGTGCCATCCATAATCTTCTGGCTCGGCCCCGCGACCTTGTCCTTGATCTGGTGCCCCAACTCTTTGACTTCCGCCACCGCTGTTTTCCTGTCCTCCTGGAACTTGTCCTTGTCCACTGAGAGCGTGACGTTGGACTTGCCATCAGCGTTGTCCGACCCGATGCGGAACCACCTCAGGTAGAAGCTCAGGCCGATGAGGCCGACCCCAACCAGAACGAGCACGAAAAGTAAGCGTTTCATCAGTTTCTCCCTGATAGGTTTAAATTGAGTTTGACCGTGTCCCTGAGCAGTTTCCCAGGGGCCGTGGGGAATCCGGTACCGGCACGATCAGATTCTCCCCATGAACACAAGCACCAGTACGATCACCAGCAGCAGCCCCAGGCCGCCGCTGGGGCCGTAGCCCCAACTCCGACTGTGCCCCCAGGCGGGCAGGACGCCCAGAAGCAGCAGGACGAGGACGATCAGCAGGATCAAACCAATAGACATAGATCACCCCTTTCGAGGGTCAGAGACTCGGTGGAGGCCGCCGCCGTGAACGTCACGGCCGGAGGCCCCTGTATGGGTAAACGGGCAGCCCCCCCGTTAAGTGAGCACGGCCTGGTTGTGCGCGTCCTGGGAAACCGGCCCATCAATCACCTCTTCAACTCCCCCTCGGGGTCGCCGTAGGCCTACGGCGCTGACGGGAAAACTGGAACCAGGCGCCGGACATCGCCTCGACTTCCGCAGTCGGCGGCCGCGTCTCAGTTCGGGGGACGCACCTGTCCTGCCCTTGGGCACAACGTGGGCGGTCACTGATACCACCTCCTCCGCGGGTACAGGGATACGTAGGCCCAGAGAACCAGTACGGCCCCGAGGATCGCTACGATCCAGCCGTGCCAGGCGTCTCCCGAGAGAGAGAACGGCTCACTCGGCGATCCCTGGACTAACGAGTAGAGGAAGCCGCCCACGGCGGCCCCGACGATGCCGAGGACCATCGTCATCAGGAAGCTCAGATTCTGCCGGCCTGGCACCAGGAGGCGCGCGACCAGCCCCACGATCAACCCACACAGCATCCAACTCAGAAGGCTACCTATGCTCATCTGACTCCCTCCTCGTTACAGAGAGGAACTGGCCATGTTCGTCCTACGCGGGACACGCGCCCGCACTACAGGATTCCCGGTTGTTCCTCGTTATGACCCCCTGACCTCCCGGCTCATCACGGAGCGCCTGGTCCATTCCCACTCCAGCTTTCCGTAGGAACGCTACCGATTAGCTGGAATACCTGGACCACGTTTCCGGTCGTGAACGCCTGCACGACAGCGCCGGTGACTGGTTCGACTTCCGCAGTCGCCTCGCGCACTTCCATGCCCGTGATTCTCTTAATCTCTTGCCGGAGCGCGTCGGAGGAGCTGGCAAACAGCTGCCGGTGAAACTCCTGGATCTGGGCGGCACCGGCCGGCGTCTTCGCGAGAGCTCTCTCGGCCGGTGACAAGGCCTCGTGCAGCGTAATGACCAGCGTGCCTTCACTCAGGACCACGGTCACGGACTTGGGGCCGTGATTGCCGGTTCGTCGTTGCTCGAAGGCGATGGCCGCCTGGGCAATCTGTTGCGCCATGCTTGTTTTGGACTTGTTCATCCCGTTCTCCCTGGTGGTTGGGACTGCGCCGCGTCACCGAGGGCGAAAAAAAATCGGCATGGCCGAACACCCTCGGGTATTCAACCATGCCGGTTTACTCGCCAACGGGCCTCCCGGCACTGCCGGGGTGCCCTTCATCTAGTCATCCGACGATTGTAACGGGAGCCGCTTGTAAAGTTCACCAGGGCTCCCCTTCAACTTTCATTGTACGGCTCGGAGGGATGAAAGCAAGTGTCTGACTCGATTGTCTCCATTGTCGTGCCCTTCCAGGCTTCGTATCATCTTCCCTGCAAGGGTTGGGAACCGAGTGCTCCTGTCGTGCTGGGCAGGCCGGGCACCCGACCGCCGCTCGGAACGCGTTCGAGGCCACCATGAAAACGCAGGGGGAAATTGAAGTAGCGGTCTGTGAAGGGATCACCCGCTTTGAACAGGAGTACATGGGCCGCGGACCCAAGGACATCCACGCCCACCTGATCGGGGATTTGGTCGTGGTCCGCCTCCGGGGCGTCTTGACCGCGGCCGAGCAGCAACTGGTCAAGTCACTCCCGGCCGAGAAGGGGCGGGACCTGCTCAAGCAAGTACGCACCCATCTGATCGAGACGGCGCGGCCCGTCATGGAGGCGCTGGTGCAGGAGGCCACCGGCGCCAAGGTGGTGAGCCTGCACCACGACATCAGCACCCGCACCGGCGAAGAGGTCCTGCTCTTCGCCCTGGCCGAGGCGCCGTCTTTCCGCGAAACGAAGAAGAAATAGCGCGTTCTCATTTGGGGGCGGCTTCCATTCCGCCCGGAACAAGGAAGGATCGCTGTATCCGGCCCTGTACCGGCTCGAAGCCGCCGGCGCGGTCAAGGCGGTCTGGGAATCCGAACCGCACGGTCGGCGCGGCGCCCGCCGTCGCATCTACCGGTTAACTCCGAAGGGACAACGCCGGCTCGACGCCGGCCGAGTCGAGTGGCGGCAATTCGTCCGCGTCTTCGGCGGCATTCTGGGAGCACCCGCATGAACGAGTCTACGCTGACCCGGTGCCACCGACGCCTCGATCGGAGTAGCCTATCCGATATCATTGTTTCATCGCGGATCGCCATCCTTCCTTGAACCTCTCTGCCTATCGATCCACATGAGTTTCGTGAGCCAGCGCCTCTAATCGCCGGATCCGCTCTTTGATCGGCGGATGGCTGGCGAACGCCGTGTGCGCGCGGGCTTCGAACTTCTTGATCGGATTGGCGATGTAGAGATGGGCGGTCCCCCGATTGGCCACTTTCAGGACGTCCGGGTCGGCGTCGATCTTTCGCAGAGCACTCGCCAGCCCCAACGGATTGCGCGTCAATTCCACGCCGCTGGCGTCGGCCAGATACTCCCGTTGCCGGCGCACCGCTAACTGGATGAGCTGCGCCAGCAGCGGGGCAACGATCGCCAGGATGACGGCAAGGATCAGGAGAACGAGAGCCAACGGACCGCCTCCGTCCTTGTCGCTGTCGCGGCTGCGGCGTCCGGAACCCGGCGTTGAAAAATTCAACACCTGCCAGAAAAAATCCGCCAGCATGACCACGGTGCCGATCAGCACCGTCAAGAGCAGCATCAAGCGGATGTCGTAGTTACGGATATGCGACAACTCGTGGGCAATGACTCCCTGAAGTTCATCGCGCGTCAGCTTCGTTCGCAAGCCCGTCGTGATGGTCACGGCCGCATGCTTCGGATCACGTCCCGTGGCGAAAGCGTTGGGGGCCGTGTCGTCAATCACATAGATGCTCGGTACAGGAATGCCGGCCGCGATGGCCATCTCCTCCACCACATTGAATAGCTCCGGATCGTCTTTGTGCGCAATTGGACGGGCGTGGCTCAGGGTTAGGACCATGCTCTCGCCGCCGAAATAAGCAAACAGAGAGAGCAAAAGCGCAATGCCCGCGGCCACTCCTCCAACTGCGAGCGCCTGCACCACATTGACATGGCGCAGGCTCGACGGCGAGAGATAGGCAAGGAGTCCCAGGCTAAGGAGGATCGCCACCAAGGGGACGAATAGACAGAAGCCCAACACCAGCAACAGGCTGTTGCGCTTATTGGCGGCAATCAAGTCGCGGAAAGTGGGTTGCATGGCAATTCGGCGCGGCGCCACTCCTTTCTCGAAGTCAACGAACTACCGAGGGTGGAGAAAGGAGCAGGGATCTCAGAATTTGACTTGCGGTGCTTTGCGTACTTCGGCGGCCTCCGCCACGTCGAGCTTGAAGAATTCGCTCGGCCTGAAACCGAACATGCCGCCGATCACGTTGGAGGGAAAGCGCTGCAGGGCACTGTTGTACTGGCCCACCGTGTCGTTGTAATGTTGCCGGGCAAACCCGATCCGGTTCTCCGTCGACTTCAGTTCCTCTTGGAGACCCAGGAAGTTTTGGTTGGCTTTCAGGTCTGGGTAAGCCTCGGCGACGGCGAAGAGGGTCTTCAGAGTACCGGTCAGTGCGTTCTCGGCGGCGGCTTGCTCGGCCACGCCCTTGGCGTTCATCGCCTGATTCCGGGCCTGGATGACTCGCTCCAGGGTTTCTCGTTCATGACTGGCGTAGCCCTTGACCGTCTCCACCAAGTTGGGAATCAAATCGTAACGCCGTTTGAGCTGGACATCGATCTGCGACCAGGAGTTTTCCGTTTCCACCCGCTTGTTAACCAGGCCGTTGTAAATGGCGACGAGGGCAATCAGCACGACAAACCCTACGCCGAGGAAGACCAGCAGGAGCAACACTGGTGACGTCATGTTCCCCAACCTTTCTGTGGAACTTACCAGAACGAGGAGGAAACGCCGGTTGGTTGCTCCTCGTCTGCTACCCTTTCATTCGCTGCGCCGACGCTGCTATTTTGATATATTCCGCTCCGCCATGATCAAGGAAACGGCCCCCTCCGCCGCGCAAAAATGAGAGCGCGATGAGAGCGCTCTACGGTCTGGCGCAAGCTCCCCGGCCGGGAACGTCTCCCCAGTGAAGCCCCTCGCAGATGAGGGGCACCAGTGAAAAGTTTCCGATACGGAGGTTCCCATGTTTCGCAAACTGCTTTTGGGATCGGTTGCATCCCTGGGTCTGTTGTCGCCGTTGGCGTTGCCTACAGGCGCAGATGCCCACGAGTTCCATCATGAGCACCGTCACGTCTACCGTGTGTACTACCGGGACCCCTGCCGACCAGGGTGGATCTTCGGCGGTGTGTTCCGTGAACATCGGTTGGCGGTGCGGTTCGCGGAGCAGTTCCGCTGCCGCGGCTTCGCTGTCTCCATCTACTAACGGTTTCCTTCTCGCCGCTGCAAGCCCGCGCGATCCGGCGCGGGCTTATTTTTTCCACTGGCTGCGGCCGTTATAATGGCTTCCGGCTTCCAAACGTGGGACACACAATTCGAGGAGGTTTCCGGTGCCGAGTCTAACGGTTCCTGATGCGAAGGCCTGGATCGCGGCAACGCTCAACGGCCCCGCTGACTGGACTGTCCCTCTGAGCCCGACCTGCCTGCCGATCCTGGAGCGTTCGATTCCGTTGCTGGATTCGGGGGCCCGGCCGGTGACCGAGATTTGGCTGTCGCCGGCAGATCAAGCGGCTTGTGCCCAGGAACTCGAGCGGGCCAAAAGCATCCTGGAAAATGGTTGTGGGTTCGTGGTCATCGACCGCGTGCCCCTCGAACGTTACGGTCTCCGGGAGGCACAGGCCCTTTACTGGCTCATGGGGCAGGGACTGGGCCGGCCGATGGAACAGAATGTGCAAGGAACACTCCTGTATGATGTGCGCGATACCGGACAGGACGTCGCTTACGGAGCGCGCTTTTCCGTAACCAAAGCCGAAAGCACGTTCCACACGGACAACTCGTTCGGACCGGCGCTCGCCGACTATGTCGGCCTGTTCTGTTTGCATGCGGCCAAATCGGGTGGACGGAACCAGATCGTCAGTGGTTACACGGTTTACAACGAATTGGCGAACGAGTCGCCGGAAGTCTTGAGAATTCTCCAGCAACCATTCCACATCGATCGCCGCGGCGGCGTCCCGCCGGGCGAACCACCCACGATTCGCTTCCCGATCTTCGCCTGGGATGGCGGTCGGCTGGTTTGTCGCTACCTGCGCTACTGGATCGAAGCCGGCCAGCAAAACGCGATGCAACCACTCGCGCCGGCCCAGGTTGAGGCCCTGGATATCCTGGACCGGACGCTGAGCCGTCCTGAGTTCCGGGCTGAATTCTACCTGGAGCCGGGACAGATCCTCTTCGTCAACAACCGCTGGATTCTGCACAACCGCACGGCTTTCGAAGATCATCCGGAGCCGGAGCGGCGCCGTCATTACGTCCGCCTTTGGCTCCAAACGTGAGCAGCATCTCTCTCACCGAGCTGCTCTCTTGCGAAGAGTATCCCGTACGATTTGCCGGAACACTTCCACGTATTCCGGCTGATGCGTGCCCTTGCGCACTGCCATTTCAATCGGCAGCCGTTCGATCTCGAAGTCCAATGGCCGCACCTGCAGTCCCGGTGTGCCCTGAGCCAGCTCCTCCGTGACATACATGAGGGCGATGCCAATGCCCAGGGCTACGTACACTTTGGCCACGTCCACCAAGCCGCACACCAGCGCAGTCTGCACCTGCTCACTCAGGTTGTGCTTGCGCAGGATGCGGTCGAAGGCCTTCCGGTCTGCTCCTCCCTTGGGGGGCAAGATCAACGGATGCTGGACCAGTTCATGCAGCGTAATCCGTTTGGCCCGGGCGAGGGGATGACCGGCTGGGATCAGGAGACTGAAGGGCTCATCAAACAGATGCTCGTACTCCAGATAAGGACTGCGTGGAACGTCGGGGTCGCAAGCCAATACGCCGAGATCGGTCTCGCCCCGTTCGACGACCCGCTGCAATGCCGACCAAGCGGCGATGCGGAGGGTCAACTGAATGGCCGGCCGTTCGGCTCGGAATTGCTGGATAGGTCTCGGCAGGTGATGCGCGAAGAGATAGGCCCCGGAAGCCACCACGAGCTCCTGGCGAAGATTCTCCCGCCGGGCTTCAAAGAATCGGCGGAGCGAGTCCAAGCCACTCACATGCGGTTGGACCGTTTCTAGCAGCAGCCGTCCCTCGTCGGTTATTTCCACGATCCGGCCCCGCCGACGCAAGAGCTTGGCCTTCAGCTCGCGCTCGAGTGCCCGGATCTGTTGCCAGACGGTGGAAGCAGACAGGCCCAGCGCTTTGGCCGCGGACGTAAAGCTCTCTTCGGTTGCGGCCAGGCAAAAGCTGCGGAGCTGAGCGAGTTGGATTTCCTTGTACCGGTGACCTTGGTTCAAAGGCGTTGCTCCTCCAGCGACACCGGGTTGGTGGAGACCCAACCATTTCGTTTTGTCCCGGCCAGCAGCCAATTTAACCAACTTTGCTAAAACAACGAAACAGTATCCGCGTCCCCGATCTTTGGGAGCCCTGCGATGGCCGCGCCGACGAAAGAAATCTCGTCGCCGGGTGAAAGCCCCGCCGACTTCAAACCGTATGTACCCGATAAGGTGGT
>Ga0209060_10004684_pt1 | contig 10457 bp, 11 predicted proteins | sample Coa_R1_8_FD_187155 | JGI IMG/M metagenome (GOLD analysis project Ga0209060, IMG submission 187155) | Surface soil microbial communities from Centralia Pennsylvania, which are recovering from an underground coalmine fire - Coalmine... | ecosystem: Environmental > Terrestrial > Soil >... | reverse complement strand
TGGTACTCGATTGATGCCTTCTTTCTCCTCACCAGAGGGAACCATCCTCCTGGATGCCTACCCCCAGTGCCTTCTTCCTCGGCAGTTGTCATGCGCATCGCTGCTCATTTCCAATTATCATCCAACAGGCGTGCGATCAATGACTCGCAGCTTGGGTGGAAACCACTACGTGGGCGGTGGAAGAGTTGGGATGAGATCTATAAAGGCTTTGCCGCGCGTTCCCCTGATCCCACTGCTGTGCAAGCGGCGAAGGCAGCAGAAGAACTTACAAATCGCCGTTTTAAGGCAGCTCGTGATCGTGGTTCAGCTGCATCGGCTGTTGCTTGCTTCTTGTGTGATCTGGAAACGCTGCGGCAGATGGTGAGCCTGCTAGATATGCCTCAAGATGTGCTGCTCCAGCTCTTTACCAAGAACCCAATCTTCCATGACTGGTTGGTGTTCACTGACGAGAAATGGCGCGGAATCAATGACTCGCAGCTTGGGTGGAGACCACTGCGTGGGCGGTGGAAGAGTTGGGATGAGATCTTTAAGGCGAGTTTTGCCGCGCGTTCTCTCGATCCGATTGCTATACAGGCAGCAATCGTGGCAGAAGAGAGGACAAATCGCCGCTTTAAGGCGGCTGGCGATCGTGGTTCAGCTGCGTCAGCGGTTGCTTGCTTTTTGTGCGATCTGGAAGCGCTAGGTCAGGTGGCGAGCCTGCTCGGCGAGTCGGAGGAGGTGCAGATAAGCTTGTTAGCGAGCAAAGACATCTTTCCGATGCCTGATACTGATAATACGGTTGGTCGTTTTCCGCTGGTTCGCCTACCTGTGCAAACACATGTGGATAACGGGCGATAATCATCTAGAGAGGCCCGCAAACTACCTGTGGGCCTCCAGGCCCAGAAAGAGCCTCCACATGACCAAGCCGTGCCTGGAATCCTGACGGGGTTTATCTATCGGAGATCGCCAACAGTGGGTCAGTCGCCGTGGCTGCCCAGACCGTTTATTGCGGCGGGTTTTGTAGCCACACTGGTCCAGGCCCACTTGAGTGTGATGTCTGATAATGAGAGACAGTAAGTGTTCTGTTTGCAGGAGGCATCGGATATGGAAGACTTCAATCCGGTCGAGTTAGAAAAGCAGCAGCAAGCGACTTATAGCCGCTATCATCGCTTGTTGACGGTCTTCGAGCGTTTGCTGGCGCTCAACGCGATAGAGGCAGCCAACACCAGTGGAAGATGTACTGATGCAAAGCTAACTGATATTAAAAGCGTAGCATTGGGGTGTGGGAAATCCACATGGCCGCATTGGTGAACGGCCAGGAGCAGGATGTGTGGTGTTACGTTCAGGCCATTCCTGAAATTGAGAATAAGTTCGAGGTGGATGAGATCATTGTGGTGTAGCTCCGCCGCCCTATGCGCTCTCTTTTCCTGGCGAGTACCCGACTCCAGCAGGCTAGGCTAGTGGAGGATAGTTGCCCCTGCCCCCCACCAGTGCTTTCAGTGCCCATTCACCGCACGCTTCTACCGAGCTACGCTGGCGTAGTGTATGCCGCTTAACGCAGGGATCGGCATGATAACTGGAAAGCGAGTACCAGACTCTTGAGCGAGGAGTCCACCAATTTGGATTTGGAGCAGCTTACAGAGCGTGTGGCCGAGCGGATCATCTTTACGGTCGGATCGGCTACCAACGACCCCAAAGCGGCAATTATGCGCCTGTTGCGCCAGTATCTGGCGCTGGCGCAAGAGCAGGCGTATGATGAGGCGCTGCGGGAGCAGCAGTTGGAGGAGCGCGACCAGCAGAACTGATCGCCTGACTGTGCGCGTGCTTGCCCACCGGCCCCTCTGTGCGGTATTCTATGGAAGCGCATCCCTGCTGTGGGGATGCTTTTTTCTGGAGAAACCAACCCATGGCAAAGCCTGCTTCTGAGATCAAATGTACTGGCCGATGTACCATTAACCCGACCAATGCCCACCAACCCAGCCCGCTCGTGGCGAACCTCTTGATTTGCCGGTTTTGTAAGCAAGTGACGAAGAAAGGCGATCCGCTGCCGGGGTCCAAGACTCCTGGGCAGAAGAAACCGCAGTAGCCTGGCGTCTTTCCAGCGTGCCCTGCTGCGTTAGCGGTTGAAGAAGCGCTGGGTGAGCATAGCAATGAACACGCCTTCAATCACCAAGCCAAAGATCGCCTCAAGCGCCGTTACCCAGCCCTGCGGACTGCCAAGCATAAAGGGGGAGGAGAAGACGCGCCCATGAAAGGCCGTGATGCTCAGCACAAAGGCATCGTTCCAGGGGAGCGTGGGAGGATAAAAATTGCCCAGCACATGGTACGCGGCGGCAAAGCCGGTAATGAGCAGGGCGTAAGCGATGAGTATGCGCTCCAGGCGAAATCCATAGCCGGCCAGCGTCGCCAGGAACCCGGAAAACAGATAGGCGAGGAACTTTCTCCCGCGTCTCTGCGAGGATAGGCTCCCCACCAGGACCGCAAGAAGGAGAAGGAGCAAAGCCCCCCACCAGTGTGCTACACTCATCAGCACAGCCAGGATGACCAGCAGGAAGGCCAGCCCCAGTCCCCAGGCTGGTAAGTTCCAGAGGCGGTTGAGCCACGACTTGGGGTTTATGGTGCGAAGTCGCTGCCAACCCCGGCGTGCCTGTGGGCGCGCCCACTGATTCAATCTTCTCACCATTTGCCTGGGAGCATATTGTCCCTGCGCCTTCCAAGCTTGCAGCACGAAAGCGTGGCCAGTCTTGAGAGCACCCTGCCACATCTGAGGGAGCGTCAGTGTTTTCAGGCGGGCAAGCGCCTCGGTGAAGCCAGTCATCGGGAGTTTGCTTTCCAGCCACAGCGCCTTCCGTTGCATAATCTGCGCCCGATACGTGAACCGATTAGCGGCGTCAGTAACTCCTTGGGAGCGCAAGATAAGTGCTAGTTGGCTGTACGCACGAGCTGCCGCTTTATATTCCTCCAGCCGCTGACTGTTTTCCTTCTTCTCCTTTTCTCCATCCTCTTCAGAAGTGGCCTGCTGTGCTTCCTGCTCATCTCCGAGCGAGGTGACTTGGTTCCACTCTACCTGGATAAGCTGAACCCCATTCCAGTCGACGTCAGCAAGTCGGGTTTTGTATCGAGCTTGATACCATCCAGCCGTGTATTTCTATCCATGCGTGCTTTCCGCAGATCGGCACCTTGCAAACGCGTTCCAGAAAGGTCTGCTTCTTGCAATTGCGCCCTCACAAGTTTGGCTTCCTGCAAATTTACACTCCATAGACTGGCACTGTATAACTGAGCATCAGTGAGATCTGCGTCTTCCAAGTGTGCCATATTTAGGCGAGCAGCCTGCATTTTTGCGCCGCTCAACCAGGCATGCTGTAGTTTAGCGCCCATAAGGTTAGCACCCTGCAAGTCAGAACCACTCAGAATAGCTCCTGTCAACAAGGCGTCCTCAAGCCAAGCGCCTGTTAAACAAGCATTGCCAACGACAGCATCCTGTAATTGCCCATAATAGAGGTCTGCCTCTTGTAACTGAGCTTTAGTTAGATGGGCTCCTGAGAGCCGTGCTCTAGAGAGGTGCGCTCCCTGTAATTGAGCGCCAGTGAGTTGAACGCCTTCCAGGTTTACACCATAGAAGGAAGCACCTTCCAAGTGGAGATTAGAAAGATTGAGCGAAAGCCAGAATGTGCGGGTATCTGGACCCACAGGGAGACCTGATGGTGGAGGTAGCTCGTTGTATCTAAAGCGCAAATCGCCAGGGGCAACACCTCCATAATAATGGGTAGTCACCACCAGCGTAGCTAACCAGAATACCTCTGCTGCGTTGAGGCCAACACCATCAAACGGGCCGAGGCGGTCTCCGTGATCGGTTTCCTGCTCCCACGCCTCCATCCTCTTTCTTAACTCGGCTTGGCGCTCTTCGGGCGGAAACTCGCCCCAGCGCTCCCCGATGGACGTCTCATTGGGTGCTAGCTGGGCAGACCCCTCTGTCGCAGGGGGCGGCTGAGGAGTGGTGCTGCCTGCTTTGTTCGGCACGGGAGAAGCAGCCTCCTGCTCTGGCGTGGCTGGAGGTGTCTCATCCACAGTCTGCTTTCTGCTCGTGCGCCTGGGGCTGCGCGCCGTTCGTGGCCGCTTGGGGGTGTCTGCTGGTTGCTGTGCGTCGTCAGGCATCCTGGTCCCTCCTGTGCTGTCTGTCTGCTGCTACAAGCATACACGAACTGACGAGGAATGAGAAGCTGAGATGCGATGATTCCAGGGCATTTGAGAAGTTCCCTGAAAGCAACACGAGTGCTCGTTCTGAGAGGCGCACGCACGAAGCAGTTGGCAAGCTCCGTGCATTCCCAGCGAGTAAGGGAGCCGCTGGTCGATTCCACCAGCAGAAGCGTGCTGGTGGCACTTCCACGGCTCCCGGCAACTTCGGTCGTGTTTGTGGTTTCTCCCACAAGCAAGAAGGAGGCTTGATGAAAGGGCTCTTCCGCTTCGTGACTTCTGGACTTCCCCTGGCGGTGCTGCTGGCAAGCGTCACCCTGCTCTTCTCCGCTGGCAGTGCTGGCGCGGCCAGTAGCAGCTTCAGCACGTTCGAACTGAGCAGCGTCGTGGGCGCCACCTGCCCTGGCAGCAGTAGTTGCACCAACCCGGCCGCTGAGCCACAAATCCGCGCTGATCAGGCTGGCAATTTCTACGCGTCCTCCGAGAATGGCCTGGGCGGGGGCACGGAAGCCTGGAAATCGACGGATGGCGGCAAGCACTACACGGCGCTGTCCTCGCCCAACGCTCTGTCGCAGGGCTTCCCGGTGGCCCCAGGCGGCGGCGACACCGATGTGGCTGTGGCACCGGTCAAGAACAGCAGCGGCTTCTACAACGTCTACATTGCCAGTTTGAACCTGGCCAACGTGGATGTCAGCACGAGCATGGACGGCGGCCAGACCTTCCGGCTCAACCCCACCAGCGCGACCATTCCTGGGGATGATCGGGAGTGGATCGCCGCGGATGGGTCCTCGAAGGTGTGCATCTCGTACCACGACGTGGCTACCGACAATATCGATGTCAATTGCAGCGCGGACGCCGGGGTGACCTTCACGCAGCTGGGCGATGCCATTGACCCCACTCACGCCTTCCTCATCAACAACAACGCGATTGGCAACTTGATGATTGACCCCACCACGCATCTGATCTACCAGACCTTCAGCGGGATTCATGATGCCAGCGAGGTGGCGTGTGGCGAGCAGGGCACCTGTGGCTTCCACACCGTCTGGATGGCCGTCTCCAGTGATGGGGGCCACACCTTCACCGATTACAGCGTGTATACCAACTCCAACAATCAGGTCAGTTATGGGCACCAGTTTGTCAATGTGAGCATTGATAGCGCTGGGGATGTCTTCTCCGTCTTCACCGATAATCACAACGTCTCCTACAGCACCAGCGTCTCGCCCGCGCATGGCACTACCTGGACAGCTCCCATGCAGGTGAATAAAGCGCCTTCGAGCACGGCCATTTTTCCCTGGAGTGTTGCCAATGGCAAAGGCGGTCTGGATATCGTCTGGTATGGCACGTCCTACTACGATGGCGTCAACCCACCCGATAGCTACCCGGCCAGCGCCGCCTGGTATGTCTACTTCGCGCAGAACGGGAATGTCTTGAAGCATCCGGCAAGCTTTACCCAGGTCCAGGCCACCCCCATTATCCACTTTGGCGGTGTCTGCGAGAGTGGAGTCACCTGCTCAGGCAACCGCGATCTGTTTGATGATTTTGGTGTTGCTGTCAATCCGATCACCGGTCTGGCTTCGATCATCTACAGCGACGACCAGTACAGCAACGACGCCAACAATCCGCCCCAGTCGGGGTGTACGGCTGCCACCAGCAACACCAGCAGTTGCGACCACACCGCCATCGCCACCCAAATCGGCGGCTCAGGCATTTGACGCCTGCCTGTGCTGCGCTTCACCTGGTCGTTGAGTCGTTGTGGGGAGCGCTGCCGCTCTGGCAGCGCTCCCCACGTATCCTGGCTTCGCAACTTTTCAATCGCTCTGCGATGCTCCCTCCCATGCTTACCTTTGCGGCCCTCCCCAGAGAGCTACTCGCCTGCTCAAGAGCATGACCCTCAGCGCGCTGAGCCTGGCTTGTCCGCCACCCTGCTCCAGCTGCTTTCGCGGGTAGGACTAAAGATTGCGTGTGGCTGGCGACCGGGAAGGCATGGATTGCCGCGTCCGATGGGTGCGCTCCTCCCACCAATGCAGCGCCTCCAGCACTGAGGCCAGCGCCTCTGCGTAGGTCGGACCTGATCCGGAACACATCAAGAGATCGGGTACGTCGGCAATGTACGCTTACTGCTCTTCGTCCCAGCAAATAATGATCGTCTTCTTGAAGATGTCGGTGGTTATGGCAACTCCTCTCTCTGCTGCAAGCGTGCTTTCACCACACCCAGGGTAACTCGTCCATCCGGGTCGTGTACCGCTTCGACAGATATGCCTGTTTCGGTTTCCAGGCTGGTTCTTTGAGTGCGCTGGCGAAGGTCAGGGTGCCCCGGCCCAGCTCGGCGTTCACCGTATCGACCAGGGCCATCGTGGCGCGCTGGCGCTCGATCATCTCCGGCGGCAGGTCGAACAGGGGCAACTGCTGGTGCGTGTCGGGCGCTAGCTCCAGCAGGTACACGCCTGCTCGATGGTAGGCGAAACCAGGCTGATATACCCGACGAGCCAACCGCTGTGCCACCGCCATGAGCGTCGGCGTGTGATTGGTCGGCGCGGAGAGATGCACCGTGGCCGAGCGGGCATCCTGCGGCTGTTCCTTCTTGAATCCGTTGGTGCCCAGGAACACGCCCAGTACGTTGGCGAGGGCCTGCTGCCGCCGCAGGCGCTCGGCTACCTGGACGGTATAGTGGGTGATGGCGTCGGTCAGGTCGGCGAGGCTCACAATGTCCTGCCCGAAGGCCCGGCTGTGCATCAGTTGCTTGCGTTTGGGCGGAGCCTGCGAGAGTGGCAGGCAGGAGATACCGCGTAGCTCGTAGGCCAGGCGCAGGCCCACGATGCCAAGCTGCTGGCGTATCCACGGATCGGGGGCGCGCTTGAAATCGAGCGCGGAGCGCACTGGCCCAGGGGAGCGCTTGGTGCCCGCGAGCCGTGCCGCCAGGCGGATATTGATGCCCCACACCTCGTCTACGGCCATCTCGGCCAGGATGGCGTCAATCTCGTCCTCGTCATACAGCGCGTAGATACCATCGGCGCGCTGCTTGGCCGTCTCCATCGCTACTTTACTGAGCACCTTGGTTGCGCCCAGGCCGATGCTCACCGGCAGCCCCACCCAGCGGTTGACCGTCTGCCTGATGTCCTCAGCAAAGCTGAGTTGGTCGGCGTGGGGGATGGCGGAGCAATCAAGCCAGGCTTCATCGATGCTGTATATCTCAAGGGGCTGCGGGCTGAACTGGCTCAAGGTCTGCATGAACCGGGCGGAGAGGTCACCGTAGAGGCTGAGGTTTGCACTGAAGAGCTGCACGCCCTGTTGCTCGATGAGGGGCAGCACCTGGTGCAGCGGCGCACCCATCGGAATGCCCAGCCGCTTGGTGGCCTGGTTGCGCGAAATCACGTTGCCATCATTGTTGGAAAGCACGGCTACCGGCTTGCCGCGCAGATCGGGCGCAAACGCCGCCTCGCAGGAGCAGTAGAACCCATCCGCGTCAATTAACGCCAGCGTCTGCTGCATCAGCGCACCCTCGGCTGGGCGATCACATAGGTCACCACGCCCCAGACCACGACCTCCGTGTCTGCTGTCAGCTCGATGGCGTCAAACAGCGGATTATCGGGAACCAGCAGAATATCCAGCCCCTGCCGCTGATAGCGCTTGAGCGCAAAGTCGGGACCACTGATGACTACGACCACATCGTTGTGGCGGGCCGGGAGTGAGCGATCCACGATCACAATGTCCCCAGGCTGCACGCGGGGTGTCATCGACGTGCCCGCGACGCGCAGCAGATAGGTAGCGCTGGGATGGGTGATGAGGGCGCGGTGGAGGTTGAGACTCTCCAGGTGTTGCTCAGCGGGGCTGGGCCAGCCCGTGCTGAGGCGGGAGAAGTCGGCGGGCGAGGCGAGCGTGACGGGTCCGTCCGATTGAGGGGAATGCGTCGTCACAGACTACCTCACAGTTCTAGCGGAGAAGGAAGGCCACTCCCTCGGCACACAGGCACCGCCGAGGAAGAGCAAGGAAAGACGCTCGCTCCGCAGGAAACAGCCTCCATGCAGCCTGGCAGGACTCATGTCCGCAGGGGAATCCAGGCGGGAAGCGGGCGAATGCCTAGCACACAGGCATCAAGTCTCATATAGAATAAAAGTTCTATATTGTCAAGCCCCCCTGACCCCGTCAAATCCCGTCATCCCCCGTCAAATCCCGTCAAAACGTGTCCAAATGTGCATCGATTGGAGCGAAAGATGCCCAAACGTGCATCTAGCGGAGGGCGATCTCTGCTGCGCTCAGCATGGCAGGTGTATGAGGAGAAGAACCTCTGTCACTGAAGAATAAAGTCTGTCACCAGCCAGGCTGATCCAGGGGTCTCGCTTCCGGCGAGGAGGCGCACTCCATCAGGCAGTGCCTGGCTAGACCTCTTCCTGGAGTGACACACTTTATTCGTACAAAGCTGCCCATTTTCCTGCACTCACACCCGCAGAGTGACAGAGTGTATGCTCCTCGTACAGCAGGGGCGCGCTTCTTGCGTGGGATGACATTATGGAGGGAAGGGAGGAGGAGTTGATCAGTCCCAGCCAACACACGACCCTGGCCGCACTGCTGGTCCAGCTTGGTTTGAGCCAGGCCAACCTGGCCGAACGGTCTCGCACCCATCCACGGACGATAGCTCGCGCTGTGCGTGGCGAGCAGGTCAGCGCGGCGGTGCGTGCCCGGATTGTGGCGGCCATCAATGTGGCTCGCGCGGAGACAGGGCTGCCCGGCGAACTGAGTGCGTCCGACATCTTCCCCACTGGCTGACTCGATCAGCCCTCGCGTGTCCGCGCCAGCGGCAGGTGGAGACGCCCAGAAACCGGAGCAGCACTCCTGCCAACGTCAAGCCTCCCTGCTTCCTTGTCTCCGTATCTCTGGGCGCGAGTACCCCCGCTTCAGCAAGCGGCGTGCCAATGCTGCACGCGCCCCCTATCTTGAGCTTGCCATCCCTGCTATGATGGTGTCACGTTGCATCTCTGCTTGATGAGTCGGAAAGGATGTCTCCAGTGAAGGAGCAGCAGCCATCAGATGATGCCCCTGCCAGCGTGGCACAACTTGTCGCCGCGATGCAGGCACTGGGCCGATACAGCGGGGAAAACAGCGCAGCCGAACACGAGGCGGAGGCGAAGCGGTTGGGAAGCGCCAACGCCTACCGCGCCCGCCTGGCAAACGCCCTGTTGGGGCTGGTGGAGGTGGAGACCCTGCTGGCTGATGGGGCGGGCCTGTCGGCAGAGCAGATGCAGGCCGCCCATGGGCAAGCCCTGGTTTCAGCGGGCGTGGAGGACGATCCGGCCCGGCTCTTGGGGTTCCTGCGCTGGCGCGCGCTGCGCGTGGAGGGACCGCTGCGCGATCTCGCGCAAGACGAGGCCACCGGGCCACTGATCCTGGCCGCCGCACACGCTGCCGAGGGCCTCCAGCAACTGCTGGGCGTCTGCGAGGACGGGCAGCGCCTTGCGACTGCCTCCCCAACTCAGATGACAGCGGACCTTATCGCCGCGCGGCAAGCGCTGGCGGACGCGATAGCCAACATTGACATCATGTTTGATCTGATCGCTCAGGTGGAACGGCTCTGACGTTGCGCGGAGCCGAGGCGTCTTGCTCCCCCATGGCTTTCCCTGCTGCCTGGCGGGTGACCGCGTGCGCCGGTGATCTGTTGGTCACGCCGACGCGAGGCGCACAGACGCGCGTCACCGTTCCTGGCCCTCACTCTCGTCGGGGGCGGTCTCAACTTCCACCGCGCGATCATAGGTGAGCCTGGTGCGGCCCACGATGACGTTGAAATAGTCGGTTTCATAGTGCTCATCCGCTTGCTCGTCTTCCTCCCAGGCCACCACGACGCGGGCCACGCGGGTGATGTGAAGCTGATGCAGCGCAAACACCATGGCGGAAAGCGGCATCTTGGCGAGCATCGGGATCGTGGCAAACGGGGTGTCATCCTCGATCCGGCGAAACAACGCCACGTAATACTGTGTCCGCATCGCGCTCTCTCCATCCTGAGGTAGGAAATCCCTGGCCTGCCTGCGGCCTCTCGTGCGCTTGCTTCCGGCTGTTTGTGCCTACTCTCGTAGAGGCTGGACGCTCCGGCAACCAGCTTGGTGAGCCGGGCGTGGCCTGCATCGGCTCGGCTCGCGTGCCCAGATGGGTCACCCCTTCTGGGGGACTCTCTCCCCGACAGTTTTTGAAGCTCATCAGTGATAAGTGAAAGATGGATGTTAAATAGCGCTCCTTTAGTATCATGAGAGCAGTGCTCAACCCGCCTCATGAGAAAGGAACGCTCTCTGTATGAA
>Ga0209060_10004678_pt1 | contig 10470 bp, 9 predicted proteins | sample Coa_R1_8_FD_187155 | JGI IMG/M metagenome (GOLD analysis project Ga0209060, IMG submission 187155) | Surface soil microbial communities from Centralia Pennsylvania, which are recovering from an underground coalmine fire - Coalmine... | ecosystem: Environmental > Terrestrial > Soil > Unclassified... | reverse complement strand
GGGAGCGCCGTGCGCCGGTGGGAAGCTGGCGGCACCCGCTCGCGGCTGGACCGCGGATCTTTGAAAACAGAATAGGATAGGGGAGAGGCTAATTCCGCGATCAATTGATCGCGGCCCCATTGAAGCCGCTGACAACATTGGCGCGTTTGTTGTCTGTTGTCAAAATTCCGCGATCAATTGATCGCGGCCCCATTGAAGCAAGGCCAATCCCGATATTCCGGGCGACGTTGGTGCAATTCCGCGATCAATTGATCGCGGCCCCATTGAAGCCGAATCGATACCCGCAGCTCCTCATCGATGATGGCGTAATTCCGCGATCAATTGATCGCGGCCCCATTGAAGCGCTGGAGGCGGGGCCACTGGGACAGTCTCCAGTGTCAATTCCGCGATCAATTGATCGCGGCCCCATTGAAGCAAGGTCCTGCGTTCGATTTTCATAATTTCCCCTGATAATTCCGCGATCAATTGATCGCGGCCCCATTGAAGCAAGCCGGCTGTCGTGATGGCCCAAATTAACGGCTGAATTCCGCGATCAATTGATCGCGGCCCCATTGAAGCGATTCAGTGGACGATTGCGGGGCCGAATGAGTATTCAATTCCGCGATCAATTGATCGCGGCCCCATTGAAGCGGGCTGTAGCGCCTGGCCGTCTGCGCCGATCACCTTAATTCCGCGATCAATTGATCGCGGCCCCATTGAAGCGCCACGAGCAGCCGGATCGTGACGTCGCCGGCCGCAATTCCGCGATCAATTGATCGCGGCCCCATTGAAGCGCCCGGCGTACGGCAAGACCTGGCCGGGCGATGCGAATTCCGCGATCAATTGATCGCGGCCCCATTGAAGCGGGATCGGATACGCCTGTCACCCGAGCCCGAGCCTTAATTCCGCGATCAATTGATCGCGGCCCCATTGAAGCTAAGAAGCTCCACGAATGGCTGGTCGCGGCGATCGAATTCCGCGATCAATTGATCGCGGCCCCATTGAAGCTTGGCCGCGGTCTTCGTTGCCGCTGCCGTGGCCTTCAATTCCGCGATCAATTGATCGCGGCCCCATTGAAGCTGGCTGCGATCGAGAAGTCCCCAACGGTGGAAGCCGTAATTCCGCGATCAATTGATCGCGGCCCCATTGAAGCCCGAAGACCCGGTGAACGCTGGCACTCCAGCAGGCCAATTCCGCGATCAATTGATCGCGGCCCCATTGAAGCCGTTTCAGTGTGATGGGTCTGAACACTGTAGGCGGAATTCCGCGATCAATTGATCGCGGCCCCATTGAAGCGTTAAAGGCAACCTGACGGGCATCACGGCCGAAATCAATTCCGCGATCAATTGATCGCGGCCCCATTGAAGCAAGAATCCCTTGAACCCCGACCTTTCCGCCTACGCCAATTCCGCGATCAATTGATCGCGGCCCCATTGAAGCGCCGGAATCCGCCCTGAATAATGAAACCGCAAGACCAATTCCGCGATCAATTGATCGCGGCCCCATTGAAGCCTCGATGATGGCGGGGTCTTCAGTAAGCCAACCTTGGAATTCCGCGATCAATTGATCGCGGCCCCATTGAAGCTAGCTTATACTCCGCACATGCCTTCGCACTCGTTTCAATTCCGCGATCAATTGATCGCGGCCCCATTGAAGCGGAAACTTGCCCTCTTTGCCAGCGAGTGCGGACCACAATTCCGCGATCAATTGATCGCGGCCCCATTGAAGCGATCTTGCCGAGAATGCGGCGGGCGATCTTACGAGAATTCCGCGATCAATTGATCGCGGCCCCATTGAAGCCTCTTTGCGCGGGTACACATTGTCCTTTCGGTCAAGAAATTCCGCGATCAATTGATCGCGGCCCCATTGAAGCCTAGACGTGCCATCAGGACGAGTCCGGGTCTGCCCCAATTCCGCGATCAATTGATCGCGGCCCCATTGAAGCCTCGTCGCCAGATGCGTCCCCTTCTGATCCACCTTCAATTCCGCGATCAATTGATCGCGGCCCCATTGAAGCTGATAAAAACGGAATCGGAGTTGCATTAGACAATGGAATTCCGCGATCAATTGATCGCGGCCCCATTGAAGCAGCGATGACCTGCATATTACCGGCTGCGCTGACGTAATTCCGCGATCAATTGATCGCGGCCCCATTGAAGCCAGACGATTCAGAATCTCATCGACGAGATTGGGCTAATTCCGCGATCAATTGATCGCGGCCCCATTGAAGCCGAGGTGACGGCCTCGCGGTTCAACTGCGGCGGGTAAATTCCGCGATCAATTGATCGCGGCCCCATTGAAGCCAGTTCGCCGGCCGCTAGTAGTGCGTTCGTGACCGAATTCCGCGATCAATTGATCGCGGCCCCATTGAAGCCGGGAACGGCCGGCCATGCGGTGATCCCGCCCTTTTAATTCCGCGATCAATTGATCGCGGCCCCATTGAAGCGACGTAATTTCCAATGCGATGGCGTGTCATCGGGAAATTCCGCGATCAATTGATCGCGGCCCCATTGAAGCCTTGGTCGCCGCGATGGCGCCGGCCACGCGCTCCTTAATTCCGCGATCAATTGATCGCGGCCCCATTGAAGCGTAACATCCCCGGTCCCGGATGAGCGACAACCAAACGAAATTCCGCGATCAATTGATCGCGGCCCCATTGAAGCCGGGACTCCCTATCTGGGCGCCTTCGCCGTCTTCGTCAATTCCGCGATCAATTGATCGCGGCCCCATTGAAGCCAGGCAGCATCGCATCAGGCCGCCATGACGAACCCAATTCCGCGATCAATTGATCGCGGCCCCATTGAAGCGGTCAAGACGCGCCCCTGGACCCGCAGCACCATCTGAATTCCGCGATCAATTGATCGCGGCCCCATTGAAGCAAGCAGAAGCCGCGCGTCACGCCGGACCCTTTGACCAATTCCGCGATCAATTGATCGCGGCCCCATTGAAGCCTGTAATCTTGGGTTGTAAGCACAAGGCAAGTAACCAATTCCGCGATCAATTGATCGCGGCCCCATTGAAGCATCGGCGTTCACTGTTCCTGCGTAGATCACGCCCGAAATTCCGCGATCAATTGATCGCGGCCCCATTGAAGCGCTGCGATGTTCTGGGCATCCGGGATGAGCACGTCGCAATTCCGCGATCAATTGATCGCGGCCCCATTGAAGCGCGTTGGCGCCGCCGCGGAACAACTGGCCGGCCGTAATTCCGCGATCAATTGATCGCGGCCCCATTGAAGCGCCTGACCGGTGAGGATGTTCGAGTAGACCGGGTCAATTCCGCGATCAATTGATCGCGGCCCCATTGAAGCCAAGCCCCGTAGCTGCGCTGCACCACGCCTTCAAAGAATTCCGCGATCAATTGATCGCGGCCCCATTGAAGCACGAGTCTTGCGGCGGCCTATCGGGCGCGGATCGCAATTCCGCGATCAATTGATCGCGGCCCCATTGAAGCAGTCAGCGCCTCTGGGCTGAATACTCCAAGCAAGCTCATTCCGCGATCGATTGATCTACGGGGAGGTGCGCCAGCCATCACGATGCGGCCGCGGCGGCCTTCTTGGGCGTGAACAGGTAGGCTACGAGGCCGGGAAGGCCCAGCTTGCCGTCCCACCCGCCGCAGATCTCGGAGATCGTCTGAGCGCCCAAGGCGCGGTAGCTTTCGGTCTGCGATTCGCTGAAAAACTGGTTGGCCGTGGTTTCATGCGGGAAATCGGGATGGCCGCTGAAATAGCTGACAACGTCCGGGGATTCATTACCGCGCATCAGGGGTTTGACATAGACGAGATAGCCGTCAGGCGCCGCCGTATCGACGGCATCGTAGCGGATGCGGGCGAGCGCGCAACGGGTGGTCTTACCGCGCAAGGTCTCGAAGGACGGCGCGTCGAAGTCGATGGGGATTTTCAGATCGATGCGAATTTTGCGCAAGGCATTGCCGAGATCGCCGTAGGTGTAGTCCGCATCGCAGCCGCCATCGAGCACGACGATGTAGCGGCAGCGGCGGCGCACCATTTCATAGAGGGCGAGGTTTTCGAAATGGCCGCCGTCGGAGAGATACACCCATTGACTGGTATCGTTGGTCAGGCCGAAGGCCTCGCGCACCAGAGAGCCGACAGCGGAGGTCGGACCGGCTTGCTTCCACGCTTTGGCCCCGGCGGCGCCCGGATTGCCGAGCCAGGAGCCGAGGCGCGCGTTAAAGAGGGTCATGATGAAACCAATGATGGGCGAAGAGTGGTAGCCCATATTCGGGCTGGCGGCGGCGCCGGAGATGGCGACCGCGGTGCCCAGGGTGATGCCATCGGCATAGCCGGTTGAAGCGCGATAGCCCAAATCGGCGGAGCCGCAATGGAGCGGGCTGATGGTGAAGGACTCGGCCTTCCGCTCCTGCCAGGCCAAGCGCTGTCCGGCAACGAGGTTGAGGGTCACGTTCACGAGGTGGAACGGCTTCTGCGCGGGATCGAGCCTGTGCATTTCGAGGTTGTCGCTTTCAGCAAAACCGGTGAACGGGACAGCGTCGCGAGCGGGGTTGGACGCCCCGAGATAGGCGCGGATGAGGCGGTTGCGGTACATCGCCTGCAGGGAAAACTTGTTGATATTGATGTAACGGGCCATGAACCAGGAAATCAGCAGAAGAACGGCGCCGGCCAAAAGAATGGACTCGACACGCGTGCCTTCCAGCGTTTCCGGACTGCGCCAGTCGGCAGGGCTCAAGCCAGTTAAAGCAAGCAACCAGCTTGTCAACATCGCGAGGGACGCCAGGAAGACGACGGCAAAGACCGGGGCTGCGAGCACCGTGCCGAGGCGCGTCAACGAGACTCCCTTGGGCGCGCGGGTATTGGCGGTGGCGGCACTGCGGTCGCTGTAACCGGCAAGCGCGCTCATCCAGCCGGCGAGGCCGCCGGCGGCCGCGAGCGCCGAACGCATCCAAACGCCCAACTGCAGCACCTCGCCGGGAACAATCAGCACCAGGGCACTGAGCGCCGTCCAGCAAACGATATAGAGGAGCAGCCAGGCTCCGGCGCGAGACAACCATTCCCGGTCTTCGTCCTTGAGCAGACGGCTGGAGAGGCCGACGAACAGGCAGCCGGCGAGGGTAAGCGCGAGTAACAGAACGGGAGCCGCCAGGGTCGTGTAGACCGGCCATGACCCTTCCGCATAAAAGTGATTGGCCAACCACCAGGCGGTGGTACCGCCGATGCCGCCGCTCAGTAGCGCGGCAACCGTAATGCCGAACCAGAGAAAGAATTGTTGCTTGAGGGGCTTGCGGCACGATACCAGAAAAGCCAGGCAACCGGCGAAGACCGGCACCGTCACGCCGGCAAGCATTTGCGGATAACCCAAATAGCGGCTGGACTCGGCGGCATCGTCGTAGAACCAGGAATCATTGATGATGAATGCCAGGGCGGCGAGGATTACCGGCGCCAGCACCCATTTCAGAAAATCAATTTCGGAGTGCCGGCGGGCTCCCACCCCGGGCAGGTAGCGCATCATATTGAAGATGCCGATGGCGAACAGAGCAGCACTGGCGATGAAAATGACGGTGGAGAGCGCGTCGCTAATGCCCGGGCCGGGATCGAAGCGGGCGATGGAAAGCGTCAAGCGGGGAACGAGGAGCGCGGCCATGAGGAGCGGGATGAAAACCAGCCAGTTGAGAAACATGTTGCGGACGACAGTAGCGGCGAGTGTCCAGGTATCGGCGGAGAACAGGCCCAGCTTGGGCGCGAGATACTTGTTGTATTCGCGGAGGTGCTGTATCGGATCCGGCTCGCCCGAGGGGATGGGAGCCGATTTGCGCCGTAGAAAGGGAATGATCTGGGCGAGTCCGCCGGCGCGATGCTTCCAGCCGGTCAGCCAGCCGCCGATGTAGCCGCCGCCGGAGACGGTCGAGAGATAGTCGAAGTCCTCCAGCAGCTGCTGTTCGGCCAGTTCCTGGATGGCGCCAAGGGCAAAGGTGGCGCTACGGATGCCGCCGCCGGAAATGCAGAGAGCCGAGAGCGGCTTTTTTTCGGCGTGGACCTGCCGGAACAGAGCAGCCGCATCGAGCGTGCGGCAGTAACCGGAATCGGGACGGAGCCGGCTGAATTCGTCGGAAAGAACCGCGCCAAGAGGCAGCACAGGGTCTTGCGGCATGGCAGAACTATGCGCTTGCAGCGAGGCGAAGTCAAGGGAGGGGATTCCGGGAGGAATGTGGGAACGGGCCGAGGGTCCGGCCCCGTGCAGGAGGGGTTAGAGGCAGGCCACGAAGGACGGCGGCCTGCCCTACACCTGGTTTACTTTTCTTCGGCGACGATACCGCCGCCGCCTTTTTTCTCCTTGCGGGCGGCTTTCACTTTTTTCGTATCGAGCGCCTTCTGCATCCAATTGTCGGCGGTCTTGATGGCGGCCTCGTACTCGTCCTTGCTGTCGAGCAGATCGGCGCGCTCGCGGATCAGCAGGTTTTCGTACGACATCGCATCTTCGTACTCTGGATTGATCTGCAGCGTTTTATCGAGAGACTGCAGACCGGAGTTGATGGTGGGAAGCCACTTGGCTTTGAGATCTTCCTTGACCTTCTTATCCTTGAAGGGGCCGGGGTCGTCCTGTTTCATGCCCATATCGAGGCGGGCATTGGTGTAGGCCGGATACCACTTCGACCACGCAATGAACCCGAGACTGTAGTAGGCATCCGCGTTGTTGGGATCGACGGCGACAAGTTTCTCATACCACTGCTGGGCATCGTCCCACTTCTTCTGGTAGAGGTACAGAGAGGCGACGGAAGCAATGGCGACGGTGTTCTTGGGATCCTGATCGAGCACCTTCATGAAATTGTCGAAAGCCGCCTTAGCCATCTGGTCATTCTCGGGCGAAACGGCGCCGGGAATGTACTGCTGGAAATAGGCGGTGGCCAGATACAGACGCGCGGTGGGGAAAGCGGGATCGAGCTCAACGGCGGTTTTGAAGTGCTCGACGGCTTCCTGGTATTGGGCTCCCTGGAATGCGCGGACACCCTGGTTCAACTGATCGCGCGATTTCAGTTTCTGGCAACCGGCGCCGAAGACAAGCAGAGCGGCGACGGCCGAACTCAGAATCACGGTGCGCATGTTTATTGTCCAGCCTCCGATTTAGGAGTCATCAAACCGACCTTATCGATGCCGACTCCGTGAGCCACATCGATGGCCCTGGCGACATCGGCGAATTCCAGATCGGGATCGCCTTTCACGAAGACCACGCGCTCGGCGCGGGTCTTGAAAATTTCCTCAAGGCGCGGGCCCAGCTGCTGCTCGGTAACGGGATCCTGGTTGATCTTGATGGAGTGATCCTTATCGAGCACAATGACGACAGTGCGCAGATCGGCCTGATTGGGCTTTTGGTTCGGCGGAGGAGGCTGCGGCACGAGAGCCTCGAGACCATGCGGCGTCAGCGGCGTGATGACCATGAAGATGATGATGAGCACCAGCAGCACATCGATCATCGGCGTCATGTTGATATCGGATTTGGGACCCTTGCCGGATCCAACTGCCATTGCCATAAAAAATTACTCCTTATGAAATCCCAATTCCCGGATGGCTACTGCCCAGCGGGATTGCCGCCCTTCTGTTGATTTTGATTCGGCGCATTTTTATCCTTCACCTGCTCGGTGAGGAGACCGACCTGGTCGACGCCGGCGGCGCGGAGATTGTCGACGACGGTGACGACTTTTTCATAACGCGCACGGGCATCGGAGCGAATAAAAACCATCTTGTTGATGCGGTTCGTAAGCAGGTCGCGAACCTTGTTGGGCAGGTCTTCAGCGGTCATCTGGGTATTGCCGAGAAACACCTTGCCGTCCCGGGTGACGGCGATGAGGATGGCATCGCTCTTATCGGCATCCTGCATGGCGATCGGGTTCTTGGTCTTCACCATGTTCACCTGCACGCCATGCTGAAGCATGGGGGTGATGACCATGAAGATGATCAGGAGCACGAGCATCACGTCGACCATGGGGGTGACGTTGATATCGGATACAGGGGGGTTATCCTTAACTTTTTTGAATTCGATTTTCATGGTCGTTCTCCTGGAACTCGGCAGAAATCGCGGGGAGGCTTGCGCCTCCCCGCCGAATCAACTCGCCGGATTCCGCAGCCAGGGACTACTTACGGGTGGCGCCGGCGCCACGCTGAGAGCGCTTCAAGAAGTAGTCGATCAACTCAGAGCTGGAGTTACCCATCTCCACGTCGAAGGCTTCAATCTTGTTGGTGAAATAGTTGAAGGCCCAGACGGCGGGGAGAGCGACGAACAGACCGATAGCGGTGGTCACGAGGGCTTCAGAAATACCGCCCGCGACAGCGCCGAGACCGGTGGACTTTTCGGTGGAGATTCCCTTGAACGCGTTGATGATGCCAACGACGGTTCCGAACAGACCGACGAAGGGAGCGGTGGAACCAATGGTCGCCAGACCGCTGACGCCGCGTTTCAGTTCCGCGCGCACAATGGCCTCGGCGCGATCCAAGGCGCGCTTGGACGCATCGATTTCCTCGCCGGGAATTTCGGTTGAAATCTGATGGGCTTGAAATTCCTGAAGTCCGGCGACGACGACTTTCGCCAGATGGCTCTTCTTATAACGATCCGCGATTTTCACGGCTTCATCCAGCTTGCCTTCGCGCAAGGCGCCGGCAACTGCCGGGGCGAACGCCCGCGACTGCTTACGGGCGGCGCTATAGGCCATCACGCGGTCGATCATGACGCCAATCGAATAGGCCGACATGATGAACAGCAGGATGACGACCGCCTTGGCGAGGGAACCCATCTGGTTCCACATCGAACGCGGGTCAAAACTGACTGTCGTTTCCTGGAGCAACCAAAGCGACCAGAGCTGTAATTGCACAATCATTGTCTTTTCTCTCTCCTGCGAGTTGATTTTTAATTGCCCGAATACGGATTCGGGTCTTTTCCTGACTCAGGTTCCCTTTTACTGACTCAACGTAAAGTTCACGTCTATTTCGGTTTCGACGCCGACTGGTTCGCCATTGAGCGTCGTGGGCTGATAGACCCACTGCTTGACCGCCTCGAGGGCGGCCGGGACCAGCAGCGGATGGCCGCTGACCACCTTCAGATCTTCGATGGTGCCTTCCTTGGAGATCAAAGCGTGCAGCTTGACGACTCCCTGGATGCGCGCCTGCTTGGCGAGCTGCGGGTAAATGGGCTTGGGCTGGCGGACCAGTTTGGCCGATTGCACGTTGCCGCCGACGCGGATACGGGACGGTGGCGGAGCCTTCTTCTCAACGGGCGGAGGCGGAGGGGGCGGAGCGGCCGACACGCCGCCGAGAATACCACCCAATACGCCCGTACCGACGCCACCGGCAAGGCCACCTACGACACCGCCGCCGGCCGAAGGAGGAGGCAGCTCGTCTTCCTTAATCATCGCGATCTGTTTGGGGACCTCTTTGGGCGCCATCAAGCGGCCGGCATCGAACTGCCGGGGGATGACCTTGACGACCTTGGGAGCTTCGGGAGGAGGAGGCGGGGGCGGAGGAGGCGGCGGCGGAGGGGCCACCAACAAGCTCTGCAATTGGGCCGTCGGCAACGCATCGAAATAAATCATCGGAATCAGGATTCCAACGATAATCAGGATGGTCTGGGCCACAAAGGAAACGAAGACGGTGGTACTTTTGTGTGTTTTCCCCGTCGCTACGAACGTCTGCGAGAACATCTCCATACTGGCTTCCTTTCCCTAATCCGCGAGCGGCCGCCCTATCATCGCATCGAGCCGCCGCGGCCTACCTCATTTAGCCGCTTTCGTCGGCCGATTGCCAACCGGGCGATTGCGGACTGCCTCAGAGCGCGCAGCGGCGGCGACGGCCGGAGCCGGTCCGGACCGCTTCTTGCGCACATCAGCGTAATTATGCCAGAAAAGAACGATCGGACTGGCAACAAAAACCGATGAATAAGTACCAACAATGATTCCACATACCAGCGCGAACGAGAAACCGTGCAAAACCGGACCACCCCAGATGAACAATGCAATGACGGTCAAAAAGGTGAGGCCGGAGGTCATGACGGTCCGGCTCAGGGTCTGATTGATGGCGCGGTTCATGACGGTCTCAAGGGGTTCGCGGCGCATAAACTTCAAATTTTCACGAATGCGATCGAAGATGACGATGGTGTCGTTCATCGAGTAGCCGACCAGAGTGAGGAGGGCGGCGATGACGGTCATATCGATCTCCTTATTAAAAAGGGAGAATAACCCGACCGTGATGATGGTGTCGTGGAAACAGGCGATAACGGCGCCCAAGCCGTAGATCCACTCGAAGCGGAAAGCGATATAGACCAGCATTCCGGCGAGGGCATACAGAGTGGCGAGCAGAGCCTTCGTGCGCAGCTCGGCGCCGACCTTGGGACCCACCATCTCGACATTGCGAATCGTAAACGGAGCCAGGTAGCATTCCTGTTTAAGAGTGTTAATTACGGCGGGAGTCACGCCGGGCACCGAAGACAACTGGTTGAAGTCGGTGAGCAGGCCGGATCGCGGAGGCGTATT
>Ga0209060_10004672_pt1 | contig 10475 bp, 10 predicted proteins | sample Coa_R1_8_FD_187155 | JGI IMG/M metagenome (GOLD analysis project Ga0209060, IMG submission 187155) | Surface soil microbial communities from Centralia Pennsylvania, which are recovering from an underground coalmine fire - Coalmine... | ecosystem: Environmental > Terrestrial > Soil >... | reverse complement strand
CACCATATCCGCTGCTATCCCGACGAAAGCACGGAGATCCCCGTAGAGATCGCGGCAGGGGGCGTGATCTTCTTCGCCTATGGCACGCCTCATGCTACCGGAGCAAACACCACGGACTACGAACGCGCCGGGATCGCGTTTCATTTTCTCAATGGCGATCAGAACGGATCTGCCCGCGCCGGGTTCGAGGTCGAGAAACGCCCCTGGCTTACCGGGCCGCTCGCGACGGGCGGAATACGCGAATATGGGGTACAGGTGGCGGGAACCTGGCATGCGGAAGTGGAAGCGATCACAGCGGGCGCATAAATCCACCGACATCACTCATGCCGCTTTTCCGCCATGTAAACATAGGACGACCCGTTCGATGGATAGATCGTCAATACGTGGTCGGGTTCACTGACGCTCCAGGTCGCGAAGTAGCCGCGTTGATCGCCCACGGAAATGAGAGGTGGGGAGTGCCGTGGTGGAACCTTCGCTTTCTCATAGGCGATTTCCAGACGCGCCCCACGGGCTTTCCAATGAAAGGGGTATTTTGCGCCGGTATTCGCTTCTGTCGTCAATCCGGATCCATCGCGATTGAACGCCTGATGCCAGCCGGGGTCATCTCGCAACTCCCAGCGCCCCACTAACCAGGGGGTACGCCAGGACAGATAGCCCAGGTAGGCCACGGTGAGGATCAGAACGAGTAAGGGAGTAGCGAGCAGCATGATGCCTGCACAGCCCCAGGACGCAGGGGCGCTGGGAAGGGGCGGAGATACGTCAGGCGCTATCTCCGGTTCCATGGGAGCGGGTTCCAGAGGGGAAGATACAAATGGGGTGCTGATATCATAGATGTGACCACATTGCGTACAGTTTGCTGTCTCCAGATTAGCGGACGTATTGCACACCGGACAATATTTCATTTCTGACACGATCGAACCTTTCCAGATGAAACGCACCCAGTTACGACGCGCCGCCTGCATGTCCCGTTTCCGTTGCGGACCGATGGTGAGCGGCAAGGACTTCGTCTGCCGGGTGTCGAACTCTCCCCCGACCGCAATCTATTCGGATCCTGAGAGGAGGATGGCATGGCGACACATCATTTTACCCCGGAACGCTACTACACGGCGATAGGTACTTACGAACCGGTGCTGCGAATTGCAGACGGTGATACGGTCATCACGACGACGGTGGATGCCGGCGGAGCGGACGCGACCAACACCAGCGTGACACCGGGCGGCAATCCCCAGACCGGCCCCTTCTATGTGGAGGGTGCGGAACCCGGAGATACCCTCGCCGTCCATTTTGATCGCCTCTGGCCCAACCGTACCTACGGCTTTACGGGGCTCTATCTCGCGCCGAATGTCGTGGACCCCTGGTACGTCACCGAGATCCCGCATACCGAAGAGTGGCCGCGCGCGGAGTGGGAACTCGATCTGGAGCGCGGGACGGCGACCCTGGTTAGTCCGGAAACGAAGCTGGGTAAATTCACCCTCCCGCTCCGCCCCATGCTGGGCTGTTTCGGCGTTGCGCCGGGACGCGGGCAGGCCATCTCTACGGCGACTTCCGGACCGCACGGCGGCAACATGGACTACAAAGGCTTCGAGCAGGGCACCACCGTCTATTTTCCCGTTGCTGTCGAGGGCGCACTGCTTTTTGTGGGAGACGGGCATGCGGTGCAGGGCGACGGAGAGATTGTCGGTACCGGGATCGAAGTCTCCTTTGACGTCCAGTTCACCGTGTCCCTCCGGAAGGGCCGCCGCATCCACTGGCCCCGTGCCGAAAACGCCACCCACATCATCACCGTGGGCAACGCCCGCCCGCTCGATCAGGCCCTGCAGCACGCCACCACCGAAATGAGCCGCTGGCTGATGACGGATTATGGCCTGGACATGGCCGGGGCGCACACGCTGCTCGGCCAGTGTATCGAATACGAGATCGGCAACGTGTTCGATCCGGCCTATACCGTCGCCTGCAAAGTCAAGAAGTCCCTGTTGGATATTCTCGGCTAAATTAATCAAAAAATAACATTTTCTTAAAGTTGTCTTAATATCGGAACGTCATACTGTATCTCGTATGCTCACTCTCCGAGCGACGATCACCCTTTTCTCGTTTTTGGGCGTCTTGCAAAAACCAGGCCGCTCCAGCCGGACACGATGAAGTGTCCGGCATTTTTTTGTCCCTTTGTACGCAATTCGGTATAATAAGTTCATGAAATATCTCACACAGCTTCTGGATAAACGCCTGATCTCTCCTGAAGGCACTCGGGTGGGAAAGATCGTGGATGCCGTCGCCACGTTGGGGGGACGGCTTCCCGCGTTGAGCGCTGTGATTGTCAAGACGGGCGAAGGGGAGACCTGCGTGCCCTATGAGATGCTGGAGTTCGATCCCGACCCGGATGGACCCACCGGCAGCGGGCAGATCCCGGGGGATGTGCGCCTCCGCTCGCCGCTTGCCGACATCACGCCCTATCAGCCCGGAGATGAAGACTTGCGTCTGCGCCGCGATGTGCTGGATAAGCAGATCGTGGATGTACAGGACTATCGTGTGGTGCGGGTGAGCGATGTACGCCTGGCCGAATGCGGGCCGCAGTACTGCGTCGTCGGCGTGGATGCCAGCCTCAGAGCGACGCTGCGCCGGTTAGGAACGATCAGCAGACCGATCGAGGCGGCGGCACGGCTCTTCCATAAGCCCCTGCGCTCCAATCTGATCGCCTGGGACGATGTGCAGACCCTGGAGCCGGGAACGGCGGGCGGACGCATCCGGCTGAAGGTATCGCACGATAAGATCGCTCGTCTGCATCCTGCGGATATCGCCGATATCGTGGAGCAACTCAGCCCGCAACAGGGCGCCGAGGTCATCGTTTCGCTCGATACGGAGACCGCCGCCGACGCCATCGCGGAGGCCGAGCCGGAGACCCAGGCGGAGTTGATGCGGCAATTGGATGAGGAGACGCGCGCAGACATCATCGAGGAGATGGAGCCGGACGATGCCGCCGACCTGCTCGACAATCTGCCCGATGCCATCAGCGATGTCATTCTGGATCAGATGGAGCCGGATGACGCCGAAGAGGTCAAGGAGTTGATGGCCTATGATAGCGACACGGCGGGCGGCCTCATGACCACGGAACTCGTTGCCATCGAAGCGAACCTCACCTGCGATCAGACCATCAATCGCCTGAGAGATCTCGCTCCAAAGGCCGAAACGATCTACTATGTCTATGTCGTGGACGATGAAGAGCGGCTTGTCGGCGTCCTCAGTCTGCGCGACCTGGTGGTGGCGTCGCCCGAAACGAATATCAGCGACATCATGGTGCGGAATGTCATCCATGTCTATGTCGAGGACCATGCCGATGAGGTCGCGCAGATCATCGGGCGCTACAATTTGCTGGCGGTCCCCGTCGTCAGTGAAGATGAGAAGCTGATGGGGATCATCACCGTAGACGACACGCTGGAGCGGTTGTTGCCGCCGGAACGCCGGCGCCGCCTTCCGATGCCGGCTCTGACGACCGACGACGAATAGAGAGGGAGACATCGATGCAGAGACGTGATGGAGAGAGGGCTCAGAGACTGAAACGCGTTTGGAGCCGCTGGTGTGTGCTGGGTTGGTCCGTGTTATTGCTCCTGCTGCCCCTGGCTTTGTGGGCGCAGCGGGATGAAGACGAAAAGCCTGTTCCGCTCGATCCCCAGACCAAGGCCATGCAACTGACGGCGTTCACCGTGGTCGGAGCGCTCGTTGTTGCTGTGGTGATCTTCTACTATGTCCGGCGCTGGCAACTGATGCGCTCCGATAAGGTGCAGGAGGGCTTTGAACGCGACGAAGATTAACCGCATGGCGTTTCACGCCGCGTCCCGATTTGAGGAGAACCGGCAATTTCACCGGGCCAGTCCAGGTAGTTACCACGTGTAGAACCCCCAATCCTCAGCCGATAATCGCAGGTGTGCAGACCGCTTCCCCTGACGTAAGGGAGGTCTGCCAATCTCATTACGGAATGATTGACCGCGTTCCGGACGCTTGCAAGCCGGAGTGCGGTGGCTTATAAGAGAGGAAGGGTCGGATGGAGAGGGAATGGGAACCGGACTGGGTTCCGCTGCCTATCGAGGTGGAACAGGGATCGGCGGGTGAAAGCTTTCATGGCGTACAGCGGCTGGATGCCTTGCTGCCGGCGGACGCAGAGACCGGCGTCGTTCAGGAGAACGCGTTCCATACCTATCTCGGGGCGATGATGGAGATGGCGGCGCGCCATGGACAGCATCTCTCCGTACTCAATATCGGAGCCGATGATGGCAAAATGGTGCGTTTCCTGGGGGCCGAAGGCGCGGCGCTCATCGGACGGGCCATCGGCCGATACCTGCGCCAGGAGACACGTGCGCACGATGTGGTCGGGCGATGCAAGGATGTGGATCGGGACTCGATTCCTACCTTTCTCATTGTCGCGCTGTTGATGAACGAGGAGCAGGTGGCGCCGATTGCGGAGCGGCTGAGAGAGGCCATGATGGCCCATGCCGGGGGCGAGAGCGAGCCTGCGCTGAACTTCAGCATCGGGATAGCAACGATGTCGGTAGATGCTTCCGAACCCGCTGAACTGATCGCGCGCGCCGCTGCCGCCCTCCGTCAGGCGCGGCTTGCGGGCGGCGGGCAGGTATGGCGACATAGCGATAGCGTGCGCCGCATCTTCGAGCGCCAGAGCCAAGAGTTGAGGGACGAGGAGTGAGCATCGTTCTTGCGGAGGGGGGGGCGATCCGCCTGCTCGTCGTGGATGCCGATCTTCAGGATCGAACTGCCATGACGGAGATCCTACGGGCTGAAGGGTATGTCGTAGACGGCGTATTCACGGCTGCGGAGGCGAAAGCCTGTCTGAGCCGTATGGTTTATGATCTGATGCTGGTGGACATAGACCTGCCGGATCGAAGCGGGCTGGATCTCCTCGCCGAAGTGCAGTTACAGGAGCCGGGGCTGCCGGTGATCCTGATGAGCGGTCAGGCCAATGTGGAGCTGGCGCGTAGGGCGCTGCATCTGGGCGCCAGCGATTTCATCACCAAGCCCTGTCCCCGCAGAGAGCTGCCCATTGTGGTGGAGCGGAACCTCATCCGACGTGCCGTCGAAAGTAAGCGCGCCTTACGTCACAAACAGGAGGCTGCAGCCTCGCAAGAGAGCCTCCTCGACGCCCTCCTGACGACGCTGAATACGCGCGACATCGAGGCGCATGGGCACTCCGAGCGCGTTACCGCCTATACCATGGAGTTGGCGGATCATATGGGCATTCCGCCCGAAGAGCTCTACCACATCGAGCGCGGCGCACTCCTGCACGACATCGGGAACATCGGCATTCCCGACCGCATCCTGATGAAGCGGGGGCAACTGACCCCCGCCGAGCGGGAGGAGATGCAGAAGCACCCGATCATCGGCTATCGGATGTGCGTACACGTCGAAATGCTGAAAGAGGCCGCACGGATTACGCGGCACCACCATGAAGCCTGGGATGGCAGCGGCTATCCGGATGGGCTGAGAGGCGAAGCCATCCCCATGGGGGCGCGCCTGTTGACGCTCGCGGATGCGCTCGACACCATGACCAGCGATCGTCTGTATCGCACGGCGCTCCCGTTCGCCGCCGCACGCGAGGAGATTATGCGGCAGAGCGGCAGGCAGTTCGACCCGGCCATTGTCCGGGTATTTCTCTCCATTCCTGAAGCCCGCTGGGAGAGTTTGCGTATCCTCTCCTATCGCCTCGGCCAGAGCGCGGCCTGAAAATTATCCACCTCATCCTTCCCGCTCTACCGCCTCAACCGTATTTGAAACCATCTTCCCATTACAAACGTCCTGAATCTCTGGTACAATATCGGGGTGCGAAATCCCACGTGCGATAGGTTCCACCCCTGTTTGCAAAAGTCCCGTAACCGCAGACGTTCCTTAGCGTCTATTAATCAGAAGGTTGACGGTAGGGAATACGGCATACGCAGTACTTTCCCTTACAGAACTACGGGATCGTCCTCAACCCTAACCAACATCCATTCCATTTTTTGCGCTTGTGTGCGAAGTTCGCGTGAGCCACGTAAGACGCATTTGGGGGAGACCACAACGGTGCTAAAGTTACGACGTACTCTGCTCGGTTCACTCCTGGTCGAAGAGGGCCTTGTATCGACAGAACAATTGGAGACGGCTCTCGCCGAACAGCGCCGCAATGAAAAGAGCAAGCGCCTGGGCGAAATTCTGGTCTCCATGCGCTTTCTGACCGAGCCGAACCTCCTTCGCGTTCTGTCTCGACAGTTGGATTGCCCGATTGTGGACCTGGCCCAGGAGCCGCCCGACAACGAGGCGCTGGAGATCGTGCCGAGCGAGTTCGCGCGGCGCTATCATCTCATCCCGCTCCATCGGAACGACGGGCAGCTCGTCGTCGCCATGGCGGACCCGCTGGACATCCACGCCATCGATGACCTCCGCCTGCTGACCGGGCTGGATATTGCGCCCATGCTGGCAATCCCCAGTGATATCCAACGCCTCCTGGAACAGTCCTATATGTACCGCATGATCCAGGATGTGAAAGAGGCCGAGGCCCGCATCGAGGATGAAGACAATCTGGATGTCGCCGACCTTCAGGCGATGGCGAAGGAAGAGCTGGTCATCCAGATGGTGAACATCATCATCAACCAGGCCATCCAGGACCGTGCTTCCGACATCCACATCGAGCCGTTCGAGAGGGAACTGCGCGTCCGCTATCGCGTGGACGGCGTCCTCCATGAGGTCAACGCACCGCCCAAGCGCTACCACGCCGCCATTGTCAGCCGCATCAAGATCCTGTCCGACCTGAATATCGCAGAGCGCCGGTTGCCGCAGGACGGTCGTATGCGCATCCGCAGCAGCGGGCGTCAGATAGACCTGCGTATCTCCGTCCTCCCGACGGTCTATGGCGAAACCGTCGTCATGCGCATCCTGGACAAGCAGACCGCCATGCTCGGCCTGACGGAACTGGGAATGGAGCGGAGCGTCTTCCATAAGTTCCGCCGCCTGATCCAGGAGCCGCACGGCATTATCCTGGTCACGGGGCCGACCGGGTCCGGTAAGACGACCACCCTCTACGCCTCGCTGCAAGAGATCTACTCCGTTGAGAAGAAGATCATCACCGTCGAGGACCCGGTGGAGTACCAGTTGAACGGCATCAACCAGATGCAGGTCCAGCCGCATATCGGCCTCACCTTTGCGGGCGGGCTGCGCAGTATCGTCCGCCAGGACCCCGACATCATCATGGTGGGTGAAATCCGCGACCATGAGACGGTGGAGATCTCCATCCACGCCGCACTGACCGGTCACCTGGTCTTCTCCACGCTCCACACCAACGATGCGGCGGGCGCCATAAGCCGCCTGCTGGACATGGGGGCGGAGCCGTTCCTGGTCGCCTCCTCGCTCATCGGCGTGGGGGCGCAGCGTCTGGTGCGCATCAACTGCCCGCACTGCCGCGAACCCTATGAGGAGAAGCCGGAGGTGCTGCGTGAGATCGGGATCGATCCGGAGATGGTGAAGCGTGAGCCGCTGATGCGCGCCAAGGGCTGCCCGGAGTGTCGCGGGGTCGGCTTCCGGGGACGGAGCGGCATCTATGAGATGCTAGTCGTGGATGAAGCGGTGCGCCGTATGATCATCGAGCGCGCGTCGGCCAGCGTCATCAAGCAGTATGCGCAGAAGAACCAGAACATGGTCTCCATGCTGATGGATGGGCGCGATAAAGTATTGCAGGGCGATACCACCATTCAAGAGGTGCTGCGCGTCTGCCAGCGTGAGGACTTCGATGCCTGATTTTACCTACGAAGCGCTCGATAGATCGGGCCAGAAGACAACCGGGACGATCACGGCGCGCGATACCGGCGACGCCGCGCTCAAGGTGCGCGCGCTGGGCGTGTTTCCCGTCAAGATCGGTACGGGCAAAGGGAGTGCTGCACCGGAGGCGAAAAACGGGCGCAACGGCAGCGCCGCGCCTGCGGCGCCGGCAGGCGGGCTGCGCAACCTGGCGACCCTCCAGATCGGCGGGGGGAAGCGCGTCGGAAGGGTACAGATCCTGCTCTTCACACGGGAAATGGCCGACCTGCTCGATGCGGGATTGCCGATGGACCGCGCCTTCTCCGTCCTGATCGACCAGACGGACCAGCCCGCGCTGCAGGAGATGCTGAAAAAGATGCAGGGCGAGATCCGCGCCGGACAGCCGCTCTCCGAAGCGCTGTCGAAGTATCCCCGCGAATTTCCCACCCTCTATTCGAATATGGTGCGTGCCGGAGAGGTCTCCGGTAAACTGGCGAGCGTTATGGAGCGGCTGGCGGACTTCCTGGAGAAGGAGCATATGCGCCGCAGCCAGGTCATGGCCGCGCTCACCTATCCTATGGTGCTGATCAGCGTCGCCCTGAGCGCGGTGGTCTTTCTGCTCACCTTCGCCATTCCCAAGCTGACGCCCATCTTTCGCGACATGGGCGCCAACCTGCCCACGCCGACCATCATGCTGCTGGGGCTCTCCAGCTTCATTGCCAAGTTCTGGTGGGCCATTATCCTGGTGATCGTGGGCGCCATCCTGGGCTTTCGCTCCTGGGTCAATACCTCTGCCGGGCGGCACACGTTCGATACCCTGCGCCTCAAGCTGCCGCTCTTCGGGACGCTGGCCCGCAAAATCGTCTCGGCCCGGTTGGTCCGGACCCTGGGAACGCTGCTCGGCGGCGGCGTCCCCATCCTGGAGGCGATGGATATCGCCGCTTCCGCTCTGGGCAACGTCGTGGCGACCGAGGCCCTGCTCACTGCACGCGGCGGCGTCCGACAGGGCGAAACGCTGCATGAAGCCATGGGGAACACCGGCGCTTTCCTACCGGTCGTGACCCACATGACGGCAGTCGGCGAAGAGACGGGGCGCCTTCCCAACATGTTGGTGCGTACTGCGGAGACCCTCGACTTCGAAGTAGATAGTGCCATGCGTCGGCTTACCAGTCTGGTCGAGCCGCTTGTCGTTCTCTTTATGGGCGTCTTTATCGGGTTCGTCGTGCTTTCGATCCTGCTGCCCATCTTTCAGATTAGCTCGATGGTCAAATAAGAGCAAAAAAAGGAGTTTACTATGTTACCGCAGATCACTCTGCGCCGCCGCGCGCGAAGCGGCTTTACCCTCATCGAATTGATTGTCGTCATCGTCATTCTGGCGATCCTGGCGGCCATCGTCGTACCGCGCTTCTTCGGACGCACCGAAGAGGCCAAGCAGGCCAAGGTCTCGTCGGACTTTCAGTCTTTGAAGACCGCCATCGGCCTCTACAAGACCGATTGCGAAGACTTCCCGCAGACTCTGGATGCGTTGATCCACGATCCCGGCGTCAAAGGCTGGAAGGGCTCCTACCTGGATAATATGGACAAAGTGCCCATGGATCCCTGGGATCAGCCCTATCAGTATGTCGTCCCCGGCTCCAACGGCCACGACTACGATATCATCTCCAACGGGCCGGATGGCAAGCACCAGTTTGTAAACGGCGCTCTGGTCGGTGGAAATTAAACGGTGAGCGGAAGCGCGTCGGGAACCCCTATTTCCTGACGATTGAGGAGAGAGGGAGATGATACGGTCAAAACGACGCGCTTTTACGCTGATCGAACTTCTGGTCGTGATCCTGTTTATTGCGGTCATGGCCTCCGTGATCTTGCCTGCCTACGCCAACTTCCGGCGCAGTACGGAGTTTAAGAAGCAGCTACGTGACATTCAGGATATATTCGACTACGCACGAGAGCAGGCCGTTACATTGGGAACGACCACAACGGTGACTTACGACCCCTCGACCGGAACGTTTATCGCCGATGTCACGCCCCCTCCTGCGATCACCGATCAACCCGCACAGTTGACGACCGACACCAATACGGACCCCACGCAAACTGCCAGCGCCATTCCGTCCCAAAAGGTGCAGTTAGACCAGCGTTATCAGGTCTCTCCCATGGCGGACCCCAATGGCAACGGCAGCGGAGGGTCGTCTCAGTCGGTGTTTCACTACCGTAGCGACGGCACGGTGGAAGGCGGTACGGTCCTCCTGGAGGATCGGGAAATGCACTACTCCGCACAACTCCGTCTCTGGGCTGCAACGGGGCACATGACCCTGGAAGAGGAGCCGAATTCACTATGAGACGCGCCTCCCGTGGATTTACCCTGATGGAGATGATTGTCGCCACACTCATACTGACAATCGGCGTTGTGGGGGCGATGACCGCTCTCTCCATGGCGACGCGGGCTTCGGGCTACGCCCAGGAGATCCAGAACGCGACGCTGCTGGCGCAGCAGCAGCTCAACGATACGCAGGTACACTCCGATACGCTCTCCGGCGGAGATACGGAGGGCGATTTCGACGACCCGTACTCCGGCTATCACTGGAAACAGAGCGTGGAGACGACGGACTATCAGAAGCTGTATAAGGTGACGGTGACGGTACAGTGGGGCAGCAAGAGCAATCCTTCGGAGCGATCGATTACAACGTATATCCGCTCCGACCAGAACACCC
>Ga0209060_10004671_pt1 | contig 10475 bp, 6 predicted proteins | sample Coa_R1_8_FD_187155 | JGI IMG/M metagenome (GOLD analysis project Ga0209060, IMG submission 187155) | Surface soil microbial communities from Centralia Pennsylvania, which are recovering from an underground coalmine fire - Coalmine... | ecosystem: Environmental > Terrestrial > Soil > Unclassified... | reverse complement strand
CTGCGTGGCAAAAGGTGGCCGTCGAATTTTCTCTGTACAACTGGCATCCAGATTTTTGGCCGACCCATTCTTGATGAAAGTGGTAAAGATATCGCGGAGACACTTGCCCTCGAATTGATGTCCCAGATACCTGATCTTGAGCTGTCGTCCGTTCGGCAGGTACTTGAGCGCGCTCTCGCCGAACCAGGTTGGGCTTGAGCCATCAACTTCACCGGAGATCATCAATACCGGCAAATCAGACTTCACCGGATCGATGTAACTGGAAGCGATGTTGCCTTTAGGCCAATCCTTGCAGGCCGTGATGTGGCGTTGGACGCGCTCGGGGCCGACGTAAGTATTCTTTGTCTCATCCACAAGCTCTTTCGCGGTAATGAACGGCACGCCTTCAGAACATGTGATGGTGAAGTAAACACCGCGCGCCACGCTCGCGCCCGGACTGAGATGAACCGCCGCCTCCTCGAACGGTACGTAATCGTTTTCATAGGCCTGATGAATAATGATGGGGACAAACTGCTGCGTACCGGTCGAATACATCGCCAGACGAATTCCTTCCACAAAGCTTGAACGAGATAACTTCACCTGCACGTGTTCCTTGCTCTCGGGATTGATCATCTCCACCGGCACCGGTCCGTTATTGAAGCGGGAAAGCACCACGCCAAACTCATCCTGCAGGAAGGGAAATGTGCTGTGGCAGGTTTTGTCAGCGGTGCAATCGGCAACTAGCAGGTCCATGGCGTGCTGGGCGCTGCGGGGAAAAAGAAGGGGCTGTTTGATACTTGGAGTTGCCACGCCGGCCAGAAATACTGAACGCACATGTTCCGGATGCTGCCGCATGTACACTTGTGAGGCAATCGAGCCGTAGGAGAGGCCCACCAGATCGATCTTGTTGTAACCGAGCGCGGCGCGCACATCGTCCAGGTCGTCCATGGCGATGGGCGTTGTATAAAGCCGCAGGTCTGCATGGGCCTGTAATTTTTCGCGGCAGGCGCGCACTTTATCCGGTGGCAGTATGTCGCCAAAGAAACTGTTGATGTCTTTTGTATCGTCGTCCACATCACAAGTGAGAGGATTGGAGCCGCCTGTGCCTCGTTGGTCTACAAACACCAGGTCATGGTCCTGCCGGACCGGCTTAAGAATCTCGTTGGCCATTTCGACCAAGCCTGTGGCTGGAGCGCCGGGGCCTCCATGGAGAGGAAAGACAGCATCAGGCGCTGGCTTCCCTAGCGATTTCAGGACCACAATCTTGAGCTTGATCGTGCGGCCGGATTTTGCCGCGCGGTCCTCAAAAACTTCATAGGTACCGCAACGTACGTCGCCTTTGATGCCCGGCAATTCGCAACTCTCAAGTGAAAGGCGCGATGAAGACGAGCTTGCGGCTGCACTGAAATGCCCCGACGAGCAGGCAATCAAAAGGGTAAGGCATGTCGCGCTGAGCAGCACGCTGGCAGGCGCGATGATCTGCTTTTTGATCCGCATAGCTCTTGTTTTGCGTTCGAATTTCATTGCAAGTATCAGACACCACGGACGAACCGTTCGGTAGCAAGTTTTTTGTGACTGTGGAGTGCCGCAACTCTCTTAACTATCTCTTTCGTCCGAATCCCAGGCAATTAGAGGGTCGTGCGCCGCGTGTGCGGTTGTGGTACCCCGCTGTTCGGAATCGAACACCACAATCCCGGAACTTGCGCCGCCCAACTTGCGTATATCTGCTAGGCATTCAATTGCTTGGGCTTGTTTTCCCGATTCGGGCATTGAATTGCCACCGTCATTATTTCCCATAATCCAGCTCGCCTCCGGAGGGCGCTTTAAATGAGAACTCTATTCCAGGACATCCGTTACGGCATGCGCATGCTGTTGAAGAATCCCGCCATGACCGCGATCGCGGCCTTAACGCTTGCCTTGGGCATTGGCGCAAATACCACCATCTTCAGCGCCGTCAATGGACTCATGCTGCGACCTCTACCGGTGGCCAACGCTGAACGCCTTGTTGTTTTCGACGGGCGCGCCCAGGGCGCGGCCAACTCTTTCGGCCAGTTTCCTTTTCCCGACTTTCATGACATTCGCAGTCAGACCGATGGATTTTCTGATGTCGTCGGATACACCCTCAGCCTCGCGGGCATGGAGCATCAAGGCAAAGTTGAGCCTGTCATTTATAGCTATGTGAGCGCAAACTTTTTTCAGGCCCTCGGCCTCAAGCCCGCCGCCGGACGGCTGATCTACGGCGCGGAAACGGAAAAGCGCGGCACTGAAAATGTTGTGGTGCTCGGTTATGAATACTGGAAAAAGCGTTTCAACGGCGATGCATCCATCGTGGGCCAGCAGGTAAAAATGAACGGCCATTCCGTCACCGTGATTGGCGTTGCGCCGGAAGGTTTTCATGGGACCTACGCGCTGGTGGACATGCAGGCTTACCTGCCCTTCGGCATGCGCTCCTTATGGATCACCGGCAACAAAGATGAATACTGGACCAAACGGAGTGACGGCGACGTAAAAATTCTTGGTGTATTAAAACCCGGCGTCTCGCGGCAGCAGGCACAGGTGTCGGCGAACGTGGTAGCGCAGCGGCTCAACCAGCAATTTCCTGAAACACACAAAGGCAACACTTACCATCTCTATCCGGAAAGGCTGGCGCGGCCCGATCCTGATCCTTCCAACGGCATGTTGATCGTCGGCATATTGTTCATGGTATTGGCTGGAATGGTGCTGCTGCTGGCCTGCTCCAACGTCGCCAATATTGTGCTGGTGCGTGCCACGGCGCGTGAGCGCGAGCTTGCCGTTCGCACAGCTCTGGGCGCTGCGCGCAGCCGCATTGTCCGCCAGTTGCTTACGGAAAGCCTGCTGCTTGCGGTGATGGGCGCGCTGCTTGGCACCTTGGTCGGTGTATGGGCCACGCGTTTAATCAGTTCCATTCACATTGCCGTGGCTGACATTCCCATCCGCTTTGATTTCAGCTTTGACTGGCGCGTCTTCAGCTTTGGTCTCGCCATCGCCCTCATCACAGGATTGCTGGTCGGTCTGGCTCCGGCGTGGCGCGCCGCCCGTTCCGATTTCAACAAGGTATTGCATGAAGGCAGCCGGGGCATCCTGGGCTCGGGCAAATCCAAAGTGCGCAACGTGCTTGTTGTCGCGCAGGTAGCTGTCTCATTGGTGTTGCTGGTGGTGGCGGGCCTGTTTGTCCGCAGCAGCCAGAATGCTGAACACACTTATCTTGGCTTTGATCCGCACAATGTTCTCAACGTCACCATGGAAACACGCACCATCGGCTTTGACCAGCCGCACACGGAACAATTTTTCCGCGAGATGAGAGACCGCGTCCGCGTGCTTCCGGGTGTCGAGTCAGCAAGCCTGGCTGCAAGCGTTCCCATGGGATACTCCAATGAAGCCAGCCATGTCTTTCCTGAAGGACAAACACAAGCCAGCAAGGAAGCTGCGCCTTCGGCTTTTTATAACGTAGTTGACCCAGCTTATTTCCCCACCATGCGCATTCCTCTGCTGCGCGGAAGGTTCTTTACTGATCAGGACACTGCCAAAACTCCCCGGGTCGCCGTGATTAGTGAGGCCATGGCTAACAAGCTCTGGCCCGGACAGGATCCGGTAGGCAAGCGATTCAGTGCTACTGCCCCATCCGGCCCGTTCCTTGAAGTTGTGGGAATGATCAAGCAGGGCAAGTACGCCGATCCGGTAGACACGACAATCAACTATTACTACCAGCCCATCGCGCAGAACTTCCGTTCCTTTGTAACGCTGCAACTGCGCACCGCCGCTTCGCCGGAAGCGCTGATTCCAGTCGTCGAGCAGCAGATACACAGTCTGGCTCCCACGCTTCCCCTAACTGACGTGCAAACCATGGAGCAGTCATTGGGTGGCGTCAACGGATTCTTTCTTTTCCGCATGGGCAGCCGCTTTACCGTTGTGCTGGGACTGCTTGGCTTGGTGCTGGCGGTGGTTGGAGTCTACAGCGTGATCTCTTACGCTGCGTCGCAAAAGACACATGAAATCGGCGTGCGCATGGCGCTGGGCGCCGGACGTGGTGACATATTAAAGATGGTCCTCCGCCAGGGCTTCATACTGGTCGGCTCAGGCCTGATCGCCGGCTTGGTCCTCACCTTTGTTGCCGCCCGCGGAATCGTATCGTTGCTCGTCGGCGTCTCTCCGTCCGATCCCGTCACGCTCGTCTCGGTAGCGTTGTTGCTGGCCGTGGTGGGCCTGGTGGCTTCTTACATTCCCGCTCGCCGCGCGATGAACATCGAGCCGTTGCGGGCGTTGAAGTACGAATAACCGCGAGGAAGTTGGCCGCGAATCAACGCGAATGAACACGAATTAGGAAAAAGTTTTTTTATTCGTGTTTATTCGCGAAATTCGCGGCTAAGTTTTTGCTTTTGCGGAAAACCTCTGGAAAACTCGTCCCAAACCCCGCCAAATCTACGTTGACCTGCAACCCTGAATCGCTGACAATCGCCTTTCATGTTTTTCTATCTCGCAGGCTCCATTGAATACTCTCCTGACCTTGGCAAAGGCTGGCGCGCCCAGATTACTCCTGCGCTCAAGGCCCTGGGACATGAGATTTACGATCCCGCTGAAGACGAGATGAAAAACCTGACAGCCGTCGAGGCCACTGAGTTTCGCGAGTGGAAATCGAGCGATCTTGGCCGCTTCCGCCAGACGATCCAGAAAATCATCGCCTACGATCTTGACCTGATCGAGCACCAGTGCGATGCGATCGTCTGCTACTGGGACCAGTACGCCGGGCGCGGCGCCGGAACGCAGGGCGAACTGACCTTCGCGCATCGCATGGGAATCCCGGTTTATTTGATCTGCGGGATGCCGGTGGAGCATATCAGCGGATGGCTGCTGGGCTGCGCCACGGAAGTTTTTGCGAACTTTGAGGAATTCAACGAATTTATGAACAGCAAACTGGCCGCTCTGGACGCGTGATTGTGATTTACTATCGAGGGCTGGGAGCCAGAAGCTAGGAGCTATTTTTCAATGAATGCAATGCGGGGAAACCTGGGCTGGATTGAAGTGATCTGTGGGCCAATGTTCAGCGGCAAGAGTGAAGAGCTGATTCGCCGTCTGCGTCGCGCGGAAATCGCGCGCCAGCGCGTGCAGATCTTCAAGCCCATCATTGACCAGCGCTACGCCAGTGACCAGATCGTCTCGCATGACGACGGCCGCATTCACGCTGAAGCCGTCAGCAATGCCATGGAAGTCCAGGCCAAGCTCGACGTGCGGACAGAAGTCATCGGCATTGATGAAGCGCAATTTCTCGGCGAAGCCATGATTGACTTCGTCGTTCGCCTGGCCGATATGGGCAAGCGCATCGTCATTGCCGGGCTTGATACCGACTATCTCGGACGCCCCTTCCATCCCATGCCTGAGCTGCTCGCCGTTGCCGACGAGATCACCAAAACGCTTTCTATCTGCATGCAGTGCGGCAATCCCGCCAAGCACACGCAACGGCTGATTGCCAATGAAGACCTCATCGTAGTGGGCGCCGCCGGAATGTATGAAGCCCGCTGCCGCCGCTGCTTTGAGCCTGACCTTGCCGCTCTTGAAACAACCAGGAAGAAGCAGATGGAACTGGTAACTGCGGTGGGAAAGAACAATTAGCAAATAGCAATTGACGCAATTGGCAATTAGCCAGAGCAAAGCCACTAGCCATTAGCTCTTAGCCATAGTAAAACCAACCCCAAAACTCTTACCGCGGATCAACACGGATGAACGCGGATTGAAGAAGAATCTTTTAGCCATTTTCTTCCCGATTCGCAAAGTTTCACTGCCCACACGTGATCACCCTATTTCCTTTGTGTTCCTCGTATCCCTTGTGGTTAAAGGGTTTTGTTTCCGATCTCTCGACGATCCAAGGCGATTAGCGCGCCTTACGTTCATTTCGTCCCATCTGCGCGGCCCTCGATTTTTTTACCGGCTCTTCAAACCGGCAACTCCGTAGGCGAGTAACATGAATTGGTTGCCGTCCTGGCAACGTGCTTAAGGACATCGTGTCCAGCCATCACAAAAAAGGAGATGAATTATGGCAGTATCAGCAAAACCAATTCCTGAAGGCTTCCACACGGTAACCCCCGCACTTGTAGTACGAGATGCGGCCAAAGCGATTGACTTTTACAAAAAAGCGCTCGGCGCGCAGGAACTTGTGCGCATGCCCAGCCCAGATGGCAAGATCATGCATGCTGAACTGAAGATCGGTGACTCCATCATCTTTTTATCGGATGAAATGCCGATGCCGGGCGGCATCAAATCCCCGCAGACGCTGGGCGGCTGTACCTGCACTTTGAACGTGTATGTCCCCAACGTTGATGAAACTTTCAAGCAGGCCATCGCGGCTGGCGGCAAGGAATCCATGCCGGTGGCCGACCAGTTCTGGGGCGACCGCTATGGCACTCTTGTGGACCCGTTTGGCTATAGCTGGGGCATCGCCACACACAAAGAAGACCTGAGCCAGGCGGAAATGGGCGAACGCGCCCAGCAGTTCTTTGCCAGCATGCCACAACGCAAAACGGCATAGGCACGCGCCAGCATCATCCAAACTCGAGGTGCGAGGGGGCGGAAACAGTCAGCCTTGCACCTCGCCTCAAACTCAAACAGCAATAAGAAACGACCTTGAAGAGAAAAAACACCGACGGAGAATGCGGATTTCCCTCTTCCAGAGCTGCTCCAGGTTTTTTTGAAACGGCCACACGCTGAGCCGAGTCAATCCCCCAGATCAATCTCTCTCACTGGATTACCAATCTTAAGAATGCGGCTGTCATCACGGGGTAATCGGCCTGCATCCTAAAAAAGTTGTGGAGTGCGTGTAAGTGCGCGCCAGGGAGGAATGGTGAATCACGAAAACTTAAAACCTGAAACCCCGCAGCAACAGCGCCCAATCTATCGCTGGTCCTTGAGCCGTCGCGAGTTTGTTGCTGCCGCGGGTCTTCTTACTGGAGGCGCGGTCATGGGCTTTCCCATTCGCGGCAGCGGCGTTACGGTCGTTGAAGTCGAGCAGCCCGCCGCCGGAGCCGGCTCGATGCCGTTGCAATTGACCATCAATGGCAAACAGCAACAGCTCACGGTCGATCCACGCACAACGCTGCTGGATCTTCTGCGCGAGAAGCTTCAACTCACCGGCACCAAAAAAGGTTGCGACCACGGACAGTGTGGCGCGTGCACGGTCCTTACCAATGGCCGCCGCATCAATAGCTGCCTCTCACTGGCCTTGACGCATGAAGGCGAGCAGATCACCACCATAGAAGGCATCGCTCAGGGCGACCAGCTGCATCCCGTGCAAGCCGCGTTCCTTGAGCACGATGGCTTTCAGTGCGGGTACTGCACGCCGGGACAGATTTGCTCCGCTGTCGCGCTCTTGCAGGAAGCCCGTAAGGGCGACGCCAGCTATGTCACCGCCGACTTGCGAAAAATCGGAACGGCTGATCTGAATGCGAATGAAATTCGCGAACGCATGAGCGGAAATATCTGCCGCTGCGGAGCGTATCCGGGAATTGTTGCGGCGGTACAAGAAGCTCACTCACCGGGGACACGCGGAGGCGGGGAGAAAAGCTAAGAAGATTTTCTTTTCCTCTGTTTCCTCCGTTCCTCTGTGTTGAGAGGTTTTTTTTGGCGTTTTAGCTCTCTTAGCCGTCCGAAAGTTTGGTTTTCAATTTCGGCGATTTTTGGCAATGCTGGCAATTTTGGCAATTGATCGTGGGGAAAGAAATCTTGGACAACAAGAGAGACGCTGATAGCTAGTGACCTCACGAGGCATGAACGATGAATTCATTTGAATACAAGCGGGCAGAGCAGGAGCAGGCTGCGATTGAAGCAATCGTCGGCGGCAAAGATGCAAAGTTTCTCGCCGGTGGCACCAACCTGATTGACCTGATGAAAAACGGCGTGCAGACTCCGTCGCGCCTGGTGGACATCAATCGCGTGCCGCTGACAAATATTGAGCGCACTCCGGACGGAGGCCTTCGTCTGGGAGCGCTGGCGCGCAACAGTGATACGGCCAATCATCCGCTGGTGCGCAAGAATTATCCGCTGCTCTCGCAGGCCATTCTCTCCGGCGCATCACCGCAACTCCGTAATCTGGCGACGAACGGCGGCAATCTTTTACAGCGCACGCGCTGCTCATACTTCATGGACCCGGATTTTCCCAAGTGCAACAAGCGATCTCCCGGCACTGGCTGCGGGGCGCGTGAAGGCGTCCATCGCCGCCATGCGATTTTTGGCGCAAGCGAGCAGTGCATCGCCGTGCATCCGTCGGATATGGCGGTAGCGCTGGTTGCGCTGGGCGCTTCCGTTCGCGTGCGCGGACAAAAGGGCGAGCGCATGATTCCGATTGCAGAGTTCCATCGGCTGCCGGGAACCACTCCGCAGCTTGATACGAATCTCCAGCCCGACGAATTGATTCTTTCTATCGACCTGCCGCCATCGCCCTACGCGGCGCACCACCATTATTTAAAGATCCGCGACCGCGCCAGCTACGACTTTGCTCTAGTCTCCGTCGCTGCCGCGCTGGAAATGCAAAGCGGCTCCATCAAAAGCGCCCGGATCGCGCTCGGCGGAGTGGCGCATAAGCCCTGGCGCGCGGAAAAGGCTGAAGCCCTGCTGGCCGGCAAGCAGCCAAACGCCACCGCGTTTGAAGCGGCAGCCACTGAGGCTCTCAACGGCGCGCAGCCGCTGCAGCAGAACGCATACAAAGTTGAACTGGCCCGGCGTGCCATTGTTCGCGCGCTCGTGCTGGCGGGAGGTGTGGCATGAGCGTAATTGGATCGCCACTCACGCGCGTTGACGGTAAACAAAAGGTTACCGGCACCGCAAAATACACGGCGGAATTTGAAGTCCCGCAACTTGCTTATGCTGTGATGGTCACAAGCACAATCTCCAGCGGCCAGATTGCCGGGATGGATACTGCCGCCGCTGAGAAAGCTCCGGGCGTTCTGGCCGTTATCACTCCACGCAATGTCCAACGCCTGCCGGGAGCTGAGCGCCGCATCACCGTGCTGCAGGACACAAACGTTTATTACCAGAACCAGCCCATCGCGGTTGTCGTTGCGGAAACTCTGGAGCAGGCCCAACATGCGGCGCAACTGGTGCGCACACGCTATGACGCAAAGGTGGCCAAGCTCGACTTTGAAGCCGGATTCCCGCAGTCATATCCCGGAGAACACAACGGCGAACCGGGCGACGCGGGCTGGGGCGACGTGAATGCCGGACTCGCTCAGGCCGAAGTGAAAGTGGAAGAGACGTACACCACGCCCATTCACCATCACAATCCCATGGAGACACACGCCGCCATCGCCCAGTGGGATGGCGACAAACTCACACTGCATGACACCACGCAAACCGTGACCAATCGGCGCAGCTACGTGGCAAAAATGTTTGGCATCCCTGAGGACAATGTGCGCGTGATTGTTCTGTTCGTTGGCGGCGGCTTTGGCTGCAAGGGTCAAACGTGGGCTCCGGCCATGCTGGCTGCATTGGCGGCAAAGCAGGTAAAGCGTCCCGTGAAACTAGTGACGGAGCGTCCGCAGATGTTTGGCATGGTCGGCGCGCGTCCGCGCACGCACCAGAAGTTGAGCCTGGGCGCCACACGCGACGGCAAACTCACGGCCATCAAGCATGAAGTGCATGCGCACACCTCAATGATTGAGGATTACCTTGAGTCCTCGGCGTTTGCCACGCGCGTGATGTATGACTGCGCCAACGTGCAGACCATTCATCGCCTGGTGCAGATGAATCTGGGCACGCCGACCTATGACCGCGCTCCGGGCGTTGCCACGGGAACTTACGCGCTTGAAGTTGCCATGGATGAGCTGGCCTACAAGCTCAAGATGGACCCGCTGGAATTGCGGCTCAAGAATTACGCTGAGGTCGATCCCAACAACAAAAATCCTTTTACGGAAAAAAGCCTGCGTGAGTGTTACAAGCGTGCTTCTGAAAAATTTGGCTGGGCCAAACGCACTGCTGAACCGCGATCCATGCGCGATGGCGACTTGCTCGTCGGCTGGGGCATGGCCACGGAAACCTATCCCGCGCGGCGTCTGCCTTGCAGCGCGCTGGTCCGTTTGCAGCCGGACGGGCGTGTCCTTGTCGCCTCCGGCACTCAGGAAATCGGCAACGGCATTTATACGATCATGACGCAGGTTGCCGCGGAGGCGCTCGGCGTTTCGCCTTCTCTCATCGACGTAAAAATCGGCGACACAACTTTGCCGCCTGCGCCGATTTCCGCAGGATCCATGTCCACCGCCAGCGTTACGCCAGCCGTGCATGATGCCGCAATGCAGGCCCGCAACAACCTGCTTAGTCTCGCTGCGTCAGATCCGCAGTCGCCGGTGCACGGTGTTGCCGCTGACCAGATTGACTTCAGCAATGGCAAACTGTCAGCCAAGTCATCTCCCGGCAAGCAAGAAGACTTCCGCGCATTACTGGCTCGCCACGGCAATCAGCCAGTGGAAGGTAAAGCCAGCCTCAAGCCTGATCTG
>Ga0209060_10004668_pt1 | contig 10484 bp, 8 predicted proteins | sample Coa_R1_8_FD_187155 | JGI IMG/M metagenome (GOLD analysis project Ga0209060, IMG submission 187155) | Surface soil microbial communities from Centralia Pennsylvania, which are recovering from an underground coalmine fire - Coalmine... | ecosystem: Environmental > Terrestrial > Soil > Unclassified... | reverse complement strand
GGCTCGGCAGCAAGCACCAGCGGAACCCGGGTGGTCTTGCCGGCACCTGGCGGTGCAACCAGCACAGCCGTCGTGTTGCGCGCGAGCGCGGTCACAAGTTCCGGTGTGACGGCATCGATGGGAAGCGGCGCGAATTCAGTCATGGAGGAATATCTACGCGCCGGTCGACCCAGCAACACTTCTCCTCAGGCAGGCTTTCCGCACCGGGCACAGGGTGGTATGGCGAGGGCGACGCCATACATACGCAGGGCCCATGTCCACAGCCGTCGCGCCTCGCAAGCTGAAGAAGGGCGACCATGTCTTCCTGATCGACGGGTCGTCATTCATTTTCCGAGCATACTTCGCCATGTTCAAGGCGGCGCAGAGCCGTGGCCGCAGTTTCACGCGGTCTGACGGCGTGCCAACAGGCGCGGTGCTCACGTTCTGCAACATGTTGTGGAAACTCCTGCGCGAGGGTCTCAATGGGATCATGCCAACCCATATGGCCGTGGTGTTCGACTATTCTGGCACGAGCTTCCGTAACCAAATCTATTCCGACTACAAGGGGCATCGCCCAGATCCGCCGGACGAACTGGTGCCGCAGTTCCCGCTTATGCGCGAGGCCGTCCGCGCTTTCGGCCTGATCCCGATCGAGCAGGAAGGCTTCGAGGCTGACGATCTGATTGCGACCTACGCGCGTGTTGCTTTGCAGGCGGGCGCCGACGTCTCGATCATCGCCGGCGACAAGGACCTCATGCAGTTGGTGCGTCCGGGCGTGATGATGTTCGATCCGATGCCCGGCAATGAGCGCCGTATCGGTGCAGATGAGGTCGCGGAAAAGTTCGGCGTGCCGCCCGAGAAGGTTCCGGACGTGCAGGCGCTTATCGGCGACACAACCGACAACGTTCCGGGTGTGCCGGGAATCGGCGTCAAGACGGCCGCACAGCTGATCATCGAGTACGGTGATCTTGAGACTCTGCTGGCGCGGGCTTCCGAGATCAAGCAGGACAAGCGCCGCCAATCCTTGATCGAATTCGCCGAGCAGGCCCGCATGTCGAAGCGGCTCGTGCTACTCGACGACCGTGTCGAATTGAAATGCCCGCTCGAGGACTTACCGCTTGATGGGCGCGATCCCAAGACACTGATCGCCTTCCTAAAGGCGATGGAATTCACAAACTTGACCAAGCGGGTCGGCGAGGCCACGGGAGTCGATCCGAACGCGATCGATCCGGATCCGAGATTGCGCGCAGGTCGCGGCGAAGAACCGGCGGCGGAACCGGCCGCTGCCACTCCGGTCACCGAAGCGGCGACTCCGGCCGAAGCCGCTACCACCTCGGCCCGCCAGCTGTCGCTTGCGCTGCCGCCGGTCGCGCCCGATCGCAGGCGCGTCGCAGGCGTGCGACCGCAGCCGACCACGCCGCTCGGTCTTGTGCGGCAACGCCTGACGGAAATCTCCGAACAGAAAGTCGATCGCGCAGCCTATCAGACCATCCGTGACGCCGAGACGTTGGGACAATGGATTGCGCATGCGACCGAACGAGGCGTGGTTGCGGTAGACCTCGTCACCTCCTCTCATGACCCGATGATCGCCGCGTTGATCGGCGTGTCGCTGGCGCTCGGACCCAATCAGGCCACGTATATACCGCTCGGGCACCGCAATGCCGATGACCTCCTCGCCGCCGGCGGCCTTGCGGCGGGGCAGGTGCCCGAGCATGAGGCCATCGCGCTGCTCAAGCCGATGCTCGAGAGCGTCGGGGTTCTCAAGATCGGCCACGACTTGAAGCAGGATGCCGTGGTGCTCGAGCGCTACGGCATTTCGCTGAGGTCGATCGACGACGTGATGTTGATGTCCTACGTGCTCGACGCCGGACGCGGCGGCCACGGGTTGGAGGAGCTGTCCCAGCGGCATCTCGGCCATCACATGCTTAACATGGCCGACATCGTCGGCAAGGGGCGAGCGCAGGCGCCGTTCGAGACTGTCGAGGTGACGCGCGCTTGTACGTTTTGCGCCGAGAACCCGGACGTGAGCATGCGTGTGTGGCGCCTGCTGAGTGCACGCCTCGTGGCGGAGCACATGGTGACGGTCTACCAGACGTTGGAGCGTCCGCTGGTGCCGGTGCTCGCCCGCATGGAGCAGCGCGGCATCTCGATCGACACGGAGGTTTTGTCACGGCTGTCGGGCGACTTCGCGCAAAAAACTGGAGCGCTTGAAGCCGAGATTCAGGAAATCTCGGGCGAACCGCTCAACCCGGGCAGCCCGAAGCAAATCGCCGATATTCTGTTCGGCAAAATGAAGCTTCCGGGTGGGCGAAAGACCAAGACCGGGGCGTGGTCCACCTCCGCATCGGTCCTCGATGATCTTGCCGAGGAGGGCCACCTGCTGCCGACCAAAATCCTGGAGTGGCGGCAAATCAGCAAGCTGCGCTCGACCTACACGGACCTGCTGCCGTCGTTCGTCAACCCGGATACCGGCCGGGTACACACCAACTTCGCGCTCGCTTCCACCACGACAGGGCGGCTCTCCTCCTTCGACCCCAACCTGCAGAACATTCCGATCCGCACCGAAGAGGGCCGCAAGATCAGGCGCGCTTTCATCGCAAAGCCCGGCACCAAGCTGATATCGGCCGACTACTCGCAAATCGAACTGCGACTTCTCGCGGAGATCGCCGATATTGCGGCGCTCAAACGCGCATTCCGGGATGGAACCGACATTCATGCCCTGACGGCGAGCGAGATGTTTGGCGTGCCCGTGAAGGACATGCCAGGGGAGGTGCGCCGCCGGGCCAAAGCGATCAATTTCGGCATTATTTACGGCATCTCGGCCTTCGGCCTCGCCAACCAGCTCGGCATCTCGCGGGAGGAGGCAGGCGCGTACATCAAGAAATACTTCGAGCGGTTCCCGGGAATCCGCGCCTACATGGAAGCCACCAAGGAGGCATGCCGCAGGGACGGCTACGTGACGACGCTGTTCGGCCGCAAATGCCATTACCCGGACATCACGGCCTCGAACCCTTCCATCCGGTCTTTCAACGAGCGTGCCGCCATCAATGCGCGCCTGCAAGGAACAGCCGCCGACATCATCCGTCGTGCCATGGTTCGCATCGACGAAGCTTTGGCGGAACAACGCCTGGCAGCGCAAATGCTGCTGCAGGTCCATGACGAACTCGTCTTCGAGGTACCGGAGAACGAGATCGAACGCACTATTCCGGTGATCAAACGCGTCATGGAGCAAGCGCCGCTGCCTGCAGTCGCGCTCGCCGCGCCCCTGCGCGTCGATGCCAGAGCCGCCGACAATTGGGATGCGGCGCATTGAACGCGAATCCCGCCGAGCTCGACCACCTCATGTTGCCGTGGCCGTGGGCGTTGCCATTCGTCGGTCTATTGCTGTCGATCGCGCTGGGCCCGCTGGTGGCGCCAAAGTTTTGGCACGTCCATTACGGCAAGGTCGCGTTCGTGTGGAGCGCGCTCACCGTGACGCCGCTCGCAGCGCTCTACGGCGTCCCGACAGCGCTTGCTGCTTTGACGCACGCGGTGCTCGGAGAATATCTGAGCTTCATTATCTTGCTCGCCGCGCTCTACGTTGTGGCAGGCGGCATTCTGGTGACCGGCAGCCTGCGCGGTACTCCGCTTGTCAATACCACGATGTTGGTTTTCGGCACCGCCATCGCCAGCATCGTCGGGACGACCGGAGCGGCCATGATCCTGATCAGGCCGCTGCTGCGCGCGAATTCGGCTCGGCTGCATAACGTGCACGTCGTGGTGTTCTTCATCTTTCTCGTCGCCAATATCGGTGGCGCCCTGTCGCCGCTCGGCGATCCGCCGCTGTTCGTGGGCTTTTTGCACGGCGTCGACTTCTTCTGGACCACCACGCACCTCTGGCGTCAAACCGCCATGGCGGCGGCGCTCGCGCTCGCGGCGTTTGTCGCGGTCGATATCTGGTATTATCGCCAGGATCGCCGCATCTCCGTGGTAGGCGAAGCGGCGCCGACCACGCCGATACGGGTACGCGGGCTCGTCAACTTGCCGCTCATTGTCCTCATCGTGGGAGCGATCCTGCTTTCCGCGCTGTGGAAACCAGGCATTGCATTCGACGTCTACGGCACGACGCTGGAACTGCAGGATATCGTGCGTGACATCGCGCTGGTGGCGATCGCCATTGCGTCAGTGCTTTTCACGCCCGACGAACATCGCGAACGCAACGGCTTTACTTGGGAGCCGATTCTGGAGGTCGCAAAGCTGTTCGCCGGAATATTCATCTCCATCATCCCAGTAGCGGCGATGCTGCACGCGGGCAGTGCCGGGCCGTTTTCCTGGCTCCTCGCGCTGATGACCGGCGAGGCCGGGGAGCCGCGCAACGTTGCATATTTCTGGCTGACCGGGGCGCTGTCGGCATTCCTCGACAATGCGCCAACCTACCTGGTGTTCTTCGAGCTTGCCAAGGGCGATGCCACAAAGCTGATGGGTGAACTTGCCGAAACGCTTGCAGCCATATCCATGGGGGCTGTCTACATGGGCGCGCTCACCTACATCGGCAACGCACCGAATTTCATGGTCTACGCCATCGCGATGGAACGCGGCGTGAAGATGCCGAGCTTCCTCGGCTACATGATCTGGTCGGGCGCGGTGCTGTTACCGATATTTGCGATCATCACCTACGTTTTCTTGATCCTGCCTTAGGCTTAGCGGCCTTCTTGACGGCGCTGCCGCTTCGTCGCGCAGTTTTGCTCTTCGGTGTCCGTGCACCTGAAGCCCTGGCGCGTACCTTTTCGGGCACGACCGCCACCGCTTCGACCTCGATCAATGCACCGGGTCGGGCGAGGCCCGAGATCGCAATGGTGGTGCTGGCGGGCGGCGACGCGGTATCGATATGGCGGTCGCGCACCTCGCGGAAAGTGCCGAGATGTGTCATATCGACCAGATAGTTGTTGAGCTTCACCACATGCTCGAAACCGGCGCCCGCGGCCGCGAGTGCGTTCTTAAGGTTGACGAAGGTCTGCTCCGCCTGGGCACGGAAGTCGCCCGCCTCGCCCACGATCTTGTTGTCGACGTCGAGGCCGAGTTGGCCTGCAATGTAGACGATCCGGCCCGGGCTCGCGGCCTCGACCACATGAGTGTACCCGGCTGGCTTTGCGATGGTGGACGGGTTCTGAAAGCGATGAATGGGCATTGAGCGGCTCCCGGATCGGATGATGTGTGCGCTTGCGGCCATTTTCTCTGGAGTCATAGCCGAGCTTGTCCCGGCCACCTACGTCTTGCTTGCAATGGCGCGGCAAAGACGTGGATGCCCGCGATAAGCACGGGCATGACGTGGAGAGGTGACTCGGTCATTCTAAGACCCCTACGCCGTCAGCTTCGCAACCACTTCCTCGGCAATCGACAATGAGGCCGTCAAGCCCGGCGACTCGATCCCGAACAGATGCACGATTCGCGGCACGCCGTGGTCACATGGCGTATCGATCATGAAGTCCGCGGCGGGTTCACCTTGGCCGGTCAGCTTAGGTCGGATACCGGCGTAGTCCGCAACGAGTGTCCCCTCCGGAAGATCCGGCCAATAGGTCCTGATGGCAGGATAGAACATCGCAGCCCTTCCGGGATCGACATCGTAGTCGTATCTGTTCACCCACTGCACATCGGGGCCAAACCGCATCCGGCCGGCAAGATCGAGCGTGACGTGGATGCCGAGGCCCCCGGGCACCGGCACCGGATAAATAAGCCGGGTAAACACGGGGCGCCCCGTGTAGGAAAAATAGCTTCCCTTGGCGAGCACGAGCCGGGGCACACGCTCCGCCGGGTAGCCCTCAGTGGCGCGCGCAAGCTTCTGAGCCCCGTGGCCCGCTGAATTCACCACCGCGTCGACCGGAAGTGAGCCGGCTTCCGAGCCACCGAACCAGACCTGCCAGCCGGCCGGCGTGAGCGCAAGCCGCTCGACCGGCGTATCCAGGGCCAGCACGCCGCCGGCATCCTCCATGTCGCCCTGCAGGGCCAGCATGTAGCGATGGCTATCGATGATCCCGGTTTCGGGCGAATGGAATGCGGCGACGCAGGCGAGCGCCGGCTCCATCCGGATCGCTTCGGGGCCGTCCATCATACGCAGGCCCTCAACACCGTTCCGAGTCGCCTGGTCGAACAGCTTTTCCAACGTCGGAACGTCGGCCTCGCGGCTGGCCACGACGAGCTTGCCCAGCTTTCGGTGCGGCACGCCGTGAGAGATGCAAAACTCATAGAGCATCCTGCGCGAACGGGCGCAGTGCCGTTCGCGCAGCGAACCGGTCGGATAGTAAATGCCGGCGTGGATGACCTCGCTGTTGCGCGAGGAAGTTCCGGTACCGATTTGGGACTCGGCCTCTGTAACGATAACCTCGTGTCCCGCCCGCGCCGCTTCGCGCGCAATCGCGAGCCCGACGATGCCGGCCCCAGCGACGAGCACCCGCACGATCAGCCGCCGTCCGCCAGGGGCGCTTGCTCATACGTCGCAGTATTCGCAAGGTCGGAGACCGCATCGCCCGTTGCGATCGTGCCGCCTGCCGTTACCTCGGCGTAGACGCCGCAGTCGGCGTGGCCGAGGCCGCGCAAGAGGGTTGACGGAATGTCGAGATCGCGGGCGCCGGTGCCGGGTTCCACATTCGTTGCGGCGCAACGCGCGATACGTTTGACGACTTTCGCCCGGGCGTGCGTTCCGATCGCGATTTCATGGTCAAGAAAATCGAATTCGCGCCACGCGGGCCAGCCTTCCACGTAAAGGTTGGCGCGAAAGCGCAGCGGGTCGAGCGGCTGCCCGATCAGGCGTTCGATCGCGGCCACCGAGGCGAGGTTGATGATCGAAACGACCTTCTTGGTCACGTCCGAAAAGCTGTGGCCCGGCGCGACGAGGACCTTTGCGGGGCCACGCAATTCGTCGGCGCAGAAGCCCGCGAAAAATTCTTCGATTGCGGCGCACCCGGCTGACGTGCCGAGATCGCCTCGCGCGACCTCAAGGCCGTTTTCCCGGATGACCAGAATCCGCGTCGCATCGTCAAAATGGGTGTCGAGTCGTGCCAGCCGCTCGTTTTTCATCAGCATGAGAAAGCGCTGCTTGGGGAGATATCGCGGGGTTGCGGCATCGAAACCGGTCGGCCCATTTTCGATCGCGTAGCGTCGATCGGCGAGCAGCGTCTCGCCGGGGCTGAGGGTCGCGGTGGCCAAGCGCTCTGCCGATAGCCCCTTTACGGGATAGCGGTAAATAGCTCGAATGGTCGCCTGGATATTCATGCGGGCTTCCTAACCGTCCGGACGAGCGGCTTCAAGCCGCTCCGGACAATCCATCGGTAGGGCCAGGTGTCGACGGCCAGGTGTTGATGGTTTGAAATCTACGCCTCGGCGGCCTATATCCGGGAGTCACCCAGATTGTGATTTGCCGGGCCTGCCCCGGCTGCCCACGCCTTTGAACTTGCAAAGCTTGAAGACATGGGCACTGGCGGCGCGTGTGCGGCACGGGGAGTCATGATCAAGGGACCGCAGCAACGCGACCAGGAAAAGCGAGATGGCCGGACATTCCCAATTCAAGAACATCATGCACCGAAAGGGCCGGCAAGATGCAGTGAAATCCAAGCTGTTCAGCAAGCTGGCCCGTGAAATCACCGTGGCGGCGAAACTGGGCCTGCCGGACCCCGCCATGAACCCGCGCCTGCGCGCCGCCATCATTGCGGCGCGCGCCGAAAACATGTCGAAGGACTCGATCGACCGCGCCATCAAGAAAGCCCAGGGAGGTGAGGCCGAAGCCTATGATGAGATCCGCTACGAAGGCTATGGCCCGGGCGGCGTTGCGATCATCGTTGAAGTGTTAACCGACAACCGCAACCGTACGGCCTCGGACGTGCGTTCCTATTTCACCAAAACCGGGGGGCACCTCGCCGAAACCGGGGCGGTGTCATTCATGTTCGACCATGTGGGCGTGATTGAGTTCGACGCCAAAGTGGCCTCAGCCGATGCCATGCTGGAAGCCGCGATCGAGGCCGGCGCAGATGACGTGGTGTCGAGCGAAGCGGGTCATGAAATCTACGCGGCGCAGGATTCGTTCACGAACGTCGCCAGGGCCCTGGAAGCGAAGTTCGGCGAGCCGCGCAAGGCCGCATTGGTATGGAAGCCGCAAAATACCGTCGCCATCGACGACGAGAAGGGCGAGAAGATGTTCAAGCTGATGGAACTGCTCAACGAGCATGACGACGTGCAGAACGTCTACGCCAATTTCGAAATGTCCGACGCGCTGATGGCCAGGATGAGCGCGTAGCTGTAAGTAACGCAAGACGCGTCGCCCGCACCGCCCAACTTGTACAGCCTCTCGTCCGCGTTCATGGCACTGGGCGCGTTTCTTCTTTCATGTCTAGTTCGAGGGAAATTGAACCTTCGGCCCGAGTCGACCCACTAACGTCAGCATGAACGCAGCCTTCCATGCGACAGAGATCGGAAATGCAAACGCAGCACCCGAAGCGCGGATTCGATGCCGAGGATGAGAAGACATACGTCGCATGGCTAAGGAGAGCCATCATGGCTTACGGAGCCGTCGTTTTGGTCGCCGCAGCGGTGGTGACGGTCCAGGCAATGACCCACGCCACCAATGTCGCCGAGTTCGCGGCGGCCGCGGTCACCATGACGGGACCATAGCGGCTCGCATTATCGGCACGCCACCGCGCCATCACGCGATTCGTCTGATTGATGTGACGGAACTGCCGGCGGCGGCAATGCGCCGCAGCGCGTCCCCGATCGGTTCGACCGCAACCGCCATGTGAAACGCATTGGCGTGCACGACTGTGTGTTCGTCGCGCACGATCGCAACATGGCCCTTCCAGAAAATAAGATCGCCGCGTCGCAGGCCCGCAAGATCGTCGATCGGCAGCGGGAAGCCCAGCGTGTTTTCCTGCATATCGCTGTCGCGCGGGCACGCCACGCCGCTTGCCGCGAGCGCGACCTGCACAAGGCCCGAGCAATCGATTCCGAGGCTCGTCTTGCCGCCCCACAGATAGGGAACGCCGACGAAGCGTTCTGCGACCGCGACGAAATCCGGCTCTTTGCTTTCGATGGGCGCGAGGTGCCGGGTCGGTATGCAGAAGCCGGACGCAAGGTCGGTCAATTCCCCGGAACTATCCCGCTGCTGCGCACGCACAACCACTCGGCTTCCGAGCGACAACGCATCGATCGGCGGCGCTTTGATGGAACGGCCCGGAAACACGAATGTACGCAGGGCCGATACCCTATGAGTCGGCGGCGGCCCGGGCGGACGGAGCGCGTTCGCCGGCATCCAACCCACATAGCCGTCGGATGCGAGCTGTCCCCAACACCAGCCTTCCGCATTCTCGTCGTAGATCGTCACCCGCTCCCCATGCAACGCCTCGGTATCGAGCGGAGCTTCCGGCGAGGGCTCGCGCCGCACGGAAGCCTGCGCATCATGAACCTCAAGCTCCGTGCCCTCCACGAAGCGGGCCGCCGCGACCTTGCCCTTGAGGCGTTCTGCTGCGAGGTCCGGCCGTGCCGGTGTGATGCGGGGATCGAACGTCATATGCGGATCCAGAGGCTCAGGCATAGCGCTCGGCGAGAAGCGCGTAGAGAGCGCGCGCTGCCTGGCATTCGCCACCTTCCGGGCGGCCGGACTTTGCGGCTGGCGTCCAGGCATAGACGTCGACATGCAGCCACGCCTTTGCGGCGGTAACGAAGCGGTTGAGAAAGAGCGCACAGATGATCGATCCCGCAAAGCCACCAGTGGCGACATTGCCCATGTCGGCGACCTTCGAATCCAGCATCTGATCGTACGGACGCCACAAGGGCAGGCGCCACAACGGATCGTTTTCGGCGCCGGCATGGCGCGTCACGTCGGCTGCAAGTATCTCATCGTCGGTATAGAACGGCGGCAGGTCTGGACCGAGCGCGACCCGGGCGGCGCCTGTCAGCGTACCCATGTCGACCAGCAACTCCGGCGCCTCCTCATCCGCAAGGGCCAGTGCGTCGGCGAGGATGAGACGCCCCTCGGCATCGGTGTTGCCGACTTCAACCCGCAGCCCCTTGCGCGAGCGGTACACATCGAGCGGCCGAAATGCCGCGCCCGAAATCGCGTTCTCTACCGCCGGGATCAGCACGCGAAGCCGCAGCCTCAGTTTGCGATCCATGATCATATGGGCCAAAGCCAGCACGCTCGCGGCACCGCCCATATCCTTTTTCATCAACAGCATGGCGGTGTCGGATTTAACGTCGAGGCCGCCACTGTCGAAGCATACGCCCTTCCCGACCAGCGTGACCTTCGGCGCGGCGGGGTCGCCCCAGCTCAGGTCGATGAGGCACGGGGCTCGCGCCGCGGCGCGGCCCACCGCGTGGATCAATGGAAAATTCTGTGTCAGGAGGTCATCCCCCGCGACAGTGCGCACCTCGGCGCCGTGGCGCGCTGCGAGCGTTCTCGCAGCGGCCGCAAGGTCGTCCGGACCCATGTCGTTTGCGGGCGTATTGATGAGGTCGCGGGCCAGATAGACGGCTTCCACGAT
>Ga0209060_10004661_pt1 | contig 10495 bp, 7 predicted proteins | sample Coa_R1_8_FD_187155 | JGI IMG/M metagenome (GOLD analysis project Ga0209060, IMG submission 187155) | Surface soil microbial communities from Centralia Pennsylvania, which are recovering from an underground coalmine fire - Coalmine... | ecosystem: Environmental > Terrestrial > Soil > Unclassified... | reverse complement strand
ATCGGCGCGCATGAGCGCGAGTCTCCCGCTCGAGTCCATCCCCGAGATTCTGCAGCCGGCGCTGCTCGGCCTCTGGGAGCAGCTTGCACGGTGCGCAGGGTGGTCCGAGCTCCTCGGTGAGCTCGGCGAAGCACGCCTTCGCGAGCTGCCGCGGGTGCTCGCCGCGAGCGAGTTCGCGGGCGCGGTGCTCATTCAAGACCCGCAGGCGCTCGCCTGGGTGAGCGCGCACTTCGAGCCCGAGGCGGCGGCGCAGGCCGCGCGCCGCTACGAGGCCCGGGTCGCCGCGGCCGCTCCGCCGGAGGGCCAGCGGTTGCTGCGCGAGTGGCGACGGCGCGCGCTGCTGCGCATTGCCTGGCGCGACCTTCAGGGTGGGGCGCGCGTCGAGGAGACGCTCGCGGATCTGTCGCAACTCGCGGAGGCCTGCGTGCGGGCGAGCGCGGCGTGCGCCCGCGCTCATCTCAACGGGCTGTTTGGCGAGCCGCGGGGGCCGCAGGGCGAGCCGGCCTCGCTCATCGTGCTCGCCATGGGCAAGCTCGGCGGCGGCGAGCTCAACTTCTCCTCCGATATCGACCTGGTGTTTTTGTACTCGGAGCGCGGCTCGACCGAGGGCGCGCGCTCGCTCGACAACGAGGAGTACTTCAACCGTCTCGGCCGCGAGATCATCCGCCTCATCGATGCGCCCACCGAGGATGGCATCGTCTTTCGCGTCGACATGCGGTTGCGCCCCTTCGGCGACTCGGGCCCGCTGGTCGTCAGTCGCGCGGCGCTCGAGGACTATCTGCAGCAGCATGGACGCGACTGGGAGCGTTATGCGTGGATCAAGGCCCGTGCTCTGCTCGGAGCGCAGGCGTACGAGTCGCTGCACGCGGAGTGCGTGCGCCCCTTCGTCTACCGGCGCTACCTCGATTTCGGGGTGTTCGACTCGTTGCGCGAGATGAAGGCGCTCATCGAGCGCGAGGTTGCGCGGCGCGAGCTCGAGGATGATCTCAAGCTCGGACGCGGCGGCATCCGCGAGCTCGAGTTCATCGTGCAGTCGCTGCAGCTGGTGCGCGGCGGGAGTGACCGGCGGCTGCAGACGCCTTCACTGCTGACGGTGCTGCCGCTGCTCGCCGACTCGAAGCTCCTGTCGAAAGCCGAGCTCGATGCCCTGCTCGCGGCCTATCAGGTGCTGCGCAAAACGGAGAACGCGGTGCAGATGATCCGCGATGAGCAGACCCACCGTCTGCCCGCCGACGCGCTGGACCGCGCCCGGCTGTGCCTCGCGCTCGGTACGGATGACTGGGCGAGCGCGCTCGCGCGCATCGATGCGGCGCGCGACACCGTGGCGCGACAGTTTCAGGCGCTGATCTTCGGCGGCCGGGAAAGGGCGCAGGAGGATGCGGGGGTGCTTGCGTGGCTCGACTCGGAGGAGATCGAGCTCGGCGATGAGCTGGCGGCGCTCGGCGTGCCTGCAGCTCACCTCGGGGCGGTGGCCGCGCAGCTCGAGACCTATCGACGGGGCGCGCCCTATCGGCGGCTCGATGAGGCGGGACGGCGGCGGGTGCACGTCATCCTCGCCCGGCTGCTGGCCGCATCGACGCGCCAGCAGTCGCCGGATACCACGGTTGCACGGGTGCTCGGGGTTCTCGAGGCGATCGGCGCACGCTCCTCCTATCTCGCGTTGCTCAGAGAGCAGCCGCGTGCCCTCGACCGGCTGATCGAGGTGTGCGCGCAAAGCGGCTTCCTGGCGCGCCAGATCGCCGACTTCCCCCTGCTGCTCGATGAGCTGATCGATTCGAAGGCGCTCGAGGAGCTGCCGTCGCGTGCTGGATTCGAGCGGCAGCTCGCGGCGCGCATCGAGCGGGTGCCGAGCGAGGAGCCGGAGCGCCAGGTCGAGGCCTTGCGCCAGTTCCAGAAGGTGGCGGTGTTCAACGTCGCGCTCGCCGATGTCACCGGCCGCCTGCCGCTCATGCGCGTCAGCGACCGGTTGACGGACATCGCCGAGCTCATTCTCGAATGCTGCATGGGTCTCGCCTGGGTGCAGATGACCCGCACCCACGGCGTGCCTTTCTGCGGACCCGACGAGGCGCACGCGAGAGTGGTGCGTGTCGCGGTCGCGGGCTACGGCAAGCTCGGCGGCCTCGAGCTCGGCTATGGGTCGGATCTCGATCTCGTCTTCCTGCACGACTCGAGCGGCGAGTGGCAGCAGACGCAAGCCGCGAAGCCGATCGACAACGGTCTGTTCTTCCTGCGTCTCGGCCAGCGCATCGTGCACCTGCTGACGATGCACTCGGCGGCCGGGCGCCTCTACGAGGTCGACATGCGCCTGCGGCCGAACGGCAAGGGCGGTTTCCTGATGACCGGCATCGAGGCGTTCGAGCGCTACCAGATGCAGGAGGCCTGGACCTGGGAGCATCAGGCGCTGCTGCGTGCGCGGGCGGTGGCCGGTGATGCGCAGCTGCGGGCTCGATTCGAGGAGGTGCGCCGGCGCGTGCTGAGCCGTGCGATCCGGCGCGAGCGGCTCCGTGAGGACGTGCTGGAGATGCGCCGGCGCATGCGCCGCGAGCTCACGCAGGCGAACGCCGGAGAGTTCGACCTGAAGCAGGACGAGGGCGGCCTCGCGGACATCGAGTTCCTGGTGCAGTACCTGGTGCTCGCGGCCGCCGCCCCGCATCCGGAGCTCCTCACTTACAGCGACAACGTGCGTCAGCTCGAAGGGCTCGCTCGGGTCGGAGTGCTCGACTCACCGACCGCCGAGTGGCTGAAGGAGGTTTACATCGGCTATCGTACCGTGCTCCATCACCAGTCCCTCGAGGGCGGACCGCGGGTGGTGGAGGCGGGCGCGCACGCGCAGGCGCGCGCCGGCGTGCGCGAGATCTGGCGGCGGACCTTCGAGACGGAGTAGGCGATGGCGACGATGGACGAGACCGACGATTCACGGCTGCCGCTGATCGAGCCGAATGCTCAGCATCAATACAGCGTCACGGACGACGACCTGCCCTTGTCGTGCCCCATGCCCGGCATGCATCTGTGGAACTCGCATCCGCGGGTCTATCTCGCCATCGAGCAGACGGGCTGGGCGAAGTGCAATTACTGCGGGGCCGAGTACACGCTGGTACGCGGGCCGCACGAGGTGATCGAGCCCGGTCAGTGACGGGCCGGCCGTCGCCGGTGCCAAAGGCGCCTCGCCGCCCGCGCTCAGCGGTAATCGCGGTAGGATTTCTCCTCGACGAGGGCCGAGCCGAGGCGCAGGTTGATGCGCCGCTTGATCGCGGCACGCTCGTCATTCTCGATGTAGACCGCGCGCGCGAGGCGAATGAATTCGGCATCGAAGCTGCGCGCACGCTCCTTCTCGCGGATCTCGTCCTCGATGCTCCAGAGCCGCTCGTTCACCGCGAGAAGCGCCTCGACGTCGGCGGCGACGTCGGATTGTGCATAGCGCGACTCGCGCCAGGTGCTCTCGAGCGACTCGAGCTCCCGCCGCACGTTGTCGAGCTTGGAGGGATCGGCGATGCGACGCGACTTGATGCGCAGGATGGTGATCTTGTCGAGCACCTCGCCGGGCGAGAGAGGCACCTTGATCTCGTTCATGCGGGCATCTTATCGTAGCCTTGAGCGCAGTGACTCGAGGCTCCCCATGGATGCGCTGAAAGAATGAATCACGGGAGTGACCGTCGCAAGGTCACCGCGCGCGGAGCAATGCTCATCGACTCGGATCTCGATTGGACCGGATTGGGCGAAAACTCGCCGTTCGAGACGGCGAGTGGCCGCCCGGTTGCGGCGAGCCGCGGGCGCGGCGCAGCCTGGTTCCTCGAGGCCGGAGGGCGGCCGTGCGTACTCAAGCACTATCGGCGGGGCGGGCTCATGGCACGGGCGCTGCGCGACCGCTATCTGTGGCTCGGCGAGGCGCGGGTGCGCTCGTTCGCCGAGTTCGAGCTCCTCGCGGCCTTGTGTGCGCTCGCGCTGCCGGTGCCGCGCCCGCTCGCGGCTCGCTATGAGCGTGCCTGGGGCGGCCTCATCTATCGCTGCGACCTCATCACGGAGCGCATCCCCGATGCCCGGCCGTTGAGTGAATGGTTGAGCGAGGCAGCGTTGCCCGAGGAGCGGTGGCGCCGCATCGGCGCGACCGTCGGCAGGCTGCACCAGGCGCGGGTCGATCATGCGGATCTCAACGCTCACAATCTGCTCATCGATCATCAGGGCCTCGTGAGCGTGATCGACTTCGACCGCGGCCGCGTGCGAGGCGCGCCGGGTCGCTGGATGGGTCGCAATCTTGCGCGCCTCGAGCGCTCACTGCACAAGATTGCTCGCAGCCTGCCCGCCGAGCGCTTCACACCCGTGACGTGGAGCTGGCTGCTCGCCGGCTATGCATCCGGCTGAACGCTGAGCCCATGCGCTTCATCTACACGGCGCTGATCGAGCTGCTGGCGCCGCTCGCCTTCACCCTCACGCTGGTGCGGGGCCTCAAGGATCGCGGCTACTGGGAACGCGGCTACGAGCGCTTCGGCTTCGGTCGCACGCGCAGCGGGCCCCCCTGTCTGTGGCTGCACGCCGTGTCGCTCGGCGAGGTGAACGCGGCTGCGCCGCTCATCAGGGCGCTGAAGGCCGCTCACCCCGAGGCACCGCTCCTGCTCACCAGCGCGACGCCCGCGGGCCGCGCCCGCGCGCGCGCGCTTTTCGAGAGCTGCGCCGAGGTGCGCTATCTGCCCTACGACACGCCGGGCGCCGTGCAGCGCTTCCTGCGCCGCACGCGTCCCGGCATTGCCCTGATTCTCGAGACCGAGCTGTGGCCGAACCTCATCGCGGCCTGCCGGCGCCGCGGTATCGCCGTGGGGCTGGTGAGCGCCCGCATCACGTCCCGCTCGCTCCGCCGCTACCGGCGATTTGGCGCACTGTTCCGTGACTCGCTCGCGGGGCTCGCATTCATTGCTGCACAGAGCGAGGCGGATGCCGAGCGTTTCCTCGCGCTCGGCGCGCCGCGCGCCTCGATGCACGTCACGGGCAATCTGAAGCTCGAGCTCGAGCCGGACGCGGCGCTGCGCGCGCGCGGCGCGAGGCTGCGCGCGGTGATGCTCGGCGGCAGACCGACCTGGGTGGCCGGCAGCACCCATGAGGGCGAGGAGGAGCAGGTTCTCGAGGCGCATCGGGCGGTGTGCGCCGCTCTGCCAGATGCGCTGCTGGTGCTGGTGCCGCGGCATGCGCAGCGCTTCGAGCGCATTGCCGAGCTTCTTGCCCGCCGCGGCCTGTCGTTCGACCGGCTGAGCGCGGTCGAGGCGGTGCGGCCGGGCTCGCAGGTCCTGCTGGTCGACCGGATGGGAGAGCTCATGGCGCTCTACGCCGCCGCTGACGTGGCCTTTGTCGGCGGCAGCCTGGTGCCCGTCGGCGGACATAATCTGCTCGAGCCCGCTTCGCTCGGCGTTGCGGTGCTCACCGGACCGCATACCTCGAGCAACGCGCAGATCGCCCGCGGCTTGCTCGAGAGCGGCGGCGCCCGTCTCGTCTCGGATTCGGCCACGCTCGCGGCCGAGGTGCTCGCCCTGCTCAGGGACCCCGAGCGCCGTGAGGCGCAGGGGGCGGCGGCGCGCGCTTACCTCGAGCAGCAGCGCGGCAGTCTGGGGCGCCTGCTCGAGCTGCTCGAGCCCTGGCTCAAGGCGGTTGCGAAGGGCTCGGGGGCGCAGGGGTCGGCGGCGTAGCGCTCGGCGGGGCCGCGCCCGGCGGCGTAGCGCTCGGTGGGGCATCCGTGAGCAGGGCGTTCAGTCGAGCCAGGCTCTGCTCGGAGAGGATGCCGGCCGCTTGCTGCAGATGCAGCACGTTGATCATGTAATCGTAGCGGCTGCGCGAGTAGTCGGTCGTTGCCTGCACCCACTGACGTCGCGATGCGAGCACGTCGACCGCGGTGCGAGTGCCCGCCTCGTAGCCCGCCTCGGTGGCGTTGAGCGCGATCGTGTTCGACTCGACGGCGCGGCGCAGCGCCTTGACGCGTGAGATCTCGGACAGCACGCCGAGATAGGCATCGCGTGCATCATGCTCGGTCTGTCGCGCGACGCGCTCGACGCGCTCCTTCGCGGCCCGGTGCTGATAGACCGCCTGACGCACCTGGGAGGAGACGGCTCCGCCCGAATAGAGCGGGAAGGTGAATTGCAGCCCGATGATGTTCTGATACTGGTCAGTGCTCGTGCTGCCGTACGGCGTCTCGTTGGCGTTGGTGTACTCACCGCCGAGGGTCGTGCGGTAGCGGCTTCCGACCAGATCGAGGCTCGGCAGGTGGCCTGAGCGTGCGGCGCTGACGTTCTCGCGGGCGATGTCGGCGGCCAGACGGCTCGAGACGAGAGAGAGGTTCTGTTGCAGAGCCATTTCCACCCAGCGCTCCTCGCTGCTCGGCTGCGGATCATCGAGCACGAACGGCTCGATCGGACGCGCAAGATGATCGAAGAGGTCGCCCGTGATCTCGCGCAGCAGTTCCTGCGCGGAGGCGAGCTGGCGCTTCGCTGCGATGACGGCGGCCGCCCCGCTGTCGTGTGCGGCGCGCGCCTCCTCGACGTCCGTCACCGCGACGTAGCCGACTTCATAGCGCTTCTCGGCCTGCTCGAGCTGGCGATTGACGGACGCCAGGTTGGCTTCCTGCGCATCGATATCGTCCTGCGCGGCGAGCACGTCGAAGTAGCGCTGCGCGACCCGCGCCATCAGATCTTCCTGAGCAGCCTGATAATCGGCCTCGGCCTGCGCGACCTGCGAGTCGGCACGGCGCAGCGCCACCCAGTTCTGCCAGCTGAAGAGGCTCTGCCGCAAGTCGATTCCGTAGTGATGGGTCGTGGTGGTGACGCGACCGTTGAAGGGAAATGCCTCGGAGACGTTGCGGCCGCCGACCTGCACGGTCTCGACCTGGTTCGAGCTGCCCTTGTCGCGCTCCTGCTGCGCCGTACCGTTGCCATTGAGCTGCGGCAGGAGGCCGGCGAGCGCCTGCGGCTTCGACTCGAGCGCCGCAAGCCGATTGGCCTCCGCCTCGCGCAGCTGCGGGTCGTTCTGCAGCGCCCGCTGGTACACCGCCAGCAGGTCGGCACCGCGCGCCGGCGCGGCCTTAAGGAGCCCCGCGCCCAGGGCTGCGCCCGAGCACACAACGACGAGGAGCAGCGATACCGCTCGCATGGGTCGGTGCTCTCAGTAGCGCGGGATGGCGGGATCGAGATCCCGCGACCAGGCGAGGATGCCGCCGGCCAGGTTATAGACCGAGGCGAATCCCCGGGTGTTCAGGTAGTGAGCGACCTGCGCACTGCGCCCTCCGGAGCGACAGATGACCACGGTGGTGCGCTTGGGATCGAGCTCGCCGATGCGCTGCTCGATCTCCCCCATCGGAATGTGCAGGACTGCGCTCGGGACCGGCGCGATCTCGAGCTCCCAGCCCTCGCGCACATCGAGCAGGGTCATGCTCTCGCCCGCCGCACGGCGTGCGGTGAACTCGCCGGGCGTGAGCTCCTCGACCATCAAAACACGAAAGCTGGAGCGGCCGGCGCGTGGATGAGCGGCTCGATCACGGTCTCGAACAGGCTCTCGCGGGTCCATTCCGTGTCATCCACCCGCCGCACCCGGATCGCATTCATGATGGGCGGCGTTCCCACCACCACGAACAGGCGCCCACCGAGCGTGAGCGCGCGCTCGAAGCGGCGGTCGTACACGGGCATCGACCCGGTGAGGGCAATCGCCTCGTACTCGCCCTGCGGGGTCCCATCAAAAGCGTCTCGAATCTCGAGCTCGACGCGCGCACGGCCAGCGCTTTCGGGCAGCGCGCGCAGGTTGGCCGCGGCCGCCTGGGAAAGCTCGGTCTTGATCTCGAGCGAATGGATGCGTGCCGCGAGCAGGCTCAGGCAGGCGGCCAGGTAGCCGGTGCCGGTGCCGACCTCGAGCACGCGGTCCGCCGCGGTGATCTCGAGCGCCTGCAGGATGCGGCCCTGCAGATTGGGCGCGAGCATCGTCTGTCCGCAGCCGATTGGCAGCGCCGAATCGGAGTAGGCGAGCTCGCGATAGTCCCTCGGCACGAACAGCTCGCGCGGTACCTCGTACATCGCATCGAGCACCCGGGGGTCGAGCACCTCCCAGGTGCGCACCTGCTGATCCACCATTTGCTGCCGAGCTGCCGAACTATCCATAATTTCTGCAAGAGCGATTGGACTGATGATTATGGTCAATTTCGCCAGGCGATGCCATGGCCGTGCGCTATTCTCCCAATGCGATGAATCGAGACGCGCCCAACCCTCGAGGGGCATCACCAACAAGCGGCGTCCGAAGGTGTCGTTATCGAGGTCGGAGTGATTTCATTTCCGGTGTTGCCGTGGATCCTGACCTCCGCCTTGCTGGCGGTGCTGGCCGGAGCGCTGTTGCTCAAGAAACGGCAGCGTCGGCGCGCGGTGAGCGAGATCTCGGCGCAGATTGCCCAGCTCGCCGGCGATCCCGGCAAGCCGCATCGGCTCGCGATCGATTCTGATCAGTCGGAGCTGGGCGAGCTCGGCTCGAAGGTGAACGAATTGCTGGAGAATCTCGAGCAGCGCGGTTCGCGCCTGCGTGATCGCGAGCAGCTCTTCGAGCGGCTCGTCGAGACCGTGCACGATGCCGTGCTGATTCACCGCAAGCACATACTGTTTGCCAACTCGCGTTTCCTCGCGCTGCTCGGCGCGAGCGCCGGGCAGGTCATCGGCAAACCGCTCACCGCGTTCGTCGCGCCGGAATATGTCGAGCTGGTGGAGAGCAACATCCGCCGGCGCTTGGCGGGCGAGGCCGCCGCGGAGCGCTACGAGGTCGAGCTGGTCGGCACCCACGGCGAGGTGACACGCATCGAGCTGTCGAGCACCCTGATCGACAGTGCCGGGGAGCCGGCGCTGCTCCTCACGGCTCTCGAGATGCTCCCCCGGACGACCGAAAGCGACAGCGCGCCCAAGTCACGCGCCATGGTGACGCTCGATGCCATGGGCGAGAGCGTCATCACGGTCGATGCGGAGGGGCGCATCGACTATTTCAACCAGGCGGCCGAGACCTTGCTCGGCCAGAGTTTCAACCAGGTCGTCGGCAAGACCTTCTCCGAGGTGGCCTCGCTGGTCGATGAGGCCGATCGTCGCTCGCTCGGGGATCCGGTGCGCAAGGCGCTCGCCACCGGCGGGCGCATCACCATGGGCAAGCGCGCCGTGCTCGTGCCGACGAACGGTGCCGTCGAGCGCTCCGTCGAGATCAGCGTGACGCCGCTCAAGAACGACGCCGAGGAGATCCTCGGCCTGGTGCTCGTGCTGCACGACACGAGCGAGCTGCGCGGCTTCACGCGCCAGATGACCTACCAGGCGAGCCACGATGCGCTCACCGGCTTGGTCAACCGCCGCGAGTTCGAGCGCCGGCTTCGCGAGGCGATGGACTCGGCACAGACGGGCGATGCGACGCACGCGCTGTGCTATCTCGACCTCGACCGCTTCAAGGTGGTGAACGACACCTGCGGCCACACGGCGGGCGACAACATGCTGCGGGAGATCGCCACCATCCTCAAGGAAGCGGTGCGCGACTCCGACACGGCCGGGCGCATCGGCGGCGATGAGTTCGCGCTGCTGCTGGTCGGCTGTCCGCTCGAGAAGGCGCGCCAGATCGCCGATGACGTGGTGCGCGCAGTCGACGACTATCGCTTCGTGTGGAAGGACAAGATCTTCAACGTGGGCGTGAGCATCGGTCTGGTGGAGATCGGCCGCGGCGGCGGCTCGATCGAGGACATCATGAATTCCGCGGACTCGGCCTGCTACGTCGCGAAAAAGCAGGGCGGGGTGCACGTGCACGTCTACTCGGCGCGCGAGGAGGCGAACGCGCGCCACAGCGGCGAGATCCACTGGCTGCAGCGCCTGCAGGCGGCCCTGCGCGACAACAAGTTCGAGCTCTATTACCAGCCGATCGTGCCGGCGCGCGGCAAGAATGGCGGCGGCCCGGCGCTCGAGGTGTTCGTGCGCCTGGAGTCGGAGAACGGCCAGCCGGCGAGCAGTCCGAGCGAGTTCATACGAGCCGCCGAGCGCTATCGGTTGATGCCCCACGTCGATCGCTGGGTGGTGCAGGCGGTGCTGTCCGCGCTCGGGCGGGGCGGGCTCAAGGTACCGCCCGGGCGCAGCGTCGCGATCAACATCGCGGGACAGACCCTCGCCGATGCCGAGTTCCTCGAGTTCGTCGTCGAGTGCTTCGATCACACCGGCGCGCATCCGGCGGAGATCTGCTTCGAGGTCTCGGAGAGCGCGGTCGCCGCCAATCTCGATCACGTGCGCCGCTTCATCGCCGTGCTGCACGGCATGGGGTGTGAGTTCGCGCTCGATGATTTCGGCAGCGGCCTGTCCTCGTTCTCGACGCTGCGCACGCTGCCGATGGACTACCTGAAGATCGATGGCTCCTTCATCGCCAATCTGGCCGCCGATACGGTCAACCAGGCCATGGTCGGGGCGATGATCGAGCTGTCACGCACGCTGCACTTTCGCATCGTCGCCGAGCAGGTCGAGGATCAACTCTC
>Ga0209060_10004659_pt1 | contig 10502 bp, 5 predicted proteins | sample Coa_R1_8_FD_187155 | JGI IMG/M metagenome (GOLD analysis project Ga0209060, IMG submission 187155) | Surface soil microbial communities from Centralia Pennsylvania, which are recovering from an underground coalmine fire - Coalmine... | ecosystem: Environmental > Terrestrial > Soil > Unclassified... | reverse complement strand
GAGAATGAGCTCGCAGGTGGACGAGGCGCGGATGCCGAGCTTATCTTCTTTCTTGCCCACCTGAAAACCGGGAAAGTCGCGCTCGATCAGAAACGCCGTGATGCCCCGGTAACCCGCCTGCGGATTGGCATTCGCGAACAGCAGAAACAGCCCCGCCTCGCCGGCATTGGTAATCCACAGCTTGCGGCCGGTAATCAGGAAATGGTCGCCGCGATCCTCGGCGCGGGTTGCCAGCGCGAACGCATCCGAGCCCGATCCGGCTTCGGAAAGCGCGTACGCCGCCACCGTGTTCTTCGCCAGCCGCGGGAAATAGCGCTCCTTCTGCGCCGTCGTTGCCCAACGCATCAGCGCATTGATGGAAAGCGTGTTCTGGACGTCGACGATCACGCCCGCCGCCGGGTCCACCGCCGACAGCTCTTCCACCGCCAGCACGGCCTGGAAAAAGGTGCCGCCCTGCCCGCCGTATTCCTCCGGGATCTCGATTCCCATGAGGCCCATCTGGAAGAATTGCGCCAGGATATCCTTGCGGAAGACGGCGGCTTCATCCATCGCGCGCACGTGCGGGGCGATCTGCTCGCGCGCGAACTGCCGCACAGTCGATTGGAACAGCGCTTCGTCTTCGGTAAGGACAGTCAGCGGCTGCGGCGAATCCACCTGGACGCCGGGCTGCTCCACTGCCGCCATGTACGCAGCTTAACCTACTGTCACCAGTTCGCGCCACTGGCGGCCCTGCGACTGCGCGACGCCGCCGTGCGTGATCTGCCCATGATACGTATTGACCCCGGCGCTCAGAGCTGGATACTTCTCGCAGGCGCGCTCGAGCCCGTAGTTGGCCAATTGCAGCAGGTACGGGAACGTGGCATTGGTAAGGGCAAAAGTCGAAGTGTGAGGAACCGCCGCCGGCATGTTGGAAACGCAATAGTGAATCACGCCATCCACCAGGTAAACCGGCTGCGTGTGCGTGGTGGCGTGCGAAGTCTCGAAGCAGCCGCCCTGGTCAATCGCGACATCCACCACCACCGAACCCCGTTTCATGGTGGCGATCATCTGCCGCCGCACCAGCTTCGGCGCCGAGGCGCCGGGGATCAGCACCGAGCCGATCACCAGATCGGCCGTGCGCATATTCTCGCCGATCGTCCAAGAGTTGGAGGCCAGCGTGACCACCTGGCCGTTGAAGATGTCGTCCAGGTGCCGCAGCCGGTTCAGATTCTTCTCGATGATGGTGACGTGCGCGCCCATTCCCACCGCCATCTTGGCCGAGTTGAGCCCCACCACGCCGCCGCCCAGGATCACCACGTTCGCCGGCGCCACGCCCGGAACGCCGCCCAGCAGCACCCCGCGCCCGCCGTTGGGCCGCTCCAGGTATTGCGCGCCCACCTGTACCGCCATGCGCCCCGCGACTTCGCTCATGGGTGTCAGCAGGGGCAGGGACCCGTCACTCTCGACGATGGTCTCATACGCCACGCCGCTGACTTTGCTGGCCAGCAGCCGGTCGGTCAATTCGGGCAGAGGCGCCAGGTGCAGATAAGTGAACAGGATCAGACCGGGCCGGAAGTAGCCGTATTCGGCAGGTTGCGGCTCCTTGACCTTGACGACCAGGTCCGCCTTCCGCCAGACATCGGCGGCATTCTGGGCAATCTCCGCGCCGGCTTGCATGTACTCCCGATCCGTAATGGAGCTGCCTTCTCCGGCGTGTGTTTCGACGATGACCTCGTGTTCTGCCTCTCGCAGGGCAGTGACGCCGCTGGGCACCAGGCCCACGCGCGTCTCATGGTCTTTGATCTCTTTCGCAACCCCAATCACCATTGCCGAAGCCCTCCGAGCCCAGATTAACACCACTCGACCGTGGAGGGGGATCCTATCGGAAGTGAGTACCAGCCCAGGGGCGGGTCTAACCCTTGTAGTATGTGCGCTTACATTGACCCTCTGTAACAATCGATGATAGACTGAGCGTCCAGTAGAAAGACTCATGTCGCACGGGTCGGCGGTGTGTCGAAGGTTGGGAACTGCTCTGTTTGCAGTCTCTTGCTTGATCCCCTTCAGCGCCCTGGCACAGACGCAGCGCGCCCTCCTGAATCAATATTGCGTCACTTGTCACAACCAGAAGGCGAAGACGGCCGGGCTGATGCTCGACAAAATGGATGTCGAGCATCCGCCGGCGAATGCCGAGGTTTGGGAAAAGGTGATTCGCAAGTTGAAAGGCGGCATGATGCCGCCGCAAGGCATGCCCCGACCGGAGCAGGCGGCCACCGAAAACCTCATCGGCTATCTCGAAACATCACTCGACCGCGATGCCGCACTCCATCCAAACCCAGGCCGCGCGTCGCTGCACCGGCTGAACCGCACCGAATACGGAAACGTAATCCGGGATCTGCTCGACCTGAGCGTGGACGTCTCGGCCCTGCTGCCCGCCGACGATGAAGCTAACGGTTTCGATAATATCGCGGACGTGCTGAAGGTGTCGCCCTCGCTGCTGGAGCAGTACTTAGCGGCGTCGCGCCAGATCAGCCGGCTGGCAGTGGGGGATCCCGATATCAAGCCGGTCAGCCAGGTTTACCAGCTCCCGCCGGATCTGCCGCAAGACGATCACATCGAGGGGCTGCCGCTGGGTACGCGCGGCGGTATCCGGATCCGTCACAATTTTCCGCTCGATGCGCAGTACGAATTCAGCGTCGGGATGCTGCGGAACATCGTGGGCTACATTACCGGGCTCGAGTTCGCGCATCAACTGGAAATCACGATTGACGGGACGCGCGTGTTTCTGGCGCCGGTGGGCGGCGAAGAAGATAACAAGCTGATGGACACCAATCTCGGCATCGCCGGCGACACCATCGATGCGCGTCTGAAGACGCGCGTGCCGGTGAAAGCCGGGCCGCACACGGTGGTGGTGACCTTCCTGCGTCGCGATTCGGCCGAATCCGACGAGCCGCTCGAGCCGTTCACACGCGACCACGACCTGCAGAACATGAACGGCCTGCCGCTAATCGAGCGTGTGCAGATCACGGGGCCGTTTCAGGCGACGGGCCCGGGCGACACACCGAGCCGGCGGCGGATTTTCTCGTGCCGTCCGGCGTCATCCAGCGAAGAAGTGCCGTGCGCGCGCAAGATTCTCGGCACGCTCGCGCGGCGCGCGTACCGGCGCCCGTTGACCGATCGCGATCTCGAACTGCTGCTCAGCTTTTATCAGAAGGGGCGCAACCAGGGAGGTTTTGACCGCGGCATTGAAACGGCGCTCCGCCTTGTGCTGGCCGACCCGAAATTCATCTTCCGCTACGAAGCCGCACCGGCCGCCGCGGCGCCCGGTGCGAATTATCGGCTCGGCGATCTCGAACTGGCATCGCGGCTGTCGTTCTTTTTGTGGAGCAGTATCCCGGATGACGCCCTGCTGGTTGCTGCCGAACAGGGAAGACTGAAGGATCCGGCGGTGCTGGAGCAGCAGGTGCGCCGCATGCTGGCAGATCCGAAGGCCGATGCCCTGGTGAACAATTTCGCCGCGCAGTGGCTGTTCCTGCGAAACCTGCCCGCGACCACGCGCGACCAGGGAGAGTTTCCGAATTTCGATGACAACCTGCGCAGTGCCTTCGAGCGCGAAACCGAATTGTTCTTCGGCAGCGTGATGCATGAAGACCGCAGCCTGCTCGACCTGATGAACGCCGATTACACCTTCGTCAACGAGAGGCTGGCGAAGCAGTACGGGATTCCTAATATTTATGGCAGCCGCTTCCGCCGCGTGACTCTGAACGAGGAAGCGCGCCGCGGGCTGCTGGGGCAAGGCAGCGTGCTCACCGTGACGTCGTATCCCAACCGTACGTCGCCGGTGCTGCGCGGCAAGTGGATTCTGGAGAACATACTGGGGACGCCGGTGCCGTCACCGCCTCCGAACGTGCCCCCGCTCAAGGAAAATAGCGAGGGCTCGCAGGCGAAGTCGATGCGCGAGCTCATGGAAGCGCACCGGCAAAATCCGGCGTGCGCCGGTTGCCACAAGATTATGGACCCGCTCGGCTTCTCGCTGGAAAATTTCGATGCGACGGGGCAGTGGCGGACGAAGGAAAAAGCCGGGCCCATCGACGCCTCCGGACAGCTTGCCGATGGAACGAAAGTCAACGGGCCTGTCGATCTGCGCCGCGCGTTGATGCGGCACCCGGAGCAGTTCGTCGATACGTTCACTGAGAAGCTGATGACATACGCGCTCGGCCGCGGCTTGGAATATTACGATATGCCGGTGGTTCGCCGGATCGCGCAGGACGCGGCGCCGGCCAATTACCGCTTTTCGAAAATCGTGCTGGGGATCGTGGAGAGCGCGCCATTCGAGATGAAGCAGGCGCCGGAGGCGGATAGCCAGGGTGTCGCCACTGCCCGGTTGCGCCGCTAGGAGAACCGATGTTGATCATGAAAAAACACCTGCCGCGCCGCGCGTTCCTGCGCGGCGTGGGCGCCAGCATTTCGCTGCCGTTTCTCGACGCGATGGTGCCCGCGCTGCGAGCCGAGGTAAAAGCCCTGCCGCGCCTCGGGTTCGTCTACATCCCGCACGGCGCGATCATGGACCAGTGGACGCCAAAAGGCGTCGGCGCGGATTTCGAATTCACCCGGATCCTGAAGCCGCTCGAGCCGTTCCGCGATCACCTGAACGTCGTCAGCGGTCTGCACCATAAGGCGGCCGACACCACTGCGGTCCATTCCCTCAGCCCGACCACCTGGCTGAGCGGCGTTCGTCCCAAACCGACGCAGGGCGCCGACGCGTATGCCGGCATCACGGCCGATCAGGTGGCGGCGCAGCACATCGGGCAGGATACGCCGCTGCCGTCGCTGGAACTCGCGACCGAAGATCACGCGGGCCTGCTCGGCGAATGCGATCGCGATTACGGCTGCATTTACATGAATACCCTCTCCTGGCGCACGCCGACCACGCCGATGCCCATGGAGATCAACCCGCGCAAAGTATTCGAGCGCATGTTTGGCCAGGGGGGAACCGCCGCCGACCGCGCGGCGCGCAACGACGAAGACCGCAGCATCCTCGACGCCGTCACCCAGGAAGCTCATGATTTGCAGCGCAGGCTCGGCGCACACGATCGCGCCACGATGGCCGAATACCTCGACAATGTGCGGGAAATCGAACGGCGGATTCAGAGAGCCGCCGCTTTTCAGGCGAGCGAATTGACGCTGCCCGACGAGCCGGCCGGCATCCCGTACTCGTTCGAAGAGCACATCCGTCTGATGTACGACCTGATCGCGCTGGCCTACCAGGCCGACGTGACGCGCGTGTGCAGCTTCATGGTGGCGCGCGAGGTCAGCAACCGGACCTATCCGCAGGTCGGCGTGCCCGACGGCCATCACGCGACCTCGCATCACCAAAACAAGCCCGAAAAGATCGAGAAGCTGGTCAAGATTCAGACGTATCACCTCGCGCTGTTCGCGGATTTTCTAAAGAAACTTCAGGCGACGCGCGACGGCGATGGTTCGCTGCTCGATCACACTCTGCTGCTCTACGGCAGCAACATGAGCAACAGCAACCTGCATAATCATTTCCCGCTGCCGAACCTGGTGGTCGGCGGCGCCGCCGGACGCATGAAGGGCAACCGGCACATCAAGTGCGAAGACCATACTCCGATGACGAACCTGCTTCTGGCCGTGCTGGACAAGGCCGGTGTGCCGCAGGAAAAACTCGGCGACAGCACCGGGGAACTGGTGGAACTGTGACGCGCCTCCTGCTCGTCCTGATCGCCGCGTCTCCGGCGTTCTGCGCCGATACGCGCGTGGTCGATGCCGCCAAAGCCGGCGATCGCGGGGCGGTCATCGCGCTAGTTCAGCAACACGCCGACATCAGGGCCGCCGAACCCGACGGCACGACCGCGCTGCACTGGGCCGCGCGCGAAGACGACCTGGAGATGGCTGACCGCCTGATCGGCGCCGGCGCGGACGTCAAGGCCGCCAACCGTTACGGTGTCACACCTCTCTATCTGGCCTGCCAGAATGGCAGCGCCGCGATGCTCGAAAAACTGCTCGCGGCGGGAGCCGATCCGAATGCGACCGTCACGTTAGGGGAAACGGCGCTGATGACGGTGGCGCGCACCGGCAACATCGAAGCCGCGAGAGTGCTGCTGGCGCACGGCGCGGCCCTGGAGGCACGGGAACAGTGGCGCGGCCAGACGGCGCTGATGTGGGCCGCGGCCGAAGGCCATCCCGGGATGGTGCGGGAGTTGATCGCCCGCGGCGCTGATGTCAACGCCCGCTCCGCCGTCCAGCACTGGGAACGCCAGGTAACCGCCGAGCCGCGCGAAAAATGGCTGCCGCCCGGCGGGCTCACGCCGCTGATCTTCGCAGCCCGTCAGGGTTGCCTCGAATGCGTTCGGATCCTGGCCGACAAGGGCGCGGATCTCAACGCGCAGGATCCCGACGGCATCAGCGCGGTTCTCTCCGCCGCCATCAACGGACATTATGATGTGGGTATTTTCCTGGTCGAGCGCGGCGCCAATCCGAATGTGGCTGACGAAACCGGCCGAACCGCGCTCTACGCGGCCGTCGATTTCCACACGATGCCGGCTTCCAACCGCCCGTCGCCAAAAGAAAACGACAACCAGCACACCAGCCTGGACCTTATTCAGACGCTGCTCGCGCACGGCGCCAACGTCAATGCGCGCCTCGTAAAGCAGCAGCCGTACCGCGCCAAACTCGATCGCGGCACCGATACCATGTTCACCACCGGCACGACCCCGCTGCTGCGCGCGGCCAAGGCCGGAGATGCTGAAGTAGTGAAGCTGTTGCTCACCAAGGGCGCGGATCCGAAGCTCGCGACCAAGAACGAGATTAATCCGCTGATGGCGGCCGCGGGCGTGGGCACGAAGGAAGAAGACACCACGGGCCGCCACAAGACCGAAGCCGAGACGATTGAAACCATCAAGCTCTGCCTGGGCGCCGGTCTCGATATCAACGCGGCCGATAGCCGCGGCGAGACGGCGATGCATGGGGCCGCCCGGGAAGGTTATACCGAAGTGGTGAAATTCCTGGCGCAACACGGGGCCAGAGTCGACGCGAAGAACCGGCGCGGCCAAACGCCCCTCGATGCCGCGATGGGCCTGGCCGGCGGCGCGGGTTTCGACGGCACCGCCGGCGTCCCCCATCCCGAGACCGCGGAAGCCATCCGGCAGTTGATGACGGGACCGACCGCAGAGATTTCGACTCATCCCCGGTAGGCGTGGTCCGAAGCCCGAACGACAGGCTTGTCGCGCCATTCCCGGACCCCAAACTCCCAGTACTCAACGCATTGCACCTGTTACCGGACTTCTCCCGGAACGCCTTTCCGTGCCACCAAATTCGCGTGTTATCCTTGGTTAGATTGAGAGTTTTGGCCGGATGCGTCCGCACTTTTCCGTCCCCACCATGGCGAAGTTTCTGGTAACTTGCGAATCCTGCCGCCGCGTCCCTAGTGGTATCGTCTTTTAACCGGTAACGCCATGTTCGAGTTGCTGTTTAAATACCCGGTCAGCCTCTTTCAAAAAGGACACTTCGTTTTCCTCACTCCCTGGCCGCTCTGGGTGATGGCGCTCGGCATTTTGGCCGCCGCCGGACTGCTGTTCTGGCACGTGCGCCGCAATCATGGCATGCTGAGCGGCTTGCGGCCGGTTGCCATCTGGCTGCTGGAAACTTCATTGATCGCGTTACTGTTGTTCCTGCTGTGGCATCCGGCTCTGAGCGTCGCCACGCTTCGGCCGCAGCAAAACGTGGTAGCCGTGCTGCTGGACGACTCCCACAGCATGACGATCAATGACGAATCCGGCACGCGCCTGGCTCGCGCGCAATCGATCCTCGATGGCGGCTTGTTGAACTCCCTGGCGACACGTTTCCAGGTCCGCCTCTACAAGTTCGGCTCCGATGCCAGGAGGGCCCAGAAGCCGGAAGAGGCCACGGGAACGGCGCCGGCCACCCGCATCGGCAATAGCCTGGAAGGCGTTCTGGCGGAATCGTCCTCGTTGCCCCTGGGCGCGATCGTGCTTTTGAGCGACGGCGCCGATAACGCCGGCGGCATCGATCTCGACACCATCGCCGCGATCCGCCGCCAGCGCATTCCCATCCACACGGTCGGCTTGGGCCTCGAGCATCCGCAGAAGGACGTCGAAGTGACCGATGCGGTGCTGCCCGCCCGCGCTCTGCCGCAATCCCGGCTGACTGCGCTCGTTACCATGCAGAACTACGGGATGTCGGGCAGCAAGGCCAAGCTTACCGTGCGCGACGGCGCGAAGGTCTTGGCATCGCAGGATGTAACGCTAAAAGGCGATGGCGTGCTCCAGACGGAATCGATCACATTCAACGCCGATAAAGAGGTCGGCCCCAAGGCGTTGGAAATCGGAATCGATCCGGTCCCGGGCGAAATCAACGCGCTAAATAACAGAATCAGCCGACTGGTGAACGTGCAGTCGCGCAAGCCGCGCATCCTTTACTTCGACGGCGAGCCGCAATACGAGTACAAATTCATACGTCGCGCCATGGACGATAACCCCGAGATTGTCGTCTTCTCTATGGTGCGGACCACGCAAAACAAGATTTACCGCCAGCCTTGCCCGGCGGGCGGCTGCCCCGAAGGTTTCAAAGGGGAAAACAAAGACGAACTGGCCGAAGGCTTCCCGTCGAAACCCGAAGAACTGAACCAGTTCCAGGGGTTGATGCTTGCCAACGTGGAGGCGGGTTACTTCACGCCGACTCAGCAGCAGCTGATCCATGATTTTGTCGATCGCCGCGGGGGTGGTCTTCTGTTCCTCGGCGGCCGCGCCAGCCTTTCCGACGGCGGCTATCCCAACTCGCCGCTGGCCGACCTGGTGCCCACCAAGCTGCCTCCGAACAAAGGCACGTTTCACCGCGATTTCAGCAAGGTGGAGTTAACGCCGGCGGGCCGCGAGAGCATCCTTATGCGGCTCGATGACAATCCCGAGCGCAACATCCAACGCTGGAAAGAGATCCCAATGGTCGCCGACTACCAGGAGATTGGCGAGCCGAAACCGGGCGCGACCGTGCTGCTGAACGTCATTCCGTCCGGACACTCCGCCATGCCGCTGCTGGTGACGGCGCCTTATGGACACGGCCGCACGGCGGTCTTCGCGACCGGCGGCAGTTGGCGCTGGAAGATGTGGATGCCCCACGATGACAAAACCCACGCCACATTCTGGCAGCAGATGTTCCGCTACCTCGTAACCGATACCCCGGGCCAGGTCACGGTCACGACTCCCAAGACGGTATTCTCCGACGAGACCCGCGTGCCGCTCCGCGTCGAGGTCCGCGATAAAGAGTACAAGCCGCTGAGCGCGGCGCGCGTCCAGGCGCGGTTCCTCGCCCCCGACGGATCCTCGGCCACGATCGAGCTGGCGCCGCAACCCCTCGAAGAAGGCGTTTACACCGGGGAATGGACGGCGGAAAAGCCCGGCACTTATGTAGCTGAGATTCTCGCCGGCCAGGAGCAGACCGAAATCGGGCGCGACACGATTGGCTTCCGCCGCGAAGACGGCGTGGCCGAGAATTTCCATACCGGCCAGAATCGCGAACTGCTGCAAAAGCTCTCCAATCAGACCGGCGGGAAGTACTATACGGCCGCGGATGCGTCTAAATTGGCGAACGAGATTTCCTATTCCGAAGCGGGCATCACTTCGCGTGAGACGCGCGACCTGTGGGATATGCCGATCCTGTTTTTGCTGGCATTCGGCATTCGCGGTTCCGAGTGGCTGCTGCGCCGGAAATGGGGGGTGGTGTGAGGTCCTTACTTCTGTTGTTGGCGGCCGGCCTCTCGGCGCAGGCGGCCACCTTTTACGTCACGCTGTCGGGCCTCGGCGGCGAGCCGGATTACGATCAGCGCTTCAAGATGTGGGCGGAGGACATCGATTCCAGCCTGAAGCGCTCGGGCGCCGCGGATACCAACGTGGTCACGCTGAAAGCGCCGACGCGCGACGCGATCCGCTCCAAGTTTGCCGACCTGTCTCGCCAGGTAAAGCCGGACGACGCGTTCGTGCTGATGCTGATCGGGCACGGCACGTTCGACGGCACCGAATACAAGTTCAATATTCCCGGGCCGGATATCACGGGCGCTGAACTGGCCGCGCTGCTCGACCGGTTGCCGGCCACGCGCCAGCTCGTGGTCAACATGACCAGCTCCAGCGGCGGCTCGCTTTCCTTCTTGCAGAAGAAGAGCCGCATTGTGATCACGGCGACCAAGGCGGGCACGGAAAAGAACGCCACGATTTTCGCGCGCTACTGGGCCGAAGCGTTGCGCGAACCGGCCGCCGATGCCGACAAAAACGACTCCGTCTCGGCGCTCGAAGCATTCCACTATGCCCAGCGCAAGACCGCCGAATCGTTCGATTCACAGAAGCGGCTGGCCACCGAGCACTCGGTCCTGGAAGACACCGGTAAAGGCGATGGCGAACGCGATCCCAACAGCGATAACGGCGAAGGAAAGCTGGCCGCTGCGTTTCCCGTGGTGCGGCTGGGCGCCAACGCCGCCGCCGCGCGCGACCCGGCTA
>Ga0209060_10004655_pt1 | contig 10508 bp, 8 predicted proteins | sample Coa_R1_8_FD_187155 | JGI IMG/M metagenome (GOLD analysis project Ga0209060, IMG submission 187155) | Surface soil microbial communities from Centralia Pennsylvania, which are recovering from an underground coalmine fire - Coalmine... | ecosystem: Environmental > Terrestrial > Soil > Unclassified... | reverse complement strand
CAAGGATTTTATGGGGCTGATGGAGGAGTGGAAGAAGTGACGGCGCGAAGCCATTTCGGAGTAATGGCTACGGTCCTATGCGCGATTATGTTCGCGCCGAAATTGGCGATTGCGTGTAGCTTCTCAACTCCGTTGATTAAGGGCGCGTCATCATTCAAAGTCAAGGTTCTCGATTATCGAGAACGCCCAATGGAAGGTGCGGACATTGTCCTCACAAGCCGTGACAAGGAAGTGGCGCGGTTCAAGTCCGATGCACAAGGCGAAGCTTTGATTGGAAAGCTGCCGCCCGGTCTTTACGATCTGTCCCTGGATCAGGATGTTGTCACGTACTTCGCTCAGGGTTACGAACTGGAAGTGACGAAGGACTCAAAAGATGTAAAAGAACTGCTTTTTCATTGGCCCGGAGCGAATGTTATTGCCACCAACTCGCTTTCAGGCGTGTTGCAATACTGGAAGACGGATCCTGCCAGCAGTGGCATCGAGCAAGTGCTTAAACGCAGCCGCGGAGAAGGCAAAGGTTTTCCCCTGGCGAAAGCGCAACTATCACTCTTCAAGTTCGTTTCCAGGGAAAAAGTTGCCGAGACTACAACGGACGATGCCGGGCGCTTTGATTTTCGAGTCTCTGAGGCGGGTTTGTACTACATGCGATTCAAATTTGAAAGCTATGAAGAGACCGTAGTTCTGGAGCTTGATCGCGATTTCGCGAGCTCCGTGCCCTTTCTAGATGTTCAGATCAATGACTTTGTCATCTGTGGGAATGCTCCCGGATACCAGTCATTAAATAGCCCTATTTAGATGATTATCGGCTCCAGGAGATTGAGTTTGAGAGCATTGTTAAAAATGGATAAACAATTAAATGCCGCGTAGAAATGACATCGCGAAGATCCTGATTATCGGCTCCGGGCCCATCGTGATTGGCCAGTCGGCGGAGTTCGACTACTCCGGCACGCAGGCCTGTAAGGCCCTTAAGTCTGAAGGCTATGAAGTGGTGCTGGCGAACTCCAATCCGGCCACCATCATGACCGACCCGGAGATGGCGGACCGCACCTACATTGAGCCGCTGACGAAAACGTATCTGGAAGAAATCATACGCCAGGAATCAGAGATGCTGCGCGGACAGCCGGGCAAGTTCGCGTTGCTTCCCACCGTCGGCGGCCAGACCGCGCTTAACCTCGCCGTCGAATTGGCTGATTCCGGCATCCTGGAAAAATACAACGTTGAGCTGATCGGCGCGCAGCTCAGGGCCATCAAGATGGCGGAAGACCGCCTGCTCTTTAAAGATGCCATGACACGCATCGGCCTCGACGTGCCGAAATCAGCGCTGGTCAACAACCTGAAAGACGGCCTGGACTTTTCCGGCAAGATCGGCTTTCCGCTCATCATCCGCCCGTCATTCACGCTGGGCGGCAGCGGTGGCGGCATTGCCTATAACCGCGAAGAGCTGCTGGAAATCCTGGCGCGCGGCCTTGATCTCTCTCCGGTGCATGAAGTCCTGATTGAAGAATCTGTACTGGGCTGGAAGGAATATGAGCTTGAGGTGATGCGCGACCTTGCGGACAACGTGATCATTGTCTGCTCCATTGAAAATTTCGATCCCATGGGCGTGCACACCGGGGACTCCATCACCGTGGCCCCAGCACAGACACTCACCGATCGCGAATACCAGGCCATGCGCGACGCTTCGATCAAAGTCATCCGCGAGATTGGCGTGGAGACCGGCGGGTCTAACATCCAATACGGCGTGAATCCGACGAACGGGCGCATGGTTGTAATTGAAATGAATCCCCGCGTCTCGCGCTCGTCAGCGCTGGCGTCAAAGGCCACCGGATTCCCTATCGCCAAGATCGCGGCCAAACTGGCCGTCGGTTACACGCTGGACGAGATTCCCAACGACATCACCAAGATGACGCCGGCATGCTTTGAGCCGACGATCGACTACGTTGTGGCCAAGATCCCCAAGTGGCAATTTGAAAAATTCCCCGGCGCCGATGAAGGCCTGGGGCCGCAGATGAAGTCCGTGGGCGAGGCCATGGCCATTGGGCGCACCTTCAAAGAAGCGCTGATGAAGGGCATACGGTCACTGGAGACGGGCAAAAAAGTTGGGGCGGAAAAAATTGAGCCGCGCATTCTTACGCAGCGGCTGGTCACGCCGCATCCTGAGCGGTTGACGTACATTCGCTACGCGCTGCATCAGGGCATGACGGTAAAAGAGCTGCACAAGATGACCAGCATTGATCCGTGGTTCCTCTATCAGCTCAAGGAAATCGCGGCCATGGAGACGGAGCTGGTCAAACTATCGGCCGACTCGTTGACCAAAGAAATAATGGACAAGGCCGATCGCCTGGGCATTGAGATCACACCCACAGAAGCGGAAGAGCTTAGCCAGTCAAAGCAGCTGACGAAAGAAACTTTGCGCCAGGCCAAGCGTCTGGGTATATCAGACGAGCGGCTTGCGCTCTCCATCAAGACCGGTGTGCAAACGGTGCGCCGTATGCGCGAAACGCTGGGCATCCGTCCGGTGTATAAACTCGTTGATACCTGCGCCGCAGAGTTTGAAAGCTACACGCCGTATCTTTATTCGACGTATGAAGAAGAAGACGAAGCGCCGCCGACGGGCAAGAAGAAGATCCTGATCCTGGGCAGCGGCCCGAACCGCATCGGCCAGGGCATTGAGTTTGATTACTGCTGCTGCCACGCCGCCTTCGCCCTGCATGACGATGGTTATGAAACCATCATGGTCAATTGCAATCCGGAAACGGTTTCAACCGACTATGACACCAGCGACCGCCTTTATTTTGAGCCGCTCACGTTTGAAGATGTGCTTGCCGTTTACCAGCATGAAACTTCGGGCGGCGCTGCTGTTGGCGTGATCGTACAGTTCGGCGGACAGACGCCACTGAATCTGGCACTGCCGCTCAGAGGTGCGGGCGTTACGATCATCGGCACTTCGCCGGAATCGATTGACCTGGCTGAAGACCGCAAGCGTTTTGGCAAGCTGCTGGAGGAACTCGACATTCCACAGCCTCCAGGAGCAATAGCCACCAGTGTGGAAGAAGCTGTGGCCGGCGCGCGCAAGGCTGGATACCCAGTGCTGGTGCGACCCTCATATGTGCTCGGTGGGCGCGCGATGGTGATCGCCTATGACGATGACAGCGTTGTCCGCTACATGAAAGAAGCGGTGGAATATTCCCAGCAGCGGCCAGTTCTGGTGGATCATTTTCTGGAAGACGCGGTTGAAGTTGACGTGGACGCGCTTTCTGACGGCGAAGACGTCGTCATCGGCGGAATCATGCAGCATATTGAAGAAGCCGGCATACACTCAGGCGATTCTTCCTGCGTGCTGCCTGCCGTGGGCCTGCGCAAGCCTGTGCTGGACACGATTCGCCAATACACGTTTAAACTCGCTCGCGCGTTGAGAGTCGTTGGGCTGATGAACGTTCAGTTCGCGGTCCAGAACGAAAAAGTTTTTGTCATCGAGGTCAATCCGCGCGCATCGCGCACGGTGCCTTATGTTTCAAAAGCCACGGGCGTGCCGCTGGCCAAGATTGCTGCCCGCCTCATGACCGGACGCAAGCTGCGCGAATTTCTGCCTGTGAACGTCGAAAAAGAAATCGATCTCGCCACGGGCGCGGGCTACTTTGTGAAATCGCCGGTCTTCCCCTGGAACAAGTTTCCCGGCGTAGACACAGTCCTTGGCCCGGAAATGAAATCCACCGGCGAAGTAATGGGTTCAGCCGACACGTTCGGCGAAGCCTTTGCCAAAGCGCAGATTTCCGCCGGACAGGCTTTGCCCACACAGGGCACAGTTTTCATCAGCGTGATTGACCGCTATAAGCAGGAATCCATTGAACTGGCGCGGCGCTTTGTTGAAATGGGTTTCAGCCTCGTTGCCACGCATGGCACCGCTGATCGCCTGGAGCGGGCCGGGTTGAATGTTGACCGCGTCTACAAAGTGAAAGAAGGCCGTCCCAACGTGGTGGACCTGATCAAGGGCGACCGCGTTCAACTCGTCGTGAATACGCCGCACGGCGCTGAACCGTGGTTTGATGAAAAAGCTATTCGCCGCGCTGCTGTCACCAATCGCATACCCACGATCACGACGATGGCAGCCGCCTGGGCCGCGGCTGAAGGCATCGCAGCGCTGCAACGCAATGAAGTGAACGTGCGTTCATTGCAACAGTGGCATGGGGAGAGCATTCAGCAATCAGCCGTCAGCACTCAGCCTGAGTAGCAATCAAGCAAAACAACTTAAGCGCGAAGGACGCAACGTATTTGAGAAATTCAGATCTTTCCTGGCGTCCTCCGCGGCCTTTGCGTAATAGGATTTGACTGGTTGCTGAGGCTGAAACTAAACCTACCGATTGCAAAAATCCGCGCTCGATAGACTAAAATCTTTTGTTTCATATCGTCAGGAGATCACTTATGCGTCGGCCCGCCCAAATTTTATGCGCTTTGCTTCTGTCTTCTTTCCCTCTTCTCGCCGTATCGCAAGATAAACCGCTCCGGCCCGTGCACACTTTTTCCATCGTTGCATTTGATCCTGCCACCGGCGAGATGGGCGTAGCGGTTCAGTCGCATTGGTTTGCCGTGGGAGGAGAAGTCCCGTGGGCTGAAGCAGGAGTTGGCGCGGTGGCGACGCAATCTTTCATCGATCCCAGCTATGGACCGCTTGGACTGAACTTGATGCGCGCGGGCAAGAGCGCGCCAGATGCATTGCACGGTTTGCTGATCGCCGATGATGCCTGCAACGTCCGGCAGGTGGCGATGGTGGATACGCAAGGCCGCGTGGCGACTTTCACCGGCGCAAAAGATATAGAACCTGCCGGAGGGATTGCCGGCGCATCCACTGGGAATCCTGTGGCAATCCAATGCGGCGGACAGCCCGGCGGAGCAATACAAATCGGCAAGAACTATGCCGTCCAGGCCAACCTGATGAGCAATGATCGTATCTGGCCTGCGATGTCGAAGGCTTATGAATCCACCAAGGGCGACCTGGCAGAACGCATGCTTGCCGCTCTCGATGCCGCTCAAGCAGCGGGAGGCGACGTGCGAGGAAGACAGTCAGCGGCAATCGTGATTGTGCCTGCAAAAGGCACCGGCAAACCGTGGCAGGATTACGTTTTCAATCTGCGCGTGGATGACAGCCCTGAGCCGCTGAAAGAACTTCGTCGTCTAGTAACTTTACAGCGCGCTTACAACCACATGAATGCCGGCGACAAAGCCGTGGAACTGCATGACAATGCCGGCGCTCTGCGTGAGTACGGCGCTGCAGAGCAACTTGTCCCGGACAGCGCTGAGATGATCTATTGGCACGCTGTGGCGCTGGCCAACATGGGCCGCGTGGATGAAAGCCTGCCGCTCTTCAAGAAGGTTTTTGCCATGGACCGCAACTGGCTTGACCTGACTTCTCGGCTGCCCAAAGCGGGTCTGCTGCCGGATAATCCGCAATTGATCCAGAAAATTGTGGCGCAGGGAAAGTAACGCCCCATCCCACATATTTGCGTCTTGGCAGGCGGCCCCGGACCGCCGCCAAGCTGAGTTCCAGAACGGGTCTTATGCCCTTTTGTGGAAAAGCATGTTTTTTCTATAGCGAAACTATTGGGGCGAATAGCTTTAATAGTTTGTTTTGAAAGCAGTGCAATAGTTTGCGCCAAGGATGTAAGTTTTTCGCGTGACATATTCCCCAAAAACGTTTCATGAAATGCATAGATTAAAAAAAAATTAAAAAGGCTAACTGGGCTAGTCGGCGCTTGACACTGAGTCACAGTGGGCGGAAAATCCTTAACACTTAAGATGCGGCTCCCGCATAAGCGCCCAGGTTCGCTTTGAAACGTGATGAGCCCTGAAAGATTTGTTTGGCCGGAGAACACATGCAAAAGCTAGACCCCACTGCGGTGGCAGAGGCCCGTAATTCGAGCAGCCGCGCGGTGCGCCACGAATTGAATATTCCCCTGCGCTACCGGCTGGAAGGCCAGGAAGACTGGGCCTTGGGCGAAGCCATCAATATGAGCGAATCGGGTCTGCTTTTCACTTCAGACCAACTTCTTGAAGTTGACACCAAGGTGCAAATTACCTTTCAGAGCATCGATACGCCGCAGGTAAAGTCGAGCACGCGACTGGCGCGTGTGGTGCGCCGCACACTGAGCAACTGGCCGGAAACGCGCGTGAAATTTGGCGCACGATTCTGTTCCTGATCGGCTGAGTCCCGGTCGCACTTCATAACAAATTCCATCCTGTTTGACCTCTCAACTCTGCCCGTCCCGTGGAAAATTGGCGTGGCCCATCGTGGGCGGCGGGTCACTGTTCGTCCATCGATTGGTGCAGTGTACGAAAAACCTCACTTTGCCAGGGCGGCAGGTATCATCTAAGGTACTGAGACAGCGGGCCGCCATGCGGGTACCTTTAAGTTTGAAGGGACCGGAGGCGGGGCGCGAATCCAGAATCTCAGTTGGCCACCGTTCGGTTGCGATGGTAAAACAAAAACATGAGTTCACAAGACGATCCCAAGGCAAAAGCGCGGTTCGAAAATTTTGGCCGCAAGCTGGACGCCGAATTTGGCGGCGCGGCGGAGAAACTGGAACGGGAAAAAGAGAAAGTCATCAACTACCTGAACAACGAAGTGGTGCCGGCGATCCGCACACATTCGACCAAAGCGTTGCGCGCGGCCGCGGAGCAGCTCAGCAAGCTGGCGGAGTACATGGACAAAAATCGCTCGTCCAGCTAGCGGCGTTAGGTCTCCTGCTGGCGATTTTGGCGGGCTGCGCGGCGCACCATGAGCCGCCACCGGCCATGCCTGCGCCCCCACCTCCTCCATCGGCTTCAATTCCGTCGCGCCTGCCTACTCCTACGCCCACGCCTGTTCCAGCGCATCCTGCGGCGCCGGCTCCCAGGATCAGCGGCGAAATCACGGTTCCCAAGAACGCCAAAGTCCTTTACACGGAAGTGGGATATGCCAGCTGGTACGGGCCGGGATTCCAAAAGCGCAACGCAGCCAACGGCCAGCCTTATGACATGAATGCCATGACCGCCGCGCATCGCACACTGCCTCTGAATACAATTGCGCGCGTTACGGACGTGAAGACCGGCGACTCCGTCCTGCTGCGCATTACCGATCGCGGCCCATTTGTCGGAGACCGCATCATTGATCTTTCGCGCGCCGCGGCGCGACAGTTGAGCGTCTTCCAGAAAGGCGTTGCGCTGGTGCGGATTGAGGTGCTGGAAACGCCTGCACCGATCAAAGAAGGCGGGCGCTGGTGCGTCCAGATTGGCGCGTTTGCCGACGCGAGCGACGCCTCACACCTGAAGGAAAAACTTTCGCGGCGTTACCACACGGCCAAGGTGCTGCAATTCAGCAGCCCTGTGGGGGGTGATTGGCTGCGCATACGCGTGGCCGACGACGACAAAAAGCGCGCACAGGAAGTGATGCGTGAAACGCATACTGATGCGGGCGTTTATCTGGTAAGGCTGGATTGATCCTTAGCAATTAGCAATTGGCAAATAGCAATTAGCACGACCAAAGTAGAGCCTGGCATCTTCAAAAATGCTCGCGGGCTGCTTCAGCTGAGTTTCTTGCTAATGGCTAATTGCCGACTGCTTTACCATTGCTGCGCATGCTCTGATAACATTTTTCCCATGACTGACTGCCTCTTCTGCAAGATCATTGCCGGCTCCATACCGTCAAAGAAAGTTTACGAAGATGAGAAGGTTTTCGCCTTTGAAGACATCAAACCGGGCGCTCCGACGCACGTCCTTATTGTTCCCAAGAAACACATTGCCGGTGTCGATCATCTGACCGAGGCCGATACAGAGATTGTCGGTTATTCCCATCTGATTGCGGCAAAGATCGCAAAGGAGCGCAAGTTGGAACATGGATTTCGCACGGTGTACAACGTGGGCCCGGACGCGGGACAGACAGTTTTCCATCTGCACCTGCATCTGCTGGGTGGAAGACAGATGCACTGGCCGCCGGGGTAACATTCAGCAATCAGCCATCAGCACTCGGCAAAGGCACTTCGCCGCAGATTTCCGCTGATGGGCGCAGATCAAGAAGGGTTAGCCACGAAAAGAGTTAGCCGCGAATTTTCGCGAATGAGCGCGAATCAGAACCAAGGAAAGAGAAAAGAAATCTTTACCCGAGCCATGAGTTCATAGGCTGATAGGGGTCCCTCCCCTTCAACAAGCTCGGGGGCGGGACAAGAAAGCTTACGCTGCCCCAATCATCCGCGACGCGCTGGGGAATGACCGCTGCCACACTGACGTCAACAGCGCAAATTGCGGTAAGAGCTGGGCGAAGCCATCCACCATTTCTTCAATTTCACGCCATTGTGGCGCGGTGAGATCTTTCAGGATCGCCCGATGGTCTTTTACCGGCAATCCTGAGAGCAGGGCGCGGGCGCGGCGGTTCAGTTCTTCACGCGCGGTAATGAATGAGGGCTCGGCCAGGAGGCGTTTACCATCGAGCCATGCCGAAGCAAGATAACTGGGAAATGGCGAAAGCGCGCGGTACACGCTCAGAACAGTCTTTGCGCCAGTGGTCTTCTTAATGTCGGAATAAATCAGCCACACCCGAAGGCCGGCTTCGCGCTCATTGGGCACGTGAACGCGCACCATCTGGGCCAGGGCCGAGACCTGCTTAAGCTTGGTTACTCTTCCCTTTTGACCGCCGGAATAGCCGCGCTGCATCAGCCGGGAAAAAAGCGCCATCTGCGCCGTTGCGCGGGCAAAGAGGCCAATAATGCCGCCGATGAGGCGAATATCGGCGTTGGAGAATTTGTCGGCGGAGAGGACGGCGGGCTGGTCAGAAAACGTCCAGCCGCCGCTGATAGCGGTGGAGTGCGCAATTTCCTGGTAGGCGCGGGCAGCCGCCTCAAACTCGCGTGAGCACACTACGCTCTCCAGATCTTTCCACACCACTTTCAGATATTGCGGGATTCCCGCTGACAGCTTGAAAACGGTAGGGACGAACGGAAGGTCAAATGTGGTGCGGATGCTTGCATACATCCGGCGTATCTCGGACGGGACCTCATGTTCTTCAAACGCACGATTGAGAGCCATGGTTGTGCCTTTATGGGAGATTGGACGTTTGCAACAGTTACTCAGTTGCAAGGAAATGGAAATAATCGGCATGGAACGCAGGAATGGGACAGGAAGCTGCTGGAAGGATCGCCATTTTGAAACAAATGGCGATGGCCGAACGCCGCTTATGCTCAATCGGGCTCAAGAAGAGTTGGCCGCGAATTTCGCGAATACACACGAATCAGGGAAAAGATTCGCTTGTTTCGCGTTGATTCTCGATGGGGCTTCTTTGGCTAACTGCTGATTGCTAATCGCTTCCCATAGACATTCGAGTGGTCTATAATTTATTCTCACCAAGACGTTCGAGTGGAGTCAAAAAAAATAAACTTATGGGGAAGAACAAACCTCAAGCAACGCAGGAGATGTTGCAGGGAACGCTCGACATGCTCATCCTGCAAACGCTGATCATGGGACCGGCGCACGGACATACGATTGCGCGAGTTATTGAGCAGACATCGGAAGACGTGTTGCAGGTGGAACAAGGGTCGCTCTACCCGGCTTTGCATCGTCTGGCCGACCGCGGCTGGGTGAGCTCGTATTGGGGCGCCAGTGAGAACAATCGTAAAGCCAAGTATTACAAACTGACGGCAAAAGGCCGCAGGCAGCTGCTGGAGGAAACCGGCCGCTGGCAACAGATGGTGGAAGCCATTGGCCGCGTGCTGGCGCGGGCCACTGAGTAAGCAAGGAGCCGCATATGGGACTTCGGAGATTCTTTCGACGTCGCAATGAAGACGCCGATCTGGCACGGGAGTTGGAGGCGCACCTGGCCCATCAGGTGGACGAGAATGTTTCCGCGGGAATGTCCGCAGAAGAAGCCCGTCGTCAAGCCTATCTGAAGTTGGGCAGTCCGCAACAAGTGCGAGAAAAAGTGTGGCAGTGGAACACGGTGGGAATGATTGACGATCTGATGCAGGACCTTCGTTATGCATTCCGCACTCTGCGCCGTATGCCGGGATTTGCCGTGGTCGCGCTGCTGACCCTTGCTCTGGGCAGTGGAGCGACGACCGTAATGTTCACGGTAATCAACGGGGTGCTGCTGAAACCGTTGCCCTATGCCGATCCCGAGCGGTTGGTCTCCTTGCAGGAAAAAACAGAAAAGGCGACGCAGTTTGGCAATTTATGGTCGCTGGCTTACCCAAATTTTATCGACTGCAAGAATCAAACTCACTCTCTTGCCATGGCGGCGTGGCGCTACGGCGGAGGCACGATAGCCAGCCCCGGCGATCCTGAATATGCTGATGCCTTTCAGATTTCGTCTGAGCTGTTTTCTGTCCTGGGAGTCGGTCTCAAACACGGTCGAGCGTTCCTGCCAGAAGAAGACCGGCTCGGAGCAACGCCGGTAGTGATCATCAGTGACGGGCTGTGGCAGCGTCGCTTCGGCGGGCGCGCAGATGCGATTGGCAAGTCTCTGGTTTACGAGGAAAAAACATACT
>Ga0209060_10004651_pt1 | contig 10532 bp, 10 predicted proteins | sample Coa_R1_8_FD_187155 | JGI IMG/M metagenome (GOLD analysis project Ga0209060, IMG submission 187155) | Surface soil microbial communities from Centralia Pennsylvania, which are recovering from an underground coalmine fire - Coalmine... | ecosystem: Environmental > Terrestrial > Soil >... | reverse complement strand
TCATTCTGATTATTCAGGTTTCGAACGGTAACCTGGATGGCGACGTACTGATTGGCAACACGGCGCCCAAAATTGTCGCTGGTTTCATGCCATTGCATGAGAGAAAATGAGCAAACGACATCGTCGGGTTCCACAAATTTGGACGTTTGATCCGGCACGATTTTGAGTGCTACGTTTTGTATCGCTTGGTTGTTGTTCCCCGCGGTTACAACCTCAGCAGGGATATTTCCCGCAGCAGGGATATGTCCCGCCTGAGCCGATTGAACTTGCCCGCTTACGATGTTAGGTACATCTGACAACTTTTTACCGACAAATAAATCGGGATAAATCACACTATTTACTTGTGCCGTGATGGTATCTAACGTCTGGTTATACTCATTCAAGTTTTTGCTGTATTGCTGGCCGTGCTTGTCGTTTGGCGTCGGCACAGGTGAGGGTGGAGCAGCCGCGCTAACAAAGTACTGTCGTATGGCATCTGCAACGTTAGTGGCAGCTGCTGTGCTTAAGGGCGCGTCTTTCTTCGCGCTTTGGCGATCTTCCCATGTCTCCAGGGTACGTTTCTGATAAATCTCGTCATCGTCGAGCAAGCATGGGATATAGTCATCGATTGGAAGGTGGTTACTTTTTCTCGCGGGGCGAGGCTGGCGCAAGATTGAGGTGGAGGAGTTAAGTGTTTTCTTGACAGATTGCAGGGATTGATCCGCAGCGGTAGCGGATTTTGCAGCAGCATCAGCTGCATTTTTTGCGGCATCTGCTGAGTCGTTAGCTTTGTTCGCAGCCGTCTGCGCGGTACCGGCTGCCTGTTGCGCGTTATTTAAGGCTGTCCCCGCGTTTTTTGCTGCTGTCTTCGCGTCGTCGGCTGCTTTGGAAACATCAGCCCGTGGCGCGGCCGCCGGCGTGGAGGCCGGCGCAGTAGCTTGCTGCGCGGATGCTAGGCAAGCCAAGAGAGATGTGAGCGTCAACGCTCTCAGGAAATTTAAGGTCGAAGCCTTGGCAGTGTTTTCGTTTGGTTCTGAGTTAGGCATTGTTAGGTCCGGTTACTCGATTGGGAGTTTTAGCGTCAAAATTGGTCGCGAACGTTGCCGAACTACCGTCGAAGCTAAGGCGGAATGAACCGAAATCGTCCTTTGCTAAATCCTCGTCAAACTGAAAAGGAGGGTGGGAGACCAGCGGGCCTTGCCGAATGTTCCAGTCCTGATAATTTTGTGAACCTTGCCATCCCATAGACTGGGAAAGCCACGTATAACGAGCTAGCCCAGACTGCTTTGCTGCGGCACAAACCGCGCCGGAACCATAGATACCTATGGAGTAAAGAGGCTGGTTTCCGCTCACATTAGCAAAACTCTGGGCCACGCCCTGAAAATAAGGCACGATAGATTCAACAAACTGCGTTTGACTCGCGTCGAAGTCCACCGCGAAATAGATTGCGCTATTTTCAGGTTGACGGATTATTTCGTTGGCATACCTGTACGCATATGCCCCATCGGCCTGCCCCTGTGCGCGAGAAAAATATCCCGGCGTGTCGAGGAGTTCCCAAACTGCGATCAACGAGAATCCGGCCTGGCTCAGATTGTGCGCTTCGCGTGAAGTCAGAACCTTGGCAGGGTTTCTTGTTCGCGCAAGGTTGGAGTAGTACCGGATGACAAACTCGACATTTTGAGCCTGTAGGTTGCTCACATAGGGCGAACAGTCCATTGACGCATCAATTCCACGAATCATTTTGTTTAAATCCTCGTCAAGACTCGCTCATACGCAAACACAACTGCCTGCTCCGCATCTCTAGTTATTCAGCAGAGAGCGCAAACGGCAGCGAGAGCGTGGATCGGCTCGTTGGTCTTGAGTCCTAATTCAAGTTGTAAGGGGCCCGTGGTGCGCGAAACTGAAACTACGTCTGGGGAAGACGCGGACATATTTAACTGTGAGGCAAAAATTGTCAAGCAAAAAATTGTTAATTTTTCTAAGCAGCAATTTTTCCGCACGGCGCACACAGAAAATTCAATTCACCCCAAATCGTTTAATCTTTTTGGTTAGTTTGATTGGTTAATATTTCATCCAGGAACGCTCGACGAACGCGGTTGTGGAAATCTTGTCAAGCCCTCCGCGACATGCAATTTGGCTTATCTTTCTCATTTAAACGGAAATATAAAATTCCAAAACGTGGCGGGTTACCCCCCTCCAATATGCTAGGCTTAAAGTAGAGAGCAAGAAACGAGAAGCGCGGCCTGCGAGCCGCGCTTTTTTATTTTTGTGATGTTGTCGAGCTACGCTCGACTGGGCAGGTGGGGACACTGCCCCTACGTGAAAATTACTTTAACCACATGGTCATTCCGAACGAGCGGAGTGAGGAGGAATCTGCTGTTGTGGATTAAAAGCAGATTCCTCAGCCCTAAAGGGCATTCGGAATGACAAGGTGGTAGGAGTTCGGGCGGACGAGGCGTCCGCCCCTACGTGGGAGTCTAAACTTTATTTTTCCAGGTAGTACTGCACTGACGTCACCACGCGGACGGTTTTCATCAGGCTGGCGTCGTGAGAGTTGTAGTAGCCGCCGTCACCGGCTTCTCCAGTGCCGCTGCCTTGGTCGGCGGGCAAAATCGAGAAGACGCCCTGATTGGCCTGGCGGATGGAGCCGACTTTGCTGCCGGAGTCAGAGGCGAAGCGGTCGGCGGCAGCGCGGGCGTTGCGCGTGGCTTCGGTGATCATGTCGGGTTTGATGGCGTTGAGTCCATTGAATTTGTAGCTCGGTCCGGAATTGGGCATGCCCGCGTTGCTGCCGAGGACGACGCCTTTTTGCAGAAGCGCCATGGTTTTTTGCGCGGCGGAGGCGATTTGGTCCACGCGCGTGGAGCGCACAGTGATGGGTTGTTCGACGATGTAGCGCTTGGCCGCGCGCGCGCCGCCGTATTCGTTGGCTTGCGTGTCCACGACGCGCAAAACTCCGAGTTCGATTTCGTCGGATTGAATTCCCTGATCTTTGAGAAATTGCAGGATGATTTGCTTATCGGCCTCGGCCTTGCCGGAGACGGACGTGAGATCGTCGCCGGCTTCTTTGGATGTAATTGGCCAGACGGCGAGATCGGATTTCACGTTGCGTTCGACGAGTCCCTTGACGGTGACGTAGCGGTCGCCGAGGCGCGTGGCTTTGATTTGGGAGCCGAGAATCCAGCCACCAAGAATGAAGCCCAAAGCGAGGACGATAGCGGGAACGGTGCGATTGTTTTCCATAAAAATATGCGTGGAAGTGTAGCAGGTTTGCGAAAACAACAGCTTTCGCGAGCCAACCACCAACCAATCACTAAGATTAGACACCGGTGCATGAAAACTAGCGTTAGGAAAGACGTAACTGATCGTCAAATCTCTGGGAAAGCCTTCCCAGCAAGGCTTTTGGCGTGATGACGGTCACAAATAAGCGTATCCGGAGTCACGGCGCCGTTTTTGCGAGTAGAGGATGGTTACAAGGCGGAAATTTCCGCACTTTTGGCAGCGGCCCAGGCAAGGGAATGACTCATAAAATGTTCAACTTAGCGATAGAGTCTTTCTACTCCGGGGCAACCGACCATATTGACGCTACATCTCAGGCACCAGCATACTTAACGGTATTGCTGGCCCTACTTTCCCGGAGCGCATCCGGCCCTTTAACGCTACAACGACTCGGAGGTTCTTAAGCCATGTCAGTTTCCAAATTAGGCCGCACAGTTCGGCTATTGTTGGTTCTTGCGGTCGCACTGACTGCGTGTTCAGCCGCTTATTCGCAGACCCTGGTTTCCATCGCGGTGGCACAGGTGTATGACATCAACGTCTCTTCCTACCTGCCGGTATATCAGACGCGCCAATTTACGGCGACCGGAACTTATTCCGATGGGAGCATGCAATACATCACACAGCAGGTGAGCTGGAGTTCCGCGGACACGACCATTGCCACAGTGACCCCGAATATGGGCCTGGTCACGGCGACAGGCGTAGGCACGGTGAACATTATCGCCACATTGAACGGCGTGCAGGGTTCGAGTTCGCTGACCACGATTGCCGCGACGTTGACCGGCGTTGTGATTACTCCCGCGGCATGGACCATGCAAGCGGGGACCACGCAGCAGTTCACAGCTACTGCCACTTTCGGCGCGAATACTATTTTCGATGAAACTCAAGTGTCGAAGTGGGCGAGTTCGAACACCAGCGTCGCGACCGTGAGTGCAACTGGATTGGTTACTGCGGTTGCTCCGGGTAGCGCAACGATTACGGCTGTTTACAGCACGCGCAAAGGATCGAACGTCATTACCGTGACTTCGACCGCTCCTCCGAATCTTGGACAATGGTCGGCGCCGCAGAACCTGGGCATTGCAGCCATCCACATGGCGCTCTTGAATACAGGAAAAGTTTTGACCTGGCAATATCCGGTAGGACGAAATGGCGGCCCCACTCCGGCCCGGCTGCTTGATCCGGTGTCAGGAAACGTGACAGACGTCACCTTGCCCTGGGCTTACGATATTTTCTGCGCCGGTCAATCGTTCTTGTATGACGGACGTTTGCTAGTTTCGGGCGGTTTGGATGACTTCCACTATCCTGCTGACTCGGGAATTGCTAATACAACGTTCTACGATCCTTCGACCAACACCTGGTCGCAGGGGCCGATGATGAATTTGACGCGCTGGTATCCGACGACGGTTCCGATGCCGGATGGAACGATTCTGTCAGCTTCGGGAACAGCGAACGACGGACAGCACATTCAGTATCAGATGGAGTCGTACAACGTACAGACGAACACCTGGACGTTGCTCAATCAACAATCTTCGTACATGCCGCAACCGAATGACACTTATCCATTGTTGACGGAACTGCCGACAGGCGGGCTGTTTTATTCGGCGCCACGCATTAAGAACTTACTGGGCGAGCTTTACAACCCCAAGACGCAATCGTGGTCTTCCGTAAGCAACTTGAACTTTGGACCGCGCGGCCATGCAGGCACGATGTTGCTGCCCAAATCGAAAAAGGTGATGATCGTCGGCGGCGGAGCAGCGACCAACGGAAATGGATCTCCGACAGCAACAACGGAGATCATTGATTTCTCGCAGGCCAGCCCGCAATGGGTCTATGGGCCGTCTATGAACATCGCCCGCTACAACATGAACTTCATTTATCTGGCGGACGGATCGTTAATCGCGGTGGGTGGAAATCAGAATTCCGAGTACAGCAATCCGGTATTCCAACCTGAGTTGCTGAACCTGACGACGCAAACCTGGACGCTCGGGCCGCCGCAAGTCGGCACGCGCTCATATCACTCCACGGCGGTTCTGCTGCCGGATGGGCGGGTTATCTCCGCCGGTTCGGACAGCGGCGTTGCGCTGGAAAACACGTACGAAATCTACAGCCCAGCCTATATGTCTGCGCCTTCGCGTCCGACCATCACCTTCTCGCCTAAAGTTATCACTTACGGCAAGACGTTCAAGGTTACGACTCCGCAGGCGGCCAATATTACCCGCGTGGCGCTGATTCGCCCAGGCGCTACGACACACGCCGATCATATGGACGATCAGTATTATGTGGACCTGACCTGGACGGTGTCGGGAACGAACCTCACGGTGAACTCGCCGAAAACTTCCAATGCGATTCCGCCGGGATATTACATGCTGGTGATTCTCGACCAGAACAATATTCCGTCGGTGATGCCGTTCGTCCAACTGCTCTAACAAAAGAAGTTCCCTTTCAAGACGGCCCGGCATAAAAGCCGGGCCGTTTGCTTTTGCTGCGGAATTTACTGGATATACATTCTTGTAACGACGGAGTTACAATCGCGGCTCAAGTAAAAAACTAATCTTTGCGTGTTTGTACAGGAGAGGAAATGAAAACCTTTAGGCTTCTGCCACTTTTAATCATTGCATTAGGAGTTGCGGGATGGGCGCAGCAATCCTCCGATCAGAGCAATGCCATTATCAACATCAACGTCAGCCGGACTATTGAGACGGTCAATTACTGGGCGCGGGGATCCACAAAAGTGGATTTCACGGGAACAGCCCTGCTGCCTCGGGCATCGGGCAAAGCGGACGTAAGCGCAAAGAACGGGTCCATCACCATTGACGCGCAGTTTGATGGATTGAGTGAACCGTCAACTTTTGGACCGACCTACTTGGTATATGTGCTGTGGGGGATCACGCCGGAGGGGCATACCACGAACCTGGGCCAGCTTCCGCTGAAAGATGGCAAGGCAAAGCTGCAAGTTACGACCAAGCTGCAAACATTCGGGATGATTGTGACGGCGGAACCTTATTTTGCAGTGGCATTCCCGAGCGAAGACGTGATTTTGGCCAATACCATCCGGAAAGACACACGTGGATCCGTCACCCCTGTGACTGCGCAGTTCGAATTGTTGCAACGCGGCAAATATTCTGCGGCGAACCTGCCGGCATTGCCGAACGACGGAGCGCCGCTGGATTTGCAGCAGGCGCGAAATGCTATCAATGTGGCCAAGTGGCAGCAGGCAGACAAGTATGCGCCGGACTCCTTGGCGAAAGCGCAGGCTTCGCTCGACCAAGCGGAAGACTATTTCAAGCGAAAGCAGAAGAACTCCGTGCCGACGGTAGCGCGGCAAACGGTGCAAGCGGCGGAAGATGCGCGGGCCATTTCGGTAAAGCGGCAGGCGGATGAGAAGGTCGCGCAGGATCAGGCAGCGGCCGATGCGGCGGCAGCCAGGTCCAAGCAGCAGGCGGAAGCCGAAGCGGCAGCACGGGCACAGGCCGAACAGCAAAAAGCAGCAGCGGACGCAGCAGCGGCGGCAGCAGCCGCACAGGCGCAGCAGGAAGCAGCGGCGAGAGCGCAGGCTGATCAACAACGGGCAGCGGCTGATGCAGCAGCGGCGAAGTCCGAGCAGGAAAAGCAGGAACTGCGAGCGAAGCTGCTGGAACAGTTCAATCGTGTGCTACCAACGACGGACACTCCGCGCGGGTTGGTCGTCAATATGGGCGACGTCCTCTTCGATACTGGCAAGGCGGATCTGCGTCAGGGAGCGCGCGAGGCTCTGGCCAAGCTTTCGGGTATTGTGCTGAATTATCCTTCGCTGCAATTGACGATTGAAGGGCATACGGACAGCACCGGGACGGAAGAGTTCAACCAGAAGCTTTCGGAAAAGCGAGCGGATAATGTTCGCGATTATCTGGTGGCTCAGGGATTGCCTGCGGCATCGGTGACCGCAACGGGGCTAGGTCAGTCATCTCCGGTGGCGGATAACAGTACCGCGGCAGGACGGCAAAAGAACCGGCGAGTCGAGATTATCGTTTCCGGAGAAGTGATTGGAAGCAAGATAGGGCAGTAGCCATTCACTGAATATCCACTATATTCAGGCTGCCTCTGGGCAGCCTTTTTTATTTAGAAAGCGGAAGCACACAAGACACTGCGGAAATCTCTTAATCTTTGATATTCAGAAGGTTGATGGGCAAAGCTGCCCTGTAATTTTGGAAGTCATGGTCGATGGTGAGGATTTGCCAGTGGCGGCGGTGCGCCAGGGCGCAAATTATAAAATCGATTGCCGAGCCAGAGATTCCACGTGCGCGACATTGATTGTTCATGTGTGCAGCTTCTTCATAGTCGGCTGTCTCAAGAAGAGGGTCGTCGAATGCGCGGAGATAGTCCCGGAGCTTACGAAAGCGATCTGCTTCACGAATGCCGGATAATAATTCCTGGCGGATGGGACCCGCAATTTGGGCGCGGCCTTCGCGAATCAACTCCCTTAGTGCGTTGACTAGATTCTGTTCACTCTGATTAAGATCCGCGGTTCTTCTGCGTAGAGCCAGCGACCAGACAGGTGTATCCACAAGAACCATCATAAAAATTAAGAATCAGTGCTTGTCGCGAGTTCTCACGCGACGTTCGGCTTTGTAGTCATAAGAAGGATCGAAATGGAATTCGCCGAATGCCTCCAAAATGCGCTGTTGCTTATGACGTTTTACATATTCGTCGAGCGCGGCCGTGACAGCCTCTTTTTTCGTGCGATGATGGCCAGCGCGACGAGCGGCTTCGATAAGACGGTCATCCAGGGCGAGATTCGTCGGCATGTGTAGATTATTACACATAATAATGTGTAACAAAAGGATTTTGTGCAATGTCCATCCACATGGCTTACTGATTCAGGTAAGATATGGCGTTCTTAAATTTGGCATTTTTACGGACTTCTAAAGCATGAATCGAGAATTTCAGCGAGGGTTTAGCCGCGAGATGCAGAAAGACACGGAATTACTGGTTTTTGGGCATGGCGGCGTGCCCCTGATCGTCTTTCCCAGTTCCATGGGCAGGTTTTTCGAGTATGAAGACCGGGGCATGATTGACGTGCTGGCGGCAAAATTAGACAGAGGCGATCTGCAGATTTTCTGCCCGGATAGTATTGACGGCGAGAGCTGGTACAACAAGGGCGCACATCCGCGTTACCGGGTGCTGCGACATTTGCAGTACGAGCGTTATATCACGCACGAACTCGTGCCTTATATAAAAGGACGCAATCCTTCGTCGCAACTGGCCGTCACCGGCTGCAGTTTTGGCGGATACCATGCGGTGAATTTTGCCCTCAAGCATCCGGATATGGTGACGCATTGCGTGAGCATGAGCGGGTCGTATGACATTCACCAATTTCTGAATGGATACTATGACGACGATTGCTATTTCAATTGCCCTCCGGATTATTTGCAGGGGATGACGGATGATTGGTTCCTGAGCCGCTACCGGCAGATGAAGATTGTGCTCGGATCGTCGGATTGGGACATGTGTCTGGACGCGAATGTGAAGTTGTCGGGGTTGCTGAATGCAAAGGCGGTTCCGCACTGGCTGGACGTTTTCAACGATAATTCGAAGCATGATTGGCCGCTGTGGAAGAGGATGGCGGCGAAGTATTTTTGAGTGATTCCCCGCCCCTTCGCAAAGAGCGCGAAGGAACGGGGCACCCGGCGAAGGAACGGGACATCCGGTTTTTGGAGATGGAATTATGAGCAAAAAAATTGGCGTGCTGTTTGGGATGGAGAATACGTTTCCGCCGGCATTGGTGGAAAAGATCAACTCAATGAAGGTTGACGGCGTGACCGCTGAGTTCGTGAAGCTGGGTGGCGTGAAAATGGCCGACCCGAGCGGATACCGCGTGATTGTGGACCGAATTTCGCAGGATATTCCCTTCTATCGGGCGTATTTGAAGAACGCTGCGCTGAACGGGACGATTGTCATTAATAATCCATTCTGGTGGACGGCGGACGACAAATTTTTCAACTATGCACTAGCGACGAAGTTGGGCGTAGCTATTCCGCCGACGGTGATTCTGCCGCATCACGAGCATCCGCCGGGGACGACGGACAAGTCCATGCGAAATTTGATGTTCCCGCTGAACTGGGAGGAGATTTTTGATTACGTCGGCTTCCCTGCTTTCCTGAAGCCCTACGATGGCGGTGGATGGCGGGATGTATTTAAGGTGGATAATCCGGAAGAGTTTTTTAATGCCTATAACGGCAGCGGAACGTTGTGCATGACGCTGCAACGTGGTGTGAAGTTTAAGGAATATTTCCGTTGCTATGTGGTGGGGCAGGAAAAAGTTCACATCATGCAGTACGATCCGCGAGCGCCGCACCATGAACGGTATGTGAAGAACGCGCCGCCAGTGGATCCGAAGCTACTGGCGCGAGTAGAGAAAGATGCGCTGACCTTGTGCCGGGCGCTGGGATATGACCTAAACACGGTCGAGTTTGCCTGCGAGGATGGGATTCCCTATGCGATTGATTTCATGAATCCCGCACCGGATGCGGATGTGAATTCTGTTGGTCAGGCGAATTTCGATTGGGTGGTGAATGCTGTTGCGGAGCTCGCCGTCAAGAAAGCGTTGAGCAATGAGAATCCGGCGAGCGAGTTGCGATGGGCGGCGTTTTTGTCGGGGCCGAAGCTGGAGGCGGTGAAGAAGCTGGCGTAGCTTGCCGCGATACGCGGGGCACAGAAGAGTTATATTGTGACGTCGTTTTTGTTGGTTCTCCCACCTTCACGATTCGTCATCTAAGCGAGTATTCCATTTCTGATTTGGGAGTCTATCTTGAATTATAAAATCTCAGATTTTGTTCCGCGGACAGTCCTCGGCGTGGTTATTTTGGTTTCACTTACTGCGTGCGCATGGGCAACGGCAAAGGAAACCGTGCTTCATTCCTTTGGAGGAACCGGGGATGGCGCGATTGTTGAGGGTGGTCTGGTCGCAGACGCCACCGGCAATCTATATGGCACAACGGCGAGCGGCGGCTCTGGGGATAACTGCATTATCGGAGGCTGCGGCACCGTTTTCGAATTGAGCGCGCAGCAAAATGGCACATGGAAGGAAACAGTCTTATATAGCTTTCTTGGTGGAGATGATGGCGGAGATCCGGTTTCAAGCCTCATCTTTGACCACGAAGGCAATCTTTACGGCACAACTGCTCAGGGAGGCGTTAAAAATTGTATCGTGGGCAGCACTCCGGTTGGTTGTGGAGTTGTTTTCGAGTTGAGTCCTCCGGGCGCGCCGGGGACTGCATGGACCGAAACGAATTAATAGG
>Ga0209060_10004644_pt1 | contig 10541 bp, 6 predicted proteins | sample Coa_R1_8_FD_187155 | JGI IMG/M metagenome (GOLD analysis project Ga0209060, IMG submission 187155) | Surface soil microbial communities from Centralia Pennsylvania, which are recovering from an underground coalmine fire - Coalmine... | ecosystem: Environmental > Terrestrial > Soil > Unclassified... | reverse complement strand
TGGTGCTCGTAGAAATGGTACAGGACCCCCGCAATTTGCTTTAGCCAGGCGAAGCGCTGCTCGGCGGTAGCGGCTGGGTCGTCCCAGGCGTCCCAGAGTGATTGGCCGGCCGGAACTTCCTCAACGAGGTACTCGAAGCCGTCTTCCTCGAACACCTCCAGCACGCGCGGCAACGCCGGGTGCTGGAATTTTTCTAACAACACGCGCTCCCAGGCAATACTCGGCCACGCCGGCTCCAGAGAGACCGCTTCTGCATGGGGAAGGGGCGCTGGTGACTCAGCGGCCGGCTCGGCTTCCGCCGGTTCGGCCGGAGCCAGCTCTCCGGCCGGGAGTTCCTGGCCGCTTGCCGGCGAAGGGGCGCGCACCACAATCACCGGCACCGCTGGGCCATCGCCAGCCCCGTAATCCAGTCCGTGATACCGGACGACCTGCTCCCGATCGCTAATTTGTGCCTTCAGTTCATAGCGAGCGTGGACACGTTGCTGGGTTCCGCGAGCCGGCGGCGCGGAAGCCGTGGCCGGTGGAAAGATCCATCCACAATCGGCGCAATACTGCTCCTGGCCGGTGCGCGGAGCTTGACAATAAGGACAGTGCTGCGGGGGCATCGCGGTGACGAGTTCCACTTGCTCACCGGGCAGGCTCGCGGCATTGTTGGCGGGCTCCGGCGGCGACTCCGCAACCGGCGGTGTTTGGGCAATCTCGACTGGCGGAGCAAGTTCCGACGAAAGCGATCCGGCTGCGGGCGGTATTTCGGCCGCCCCAAATGCGGGATCGGTCGGGGACAGCGGTGCATTCGCGCCGTTGGCCGGATGGCTGGCGGTGTCCCAAGTTGGCAACAGCTCTTCGCCTCCGGGCGCTGGAGCCTGGAGTGCCTGGACCATGCCTCGAAGCCGAGCCAGCATGGCCTGAAGGCTCCCTGGCTGCGGCGGCTTCGGGTCCGATGAGTTCGATGCCATGACCTTGACCCTCGAAAGGGGCTTCCTCCAGTTCCTTTTTTGCCGACTACCCCAAACGATTACCGCAAAAGATACAGCAGCGGCTGCCCATCCGGTTCGCCTTGCCACAATGGTGGCAGCCCGGCATCAGGTCGGTGAGCGGCGCAGCACAGCGACGGCAAAATGGCTGCCGAACCGGGTTGGGAGATTGACACTTGGGGCAGGCCACTTCTTGTGTAATTCGCCTTCGCTCCAGGTCTGCCTTGATTTCTCGGCAGGAGAAGTACCGCGCGTTGACATCTTCCGCGAGATTGATTTGGATCAACTCAAACAGCCAGCGCTCCTCGCCCGGCTTGGAGTGTGGCCCGCCATTCAGCTGGGTTTGCAGCTCCCGCGCCGTGTAAAATCCTTCCGGTGCCTTTCCCGTGGCCAGGTGGTAGAGCGTGCCAGCCAGCGCGAACAGGTCGCTGCGCGGCTCCGGCTTGCCGATGATCTGCTCGGGCGGTGCGTACCCTTCGGTGTAAACCCGTGTCTTGGCCGCCAGGCGTGTTTTTTGTGACCGGCCCACATCGCGGGCCGTGCCGAAATCGATCAGCTTGATCGAGCGCTGGTCTTCCAGGAGCATGATGTTGTCGGGTTTGATGTCCCGATGCACCAGTGGCGGCGATTGGCCATGCATGTGCGTCAGGACATCGCAAATGCTCTTACCCCATTCGATGACGCGGTCCAGGGGAAACGGCTGATTGCCATTCTTTTCCATGACCTTGAGGAGATCCTGGCCGCGAATGTACTCCATGATCAGGTTGGCAGAGTGTCCCTGGTGCACAAAATCGTAGAGCCGCGGGACGACCGGAAGATGGGCCAGCAAGCGAAGGATCTCCGCTTCCCGCTGGAAGAAATTGAGGCGGATGGCAAATTCCTGCGGGTCCGTGCAGATCATGTCCTTGACAGCTACAGGCCGATTGCCATGCAAGGTATCCGTAGCCAGGTACACAGCCGCGAAGCCGCCAATCGCCAGGAGCGCTTCAATCCGGTAGCGACCGTGCAGCATGGTGCCGGGCGGTACTGGAAGCGGCGAGGCACAGCGCTGGCAATAGCGCTCCTGGGGCGGGTTGGCGACGCCGCAGGCCGGATTGGGACAGAGATTCGGCGATCCTTCCGCTTCCAGGGCCGCTCCGTCCCCCGGCAATAGGTAGCCGCACTCCAGACACGTGGCCCCGCCCGGCACGAGCTTCGCTTTGCAAGCCGGGCATTCGGCCGGCGGCGCGGACGGCCGAGATGGATGTCCGTTGGTACCGGATTCCTTGCCTGCAGGCACGGGGGCCACGGGCGCGGCGGCGCGGACGGCAAAAAGTTGCTTGCACAGCGGACAGCGGACCGGCTTGCCGACCGTGTCATCGGCGATCTGAAGTGGTTTGCTGCAATGGGGACAGCGGGTAACTTGAGCCATGCTCGGATCCGTTGTCCTTGCCATCCGAGCCCAGACCGCTCGCAAGGGACAGGGTTTCCCTGTGGATGCTCCGGGCTCGGGCGGCGCCGGGTTATACCATCACTTTCAAATGGACCGTTCCGATCTGGATGACGTCGTTGACGTGGAGCGGCCGCTTTTGTCCGGGATGGACCCGCATTCGGTTCACAAATGTCCCGTTCGTGCTGTTGAGATCTTCCAGCGTCAGTTGGCCGTTCTCGTAAGTGATCAGGGCGTGTTGCCGGGAAGACCACACGCGGTCGGGCGGCTCCTGATCTTCGAGATCGATATCGACCGCCTTTTCATCGGCCCGGCCCAAGTAATTGTCCCCCTCATACAGGGGGTATTCCACCTGCATCCGTTGGCCCCGGATCACCACCAGCTTCGGCTTGGCATCGGCGGGCAAGCGCGCCGGCTCTCCGGCCGGCGCTGCGGGGGCTGCATCCACCGGAGCGGCACTGGGCAAGGAGATGTCGGGAGCTGTGCTGGGTTTCTGTGCAGGCATCTCCGGAGCCACGGTCACCGGCGGCGCATCTGGGAGCGGGACCGCGACGGCAATGGGCACTTCCGCCACGGCCACCGCACCGGCATCGAGCTGGGCCACGGGTACGGCTTCGCTCACGGCGGCTTCCGCTACGGCGACGGCCACCAAGGGGCAGGCAACCTCCGCCACCGATGCATCCGGTACGGCGGACGCTTCCACGGCGGCCGCGGCGTGCACGGCTACCGGTGCCGCAGCCAGCTCCGCTGCCCCGAGATCGGACTTGCAATGCTCACAAAACAATGCTCCATCTTCATTTTGAAAATCGCAAACTGGACACTTCGACATTTTAGGATCTCCTTGGTCCGTGAGCTCCGGTCGCCGAGGGGGCGGGCTCCGGCCGTTACGAACTTGGCAACGGCATTTCCTCGGCCAATCGAGCCGCATCATCGACCGCCAACTGCGTTTTCTTGGAGACGCGGCCTCCGACGTGCAGTTCCTGGAGCACCTGCCGGGCGAGCATGGTCTTCTTGGCCCCGCGCGGTCCCAGCAGCTCGCCTTTGCGCGAAATCGTCTCGGCCACCCGCTGCGCTTCGGCCTGATCGTTGCCGGCAATGGCTTCCTGAAGGTTTTTGTTCAATTCATAAATCTGGATTTCATCGATATGCTTGGCCACCTCGGCGTTGATGTATCCTTGGCCGGCCTCGGTGTACTGGATTTGGAGCGGCACTTTGCCGGTGGATTCTGCTCGGCCGCTGCCCAGGTCATAGCGCACCTCCATTTGGACGAGGACGTAATTCCCGTCCGGCCGTTTGGGCAAGCTCAGGTCGAGGATATACCGGCTGGGCTTGTCTCGTTCCAGCGTTCCCACTGCGACGGCCAGGTGGCGATCCTCCGGCTCGGTCAGCGGCAATTCCTTGATTTCCGGAACCACCTGGCGAACCCGCTTGATGCGCACATCTTTGACCGGCCAAAGATGCATCTCCACCTTCGTGAAGGCGGTCGAGGCCAAGTGTTCGAATTCTTCCAGAAAGATCCGTTCGGTCTCATGGGCTTGGCAGACGTCGATGTAGTACCATTTTCCTTGGGCCAGCCGTGCCAGGTCCTTGAGGAGGCTGGCGTTCCATTCCGTGCCGATCCCCATCACGGTGAAGTGAACACCCTGCTGGTCGGCCTGCTCGGCCAGTTGGCGGCAGATCTGTTCGCCAGAGGTTTCGCCATCGGTGAGGACGACAATCTGAGAAAGCCGGCCCGCGGCCTTGCTCTTTTCGACCTCGGCCATGGCCAAGGCAATCCCCTGATCCATGCAAGTCCCACCGGGATCCACATCGAACATGTCGATCCGGTCAATCACGTCCTCGATCTTGGCAAGGTCGGACAGGGGGGTGCTGGGAAGCACGACCTGGGCATTGTGCGCAAACGCGACCACGGAGAGCGTATCTTCGGGCCGCAGCTTCCGGATGCCGGCCAGCGCCGCCTCTTGAACACGGGCAAGCCGGCTCCGGCCGGTGCCGTCTTCCTCGTACATCGAGCCGCTCACGTCCAGCACCAGAGCCAGGTTGAGACCCAACGGCTTGGGTCCTTCACCGCTGGGGATCAATTTGACCAGGGCATAGCTCGCCGCCGACTCGCCTGGAACGGCGATGCTATTCCGATACATCATGCGTTCGATATGAATTTTGGCCGCCATCGTGGAAGACCTCGACTACCTACAGATTACCCAGTCAAGCACTTCGACTGAGGCTCTTAGCATACCACAGAATCGGCTCGGGCTCTGGGAAATTCTGACACTTCTGGCTGAAGGTGACAAGCTCAGCTAGCAATTCTCACGGGTTGGGGGGAATGTACGGGGTTGCCATGGTTGGGGTGTGGTCGTTGGCTTCGCAGCTTCTTCCTTGGCTTTCTACTTCCACGAACGCTCCACAGCCAGCACCACGAAGCGTACGATGGTCCGACGCCGCCCCTTGTCGCGGACCTTTTCCAAGGAGCGTAACCGGCGGCTCGTGCGTTCGACATGATGGTTGGTGCAGACCCGTTGGCCAACCGGGCTGTGCAAGTAGGCGATCATCTTCTCGAATCTTTCCGGATCCTGGTCCAGCCCGCGGCCAAGCAACTCCGGAAACGGTGCAAGAGAGGGTGGCCCCTCTCTTGCACCGTAAACAATGGTCCAGCCGATGTCCGTCCAACCCGGATGGTGGCGATCCCGCGTCTGATCCAAGAAATGGAGTACACCAGCGTAACGGTGGAAAGCAACAGAAAGAAACAGCCGTCGGCGAAGGCGGATAACCAGTGAACAGATGCCGGCGAATCGCGTACACCGCGGGAAGTGAGGAGCGCGCGGCGTGGGCCCTATGGAACCTTCGGTTTGATGAGAGGAAGTTCCTTGTCGTCGACAAACGTGTTGAGCACGAGGAAGTGCTCACGTATCCGGGTGAAGAACGCGTGGTTGCTGATCAGCAGACCACCTTTCCTATCAAACGCCATGCAAGCTGGAGAATCAAAGGGAGAGAGCGGGCTTGTCGGAGCATCGCCGAGCCGGGTCGCTTCCGAACCGCTCGGCAGCAAAATCGAGACACCGGAAAGCGATGGAGCAGCAAGCGTCACATAGAGTTTGCCCGACCGGCCAAACGCCAAGCTGTCCGGTATTTCGCCCCCCCCGTAGCGGTGGAACAGCTGCAGGTCTGCCGCTTGCGGCGCGTCGGAGAGAGGGAGAGTATAGACGCCTGCTTGAGCGGTGGCCGAGTCGATGCTCACGTTGAAGTAGACCGTGTTGCCTCTGGCATCCAAGCGGATGCCGTTGGGTCCGAATGAAGAGGTGATCCGCGGGTCTTGGAACCAGATCTTCGGTGCGCCGCCGCCGGGCGCGATGCGCCAGATGCAACCTTGAAAACTGTCGGTCACATAGAGATTGCCTTCCTCGTCAAAGGCCATCTCGTTGGGCAACGAGGGCAGACCGAGCGTGTTGATGATTGGCCAGCCCTTGCCGTAGACCTCTTGCACGCCGTTTTCCAGGTCGATCCTGACCACCCCTCTCTGGAAGTCGATGACATAGAGCCTGCCTTGGCCATCAAAAGAAATGTGTGAAGCTCCGTGCGGCAGGGCGAGGTTCTGTCCTTCCATCGGGAAAGTTCTCAATAGCGTTCCGCATTCTAGATCATATTCGAATACGGTTGGCGGCACGGGGTCGTGGAAGTTGTAGAGGTCGGCTTGACCGGCAACGTAAAACCTACTGCCGTGCACCGCCATCCCCTCCGGGAACCCAGGAGCCGGCACGGGAGCAACAATCTGCGTATCTCCGAATGGGCGTTCATCTGGATCGGTTTGGGCGGTGGCCGCTGCTTGTGCCACGGTCAAGAGTCCCACCCAGGCGATCAGCGTGCTCCATCGAGTCTTCATGTCTATCTCCCTTATCGAGTTTAGGTACTTCACGGACAACGGAAGGTCTTTCGCCGGGACTGCGGCTTACCCCATCCGTATGGCACGGGCCATGCTTGCCACTCCAGGAAACTGCCGGCCCATGTTCCCTTTCCCTACCGGTTTCACCGCGTGCGTCCGGCAATCCCGTTCGAGCATTCTGCAAGCAGGGAATGCCCGCGGTCGCCTTCCGCGAACCTTCCGCAACACGACCGTGGGCGTTCCCTGCTGATCGGCCGTCTTCGAACGGTTAGCTTTGGTTCTTGTACTCGTCCGATCCGACGATGGCTGCTTCGATGATCACGTCCGACATTCCTGTCTGCAGGGCGTTATCGAAGGCGTTGGCACCGGAAGGGTCTGGGTTACGGTGGAGGAGCCTTTGGTACATGAGCTGGACATCGTCCGCACGCCCCTCAGGGCTGGTTAGGATTGCGACCGTGACGGTAATGCGAGGAACGCCCGCGCCCAGCTGCTGGCTAAACCCAGCGGCCCCGGCAGAGTCTGGCATGCGATTGAGCTCATCGGCGTAGAGGGCTTGCAGGAACCCATCGGTGGAGTCGGCACCATGAACGACAAAGTATTCCTGCGAGCCAAGAAGGCTTGCCTCCAATTGGGTCGGCGTGCCGCCTTGTGCCAGGAACGTCGTGAACGTCTGGAGCCCCGATGGGTCCGGCAGCCGATGGAGGACCTTGGTATACATATCGGTGACCTGGTTGAGCAGGCCTTCCGGGGTGGCCAGGATGGCCGTCACCACTTGTGGACGGGACATGCCTTGATCGAGGTGGGCCTCCCAAGAGGCAAGGCCACCCGGCTCGGCATTGCGGTGGAGCATGTCGTGATAAACCTTGTCGATAAACGTTTGGTTCGCGTTCATGCCCGCAATACCGCCGCCCAGAGCGCTGCCTGAGGCCGCAGCGCCGCTCCCGAAGAGCGTCAGATAGGTGTTGTTGAGGTAGGCATCGATCTGGGCCGCGAAATCGACGGTAGCGACATGCTTCGAGCCGCCGCCGTCCGTCGGGCGCAGTTTGGTATCGAAGTCGATGTCGGCGATGCGGTCGCCCGCACTGACTCCCTCGGTCGCGTCGAAACGCCAGTGGATGCCGTCAAAAATCCGGCTCGCGGAAATCTCCGCAGCCGCCTGGCTGAAGCTGTCGTAGTGGCGCGGGCGGATCTGGCGAACATGGTCCAGGATGAGGGAAGGGATCACTTCATGAATGTCGCGCGTCAGGCCGTTGAACTCGTCGGAGATGAAATCGAAGGGGATACTGAAGTTGATATCGTCGGTTTGGTAAAAGTCCGCCAACGTCTTGAAGGTCGCCCCCCCAAAGGTGGCGTGGCCAGAAACGTAGCTGGGGAACGGCGGCGTAAAGTTGACGTGTTCGGTCGGCAGCGGGTTGCTGAGCGGCGCCCCCAGGGGCTGCCAGTTTGGATCGGGCACCGTATCGGCATTGCCGTCCTCGCCGCCCCTCCGGATGGCCATGATCGGACGCCAGAAGTCGTTGTGATACTTGATGCCCCAGGCATCAATGCCGGCGTCGGCCATGGCGATATTGATCAGCGCAAACAGCCGAGCGTTCTGACCGATCGTATTGTCTTGCTGTACGGCGATGACCCGGGCCACTTGGTTTAAGAGGCGCGGCGGGTCCCCCAGGCCACGGGCGACGTCATAGCCCCAGAAAATGCCGATCTCCGTCATGTCCGTGGTCCGCTCGGTGCTCGTCTCCGCGCCCAGCCGCTTGGTCTGGTCGTAGGCCAGGGCGTACTCCAGGCTGTTCATGTCCGGAACAGGCCGCGTCGGGACGGCATCGGTGCTGCGTATGCCAAACGTGTTCACATTGCCCCAGGCGGGTGTCAAGAACCCTTGGTCGGGGTTGAGCGGATCCACCTCATGGTGGCCGGGAAGCCCGTCCGAGATGTACTGGCCGGGGATCTGCGCGCCGTCGTTGGTCCGTGCGGCCAGGATCGCCTGGGCGACAAACTGGCCGACGGCAATGCCCAGGGTCTTGGGTGCGCCGTCCGGCACGCGCCGGAGCGTCTGCGTGAGGGCCGTGTCGATGGATGCCTGTTGGTGCGGGTACATGGCCAGGATGGTATCGTGCCCTGCCTGGGCCACGGCCGCCACGTCGGAAGCGTTTTCGGCATTGGGGGCCTGGACCAGGTAAGGGGTGTAATCCGGGTGGATCGAGTTCCAGGCGTCGAACATCGCCACGTGCTCAATCGCCAGGGCCCGGCTCGACCTTGTGGGCCCGAATTCGTCATTGGTGACGGCGCCACTGTAGGCGACACGGTTTACATCGAGGGCAACCCCGTTCCACTCCAGGATCGGATCGATCGATAGCAGGCAGCGGTTCTCCAGCTGTTCTGCGACAGGCTTGAACCCTTGAAATGGCGCCCGAAGACGCCGCTTGGTGAAGGACAACATGGGATACGACTCCGTGCTGAGAAAGTTGCGGAGGACGGGCCACCCAACGTGGTGGCCCGTTCACCCCGGAGATGTTAGAACGCACGCCAGAAGGCGTCCAAAGCGGAGGCAAGGGCGGATCGTCATTCGGTCATGCGGGGAAGGGCGACTCGTGGTCCGACCACCGAAAACTGATCACGTGGACGCTGCTTTGTCTCAGCCCCCACGCGGCTCTGAGGGGAGGTTCTTTTTGCCCCACCCGGGAAGGGATTCGTTTTCGGTGGTCGGATCACTGGATCAGTGGTTTCCTCGCTTCCGTGCAAGGCAATTTTCCTTCTTCTTGTTCAGTTGCTCAATTGGGTTTGGCTTCGATGATCACGCCCGCAGTGGTGCAAGTCCAGTAGATGTTGCCATTCGGCGTGACGGCGAGGCCGTTTGGAAACGGATCGCCGGCGTGGACGACGGTAATGACCCCGGTTTGCAAATTGTACTTGGAAACCTTGTTCTGGCCGCCGTTGGCTCCGTTGACATTGGGAGTCGGCACTTCGGTGTAATAGAGATTCTCTCCAGCCGGATCGATGGCGATGCCGGTCGGGTTGTTGAGACCCTGCAGAAGGATGCTGCCTCCAAGCTTGGAACCGTCTTCATGGACAATGACCCCTGCCGACTGGCACGTGAAGTAGAAGTCGCCGGTCTTGGCAACGGTCATATTCCACGGTGCCGGTTCGAAGGGGTTGATAAGCGTGCGGTATTGCGTCGCCAGATTAAACTCCGAGACCTTGTTCTCACCGCCGTCCTTCCCCTTGACACCGTAGGTTGGTACTTCCGTGTAATACAGGTTTTGGCCCGCGGGATCCAGGGCGATGCCAATGGGCTGTTCCAGACCATACACCAGAATCGCCGTGTCGCCGGCCGGGGACTGCATCATAATGACGCCGGGAGCGCGCGAGGTCCAATAAAGGTTGCCCAGCGCATCTTGCACGAGACTGGTGGGCTGCGGATCGCCCCGGTTCAGCACGCTGATTTCCCCCGTGCTCAAGGTCAGCTTGCTCACGGTGTTGGAACTGCTCGTACCGCCGATCAAGGGTTGTGGAATCTCCGTAAAGTAGAGACTATCACTGTCGCCCAAGCCACTGGCGGTAAGCCCGACGGGTGACGAGAGACCGGTCGCGACGAAGTTGATTTCGTATTCCTGTGCCCGCGCCTCTGTAACTGCGAGCCCCAAGAATAGAACCAGCATGCCCACCAGCAGCCCCAAGCCGCCCGAAGGTTGCCAGGGGTGGAGACCCGTCTTCATGCCTTGATCGTGCCGATCCGCACATCGCAACAACCGATTCATGGAAAGCCCTCCTGAAGGAGAAAAGATCTGCCGGGCAATCGCGCACCGCGATCGTTCAGGCCCGGAAAGAGGAGTAAGCGAGTCGTGGCTCGGCGCAAATCTTCACCAGAAGATCTCAAGCCGGCCTTGTGCCTTTCACCCCCCTATCAGGTACCTCGTCAAATCGGCCGGAAACCAGACACCAAGGGGAGAAATAATCCTTGTTCACCGGTGCACCGGGAGAAAATGGCAACGTCCAATGGATTTTCCACGATAGAATCAACGCGCGGGACAACGATGCACTTGACCTGCCTGTTCCCGGTTGTAGGATGGGAGTGCCACTTTACCTGTCGGAAGACTACACAAAGGGCAACCCGGCCTTGCGGGGGGCTTGTTGGCGAGTAAGCCGACGTGGTCGAATGCTTCAAGGCATTCGACCACGTCGGCTTTTTGTTTCGGGTGGCGCGGGACGGTCCCCACGACCGAGGACAAACCCGAGAAGGACCTCAACGGAACCGCTGAAG
>Ga0209060_10004643_pt1 | contig 10542 bp, 6 predicted proteins | sample Coa_R1_8_FD_187155 | JGI IMG/M metagenome (GOLD analysis project Ga0209060, IMG submission 187155) | Surface soil microbial communities from Centralia Pennsylvania, which are recovering from an underground coalmine fire - Coalmine... | ecosystem: Environmental > Terrestrial > Soil > Unclassified... | reverse complement strand
GATAGTCCATGACGCAGGCCGCAAGCGGGCTGACGAGCGAGCTACCGGGGGAGGAACGTAACCTCGAGCGGGACGGGGGTCGGATCTCGTTCCATGACACGGGCGGGCCGGGACCCCTCGTGGTCTGCCTCCCGGGGATGGGGGACCTGGCCGAGGTCTACCGGTCCGTCGCCCCGGCTTGGGCGGCGCGAGGCTACCGGGTGGTCGTGCCGGACCTTCGAGGAATGGGGCGGTCCTCGCCCCGTTGGTCGGACTACTCGAGCCGAGCGCTCGCCGAGGACCTCCTCGCGCTCCTACGGGCCCTCGGGGGAGGCCCCGCCGTCCTCGTTGGCAACTCGATCTCCGCGGGCACGGCAGTGTGGACCGCGGCGGAGTCCCCGTCGTCGGTTCGGGGTCTCGTCCTCGTGGGCCCGTTCGTCCGGGAACCCCACGTCTCCGCCTTCCAGCGGGCATTGTTCCGTCTGGCCCTCGCCGGACCCTGGGGGGCCGGAGTGTGGGCGAACTACCAGTCGAGCCGGCTGTACCCCACTCGGCCCCCCCCGGACATCGCCCGCTACCGGGATTCGGTCCGCTCCAACCTGCGGGAACCGGGCCGCATGGCGGGCTTCCGCCGGATGGCCCGTGCGACCCACCGGGAGGTCGAACCCCAGCTCGCCCGGGTCACGGCTCCGACCCTCGTCGTCATGGGGGCGGCGGACCCGGACTTCCCCGACCCGGCCTCGGAAGCGAAGTGGGTCGCCGAACAGCTGCACGGAACTTCCATCTTGATCGAGGGGGCTGGGCACTACCCGCAGGCCGAGTTCCCCGGGGAGTTCTCCCGGGCGGTCCTGGACTTCCTCGGAACCATCGGCCATGGGGCGACGGGCGGGGATCACTAGGACCTCCCTGATCGACGAGGCGGTCCGCCTCATTGACCAGGAAGGGTTCGACCGGCTCGCCCTGTCGACGCTCGCCCGCCGGCTCGGGGTCCGACCCCCGTCCCTCTTCGAGCACGTCGAGGGGACCGCGGACCTCGTTCGGGCCGTCCGGCTTCGGAGCCTGGAGCAGCAGGTGGACCTGGTCCGGCGGGCCGCCACCGGCCGGTCCCGCGACGAAGCGGTCCGGGCGGTCCTCCGAGCGTACCGCCAGTTCGCCCGGGGGCACCCGGGCCTCTACCTGGCCACCCAGCGGAACGTGGAGGACGAGACCCCCGAGCTCCGCAGCGCGGCCCGCGAGCTCCTCGGCGCGATCCTCGAGGTCCTTCGAGGGTACGGCATCGAGGGCCCCGAGGCGGTGCATGCCGCGCGGTTCCTTCGGAGCGTCGTCCATGGTTTTCTGTCGCTCGAGATCTCCGCCGGCTTCGCGATGAAGGTGGACCTCGACGAGAGCTATGACCGGACGATCGATCGGGTCGTCGACGGTCTCGCCCATTGGAGGGTACCCCCGCGGCCTCGCTCCGGCCGCGGGCGCTGAGCGGAGGCGTTCCTGGCTGTCGGGACCGGCGGGGGGCCGCCTCCGAACCAATCTCGCGCGGCCTCCCGAGGGTCGGATCGATCCGGGCCCCAAGGCGACGGAACCGGCTTATGGGCCGGCGTCGGTATGCCTCCGGGCCATGGCCCTGAACCGGCGGGAGAAAGAGGAGATCGCGCGCATGGTGAACGATACGCTGAACAATCAGTTCGCCTTCTTCGCCCGTCCGGTGATCCTCAAGCACCTGGATTCCCGCATCGAGGGGTTCCCGGAGTGGCTGCGAGACAAGACCGTGGGAGAGATCCTCGACGCGTACATCGCCCTTCGGGCGAACGGCACCATCGGCTAGGTTCCCGGCCGAAGTCGGTCCGCGTCGGCCGCTGCGTCCGGGCCGCGGGTGCTCCCCAAGCCGGGCGTCCGGGCCCGTCCATCCGCCCCGCCGACCCCGTGATCTGCCGGAACCGCGACGCGGGCCGCTGGGCGGCTGTTCGGCCGGGCGCGCCCCGGCCTGCCCTTCGCTTGTGGACACGCTCTTACAGGGCCAAGGCATGAACCCGTCATGGCCGCGTCCGGCGGGCCCACCTCCCCTGGCGTCCCAACACCGGCCGCCCCGGGGACCCCCTCCAATGGGCCGGTCCCACCCGGATCCTCCGGCCGCCCTGGCAGTTCCCGCCGATCGGCGATCCTGATCCCCGTCGTCGCCATCGTGGTGGTCGTCGCGATCGTCGCTGGCCTGATCCTGACCGGCATCCTACCCCTTTCCTCGACCCCGGGGACATCCGCTCCCCAGTCGTTCTCGGCCTCCCGTCAGGCGGCCCAGTCAGCGGCCGATGGCGCGGCCGGGGGTCCGTGGAACCTGCTCCTCGTGACGGGGTTCGCCTCCCTGGGGACCTTCAACAGCACTCCTGCGAACGTGACCGGACTGGCGGGGGCACTCTCGGGCACCACCTGCACCTTCGCCGCCAGTGGCATGCCCACCGCGAAGTTGACGGCGACCGCGGTCGGGAACGTGAGCCAGGGCGCGGCCGGGATCTGGCTGTTCCTCTTCTCGAACCACTCCGGGGCCACCCTCCTGGTCGCGAGCTCGGCCGGCTCGACGACGGTCGTTGGGACGGTGTCCGGATCTGGCTGCGACCCCGCCGCCGCGGGATTCACCTCGATACCGGCTGGCGGGCTCATCGACTCGAGCACCGCGAGCGCCACGGCGGACTCCTCGGGCGGTTACGGTTTCCTGGCCCTTCACCCCGAGGCGAACGCGACCTGGGTGTTGCTCGGTGGATTCACCACCGGTGGGATCTCCATCGGACCAGTCTGGCTGGTGGAATACCTCACCTGCTCCCTCTCCGGCCCCGGGCCGGCCAGTGGTGCTGCGTTCGAGGCCATCCTGTCGGCGTCGTCGGGGACCGTTCTCCTCGCCCGATCGATGTCGATCAACTGCCCCTCGGCCGCCGGTAGCACGACGTCCATCGGTCAGATGCTGGCCCTAGGCCCCCCCACCGAGTCCGCCGTCGGTTCCCAGTTCTGGTACAATTGGACCATCTTGGCGGCCGCGGGGGGGCTCACCTGGTCGGATACGATCCTGAAGCTCACGACCCCCGCGGGCGGGACCGTGGCGGTCCCCACGGGCTCGACGTTCACGGTGGTCTCGCTGAGCGGGTCGGTGGTCGCCACCTTCGACCTCGCCACCTCGGCGTGGTCGGGCCAGTCGGACACCGTCATCACCAGCACCGAGACCCTCGACCTTGCGATCACGGAGAACCTGGCCGGAATGAACGACGACCTGCAGGTCCAGGGGACGGGGGCGTTCTCCGGTGCTGTCGTCGAAGCCATCCCTTAGGCTTCCTCGTCCCGACCCTGTCGGGGGGCGCCTGGGATGCTCAGCGACGCCGCCGCCCCCGATCCGCGTCGCTAGGATGACCCACCCCCGAGGATCACCGGCCCGGCCGTGACCATCGGACCGCAGGTCACGGGGGCGCACCCGCCGGAGCCGCCTCGCTCATCCTGCGACTTGTGACGGGCGGCCGGGTCATCGCGGGGCGGGAGAACGGGGGCTGCCCCCCCGACCCCGGAACCGCATCCAAACGATGAGCCCGCCGACCACCATGCCGGCCGCACCCCCGACCGCGAGGCCGACCAAGGTCGGCCCGAGGCCCCCCGACGACGTCGAGGAGCACAGGGTTCCGGTGGCGATCGACGTAGTGGCGAGCGCTGTGGCCCCGACGGAGTCGGTGACCTTGACACGGGAAGCATAGCCCGCAGGGGTAGAGGGTGCGGGGTACAGGTGGGATACGTTCGGGCCGATCTGGGAGATCGTACCGTCACTGAAGTTCCAGAGGAAGGAGAAGGGGGCCACGCCGCCTCCCACGGAGGCCACCAAGGTCGCATTGAAGGGTCCGCAGACCGCGGGGGTCGCGGCGAAGGCCACGGAGACCGCGAGGCGGGGGTACACCTCGACGAGGAGCGACCCCGAGGTGAGGACCGTGGGGCCACTGGAGACCGTCACCGTCACCGTGTAGTTCCCCGCCGACGATGGGGCACACGATAGATCGGTTACGTTCGCACTCAGGCACGGAGCCGGCAGTCCCGACCAGCGATAGGAGAGGCCCGGAGGGCCGCCTTCCGTTCCGCTCGAGAGGAGAACCGGCCATCCCACCTCCGCCTGGGTCGGGGTGGCCGTCAGGGCCAGCGTCAGAGGTGAGGGGACCTGGACGGTCCCGTTCCAGAAGAAAGCGGCCCCATCCGCGTCGCTGACGACCAGCTGGACGAGGAACTCTCCGGGCGTCGGGAAGACGTGGGTCTGGTTGGGGCCGATGGAATGGGTCCCGTCGCCGAAGTCCCAGGCGTACGTGTACGGCGGCACGCCGAGCGAGGCGACGGCCGAGAGCCCGACCGTGGAGGGCTCGGTGCCCGGTCCTGGGGTGACCGAGACCTGAGCGACCACGGGCTCGACCACCACCACGGGCGGGAAGTCGAACGTCCCCTGTTGTCCGAGGGAATCGCGGACCGTGACCGCCACGTCCACCGACCCGGGGTACCCGGGCCGGCACGACAGAGGAGGCGGCTGCGCGGGGCAGTTGGCAGGAAGTCCCGTCCAGTTGTACGAGTACGGTGCGGCCCCGTTGGAGACCGCCACCGTGAACACGATCGTTCCCACGCCCGCGTCAACGAGCTGGGGCGTGGCGTCCCCCCCGACCTGGGGGCCGGGAAGTACCTGGAGGAGGGCGGCGCCGGAGGATGAGTTCCCCTCTGCGTCGGTGGCGGTGACCGTGATGTTGAAGAGACCCGCCTCCCGGGGCGTGCAGACGAACTGCGAGCGGTTCCCGCCCGGGCATCCGCCGCCGGCGGGCAGCCCGGCGTACGCGTAGCTGTAGACGCCCCTCCCTCCCGAGGCCATGGCGGTAATGTTGACCGGGTTACCCACCTCCTCGGGGGACGGACTCACGGAAGCGGCCACGACGACCGGCCCGCCGAGCGCCCAGGTCTCAGAAGGGCCGCCGTGGTCCCACTCCTGATAGCTCGCGCCGACCACGATCACGTCGCCGGCGGTGGGATCGAACGCCAGCCCGAACGTGTAACCCACGGGGGGAGTCGGGACGGTGTCCCACGTAAGTTGCTGCCAGCCGGCATTGGAGTACTCCGACGTATTCCCCTGATAACTGAACGTCCAGATGGTGCCGTCCGGCGATTCGACCGGCACGCCCGCGTATCCCGGCACCCCGCCGGAGGAGAGTTCCGTCCAGGTGCCGGCCGAGAACTCCCACATGTCGTTCAGCGAGCGGCTCTGGGCGTCGGCCCCGCCGAACAGGAGGGTGCGGTTGTTCTGGCGATCGTACACCAATCCGGCGCCGTACCGGGCGGCGGGAGAGTCGCCCGTACCGAACGTGAGCTGAGACCATTTCCCGTCCTGGAACGTCCAAGTGTCTCCCAGCACCCCCGTCCCGGACCAACCTCCGAACATCAGGATGTAACCGTCAGCGGGATCGTAGGTCAACGAGGGCTCGGACCTCCCGGCCGGGGTCCCGGCGGTCGAGGAGATGTTGGTCCAGGTATCGTTCTGGAACGTCCACGTGGCATCGTGGATCCCGTAGGGTCCGCCCCCGAACAGCACCACGTACCCGTCGTGGGCGTCGTAGGCCATGCCCAGCTCGCTATCGGGCGGGGGGGCGGTGCTCAGGTTGAGCTCCGTCCAGGTCCCGTGGCAGTAGAGCCACGTCGATGCATTCTCCAACGCCCACTGGGTCTCGAACAGCACGAGGCAGTTCTCGACAGGGTCGAACGCTACGCTGTAGTCCGCATCGAAGGCCCCGGGGGAGCTCCCCGTAGGCCCGCTCAAGTTGGCCCAGTTCGGCATAGGGCGGGGGGAGGCCGTATCTCCCCCCGAGGCCCATGCAGCGCATTCGGGGGCGCTCGACGCCCCGCAACTGGGATCGCCGACCGGGACCGCGGGTTTGGCTGGTCCTAGTGGGGGAGCCTCGAGGCGGAACGCGTGGGTCACCGCGGTAGGACCGGTGCCGCCACCGCCCAATGGAATTTGGATCGGGCCGATCCCGGCCGCCAGGAGCAGAAAGACCGTGCCGGCCGCCGCCCAGGTTGCCGCCTGGCGAATACGGCGGTATCTGGGTCCGTCCGACGCGGGGCGCCCCATCTCGAGGGCGACCGGCGGTGACTCGATAAGCATTGGCGCGCCCTACAGGGCGGAAGCTTCCCCTCGGAACCAATGCTCCCCGAGGGCCGACGGTCGCGGGAGGGGGCTGTGGAGGGGAGACCTCCGCCCCGGATCGGACAGCCGTTCGCGACGCCAGGGGGAGGAGGGGGGCCCTTCGTTTCCCCCCGCCGGCCTGCCGGCCCCACCCTCGGTCCCGGCCCGCAGCAACCGCGCTCGGCGGGAATGCGACCGTCGGGCGTTGCCGATCTGGGCGTGATCCCCCGCCGCGCGGCCGGCCGGGGCCTGTTTCCGCGGGGCCGGCCGGCCTCAAGGGACCGCCGGCCTGGAGCAGGGGTTCCCGAGGACGTCAACGATTAAATATGGCGGACAGAGTGCCTACCGTTCGCTGACAACTGTCTGACAAACAGGCGGAGATTGGCGGCGGCCCTGAGGCAGAAGGTTCGGAGGTAGGACAGTGCACCTGCGTCGGCTCAAGGTCCGCAATTTCAAGTCGTTCGCCGGCGCCACCGAGATCCCGTTCGAGCCGGGGTTCACGGGGGTCGCCGGGCCCAACGGGATGGGGAAGTCGAACATCTCCGACGCGATCCTGTTCGTCCTCGGCCCGACGAGCTCCAAGGCGCTCCGGGCGGAACGGCTCACTCACCTGTTCTTCAACGGGGGCGCCTCGAAGAAACCGGCCACCGACTGCGAGGTCTCCCTCGTCTTCGACAACCGGGACCACCTCCTTCCCGTGGAGTCCGACGAGGTCGAGGTCACGCGGTACGTCAAGCTCGCGCCCAGCGACCCGAACGGCTACTACTCCTACTTCTACGTCAACGGCCGGCGCTCCACCCAGGGGGAGATCGACAGTCTCCTCGCCCACGCTCGCCTGTCGGGCGACGGCTACAACCTCGTCCAGCAGGGGGACGTCAACAAGATCGTGGCCATGGGCCCGATCCCCCGCCGGGGGCTCGTAGAGCGGCTGGCCGGGATCTCCCAGTACGACGACGAGCTCCAGAAGGCCGAGTCGAAGCGGGCCGACCTCGAGACCAACCTCGGGCGGATCAACACTCTCCTCACCGAGGTCAAGAGCCACATCAACGCCCTCGAATCCCAGCGCCTGCAGGCGATCCAGTACCGCCAGCTGCAGGACCAGAAACGCGTTGCCGAGGCCCGCCTCGCCCGGGCCGGGCACCGACTGGCCGCCCAGGAGGTCGCCAGCGGCGAGGCCCAACTCCAGAACATCTCCTCGGAGCTCGAAAAGCTTCGGGCCGAGGCCGCACAGCTCTCGAAGGACCAGGACGAGGTGGTCGCCTCGATCAACGCCGTCGAGAAGGAGATCGCCCGGAGGGGCGGCCCCGAGGCGGCCAAGTTCAAGGCCGACCTGGACGAGAAGCGCCTCGCGTTCGCGCGCCTCGACGCGGGTCTCACCCAGGCCACCGAGGTGATCACCGAGCTCGAGGCGAGGATCACGGGCCTGGCCGACCAGGTGAAGGCCGACGAGAAGGAGCTCGCTCGCCTCGCCAAGACGGAGACCACCGCCCAGGCGGCGCTCCGATCCGCCGAGGCGAAGGTCCAGGCCAACGCTGAGGAGGTCAAGGCCGCCACGGGCGACGCGGAACAATCCCAGGGGAAGCTCGCGGGGACCCGCAAGCAGATCGTCGTCCTCCAGCGTCAGCAGGAGGAGGGGGAGGCCGCCTGGCAGGCCGCGGTCCGGACCCAGGAGGAAGCCAAGGCCGCCCTGGACTCCGCCGACCGGGAGCAGGCGCAGGCCGAGGACGATCACCGCACCCGGGAACTGGAGCTCCGCGACCTCGAACTTCGGGCCAAGCCGTCCAAATCCGACGGCGCCGGCTCCGCGTCCACGAGCCAGCTCCAGGACCAGCTCTTCAAGCTCCGCGCCAAGGAGAAGACCGTCACGGCGGAGGCCCAGCGGCTCGCCCAGGAGGTCCTCGAAGCGAACCGCCAGTACATCGCCCTCGACGCCCGGCTCAAGAGCCGGACCGATGCGGGCCGCGGACCGGGGATGCTCGCCGCGGTGGATTTCCTGCTCTCCCAGCGGAACCTCGGCAAGCTCTCGGGGATCCGGGGCACGGTCGAGGAACTGGCCCGTTTCGATCCGGAGCACCAGACCGCCCTCCAGGTCGCGGCGGGCAACCGGTTCCAAGGGCTCGTCGTCGAGTCCGACCAGGTCGCGGAGGAGTGCATCAAGCTGCTGCGTTCGGAGAAGCGCGGACGGGCCACGTTCCTTCCCCTCAATCGCATGCTCCCGGGCCGACCCCACGGGAAGTCCCTCGTGGCGGCCCAATCCACCGGGGCCGTCGGCTTCGCCATCGACCTCGTCAAGTTCGACGAGGAGCTGCGGCCGGCGTTCTGGTACGTCTTCGGCGAGACGGTGGTCATGAAGGACCTCGCCTCGGCCCGGGCCCAGATGGGCGGCGTGCGGCTCGCCACCCTCACCGGGGACCTCATCGAGGCGACCGGCGCCATGACCGGCGGCTACCTGGAGACGGGCGGCCGGGGGACGGACAGCGCCGTCCAGCTGAAGCGGCTCGGCGAGGAACTCCGCGAGAAGAGCGGCGCCGAGGCGGCTGCCAAGGCCGAGCTCGCCCGCCTTTCCGACGAGGTGCGCAAGCTCACCGAGGAGCTCGCGAAGCGCACGGGCGAGGCCCAGGCCCACACGAGCGCCCGAGGCCTCATCGAACAGGAGCTCGCGTCGGCCCGCCAGCGGCTCGCGGAGTCGGCGAAGCGGATCCAGCAGGCGAAGTCGGTCCACGCGAAGGCCGAGGAGGCCCTTGCGAAGGCCACCCGTCGGGCGCAGGAACTGAGCGACTCCCTGGCGGCGACCAAGGAGAGCCTCCAGACGCTGAACGAACAGTTCTACGGACATCTCCCGAGCGCCCTGTCCAACAAGATGCGGGCCCTGCAGGAGGCCGCCCAGGCCGCCGCCGAGGCCCGCTTGACGGCGACCCGGGAGCTCGAGGCCGCCAAGGGCGCCCTGCTCGCGGCCCGTCAGGCCGCCACGGCCCGGGCCCAGGAGCTGGAGGGCCTGCGCGCCCAGCGGGTCGAGAAGGAGAAGGCGCTCGTGGAGCTCAAGGCCTCCGTCACCGCCGCCCGGGAGGCCCTCGAGGCCCTCAAGACGGTGGAGGCCCAGCAGATGAAGGCCGTCGAGGGCCAGGCGGAGAAGCGCCGCCAGCTCGAGGCGAAGCGCGTCGGGATCGTCGACCGGCTCGCCCGGTCCCAGGAGGCCGTCCGGCAGCGCGAGACGATGCTGCAGACCGAGGAGATCCGGCTCGCCCAGGCGCGCCAGCACCTCGCCGAGGTGGAAGCGGCGCTCAAGGAGCTCCCCCCGCCCGAGGCCAACGAGAAGCCGATCCCGGCCGAGGAGCTGAAGCGCACGATCACCACCCTCACCGCCCAGCTCGAGGGGATGGGGTCCGTGAACCTCCGGGCCCTCGAAGAGTACGACCAGGAGAAGGCCCGCCTCGAGGAGTTCGAAGGGGAGGTGACCCGTCTCGGCAACGAGAAGAAGGAGCTCACCGGCCTCGTCGGCGAGATCGAGAAGAAGAAGCGGGAGAAGCTCGTCCAGGTCGTGGTGGCGGTGAACACCCAGTACCAGCAGATCTACTCCGAGCTCTCCGGAGGCGGCGTCGGGGAGATCGCCCTCGAGAACCCCGCGGACCCTCTCACCGGAGGGCTGCTCATCCAGGCCCAGCCCGTCGGGAAGACGGTCCAGCGCCTCGAGCAGTTGAGCGGCGGGGAGAAGTCCCTCGCCTCCCTCGCGTTCATCTTCGCCCTCCAGCGCCACGACCCGAGCCCCCTGTACGTGTTCGATGAGGTCGACATGTCCCTCGATGGCGTCAATGCGGAGAACGTCGGCCGGATGCTCCGGCGCAACGCCGAGCGCGCGCAGTTCATCGTGATCTCCCTTCGGAAGGTCACCCTCAAGTTCGCCCACCGGCTGTTCGGCGTCACCATGCACGGCGACGGGCGCTCGCGCGTGGTGGGCCTGAAGCTCGACGAGATCGTCGACGTCGACGAGCAGAAGCGCGAGGAAGCGGCGCCGCTCCTCGCCCCGGGGGCGGCATGACGATCTCCCAGCAGGAGGCCCGTGAGCTCGCGGTCCCCCTCCCCCCGACCGAGGGCACGGTCCCCCGGGAGGCCGCCCAGCGGGTCCTGGACTACCTGATCTTCCATCGGTCCCTCCTCGGGGAGGCCGACCAGCCAGGCCCGCTCCTCGAGCGGTACATGACCCTCGTCAACGGCCTCAAGGAAGGGGTCCACATCGTGATCCCGGACCCGTTCCAGAAGGCCACCGCGCTCCTGTTCGAGCTCGTGATGGACGAGGAGTTCGACCCCTGGGAGATCGATCTCGCCCGGTTCACCCAGCAGTACGTCGAGAGGGTCCGGGAGGAGGGCGGCGTCGACTTCGCCGTCGCCGGCCGCCT
>Ga0209060_10004642_pt1 | contig 10542 bp, 5 predicted proteins | sample Coa_R1_8_FD_187155 | JGI IMG/M metagenome (GOLD analysis project Ga0209060, IMG submission 187155) | Surface soil microbial communities from Centralia Pennsylvania, which are recovering from an underground coalmine fire - Coalmine... | ecosystem: Environmental > Terrestrial > Soil > Unclassified... | reverse complement strand
AAATTCCTGCGCAACTATCTCCTTCCGCATTCGTAAAAACCAACCCAGATCGGGCAGCGTGGGGGCAATCGGTGCCTCAATTGCTTGACGTGCGACTCCGTGGCGGCGATAATCAGCACCTGTGTCGTGCGCGACACGGACTCGTATCCTCGAGGGGAGCAGGGATGGATCGCTTCCTGGTTGGCTTCATGACTGTCGCTCTGCTCTTGAGCAGTGTGGGGCGCAGCCCAGCAGACTTTCGATCCGTCCATTCGTTCGGTGACTCGGTCTTCTGTGAGGAGCAGATTGCTCGCTTTCCGGCTACTGGTGTGGATTCAGCCACAGAGCTTCTTCTCGCAGAAGTGCTCCATCTCCGTGCACACGTGTTCATAGTCACCAGCCTGACCAATCTCACGGGTGGCCAGCGGCACTCCCTGGAGCCGGTCGGTCCGATAACCACTCCCGCCAGAGATGCCGTTTCCTTCGATCCATGGAGTGTAGCTCCCCGGCAATTCGAAGGGGATTTGGCCTTCTTGGCGGCGGCGTGTTGCTTGGGCGTCGGAGACGCTCGCTTGCCTCTGGCCAAAGATCCGTCGATTTCCAGCACGTTTCCGCCGCGAACGGAGATGCTCAGCAGCATCGATCCGGTCCTTGCCAAATTTGGCGGCTTCGACATGGCTGCCGTCCAGTGGGAATTGCCGCGGGTTGTCATCGACCTCTCTGGGGGCGGCTCGATCCTTGCTCGGCTTCTCCAATACAAGCTATTGCTGGGGATGTCGCTGCTGGCCGTAATCGCGGTGTCCGTCCTGGGGTACGTCGTTCGGCATCGGAGGACTATGCCCCATCGAGCGCTGCGCGGGCCACGCGCTACCACTCTGTATCGCTCTCCCGCCTCCTCCAATCCGCGCGGTACCATTCGCTAACCTGGTCTTGCGTCTCCTACCAAACATCTGTATACTAACACTTTAGGGTTTCACCTCGGCGCAGAAATGTTATGGACAACAGTAGCATTGTCATCCGGGGCGCCCGGGAACACAACCTCCGAGACGTTGATCTCGATCTTCCCCGTAATCGGCTCATCGTATTCACGGGCGTCAGCGGCTCCGGGAAAAGCTCGCTGGCCTTCGACACCCTCTATGCGGAAGGGCATCGCCGTTACGTTGAGTCGCTATCGAGTTATGCCCGCCAGTTCTTGGGGCAGCTGCAAAAGCCCAATGTGGATTACCTGGGCGGCCTGTCGCCAGCGATTAGCATTCAGCAAAAGGCGGCCGGGCGGAATCCCCGGTCCACCGTCGGCACCATTACCGAGATTTACGATTACCTGCGTGTTCTCTTTGCCCGCGTCGGCCAGGGGCACTGTCCCGAATGTGGCCGGCCGATTACGGCCCAGACACGCGAACAAATCATCGCCCGGATTCTCGCCTTGCCGGATGGAGCCCGTTTCCTGATCTTGGCCCCGCTGATTCGGGGGCAGAAGGGGGAGTACAAGGACCTGTTTCAGGAAATGCTCAAACGCGGGTTCGTCCGGGCTCGCGTCGATGGGCAAGTGGTTCGCCTGACCGAGGACTTGAAGCTCGATCGGCGGATCAAGCACGATATCGCCCTTGTCATCGACCGCTTGAAAAACGAGCCGAAGATCCGTCCGCGGCTAGCCGAGGCCGTGGAGCAAGCCCTATCCCTGGGCAGCGGCTCTCTCATCATTGCAGTTGAGCAACCATCCGGCGAGACGACGCGATCAGGCGACCCTGCCGCTACAGCAGCGGCGGAAACCGTCGCCAGTGCAGCCTTCGATGATATCCTCCTGTCCGCACACTATGCCTGCACGTTTTGCGATCGCAGCTACGAGCCGCCCAGCCCGCAGATGTTCAGCTTCAATAGCCCCTTGGGAATGTGCCCGGAGTGTGACGGGCTTGGATACCGGTATTCGTTTGATCCGGACTTATTGATTCCCGATCCCGCGCTGAGCTTTTTTGAAGGAGCGATTCCCCTGGTCGGGCGGATGCGGGGCATGGGACGGTGGCGGCGGCACATCTTCGACGGCGTCAGCCAAACATTGGACATCAACCTGAAGACGCCGTGGCGCGATCTGCCGGCGGAACATCAAAACGTCCTCCTGTACGGTGCCGGTGATCGGCACATCACGTACGAATGGAAGCTGCGTGGCGGCAGTGTTTGGAAGCACGGGGGCAAGTGGGAGGGAATTATCCCGCAGTTGCTGAGCAGCTTCAAAAAGACGGCGTCTGGCCCCCGGCGGCTCCAGCTCGAAAAATACATGCGCGTGGTGCGGTGTCCGAGTTGCCAGGGCCAGCGGCTAAACCCACAGGCGCGGGCCGTGCAGGTCGGCGGCAAAACACTTGTGGAACTGTGCGCGATGCCCGTCGGCGAACTGGCGCAATGGTTCGGGCAGGCTCCTGGCTCCGCTCCGGAGGAACCGCACGCGAATGGGGAGACGCGTCCGATCACGGAGCCTCTGGAGATGCGGTTGGAGCCGATTCAGCGGCTGATCGCCACCGAGGTCCTGAAGGAAATCCGTGGCCGGCTCGGCTTCCTTCTGAACGTCGGATTGCATTACCTGACCCTGGAGCGTTCGGCGCCCACGCTGTCGGGGGGTGAATCCCAGCGGATTCGCCTGGCCGGACAGATTGGCTGCGGCCTGGTTGGGGTGCTCTATATCCTCGATGAGCCGAGCATTGGCCTCCACCCGCGCGATAACCAGCGGCTCCTGCGCAGCCTCGAACGACTCCGGGACATGGGCAATACCGTCGTCGTCGTCGAGCATGACGAAGACACGATGCGGGCCGCCGATTTTCTGGTTGATTTCGGCCCGGGCCCGGGCGTTCGCGGCGGTGAAGTGGTTGCCGCCGGCTCTTTTGCCGAAGTGCTCGCAAACCCGAAGAGTCTCACCGGCCAGTATTTGGCAGGGGAAAGGCAAATCGCCATCCCGGTCCAACGCCGGCCGCGCTCGGAAAGAAGCGTCCAGATCTATGGTGCGCGGCACCATAATCTCAAGAATATCGACGTCGACATTCCTCTGGGCTTGTTCGTCTGCATCACGGGGGTCAGCGGCTCCGGCAAAAGTTCGCTCGTGAACGACATTTTGATGGAAGGACTCCTTCAGCGCTACGGATTCCGGTCCAAGTTAGCCGATGACGAGGACAACTCTTCCGAAAACGGCCAGAGCCATACGGTCGGAGTCCATGACCGGATTACCGGTACGGAATACCTCGATAAGGTCATCGACATCGACCAATCGCCCATCGGCCGGACGCCCCGTTCGAACCCTGCCACCTACATCAAGGTCTTCGACGAGATTCGGGCACTGTATGCGCAGTTGCCGGAAGCGAAGATCCGTGGCTACAGTCCTGGCCGGTTTAGTTTCAATAAACCAGGCGGCCGTTGTGAGGCGTGTGAGGGGAATGGCTCCAATCGGCTGGAAATGGATTTCCTCGCCGACGTTTGGATTACCTGCCCGGTCTGTGAAGGGCGGCGCTTCAACCGCGAGACGTTGCAAATCCGCTTCAAGGGGAAGAGCATTCATGATGTGCTCGACCTGGATGTGTCGGAAGCGCTGGAACTCTTCACCAATGTGCCTCGCATTCGGGCGATGCTCCAGACGCTGCACGATGTCGGTCTCGACTACATCAAGCTGGGCCAGTCGTCGCCCACGCTTTCCGGCGGCGAGGCCCAGCGCATCAAACTGGCGCGTGAACTCTGTAAGCGGAGCACAGGAAAGACGCTCTACATCCTCGACGAACCGACCACCGGCTTGCACTTCGAGGACATCCAGAAGCTCTTACAAGTGCTGCACGGGTTTGTCGATGCCGGCAACACCGTGTTGGTGATCGAGCATAACCTGGATGTCGTCAAGACAGCGGACTGGATCATCGACCTGGGTCCCGAAGGAGGATCCGCTGGTGGCGAGATCGTGTGCGCCGGAACGCCGGAAGAAGTCGCCGCCTGCCCAGTTTCCTATACGGGGCAAGCACTTTCCCCGGTCTTGGCGGCGAAAAACCGAACGCCCGCTGGAAAGAAGGTCCGCAACGGCAGGAAAGCGAAAGCGGCCAAGGTGGCACCACTGCGGCAGGTGCTGGTACAGGGCGCCCAGCAACATAACCTGAAGAACATCACGGTCGCCCTGCCCCGCGAGCGCATGACGGTGTGCTGCGGTCCGAGCGGCTCGGGAAAGAGTTCCTTGGCCCTGGACACGATCTACGCCGAGGGCCAGCGCCGCTATATCGAATCGCTGTCGGCGTATGCCCGGCAATTCCTGGGCCAGATGCAGAAGCCGAAAGTCGACCATGTCAGCGGCCTGTCGCCGGCAATCAGCATTGAGCAGAAGACGGCCAGCAAGAGTCCGCGCTCCACCGTCGGTACCGTCACCGAGATTTATGATTACCTGCGGATCTTGTATGCACGCTTGGGCCAGCCATACTGCCCGGCTTGCAATCTGCCCATCGGTACGCAGACGACAGACCAAATCATTGATAAAGTTGCCGGCCTGCCAGAAGGTACGAAGTTCTACGTGATGGCCCCGGTGGAGCGGCGCGGCCAGGAGAAATACGACGCCCTCTGGGAAGAAATTCGCCGCGCCGGGTTTGTGCGCGTGCGGATCGATGGCCGCTCGTACACCATCGATGAACCGCCCACCATCGATCATCGTCGCAAGCACGTCGTGCAGGTCATTGTGGACCGCCTCGTGGCCCGTCCAGGGCAGCGAGGTCGGATAGCGGATGCCATCGAAGCGGCGCTGGAATTGGGGCGCGGAGTCTTGCATATCGCCCACGTCGATGACCAGCGTGAGGAACCCGAATGGAGGGTGGACCATTTCAGCTTGCACTTCGCATGCGATCGCTGTGGCCGTAGTTTTGAACCGCTCAATCCGCACAACTTTTCCTTCAACAGTCCGCTCGGCTGGTGCCCGACATGCGAGGGGCTGGGTGTACAAAAGGGGGCAAGTCCTGCTCTGCTGATCCGCGATCCGCGCCGTTCGCTTCGCGATGGGGCTTTGGCCGCCTGGCCGCCCCTGACGGCGGACAATCCGTTCACGCGCTTTGCCGAGGCCCTGGCGCGGCAGATCGGTTTTTCGCTGGATATGCCGTTGGAGCAATTGTCGCCGGCGCAGCAACGGGCTCTGCTGCACGGGACTGGCGAAGCGTGGATTCCGCTGGAGCGCACGACGCCGCAAACGGCGGAACGGGGAGCACCGAGCGGCGTACGCTTCCAGTACAAGGGCTTATTTCCGGCCATTGATGAGGCATCGCGCGTCAGCTTCGTCTACCGCAACAAATTGGACCATTTGGTCAGTGAAGTCCCCTGCTCCACATGCGGTGGTTCTCGGCTGCGGGACGATGCCGCGGCGTACCGCTATGGCGGGTATACCATCGGACAAATGGGCGATTTGCCTTTGGGCCAAACGCTTTCCTTTTTCACCACCGCGAAGCTGACCAAGTCCCAACAACAGGTGGCCGGTGAAGTCGTACGGGAAATCAATAACCGGCTGCAATTCCTGGTAGATGTCGGACTCGATTATCTGACGCTCGCCAGACCGACCCCGACCCTCTCCGGCGGGGAATCACAACGCATCCGCCTGGCTAGTCAGATCGGCAGCGGCTTGACCGGGGTCCTGTACGTGCTGGATGAGCCGACGATTGGGTTACATCCCCGGGACAATCGCCGGTTGCTACGCGCCTTGACGCACCTGCGCGACCTCGGCAACACACTGGTCTTGGTGGAGCATGATCGTGAAGTGATTCGCGCGGCCGATTACCTCCTCGATTTTGGTCCGGGCGCCGGCGACCGCGGCGGCGAGATCACGGCCCAGGGGCCGCCAAAGCAGGTAATGCGCTCAAATTCTTCCCTGACCGGTCAGTATCTCTCCGGCAAGCGGGCCATCGCAATTCCGAGCAACCGCCGAATCCCGGCCGCCGGTGCGAAAGCAAATGGGACAGCAACCGCTGGGCCGGGCCGCCCGCTCCTGACCGTGAAAGGAGCCCGTCACCATAACCTCAAGAACATCGACGTGAGCTTCCCGCTGGGCACGTTCATCGCGGTCACTGGAGTGAGTGGCTCGGGCAAGAGTTCATTGGTCCACGAAATCCTCTACAACACACTGGCCCGCAAGCTGCACCGGGCACGGACCACCGGGGCGGCTCATGATGAGATCGTGGGCTTGGAACACGTCGACAAGGTAATCAACGTTGATCAGAATCCAATCGGCAACGCACCGAGCTCCAACCCGGCCACGTACACCGGGGTTTTCGATTTGATCCGCCAGCTCTTCGCGCAGTTGCCGGAAGCAAAGGTGCGAGGCTACCATCCCCGGCGATTCAGCTTCAACAAGCCGGGCGGTCGCTGCGAAGCCTGTGAAGGCAACGGTCAAAAGAAAATCGAAATGCACTTCCTGCCGGATGTCTGGGTCGAATGCGATGTGTGCCACGGCAGCCGGTATAATCCCGAAACCTTGGCCGTGCACTACAAGGGCCGAAGCATCGCGGATGTCCTCCAGATGCGCGTCAGCGATGCGCTCGAGCTGTTTGCCAACATCCCGAAAATTCGCCGCGTCTTGCAGACGCTCGCGGATGTCGGACTTGATTATCTCTCGATCGGGCAGCCGGCGCCGACGTTATCCGGTGGAGAAGCCCAGCGCGTCAAGCTGGCCGCCGAGCTAGCTCGGCCCAACACCGGCCGAACGCTCTACCTACTGGACGAGCCGACCACGGGGCTCCATTTCGATGATATCCGCAAGCTCTTGGACGTTCTCAATCGTTTGGTCGACCTGGGGAACACGGTCCTGGTTGTCGAACACAACATGGATGTGATCAAGACTGCGGATTGGATCATCGACCTCGGCCCGGAAGCTGGCGACGCCGGAGGCCAAGTCGTGGCCCAGGGCACGCCGGAGGCCGTGGTGAGCGGGGCGGCCCGGCACGGGCACGCGGCTACCATGGTCCCCTTGGTTTCGCACACTGCTTCGATCTTGGCCGAGGTTCTTGCTGCGGGGCCGTATGCCGAACGGGTCCCCTACGATCCCCATGCCGCCGAGGCGACCCGCGAAGGAGACGTCGATCTAGAGAAAGTCGGCAAGGACGCGCCGATGCCCTGGGAGACCGATGGCCGAAGATGGCACACGGTGGAGCGAGTTACGAGCAAGGGAGCGCCCTGTCGCTGGGACGGCGATATTGTCAACTGGATCGAGGAACGCATTCATGACGCCGGCGCATTCAGCGACACGAATTGGAACCATCGCACGATTGTGGAGATTGCGGCTCCGAACAAGAGCCAGGGCTGGTTCCTGCATGCCATGACCGGACAGGAGTGGCTCCTGCGCCTGGTCTTCCGCGTCAGCCGCAATACCTTCAAACAGCCCGAGCTGGTTCGCCGGCTGGGGATCCGACCGTTGAATGAGACGCCGGGTCTGGAGGTTTATGGCAACGAGGAACGCGTGCACGTGGAGAACCTCAAGGGGCCCTGGCAGGCGGTGACAGTTCTCGTGCACCGGCTGGCGGAGATCGATACCGCCGGCTTCCGCGAATTCCTGAGTGAGGCAGTCGCGTCGTTCCACGACAATTTGAGACGGCTGCAAACGAAGCCAGAGGATGTGATGCCGTGGCGGCTCAACGGCGAGCGCTGGCATCTGAGTGAGAAGGGCTTTCCCGTTGGAAAGCGGGTGCAGTGGGACCGCCCGCTGTTACCACGCCTCCTGGAGTTGGTCCGTGCGATCGAGCCCAAGCTGGAGGTTGTCTGGACCGCGCGGGCAGCAATCACCCTCCGGGTGCCAGGCGTGAGCCGAGCTTGGGCCCAGTGGCGGACCAAGGAGAGCTACGGCCTCGATTGTCGGTTCCTAGGCAAGAAAGGGCAGTTCAATCTGAGCCAGATCGAACCCTTTGGCGTTGCACCGAGCGTAAATGGGAGCCGGACCCATGCCGATGTCTTACGGCTGGTATTCCAGCACGCCGAACACCTCCATGCTGCCAAGCTCAAGGATCTCTTGGCCGAGCATCTGCGTGGCTTCCGAGATGTTTTCGGCAAGAGTGACTGATCCTTCGTGTCGTTGCACTTCGCTGGTATTATGATTTCCCGATTCGTATGATAACCATCAGCCCTGGGGGCGATCCAACCGGACACGTGGTTTGGTGCTTTGAATGCGTTACGCAATTCTCCTCTCCTTGGCTTTGGCTGTCGTTGCCCTGAGCGATTCGTCGGTTGGCGCCCATTACAACATGCTCTTGCTGGAGCGCGATTCCATTCGGCGGGGCGAAATGGTGACCTTGCTGTATCAATGGGGCCATCCGTTCGAACAGCAACTGTTCGATGCGCCGGCACCGGAGACAGTGTTCGTCGTGGCACCCGACGGCAAGACGGCGGACCTTACCAAGCGGATGGAGAAAGTCGTTGTCGTCACCACGAACGCCAGGCGCGTGACTGCTTATCGATTGCAGTTCAAGGCCGAAGAGCGCGGAGACTACGTCTTCGTCTTGAAGAGCGCCCCGATCTGGATGCCGGAGGAGCAGGTTTTTTTCCAAGATAGCGTGAAGGTTGTCCTTCACGTCCAAGCGCAGAAAGGATGGGATGCGATCGCTGAGGTTCCATTCCAGCTGATGCCATTGACCCGGCCTTATGGCTTGCAGCCCGGCATGGTGTTCCAGGCCGAGATCCATCCGCTAGCGGCGCCCCGTCCGGACCGCCTCGTCGAGATTGAGCGCTATAATCCCGAACCGCCGGCCCAGCTTCCGCCCGATGAGCAAATCACACGCACCGTGAAAACCGATCCGAACGGGGTAGTGACGTGTACCTTACCTGAGGCGGGCTGGTGGTGCCTGACTGCGCAGAGCGAAGGCGGCCAGCGTGAGCATGAAGGCAAACCTTACCCGGTCCGGCAGCGCGCCACATTCTGGGTCTTCGTTGATAAAGCACCATTCCCGAACACGGGCAAGTGAGGACGGCAGGGAGGATTTCGCGCGCTATGCCAGACATGCTTGGTACGCTCCTATGGGCCGTGCACATCTCTGATGGCATCCTGGCTTGGCCGTGGTGGTCGGGCGGACTTGCTCTGGCGGCCCTGCTGGCTCTGTTCGGGGCCTGGCGGATTCGCGATGATGAGATTCCACAAATTGCTTTGCTCTCCACCGCTTTCTTCGTGGCTTCATCGATCCATGTCCGCGTCTTTCCGACGAGCGTTCACCTGTTGCTGAATGGTCTGGTCGGAGTGATCCTTGGCCGGCGTGCTGCCCTGGCCATTCCCGTGGGCCTGTTCCTGCAAGCAGCCTTGCTCGGTCACGGCGGCTTTCTGACGCTCGGGGTTAACAGTTGTGTCATGGTTCTGCCCGCTCTCATGGCCTGGCAGCTGTTTGCCTTGCTTGGATGCCTGCCCCTCTTGCGGCAAAGATGGTTCACGATCGGACTGCTGATCGGATCGACGGCCACGCTGGCTACGGTGCTGCTGAACAGTCTGGTGCTGGCCTGGGGCGGCCAGGAGAGTTGGCGGACGCTCGCCCAACTTGTCTTGCTTGCTCACCTGCCAATCGTCGCCATCGAAGGAATCGTTGTTGGGTTCACGGTCCGCTTCCTGGCGCAGGTCAAGCCGGAAATGCTGGGGCTCGTACTCCACGAGAACAGGGAATGCCCGATCGAATCCGTACCGTGAAGCTCCCTGCGCTGATCGCAACGGCGGTGGTGGCGACCTTTCTTTCGCCTACTGCTGTCCACGCGCACCGGCTGGACGCCCAGGCATTTGTATTGCCCAATCGGAAGGTCCAGGTGGAAAGCTGGTTCTCCAGCGGGGATGCAGCCAAAGGAGCCAACGTGCAGGTTTTTGACGCCCTGGAGCAACTCATCATCCAAGGACAGCTCAACGAGCAGGGGGTGTTCGTATTTTCCTACGGCGACGTGCTCCCCCATACCGTCGTGGTCTCGGCAGGGGCGGGACACCGCAAAGTGCTCTCGATAGCCACGGGGGCTCTTGAGCAAGCCGGCAGGGAAATGCCAACCAAATCGGAGGGTAGCGGCAGGGTCCTTTCCCCGAGTCCCCTGACCTTGGTCGAACGCAGCTCGGGACCGCCGATCAAGGATTTGCTCATTGGGGTCGGCTTAGTGTTAGCCCTGGCTGCCTTTGTGCTCAGCCTCCGCAATGCCCAAAAGTTGCGCATGCTGCACGGCCCGAATCAGAAACCCTAATAAATGATGTCTGGAACTCTCCAGTCACAGTTCCAGACTCCGTTTTTAAGGGTTTCTAAAACGACACGCTGAATCAAACCCCGTCTGACTCAGGCCCGATTCTTAGTAGAATTAACACACGAGCGCCGACCCTGCCGCTTGGGCAGTCTGGCCCTCCGTGGGAGACGGCAAACGTGGGGATGCCCAAGCCCGGCAATGTAGGTTCGGCGGAGCTCGAATCGTTTCTCGCGGCGGGCGGCCGAGTCGTCGTTTTTGAGTATTGCGTCTCCTTGATCGCCCTAACCGTGCGGCGACGAAGCAAGGCCTATTTCCTGCGACCAGGCGAAAAGGGCCTGCTGCGGTCGCTTCCGTACAGTGCCCTGTCGCTGCTGGTGGGATGGTGGGGGGTCC
>Ga0209060_10004639_pt1 | contig 10549 bp, 13 predicted proteins | sample Coa_R1_8_FD_187155 | JGI IMG/M metagenome (GOLD analysis project Ga0209060, IMG submission 187155) | Surface soil microbial communities from Centralia Pennsylvania, which are recovering from an underground coalmine fire - Coalmine... | ecosystem: Environmental > Terrestrial > Soil >... | reverse complement strand
GACGTTCTTTCAATGCGGAGCGAACGTGCGCCGTTTATCCGGGATTGCGCGGGAGGTAGCGGCCGCGGGCCACGAAATCGGCAATCATTCCGATACTCATCCGCGGTTGTTTTTCCGATCCTCGGATTTTATCTATCGCGAGCTCGCGGCGGCGGGAGAAACCATCGAGCAGGCGACCGGACTTCGGGCCCGGCTTTTTCGCGCGCCCTATGGCGCCCGCTGGTTCGGTTTACGCGATGCGCAGCGCAGGCTCGGTCTAATGGGCGTGATGTGGACCACGATCGCGCTCGATTGGAAGTGGCCGGCCGCGCAAGTGGCTCGCCGTCTGTTGAACGGCGCCGTGAATGGGGCAATTTTCTGTTTGCACGATGGCCGCGAGCTTGCGCCGCGGCCGGACATCCGGGCGACCTTAGACGCGGTGCGTGAAGTTTTGCCAAGATTGATAGAGCGCGGCTTCCATTTCGAAAGAGTGACCGAAATCCTATGTCCCACGAAGAACTGACGGAGCGGGTGAGAAGAATCATCGCAACTGCACAGCACCTGCCTGAGGAAAAAGTCACAGCCGACAGCACATTCGCCGAGCTGAATATCGATTCGCTGGATGGGATCAACATCCTCTTCGCCGTGGAGAGCGAATTCAACGTCAATATTCCCGACGACGCGGCGCAGAACATTCGTTCGGTGCGCGACGTCGTGGATGGGATTGCAAAACTTCTTGCCGAAGGTACGGGCGGAAACAAGGAAGCGGTCCGGGCTTGAACGCGCGGGTTGTGGTCAGCGGGGTGGGCGTGATTTCCGCCCTCGGACACAATCGGCAGGAGTTTTGGGAATCGCTAACGGCAGGGCGATCCGGAATTCGGCCGCTGACCTCGATTTCGCCCGGCTTACTTCGATTTGAGAATGGAGCGGAGGTCCGCGATTGGGATCCGCTACGGCATTTCGATGAAAAGGAAGCCGGGCTGCTGGATCGTTTTGCCCAATTCGGCGCTATCGCTGCGCGCGAGGCGGTTGCCGATGCCGGTGTCGAGTGGAGCGCAGAGCTTCGGGAGGAGACTGCGATTGTCACAGGCAGCTGCGTGGGGGGACAAACTACCGAGGACGAAGGCTTCGTCAATCTGTATCAGAAGAATATTCCACGCGTGAATCCGCTGACCATTCCGCGGACCATGGAAAACGCCGCGGCGAGTAGAATTTCGCTGGAGATGGGAATCGTGGGTCCAACCTATACGATATCGACTGCATGCTCGTCTTCCAACCATGCCGTGGGACAGGCTTTTTGGATGGTGCGCAGCGGTGCCGTGCGGATGGCGATCACCGGCGGCAGCGAAGCCGTCTTTAGTTTGGGATTTCTGAAAGCGTGGGAAGCGATGCGGGTGGTGTCTCCGGACACCTGCCGTCCCTTCTCAAAGGACCGAAAGGGACTGATTCTGGGAGAAGGCGCGGCAATGCTGGTGCTGGAGACCTTGGAATCGGCGGAAGCGCGCGGGGCGCATATTTACGCCGAGGTGGTGGGGTTCGGCATGGGGTCCGACGCTTTCCACATCACGCAGCCATCGGCTGATGGGGCGGCGCGCGCGATGCGATCGGCGTTGTCGGATGCCGGTCTCAAACCCGAAGGCATCGGTTATATCAATGCCCACGGTACGGCCACGCAGGCCAACGACGCTACCGAAACGGCAGCGATCCGGAAAGTTTTCGGGACGCACGCGGACCGGTTGCAAGTAAGCTCCACCAAGAGCATGCACGGACACACGCTGGGCGCAGCGGGTGCATTGGAGGCGGTTGCGACAGTGCTGGCGCTGCACAATGGTGTCCTGCCGCCCACGGCGAATTACAACGAACCGGATCCGGTCTGCGATTTGGATGTGATTCCGAATCAGGCGCGGAAGGCGCAAGTGGAATGTGCCTTGTCGAATTCGTTTGCGTTCGGCGGCCTGAACGCGGTGCTCGCCTTCCGCTCGCGATAACGCCGCGCGATACGCGGCGTTAGTTATTCAGTTGTTCGGTTCATCGGTTCTGCCTTTTGGAGAGCCCTCCTGAACAGAACCGAAGAACTGAGTAACTGAACAACCGAAGAACGCTTCCCCAAGCAAAGCTTGGGGAAGCTCGTTGAAGCCGTATGATGGAACTGGGTGATATGGCTCCCCCCTCGGAGAGCAGTTCCAAGCAGTCTGGTATTTTTGGCGCGGTCACCATTGTCCTTTCTCTGGCGTGTCTGGCATGGGCGCTGCACGGAGTGAGTTGGGCCGAGCTTTGGGACGACATTCGTGAGTTGGACTGGCGCTGGGTCGCGGTAGCGTGCATCGCCGACGTCCTGGTTTATGTGATCCAGGGATGGCGCTGGAGCTTGTTGTTGCGACCGGTGGGGCCGGCGTCCATTGGAAGTTCCGTTCGAGCGATCTTCGTGGGATTGTTTGCCAGCGAAGTGTTTCCGCTGCGCGCCGGAGAACTCATCCGCTGCTTTCTACAAGCTCGTTGGACCGAGATTCCAGTTTCGGTGACGCTCGCTTCAGCGCTGATTGAGCGCATCTTTGACGGGATTGTACTGATCGTAGGTTTATTCTTCTCGCTCGATTATGTCCGGCATTTGCCGTTGAATCGTGGACAAGCGCGAGCCATTGCGATTCTCGCCGACGGAAGCATTTTTCTTACGGTGTTGATCGTCATCTGCGGCGGTTTGCTGGCGGTCGCGATGTTTTGGCGGCAGCAGGCGCTCGAGATGCTATTAAATGCGCGCATGTTCAGTTGGATCCACGTCATGATCGAGGATCTGCACCTGATCGGTCATTCGCGCTATTTGTATTTCTCGGCGCTGATGAGCGTTCCGTATCTGCTAATGCAGGTGGTTCCGATCTATGCGCTGATGCAGGCCTATGATCTGGATGAGGCGTCCTGGGCGAGAGCGGGAGCGCTCATGGTGCTGCTGCGTTTGGGATCGGTGGCCCCGCAGGCGCCGGGGAATGTGGGCTTATTCCAAGTGATCTCGACGCTGGGGCTGACGCTGTTTGGAGTACAGCAAGCCGAGGCGCGAAGATTCACGCTGCTTTTGTGGGGCGTCATCACGCTACCGCTTTTGTTCGCCGGATTCGTTGCCATGGTAGTAACCGGCGCGAAGATCGTGGACATTCATCGCGAAGCGCGAGCGGAGATGAGGGCGAGGACGAAGAATTCAGGAACGCAAGAAGTCGAGGTCAAGGAAGTCAAGGAATGAAACTGCAGAGCGCCCCGCTTTTTTGGCGGGCGACGACAGATTCCGGGAAATCATTGAGACATGGCTGGCCATTCAATGCCCAGATTAAACTCCCACGGGCCGTTCAGCTCCCGAGTGACGGCGAAAGGGTCCGCGGGCGCCGTTGGGTAGAATGGTGCTCTCGTCGGAACGGGCTTGGGCCAGTTGAGCAGCGGTCAGCTCGCGCGCCCCGGTTAAATCGGCGCCGCGCAAATCGGCGCCGGAGAGTCTGGCGCCCCGCAGCCGCACGTTGCGCAGCTCCGCCCGGCAAAGGTCTGCGCCTGTCAATTGGGATTCGCGCATATCGGAATCGGTCAGGATAGCGCGATCGAAGTTCGACGCCTGCAAATCTGTTTGGAAGAATTTCGCGCCGATAAAAGCGGCGCGAGAGAAGACGCATTCCTTCAAACTGCTATTGCTGAAGTTCGCGCCCGGCCCGTTTGCCGCCACGAAGCGGCACACTCGTGCGTGCGCCTTGTAAAACTGGGCTTTCTCGAGGTCGCACTCGGTGAAGTCGGACGTCGCTATGCGTGCATGGTGAAAGGAGGTGGAGCCTAAAATGGCTTCGTTAAACTTGCAGCCTTCGATCACCGCTCCTTGAAAGCGTCCCTCGCGAATACTGGCCCGGCGAAAGTTGGTATTGCGAATCGTCGCGTCGGACAGAATTGCTCCCGTCAGCCAGCTAAAACAGAGCTGAGTCTCGATCACCTGTACACCGCTGAGGTCGGCGCCGGTTAGGATGGCCCGGCCGAAGTCCGCACAGTCCACCACGGCGCGGCTGAGATTCACGCCGGACATATCGGCATCCAAAAACGAGCTTCCTTTGATGATGGCGCGCTGCAGATTGGCTCCGAGCAGCTTGGCTTCATTCAGCGTTTCGCGGTCCAGGATGCAGCGAAAACCGGAGGACTCTTCCTCGGCCCAACGGGCATGTGTTTCCAACACCTCCTCCAACGAACGCCCGTTCGCCATGGTAATGGTGTCCATACTTGCCAAGAACCTTATCGGCACCTCAAAACCGTTCTTACTTCTTTAAGGAAGGGTTGGGTGGGAGACGTTATACTGGCATCAGGCCTAAGCCTATGAGAATACTGATCGTCGAGGATGAAAAGCGCATTCAGGACTTCATTTCGAGGGGCCTGGAAAGCGGCGGCTACGCGGTGGACGTGGCCGGCGATGGGAATACAGCAATCGAGCTGGTTCATTCCACCGAATACGACCTCATCATCCTGGATCTGATGCTTCCTGATACGGACGGCTTGAGCGTTCTGCAGAAGATCCGCAATCGCAAGTCAAGTCCTCCGGTGCTGATTCTGAGCGCGCGCGATGCGGTGGACGATCGGGTAAAAGGGCTGGAACTCGGGGCTGACGATTATCTCACCAAGCCGTTCGCGTTTGTCGAGCTGCAGGCGCGTGTCCGAGCGCTGCTGCGGCGCGGGCAACCTACACCAGAGCGCTTGCAGGTGGGCGATCTGGCGCTCGATTGCATTCGCCGCAAGGTGACTCGCCAGAATGAAAACGTGGAGCTTGCGCCCAAGGAGTTCAGCATCCTGGAATACCTGATGCGCAACCGGGGCCGTCCGCTGAGCCGCACCATGATCGTGGAGCATGTGTGGGACATGGATTACGACGGATTGACCAACATTGTGGACGTCTACATCCGCCATCTGCGCAGCAAGATCGACGACAAATTTCCGGTCAAGATGATCCACACAGTGCGTGGGATCGGCTACATGCTGGATGCGCCGGACAAGGCTGTGGAAGGGCAGGCCGAGCAGCAGGCATGAGCGGGATCGGCAGGGCTCTGCGGTTCACGCGCGGACTGCGATTTCGCCTGGCCTTCAGCTATGTCTTCTTTTTTACGATTCTGCTCCTGCTGCTAGGCGTTGTTATCCGGCAGACCCTGATTTCCATTTTTCAAGCCCAGATCATGAATGTGCTGGACGAAGACTGGGTGACGGCGAAAGCTTACCTTAGAACCAGCGAGATTGGGCCGGAATGGTTTCACGACCCGAAGGATCCGGATGAAGCCTTCACCGTGGAGCGGCTGCACCGCGTTTACCTGCTCGCCGATACGGAAGGTCACGTCCTGCAGCGGTCAGCTATTTACGATTCCATCGGCAAGGACACACCGGCGCAGATTAAAGCTATTTTGAAATCCGGCAAGCCTGCAACCAGGCTGGGTTACGATAGCCAAGGCATCCCGTACCTGATCCGCTCCGGATTGATGATCGATGAAACGGGAAACCGGTATTATCTCGCGATCGGCCGCGCGGTCGATCAAAACAATCGCGTCGTGCGCGATTTCACGCGCAACTATTTTTGGGTAGTACCGATTGTCATCGTCTTCACCGGAGTGCTGGGATGGTTTCTCGCAGGGCGCGCGCTCGATCCGGTGAACTCGGTGGCTGAGACCGCGCAACGAATCACCCATTCGAACCTGCATATGCAGATTCCTGTGCGGCGGGTAGGCGACGAACTGGACCGTTTGATTGAAGCGTTTAATCACATGATGACGCGCTTGAATCTTTCCTTCGAGCAAATCCGGCAATTTTCCACCGATGTATCGCATGAGCTGCGCACGCCGCTGACCGTGGTACGCGGCCAGCTCGAAGTGGCGTTGTTCACGGCGCAGACCACGGAACAGTACCGGGAAGCGATGGTGAACGCGCTTGAAGATGTGGACCGGTTGTCGAACATCGTGCGCGCGCTGCTGATGCTGTCGCAGGCGGAGACCGGACAGTTACTGCTGCAAAGAACGCAGCTCGATTTCGCCGAACTATTGCGAGATCAGGTGGACCAATACCAGATTCCGGCCGAAGCGCAGGGCGTGGAATTGACGGCCGACCTGCCACCGACTTGCATCATTCAGGGCGATAAGATCCAACTGGAGCGGCTGGCAGCGAATTTGTTGGGGAATGCCATCAAGTACACGCCGGCTGGCGGCCGCGTAGTGGCGCGGCTGCATGGAGAAGCCGGATGGGTGAAGTTCAGCGTAGAGGATACGGGCGTCGGAATTTCCCCGGATCATCTGCCGCATATCTTCGATCGTTTCTATCGCGTTCCTTCGGCCGATCCGGAAAAAGGACTGGGACTGGGCTTGAGCTTCGTGTCCTGGATCGTGAAAGCGCACGGCGGAACAATTACTGTCGACAGCGAACTGCACAAAGGGACGCGCTTCACGGTTTCCTTGCCGGCGGGGCCAGTGGACTTGGAAATCCGGGAGAGTCCGGCGCTCCCCCTATCCGAGCAGGTACACTGAGAACTGCGATGGCGATGGAAATCCAAAGACGTGAACGAGAAGGCATCACGATTCTCGATTTGAAGGGCAGACTCTCGGTAGGTGAATCCTGCACCATGTTGCGCGAGAGCGTAAACGAGCAGATTGCGCAGGGTCACAAGCAGGTGATTTTGAACCTGCAGGGCATCGATTACATTGACAGTACGGGTCTCGGATCCATGGTGATCTGCTACACCTCGCTGCAGAAAATCGGCGGCGGCATGAAGCTGGTCAATTTGAATCGAAGAAATCTGGAGCTGATGCTGCTCACCAAGCTCTCCACCATTTTTCAGATTTTTGCCGAAGAACAGGAATCCGTGAACGCCTTCTTCCCGGAACGCGAGATCAAACATTTCGACATCCTGGCGTTCGTCCAAAAGAATAAGGACGCCGAATAAGCGCTCACCATGTGGGGACGGTCGAAGAAGGGTGCGCTGGAAAAAGGCGCCCAAGCGCCTGCTTTTGCGTTGCGGAACTTAGCCGGCGACAGCGTGTCGCTGGCTGACATACTGGCCAAGGGTCCGGCGTTGCTGGCGTTCTATAAGGTGAGCTGCCCGGTGTGTCAGCTCACATTTCCGTTTCTGGAAAGACTCGCCGGGGGCACCGGCTTGCAGATCATCGGAATCTCGCAGGACGATTTCGGCTCGGCCACGGCGTTTAACCAGCGCTTCGGCGTCACGTTTCCCACGCTGCTGGATCAGGCAAAGGACGGTTATCCCGCTAGCAACGCTTTCGGGATCACCAACGTCCCGACGATGTTTCTAGTGGAACCGGACGGGCAGATCGCGAATACGATCAGCGGCTTCTCCAAGCACGACTTGGAAGGGCTCGGAGCGCGGGTTGGGATAAAGACGTTTCGCGCGGATGAGAATGTCCCGGAATGGAAAGCTGGTTGAGGGTCGAAAAATTAGGGTCCCGGCGGGACCTGCGATAATAGAGACGGCAAATGGCTTCCAAAATATCTGAGGCGCTGAACTCGATTGCATCCGTCGCGAAGGGCATGACGATTACCTTCGGCGAGATGATGCAGCCCACCATCACTGAGGACTATCCGGATGCGCCGCCGAAGTTCCAGCAGCGCTATCGGGGCGCGCACGTCCTGCAGCGCGATGAGAATGGCTTGGAGAAGTGCGTGGCGTGCTTCTTGTGCGCTGCGGCATGTCCGGCGGATTGCATTTACATTGAAGCGGCCGAAAACACGGAAGAGCTTCGCATTAGCGGTGGCGAGCGTTACGCCAAGGTTTACAACATCGACTACAACCGCTGCATCTTTTGCGGGTACTGCGTGGAAGCCTGCCCGACCGATGCGATCACGCACGGCCACGGGTTCGAAATCGCGAGCTACAATACGTCGACGCTGGTTTATCGCAAGGAGCAGATGCTCGCGCCAATTCCGCAAGGCGCGCACTTTCCTTTAAAGGCAGAAGGCGACGAGACGGCGGCGGGGCACTAATTTTTCGGCAACGGATTCACACGGATAAACACGGATTCCTTGAGACGAGCTTTGTCCGCGTCGGAAAGTCCATCGTTTTTCCGGATATCCTCGCGCTTCGTTAGCTTGCGGCGGTAGCGCGCGAAGTATTCGGGAATGTCGCCTCCGTATTGGAAGCTGTACATGATGTCGGCGAAATCGGCCGTGTGAGGAAGCCCAAGCGCGTGGCCGGTTTCGTGCAGGCACGTCAGATAAACGATGGTTTCACGTAAAAGCTGATCGGCTTGTGTGTCAAACGGCGCGGGCCGTACGTAGACTTCAGCTCCGCGTTTCCCGTCCACTAAAATCGGGCGGGCTTCGCCGTACAATCCTTGTTCGGAAGTGGCCCAATAGAGACGGATGCGCGCGTGTTCGCGATTCTTGGCGGGTTCCAGGCGCAGAGCGCCGGGTGCGGCATTCTGCCAGGCCGCCATCGCCCACGTGGCCAATTGTGGATCGCCGGGTTGGCACTGCGAACGAGCATCTTCGCAGGGTGCGATCCAGTACGTGTAATTAGCGCTGTCGGCTACTGTCAGGCTCGCGCAGGTCAGCAGGAATCCCGCGCAGCGGAGGGTCATCGCCGCTCTGCGAGGCGCTCATCGGCCAACATTTTCACCTGAGCTTCCAGTTGATCGATGCGCTTGGTCAGCTCGTCGATCAGTTGGCCCTCAGGATCGGGCAGATTGCCGTGCTCCAGGTTCTCGCCCATATCCGCGGCGCGCGTGCGGGTGACGCGGCCGGGTACGCCGACCACAGTTGAGTTATCCGGAACCGAGCGAATCACCACTGATCCCGCGCCGACCTTAGTGTTGTGTCCGATGGTGATGTTGCCGAGAATTTTCGCGCCCGTTCCGATGACCACGTTGTTTCCGATCGTTGGATGTCGCTTGCCCTTTTCCTTGCCCGTACCCCCGAGCGTCACGCCCTGGTACATCAGCACGTCGTCGCCGATTTCGGTGGTCTCGCCGACGACGACGCCCATTCCATGGTCGATGAAGCAGCGCCGGCCGATCGTCGCGCCGGGATGGATTTCAATGCCGGTCGCAGCGCGGATGAATTGCGAGAGAATACGCGCCGTGAGCGTGAAACCGGCGCGGTGCAGCTTGTGCCCCAGGCGATGCAGCAGGATGGCATGGAATCCGGGGTAACAGAAAAAGATTTCGACGGCGCTTTTCGCGGCCGGGTCGCCGCGGAAGACGGTATCGATTTGTTCCCGGAAGGCACGGAACATGGCAATTATCTATGATTATCGCATCGGGGTCAGGGATTCAGGTTTCGATGGCTCCCTTGCGGTCGCGCTTCCGTCAGAATGTCCCGATTACTGCGGCGCCAACATGGACAGCATTTTTTCGAATGCGGCTTGATTTTGAGCCACCGTCTTCGAGGGGCCGGCGAACTTGAAGAATACCGATCCCTGCGGGCCTTCCACAATCGCGCCGAGCAGGCGATAGCCTTGTTTTGGAGGTCCCTGCGGAGCTCTCGGCCCGGCCATGCCCGTATAGGCGCCGGAGACGTCGAGCGTGGTGACTTTCAGCCCGTGGATAGTGCGCTTTTCCACTTTCGGTGCATCCTGGGAGCCTTGGAACTGGCCCTTCCAGCGATCGATATTCGCTTCCACGCTGCCGCCTTGCCCTTGGCCGAAATAGTATACGGCGCATTCGCCGTCTTCCGGGACTTGATACGTCGCCAAGCGCATCGGGCGCTCGCCTTCGGATTTCCAATTGGATGGAGCGGTCCAGCGGATACCGGCGCCCGAATCGGCGAGGAGTGCGGCGGCCATCGAAAGAATCAGCCAGGGCAGCGTTGCTCGCATGTAAATCAGTATGACATCTTGCAGAGGGTGTAGTTTTTCAGCGTATGATTAGGGTCATGAAGATATGGATCGTATTCGCGGCAGCAGTTGCGCTGGCCGGATGTTCTTCGCCGGCCAAACAGGCCAAGCCGGCCGCTACAAGCACAGCGGCAACAGCGCAGAGTTCCGATCCGTATGTCAAGAATTTGGAGTTGGTGGGTTTTCGGATTATCGAGAAGAGCGCCGGACATCTAGAGGTGCGCTTTGGCGTGGTAAATCACTCCGAGGCCGATCTGGGGGACGTGAAAATGAATGTGAATTTGCGAACCACTGCCGCCAAGGCGGACGATCCACCTCTACTCACGTTTCCCGTCAAGGTTCCGTCGCTGGGTCCGTCGGAAATGAAGCCGGTTACGGTGGACCTTCCCACGAAGTTGCGAGTGTACGAGCTGCCGGACTGGCAGTTCCTGAAGCCGGATTTCACGTTGACCGAGCCAAAGTAAGGCAGGTCAGCGGGTTTTTTGTTATTTTGGAGCAAGGACTCCGCTGCGGTGTTTCCCGATGCCTCACCGCTTGTGGCAGGATCGGCCTGCTAGGCCAGAACGCAGCGCCGAGAGTCCGCAACTTGCGGGAGTGGCCAGCAACATGCACTCGCGCCGGTGCAGATGTACGCGTCCCAGCTGCCTCCCCAGGTTCATCTTTTTTGTTAACGCTTTTTTCGTTAACGATGATAGCCAACGACAGTCAAATCAGTCTAGGTACATAGAAGGAGCACAG
>Ga0209060_10004636_pt1 | contig 10556 bp, 8 predicted proteins | sample Coa_R1_8_FD_187155 | JGI IMG/M metagenome (GOLD analysis project Ga0209060, IMG submission 187155) | Surface soil microbial communities from Centralia Pennsylvania, which are recovering from an underground coalmine fire - Coalmine... | ecosystem: Environmental > Terrestrial > Soil > Unclassified... | reverse complement strand
CGAGCTCGACGACCCGGCAGGCTTCGCCTCCGCCGTGCTCCTTTACCGACTGCGCGTGCCGGCGCACGGCGAAATGCACATCGGGCTGGTCACCCCGCTGGCAGGCGAGCCGCGGCTTCCCGCCGCCGATGCGGAAGGTTGGCTGCAGCAGCGGCGCCGCGAGACGGCCGCCGCCTGGCGTGCGAAGCTGAACCATGTCGGCCTGGAGCTGCCTGCTGAAGCTCGTCCGCTCGTGCAGACGCTGCGCAGCGCGCTCGCCCAGATCCTGCTCGATCGCGCCGGTGTGGCGCTGCAGCCGGGCACGCGAGCCTATGCGCGAACGTGGGTCCGCGACGGCGCCATGATCGCCGATGCCCTGCACCGCCTCGGCCAGGACACAGTCGCCCGGCGCTTCATCGACTGGTTCGCGCCCCACCAGTTCTCCAGCGGCAAAGTGCCGTGCTGCGTGGACTGGCGCGGCGCCGATCCCGTGGTGGAGAACGACAGTCCGGGTGAATTCATTCACATGATCGCGGCACAGTACCGTTACGACCGCGATCGGGCCTGGCTGCAGAGAATGTGGCCTCACGCAGCGGCCGCCGTCGCCTACATGGACAGGCTCCGTGCGGGTGAACGGACGCCGGCCAACACGACGGCGGACCGCCTGGCGTACTACGGGCTGCTGCCGCCCTCGATCAGCCACGAGGGATATTCCGATCATCCGGCCTATTCCTACTGGGATGACTTCTGGGGTATCGCCGGCTACACCAGCGCGCTGGACATCGCGGCGGCGCTCGACCGCGACGACGCCGGGCGCATTGCCGCGGCGCGCGAGGAGTTCATGCACGACGTGGGCGCCTCGCTGGCGCGGGCGATGGCGGCGCGGGGCCTTGCCTACCTGCCTGCAAGCGCCGACCGCGGCGATTTCGATCCCACCTCGACCACGATCGCGCTGTCGGTCGCCGGCGTCCAGGAGCAGCTGCCGCAGCCGGCCCTGCACGAGACCTATGAACGCTACTGGAATGCCTTCGTCGAGCGGCGCGACGGCCGCCGGCCGTGGGAGGACTACACGCCGTACGAGCTGCGCAACGTCGGGGCGTTCATCCGGCTGGGCTGGCGGCGGCGGGCGCGTGAGCTCCTGGAGTTTTTCATGGGCGACCGGCGGCCGCAGGAATGGAACCAGTGGGCCGAGGTGGTGGGACGCGACCCGCGCAAGCCGCGATTCATCGGCGACATGCCGCACGGCTGGGTGGCCTCGGATTTCATTCAGTGTGTCCTCGACATGTTCGCGTATGAGCAGGATGGCGCGCTTCAGCTGGCCGCCGGAGTGCCGCCGGAGTGGCTCACCGGCCGCGGCATCGCGGTGCGCCAGCTCGGCACCCCGTATGGACCGCTGAGCTATGTGCTGCGGCGGGACGGCACGCGCCTCAGCCTCGAGCTCGAGGCGGGCAAGACAGCGCCGCCGCGCGGTTTCCTGTTTCGCTGGCCCTACGAAACAGCACCGGGCCGAGCCCGGGTGGATGGACGCGATGTCGCGTGGCGGGGCGGCGCGCTTGCCATTCCCGCCGGCGCCCTCCACGTCGAGATCGAGGCAGGAAGCGGCGGCTGAACGGCCGCGCCGCGTGCGCGGTCACACGCGGTCAGAACGGGCAGAGATTTGGAAGGATCCGCAGCGCCCGGATGGACGCCGCCGCCGGCACAGACTCGCAACAAACGTCAGCCGGCGGCTCCGCGAAGGGCGAGTTTCGGACACGAGGCGTGTCCGCGACGACACCGGATCAGGCACATGGCGTGTCCCCGATGACGCCGCATCGGACAGAGGGTGTGTGCCCTATGACACCGCGCGCCGGGCCGACGGCCACATGGATGTCACGTTGTTCACGGTCCTGGGGCTTTCCTGGACAGTGACGTCGACCGTTTGCTTCGGACCGCGCTTTATTTCGCGGCGAATGCGTGCAAAGGTCTTGCGAATGTCGGTTTGATCACTCGGGGTGTAGCGAAAGTTGGCATCGAGAATCGATTTCATGAGCATCCCTGTGAACTGCAACGAAATGATGCTGAGATGCCGCAATTGTCGTGCCACGAAGGGGCGGAGCGGCCCCCCTAGCTGGTCTGCACCGGTGTGACTTTCTGCACGGCGTGCACGCGGACGTGCGAACCGGAGGCAGCCGCCTTCGAACGCCCCTTGGCAACCGCCAGACGCGTCCTTTTCGCCGCTTCGGGAAAGGCCAGGCGGGCCACCGCCGGGGGCGCAGCGTAACTGGGATCGAGCCAGGCGCGGATGCGCAGCACATCGGCGACCGGGCCGTAGCGGCCCAGCGAATCGAGCAGCACGATGGTGAGCGCACGGGCGGTCGATTTCACCTGCAGCACCAGGCATTGACCGGCGGCGTTGGTGAAGCCCGTCTTCTGCACGGCGATGTCCGGATCACCCGCGCGGACGAGAGCATTGGTGTTGCGGAATACGGCGGGACGGTTGCGGATCAGCACCTCATAGTGCGGATCCGTCGAATATTGCGCGATCAGCGGGTAGCTTTTGGCGGCTCTCACCAGCCGGGCAAGATCTTCCGCCGTCGACACGTTGTGGCTCGACAGGCCGGAGGGCTCCTCGAAATGCGAGCCGGTCATCTCGAGCTCCTGCGCTTTTCGATTCATCGCTTCCGTGAAGGCGGGCAGGCCGCCTGGATAGCTGCGCCCGAGCGCGTAGGCCGCGCGATTGTCGGAGGCGAGCAGCGCCAGATGGAGCAGGTCGTCACGCGTCAGCGTGGCGCCTTTTTCCAGGCGTGAACGGTTCGGGAAGGTGGCGCGCAGCTCCTCATCACCGATGGTGATCGGCTCATCGGGGGGCAGATTGGCGTCGAGCGTCACGATGGCCGTCATCAGCTTGCTGATGGAGGCGATCGGCACGCTGGTCATGGCGTTCTTGCCGTAGAGCACTTCGCCGCTGTCCTCATCGACGATGAGCACGGAGGCGGACTTCAGGCCGAGCGGGATCCCGTCCAGTGCGGACGCCGATGCGCAGGCCGCCGCCAGGGCGACTCCGGCCATCACTCTGCGCAAAAAATCCCCGATCATCACAACCTCCCCGCATTGGACCGGCTGAAGTGTACTGGACGACGGCCCGCACGGCGAGCAACAAATACCCGAGAACAAGGATTGCCTTGATCTTTGCCACAACCGAATGGAAGAGGAGCACTCCTTGAGACGAAAGCGCGCGACCGGCATGTTGAATCCCTTCATCGCGTGGAGCGAGGTCGCCTTGCGAACTGCCGAAATGATGACGGCTTCGGGGCAGGTGATCGCGCAGCGGACGAGCAGACTGGCCAAGCATCCGCAGCACTACACCGGCCGCGACTATCGCGAGATGACCCGCATGACACATGAAAAGGCCGCCGCCGCCGTGGAATCCGGCATGGCGATGGCGGCCGAGCTGGCATCGCTCAACTGGCAACTCGCGTCCGGCGGCCTGTGGTCCGCGCTCGCGGCGTGGAACCGCACCGGACGGACCGCCGCGCGGCCGGGTTCGATTTCCTCGCTGTATCAGCCGATGGATTGGACGCGGACGCTGCTCGACCTGGGTGCGGCCTCGTCCGGTCTGGCGCGGGACAGCGCGCGGGTCGCGAGCCGCGGCTTGCGTCCGATCCACTCGCGCGCCACCGCCAACGCCCGCCGCCTCGGCCGCACGCCGCGCAAGTGACGGCGTCGTGCGTACGCGCGGCGGTGTCCGGGCAGTAGGCTCGTCCGCCGCCGCGCATCGTTCCGCTGCCGCGCATCCCTCCGCTGCTGCTGCGCATCCTTCCGCCGCTGCGCATCCTTCTGATGCTGCGCATCCTTCTGCTGCTGCGCATCCTTCCGCCGCTGCGCATCCCTCCGCCGCTGCGCATCCCTCCGCAGCGGTGCCGGCTCAGCTGACGTCGCCGCGCCTGCGCCTTGCGATCGCCGGGCGGAATCTGTAGTCTGCGCGCCACGCGGTGCGTCGTCCCGGACCACCGCAAGCACAGATGTGGAATGCGGGATCGTCATGGCGCTCTGGATCAAATCGCCTCTGGCCGTGCTGGGCCGGAATGCCGAGGGTGGCATCGTCGTGGAAGGAAGCCGCATCGCTCAGGTCATCGGGCGCGGCGGTTCACCGGACGTCGCCGTGGACGAGATCTTCGATGCCCGCGAGCATGTCGTGCTGCCGGGCCTGATCAATACCCATCACCATTTCTATCAGACGCTCACCCGGGCCTATCGCCCGGCCCTCGACAAAGGGCTGTTCGACTGGCTGCGCGCGCTCTACCCGGTGTGGGGCCGCATGCAGGCGCAGGAGTTCAGGCTTGCCACGCGGCTGGCGCTGGCCGAGCTGCTGCTTTCGGGCTGCACCACCACGGTCGATCACCACTATGTTTTTCCGCCGGGGCTGGAAGAGGCGATAGACATTCAGATGGAGGAAGCGGAGCGCCTCGGCGTGCGCGTGGTGCTGTGCCGCGGCTCGATGGATTTGTCGGTCGACAGCGGCGGCCTGCCGCCGCGCAACGTCACTCAGGGCGTCGACACCATCCTGAAGGACTGCGAGCGGGTGGTGCGCCGCTGGCACCGTGCGCAGGCCGGTGCGATGACGCAGGTCGCCTTTGCGCCGTGCTCGCCCTTTTCCGTGTCGGCCGATCTGATGCGCGAGACGGCCGCGCTGGCGCAGGAGCTCGACGTGCGGTTGCACACCCACCTCGCCGAGACCGAGGATGAAACCCGCTACTGCGTCGAGCGCTTCGGGGTGCGGCCGCTCGAGTACGTGACCCGGCTCGGATGGCTCAGCGATCGGGTGTGGTTTGCGCACGGCATTCATTTCAACGAACAGGAGACGCGCCTCCTCGGGGCGGCGGGCGCAGGCGTCGCGCACTGCCCCAGCTCCAACATGGTGCTCGGCTCCGGCATCTGCCATCCCAGGGCCCTGGAAGCGTCCGGGGCGGCGGTCGGTCTGGCCGTCGACGGCTCCGCTTCGCACGACGCCTCCAACCTGATCCAGGAGGTCCGCCAGGCGTTTCTTCTGCAGCGCTCGGCGCGCGGCGTCGGCGCCGTCAGTCATCTGGACGCGCTGCGCTGGGCGACGGCCGGGGCGGCGCGCTGTCTGGGCAGGGCGGACATCGGGACGATTTCCCCGGGGATGCAGGCCGATCTCGCGCTGTTCCGGCTCGACGAGCTGCGCTTCTCCGGGTACGACGATCCGGTCGCCGCCCTCGTCTTGTGCGGCGCGCACGAGGCCGACCGCGTGATGGTGGCCGGACGCTGGCGCGCCCGGCACGGCGTCGTGCTCGGCCTCGATCTGAAGGAGCTGCGCCGAGAACACCAGCGTGCGGCGCAGCGCGTCCACGGCGTCGCATGACGGCACGCCTGCTGGTCGCCGATTTCGTCCTGACTCTGCACGGGCCGGGCGAAGTGATCGAGCGGGGCGCCGTGTGCGTCGTCGGCGACTCGATTGCGGCGGTGGGGACGGCGTCCGCGCTCAAGGCGGCCTATCCGGACGCGCAGATCATCGACCTGCCGCGCCGACTGCTCATGCCCGGGCTCATCAACGCTCACTGCCACTCCGGACTGTTGCGCGGCACCGCGGAGGGGCTGCCGCTGTGGGACTGGCTGCGTCTGTACATCGATCCGATGCACCGCGTGCTGCAGCCGCATGAGGCCGAAATCGCTTCCTGGCTGTGCTACGCCGAGGCGGTGCTGTCGGGCACCACGACGGTGGTCGACATGTGGCGCTTCATGGACGGCAGCGCACGCGCCGCGGCGGCGCTGGGCAACCGGGTGATCATGGTGCCCTATGTCGGCGAGCGGCCCGGCTACGACTACTTCGACACCCTGGACGACAACGAGCGTCTCATCGAGACCTGGCAGGGCAAGGCCAACGGCCGCATCATGCCGTGGGTGGGTATCGAGCACTTGTTCTATGCCGACGAAGACGGCTATGCCCGCGCAGCGGCCATGGCACAGCGCTATCGGACCGGGTTTCACACCCACAGCAACGAAAGCCAGGCGGACGTCGTCGAGATGACGAAGCGCTTCGGCCTGCGCCCCATCCAGCTGCTCGAGCGCCACGGACTGCTCGAGCCGGCCACGGTGTTGCTCGCGCATTGCGTCTGGCTCGATGACGCGGAGATCGAGATCCTGTCGCGCCGCCGGATCGGCGTCGCGCACAATCCCACCAGCAACATGAAGCTGGCGAGCGGGGCGGCGCCGGTGGAGCGGCTGCTGCAGGCCGGTGTCGCGGTCGGCCTCGGCTCGGACGGAGAAAAGGAGAACAACAATCTCGATCTGTTCGAGGAGATGAAGATCGCCTCGCTGCTGGCAAAGCTTGCGCGCATGGATGCCGCGGCGCTCGACTCCTGGGACGTGTTGCGCATGGCGACCATCTCCGGCGCGCGCGCCGTCGGCCTGGAGGGGTCGCTCGGGTCGCTGGCGCCGGGCAAAAAAGCCGATGTGATCGCCGTGCGGCTGGATACCCCGCGCATGACCCCCATCGTCACCGGCGAGCTGTTCAACCTGCATCACAACCTGGTGCACGCCGTGCAGGGGGGCGATGTCGACCTCACCATGATCGACGGCGAGATCGTCGTGCAGGAGGGCGTGCTGCGTACGGCGCGCCTGGACGAGATCATCGCCGAGGCCCAGGCTGCGGCGCCCGGACTGTTCGAGCGGCGACGCCGGTATCTCGCCGCTCACGCGGAAGGAGAATTGAGCCCGATCGCGCACGGCGCCGCCTCCGGACTGGAGCAGCCATGAGCGAGGCTCCGGCCGGGTCCGTGAGCGCGGTGTCGTACATCGCCGGGGCGCGCGGCAGCCCGTGGCACACCTATTTGTCGCAGGTCGACCGGGTGGTGCCGTACCTCGGTGATCTGGCGCCGCTCGCCGGCGTGCTGAAGCGGCCCAAGCGCGCTCTCGCCGTCGACATCCCGATCGAGATGGACGACGGCAGCATGGGGTACTTCGAAGGCTACCGCGTGCAGCACAATCTGGCGCGCGGGCCCGGCAAGGGCGGATTGCGCTATCACCCCGACGTCACCCTGGAGGAGGTGATGGCGCTCGCCGCCTGGATGACCATCAAGAACGCCGCGGTGAATCTCCCTTACGGCGGCGCCAAGGGAGGCGTGCGCGTCGATCCCCGCCGGCTGTCGGTCAAGGAGCTGGAGCGGCTCACCCGGCGCTACACGAGCGAGATCGGCATCATCATCGGACCCCAGCAGGACATTCCGGCGCCCGATGTCGGGACCGACGCCCGCGTCATGGCGTGGATGATGGACACCTACTCCATGAACGTCGGCGCCACCGCAACCGGAGTGGTGACCGGCAAGCCCGTCCACCTGGGCGGCTCGCTGGGCCGGGTCAAGGCGACCGGCCGCGGCGTGTTCATCACGGGACGCGAGGCGGCCCGGCGCCTGAACCTGAAGTTCGCCGGCGCCCGCGTCGCTCTGCAGGGCTTCGGCAACGTCGGCAGCGCGGCGGCCGAGCTGTTCAGTGCGGCCGGCGCCCGCGTGGTGGCCGTGCAGGACGAGAGCGGCACGCTGTACAACCCGGCTGGGCTCGATATCGCCGCCATGCTGCGCGGGGTGAGCGCGCGCTCAGGGGTGGCTTCTTTCACCGGAGGAGAGCGCCTCGACGATGAAGAGTTCTGGAGCGTCGACGCCGACATCTTCGTGCCGGCCGCCCTGGAGGGCCAGATCACCGCCGAACGGGCGCGCCGCCTGCGCTGCCGCCTGGTGCTGGAGGGCGCCAACGGGCCGACACTGCCGGAGGCCGATGACATCCTGGCGGAGCGCGACATCCTCGTCGTCCCCGACGTGATCTGCAACGCCGGCGGAGTGATCGTCAGCTATTTCGAATGGGTGCAGGACTTCTCCAGCTTCTTCTGGACGGAGGAGGAGATCAACGAGCGGCTGGACCGCATTCTGGAAGACGCCCTGCGCAAGATCTGGCTGACCGCCGACCGGCTGCGCATCTCCCTGCGCACGGCCACCTTTGCCGTGGCCTGCGGACGCATCCTGATGGCTCGCCAGGAGCGCGGACTGTACCCCTGAAGCGTGGCAGACTGGCGCCCCCGATACAAACGAATCAGAGGAGGGAAGCGATGATCCGGATGTTCGCACGCAGTGTGGCGGCGCTGCTCGCCGCCGTCGCCGCATCGGCCGGCGCCCAGCTGATGATCGTCGGCAACGACGAAAAGCAGAACTGGGACAGCAGCGGCAAGCAGGTGAACGCGGCGCCGGGAAAGGACAGCGTCTCGATCATCGACATTTCCAATCGCACCCATCCGCGCATCGTCGCGTCCGTGCCGATGATGAACAGCGTGGTCGGCCCGCCGGTCAACCTCGCCATCAGCCCCGACGGCAAGCTGGCGCTGGTGGCCAATTCCATGGAGTGGGTGAAGGATGGCGAGACATGGAAGGGCCAGCCGGACAACAAGCTGTTCGTCATCGACCTCACCGCTTCGCCGCCCGCTCAGATCGCCACGGTGGAAGTCGGCAAGCAGCCCTCCGGGCTGGCCATCAGCCGCGACGGCAAGATGGCGCTGGTGGCGAACCGCGCCGACGATACGGTGAGCGTGCTCGCCATCGACGGCAAGGAGGTGAAGGTCACCGACACGGTGTCGGTTTCCGCCGGCGGCCCGGCGAAGGAGCAGGTATCCGCGGTGGCCATCGCACCCGACGGGCGGCGCGCGCTGGTCGGCAAGTTCGCCGCCCACAAGGTGGCGCTGCTCACCATCGACGGCGGCAAGGTCAGCTACGGCAAGTACGACATCGCGACCGGACTGTGGCCGTACAACGTGGCGATCACACCCGACGGCAGGCTGGCGATCGCCGGCAATAACGGCGCCTCCGGCTCGGCCGACGGGCAGATGGACACCGCCGCCATCATCGACATGACGCTCGATCCGCCGCGGGTGATCGATCAGGTCGTGGTCGGGGACGGGCCGGAAGGGCTGGCGGTCAGCCCCGCCGGCGGCTACGCCGTGGAGGTCATCCTGAACGGCGCAAACGCCGGCCACGACAAGTTCTTCTATCACCCGCACTCCTACGTGTCGCTGCTGAAGATCGACACGGCGCGCAAGAAGGTGCAGAAGGTGGATCAGGCCGAGGTGGGAGGCCTTGCCGAGGGAGCGGTCTTCAGTCCCGACGGAAAATATCTGTATGTCGGGAATTTCCTGGACTCCGACATCACCATTCTGGAGCTCGCCGGCGGCAAGCTCCGTCCCGTGGGCCGGCTGGCGCTGCCGGGCCATCCGGCCTCGATGCGCGGGATGACGCCGTAGCAGCGGCGGCGTGCGATACCGGTGTTACCCAAGGGGAGTGCTATAGTGAATGAACGACATGCGGCCTGCGAGTGGAGTATGCGATTGCCGATGCGCGACGCGGCGGCGCGGCCGTTGATCATTGATCGCGGCCTGCGGATGGCGGCGTGTGCTCTGATAGGGTGGGCGAGCGCGTCGGCGGTGCCCGCCGTCGCGGCCGACCCGGTCGGTCTGGTCACCATTCTCGACGGCAACGCGTTCATCTACCGCGGTTCCGGGCGCGGCCAGCCCGTGGAAGGCATGCAGGTTCAGTCGGGCGACATCCTCGATGTCGGCGAGGGGGGATTCCTCCGAATCGAAATGCCCGACAAGACGGACCTCCAGCTCGGACCTCGCAGCGACGTGATGGTCACCTCCAGCGTTGGAAAGGGCAAGCCGGACCGCTGGATCTACGTTCTGCGCGGCTGGGTGAAGCTCGCGTCGGACCGGCGCGACAAGGGTGTGCCGGGGATGGAGGTGCGCTCGCCGCTGGTCGATGTTCCGCCTAACCAGGCGATCGTCGTCCTCCACATCGTTCCCGAGGAGGCGCAGGTGTTCAGCCAGGTGGGCGAGGCGCGTGTCTTCGACGCGCACGTTCCCGCCTCGCCTGGGACGCTGCTGCGTCAGGGCGATCTGTTTCGGCGCAAAGCCGGCGGGTGGAAGGGCGCCACCGATCCTTCGGCCATGCAGGCCTTTGTCGGCGGCATTCCGCGCGCGTTCCGCGATTCGTTACCGCCGCTGGCCGGTCGGTTCAATCCGAAAGAAGAAAAACAGCCGGGCCCGGCGCCGGACTTCGTCTACGCCGACGTCGAGCCGTGGCTGAAGGCCGAGCTGCCGTTCAGGCGGCAGTTCGTGCAGCGCTGGCGGGCGAAGGCGGACAACGCGGCCTTCCGCGCCGCGCTGGTGAGCAACCTGGCGGCGCACCCGGAATGGGATCCGATCCTGTTCCCGGAGAAGTACCGGCCGAAGCCCGACGCCGAGCAGCTGGATAAGCTGCTGCGGCGGCCCGGCACGCCGGACGCACCGCCGCCTCGTCCCTCGCCGGTGACCGGGACCACGGGCCCGGGCGGGGTACCGCCCGCGGGCGGCCGCCAACCCTGAGCCGGGCCCGCCGCAGGTAACGTCGCTTCAACGTTCGTTGACAGGCCGCAAGGATCGTGCATATATAGCGGCCACTCGATGGAGGTCGGTCGGCCATGAAGCTGCTTGTAAAGCTCAATCTCGTGCTGCTCGCGGTCTTTGTTGTCGCTCTCGCGGCGACCGCGCAAATATCCTGGAC
>Ga0209060_10004632_pt1 | contig 10567 bp, 9 predicted proteins | sample Coa_R1_8_FD_187155 | JGI IMG/M metagenome (GOLD analysis project Ga0209060, IMG submission 187155) | Surface soil microbial communities from Centralia Pennsylvania, which are recovering from an underground coalmine fire - Coalmine... | ecosystem: Environmental > Terrestrial > Soil > Unclassified... | reverse complement strand
GTGAACATTATCAAATCTTTCAGGGTTTATGGAAGATGGGGCGAATTGATTTTTGAGAAGAAAAATATCAACATTGATGATCGTTCATCTGGATGGAATGGAAATTATAAAGGCCAACCTTCGCCGACCGGCACTTATGTTTATATGGCAGAGCTTGTTTGTGATACAGGAGAGTTGTTTGTAATGAGAGGAACGGTTGTGCTTGTACGTTAGTAATATGATGAACAACGATTATGACGTTTTAAGGATTTAAAGCATACATTTTTCCTGGCAAGGAGCTCACAATACTTTGCAACTCTAAACTTAAGATTGCCGCCGCAACTGCACTGCTGCTAAGCCCGCTTTTAAAATTCAGCTCATCAATGTGCAGCATTTGTTTTTCATTCAATAAATCAATAATGATTTTTTCTTCATGACTTAGTTCTATAAATAATTCTTTCTGCTTTTTTGGTTTTGCTTTTTGTTTCTCTTCCCATCCCATTGCTTCCACTAATTGTTGTGCATCAGTGAGCAAAATGGCTTTGTTATTTTTAATAAGATGATTGCAGCCTGCACTTTTGCTGTCAGTTATTTTTCCGGGAAATGCAAACACATCTTTATTATATCCATTCGCTAATTCTGCAGTAATCATGCTTCCGCCTTTCAGGCTGGTCTCAATAACAATCGTTGCATCGCTCATGCCCGCAACAATTCTGTTGCGCCCGGGGAAATTATGCCTGTCAGGTTTTGTGCCGCTCATAAACTCAGTGAGCAAACCGCCTTGCTTCGTCATATTTTTTGCCAATGAATTATGTTCCGGTGGATAAATGCTGTCGAGTCCGTGAGCGAGCACGCCAATGGTGTGAAGATTATTTTTTAATGAAGCTTTGTGTGCAATGCCATCAATGCCAAATGCAAGACCACTTACGATCAAGATATTCTCGCCTGATAATTCTTTAATTAGTTTTTCTGTCGCATGTTTCCCATAGTCGCTGTTATTGCGTGTTCCAATCACTGCAATAATTTTAGATGCGTTCAGATTTGCAGTGCCTTTGTAAAATAGAATAGTTGGCGGGTCGTAGCAATTCAATAATCTTTGCGGATAATTTTTATCATTGATAAAAAGGGGGGTAATCTTATATTTTTTGATAAATGCAATTTCTTCTTCAGCTCTTGAAAAATCTTTGAAATTGAAAATAGACTTTGCACCGATTTCCCCAATACCTTCAATTTTTTCGAGCTGAGATTTTTTTGTTTTAAAAACCAAAGAAGCATCGCCAAGATTTGCAATCAAAATTTTTGCGCGAACACAACCGATATTCGGAACCTGCGTCAACGCAAGCTGGTACAATAATTCATCGTTCATAAAACAGCGGATAAGGTGCTGCCAAATATAAAACTACTTACTCAAAGGATGTGTTTTTTTGAGGGTTATCTTCAAAGAATATTAAATGATAAAAGCAATTATTATTGATGATGAGCAACATTGCATTGATGCATTGAAGGCAGATATTTTGAAATATTGCGGCAATATAGAAATCTGTGCTGTTTGTCTTTCTGCCAAAACACTTATAACAACTTAGGATATCCTACCTCAACTCATGAATCCACCTATGATGCTGATGGAGTATGGTACATTCCTGGTGAAACAGTTACACAAGGCAGACAGATCGAATACATCAAAAATGACTGATTAATAAAATATAACCGGCGCACTATTTCAGACGCCGGTTTTTTTATTAAGAATCGCAATTGCGATACTTTTTTTTATTGCTTTTTACTAATTATTCAAAATGTTTTTTTGAGATATGCAAAAAACAAAATAGGGTATCAGAACTCTTTTAATAATTACGATTTATGCAACAGGGTTTTTGTCTGTTGCATATTTCAATTAGCTGTGCAGGTAACCCGAAAATACTTTTGACATTATTTCATCAATATATTCTTTCTTCTAATTCATCTAATCATTAAAAATTAAAATCATGAAATCAAAAATTACTTTCCTTGTCGGCATCTGGCTGATAACAATTAATTGCGCAAAGGCACAGCAGTCAGCATCATTACAAAAGCAGCCGGTCAATACACCCGCTCATGCTGCAGTCACAAATTATACTTATCAAGTTTATCAGGCGCCGAATAAAAATTTCGGTTATGATATTTTATTGAACGGAAAAATAGTGTACCATGAATTTGCTGCAATGAGCCGGCCGGATAATATTCCACAGCTCAAAAATTCACCTGCTTTTAAATCAGCAAATTCAAGCGCTACATTTTCAGAAAGAGAAAATACTGCTCTATCTAAAAAGGAACATGCCGAAAAAGCGGCGCTCATGTCTATTGATAAAATGAAAAAGAAAGAATCTCCTTCTTTGAGCAAAGAAGAGCTGAAACAAATTGTTGCTCACTAAATCTTCAACCCATCACCTTAAAAAGATTTTATGAAACATATTTATCAACGCATCATTATGCTTGTTGTACTGTTTGCATGCATATCAAATATAATAACTGCGCAAAGTTTTCATGTAATAGATGCTAATAAATCCAAAGATGCTAATCCAACCAACAACACCATTTTTGATGGTTACGACTGGGGGCATTCAGATACTTATTATGCAATATTGAATGGGGTAGCTTATTTTTCTGCTGACGATGGAATTCATGGTGCAGAATTTTGGAGGAGCGATGGAACTAGTCAGGGAACTTATATGATCCAGGATATAATCCCCGGTACTTCATCATCTAATATTCGTGATATCACAGTTTCCGGAAGCAAATTATTTTTTAGTGCAACTAACGGTTCATCCGTTCAAACTATTTGGGTTAGTGATGGAACTGCTCAGGGAACACAAATGATTATTGATTTAGGCAGCTCAGGTGCTGCAAACCCAACTTACCTTACAGATGTAAATGGAGTTCTTTATTTTTTTACAGATGATTTTTTTCACGGAACCACAGCCTCTCAGCTTTGGAAAACTGACGGAACTGCAAATGGAACAGTGCTGGTTGCAGATTTTTATAACAACTTCAATTCTTCTTCGCAGGGAAGGCAGATCACAAATGTGAATGGACATATTTTTTTCAGCATTCAAAATTATGGATGGGCGCCCGAACTTGCTTATTCGGACGGAACAACAGCAGGAACAGTCATTTTAAATTCTATTAATCCATACGGTTACGGCAGCAATCCTACTTACCTGACTTCTTTAAATGGAGCTGTTTATTTTTCTGCTGATGATGGCTCCGGGCTACAGCTCTGGGTTTCGGACGGAACAATGAGTGGCACACATAAAATAAATAATGCGAACAATATATATTTAGATGGCGACGGGGTTTATCATTTTCAGAAGATAAAAAATGTTCTTTATTTTACTGGTTATAGTTCCGATGGCTATGGTCCCGAATTGTGCAAGTATGATCCATCTAATGCTTCTAATAATGTGGAATTAGTAAAAGCGATCAACACAACTCCGGGAGCGTTTGTCAATAACATGTATAATTTTGTTTCGGTAAACAATAACATATTTTTTTCAGTATACAACGGAAGCGACCAGACATTATGGAAAACTGACGGAACAGCCGCAGGAACTGCACAAGTGAAAGACATAAATCCTGGCGGCCACAATGTTTATTTGTTTAAACATATGATGAACGCGAATGGCTCTTTGCTTTTTTCTTTTTATGATGACCAAAACGGTTATGAATTATGGAAAAGCAATGGCACATCTCAGGGCACTCAGATAGTGAAAGAAATTAATCCCGGTGTTTACAGTGCATGGATAACCAATATCAGTTATCTCGGAAGAGGCGTGAGCTTGTTCGAAGCTTATGATGGCAAGACTGGTTTTGAATTATGGAGAACAGATGGAACAGCGCAGGGAACATGGATGGTAAAAAATATCAATCAATCAAGCACAGCATCTTCCAACCCTGTCTGGTTAACACCTTCTCCGGATAATCGCAGCCTTTTATTTGCAGCATACGATCCCGAGTATGGCCATGAAATGCGCATTACCGATGGAACTGATGCAGGCACACATGTAATAAAAGATATTTACAAAGGCTCATTTGATTCGTGGCCTTATCTTCCTGCTAATTATAAAAATGCCACGTACTTCTTTGCAAACATCGACAACCCTGTGCCAAGACAAGATCATGGATCGGATATTTTTTTAGTGAGCAGGCTCTGGAAAACAGACGGCACTGAAAAAGGAACTTCCATGATTTCTGTTCCATCATTTGAAAACCTGATTAACGACAGTGGTTATGTCGAAAACCCGCCATCAGGTCCGGTTGCAACAGAAAATCTCTTATATCTGATAATTTTCAACAATACAACCTATCAACAGGAACTCTGGCGCACTGATGGCACAACGGCAGGAACTTATGCTGTCAAAACCGACATCAATCCCTGGTATGCAATAACAGCTACGCCTGTTGGCAAATACCTCTATTTTATGAACTATAATGTGAACACATACTCACTCGAGTTATGGGTAACTGATGGTACCAGTGCAGGCACAAAAGCAGTATCGCTCAATGGGGCTTCATATCCGCAGAATTTATTTGCGTTCAAACAAAAACTTTATTTCTCTGCATATGACCCTGTCAATTTTTATGAAGATCTATGGGTGGTCGATGGCAGTTTTAATGCGTCAATGGTTAAGAGTCTGTATGTCGCTTCGTGGATTCCTTTTGCACAGGCAAACGGAAAAATGTTTTTTACTGCAAATGATTTCAACACAACTGCAGGTTATGAATTGTGGGAGAGCGACGGCACTCCACAAGGAACGAAAATGGTGAAGGATATTTTTCCGCAGAGTTATGCTTCATCTTTTCCCTCAATGCTAACCGGCACAGGATCGCTTTTGTTTTTTACAGCAACCGATAGTGCTCATGGTTACGAATTGTGGGAGAGCGATGGCACTTCCCGCGGAACCAAGCTGGTGAAAGATATTACTCCTGGTATCGATGGTAGTTACGGCATCAGCAATTTGACAGGAGCAGGAAATCAATTATATTTTCTGAACTATGGTTCGTTATGGACTACCGATGGAACTTCTTATGGAACAAATTCGGTGAGTGATCCTTCTTTAAATGGAATGTGCTGCATAGCAAATATGGTAATGGTAGGAAACAAACTTGCATTTACGGGTTCGTCGTACACGTATGGATCAGAAATATGGATGGGAAGCGCTGCTTGCGGTTTTGCACAGGATAATTCAATTTCAACTAAAATGGAGCCAACCGCAACAGAAGAAACAATTGCCACAACTGCTATTTATCCTAATCCGGCGAATGATATATTGAATATAAGAATTGCGTCTTCTGCCGATAGCAGAATTTCAATAACACTTACAGACATAAACGGAACACCATTGATTACAAAAGTATTTTCCGCTGAACAAACAACATTGCAATTAAATGTCGCGAACCTTGCATCCGGAGTTTATTTTGTAAAAATAATTTCTACGAACAGCAGTGAAAACGTAGTGAAGAAATTTGTGAAGCTGTAACTTTCTTTAATAAAGCTTCCTGTAATTTTTTGCAGGAAGCTTTATTTTATGAAGATTAAAATCAGTTGCTCACCACTTTCAATTCAGTTCTTCTGTTCTTGGCTTTGCCTTCCTCTGTCTTATTATCTGCAACTGGTTTCGTGTCACCAAAGCCTTTGGATGATAAGCGTACAGCATTAATTCCTTTCGCTGTAAGATAGGCTATCACTGCTTTTGCGCGGTTCTCTGAAAGTTTTAAATTATCAATCGGCTTACCAACATTATCTGTATGCCCATCTATTTCTATTTTAATGGATGGATTTTCTTTCATCAATGAAATCACTTCGTCAAGCTCTGCCTGTGATTCATTTTTGATGTCATATTTATTTACATCAAAGAAAATATTTTTCAGCACCACCATCGCATTTGCTTCGATGGGCTGCAAAGGAATATCAATATTATAAGTTGAATCAGGCAGTTTTTTGCTGAGCGGGAAATTTTCTGAAAAGAAAAGATAACCCCTCCTGTTCACATTGAATGCATAATCTTTTCCGATGGGGAGCGTGATGAAATAATTTCCGGTTTCATCTGTTTGCACTTTGCTCACGATTTGTTTAGATACAAGATCGATCAGCTCCACTGCAGAAGGCAAGCCTTTTTTAGTTTTTGTATCAAATACTTTTCCTTTGATCCATAATGTCCTTATCGGTCTAACGTCATCGCGTACCTGAAAACTATAAAGATCCAATCCGCCCCGGCTGTCAGCTCTGTCGCTTGCATAATAAGCTGTTTTACCATCCGCAGAAATCACAATGCTCCCTTCGTTTTCAATCGTATTGATCGGATAGCCAAGATTTTCAGGCTTCGACCATTTTCCACTGGCATCTTTTCTGGACACAAATAAATCATCGCCCCCATAACCCAAATGCCCGCTTGAAGTGAAATATAAACTTTGGTTATCAGCATGAATAAATGGCGCACTTTCATCGCCAATCGTATTTATTTCCGGCCCTAGGTTTTCAGGCTCGCTCCAGCGGCCATTCGGTAAGCGATGGCTCACATAAATATCATTGCCTCCGTAGCCGCCCGGTCTGTTGCTGTCAAAATATAAATCTCTTTTGTCTGGAGAAAGCGATGGCCCCGACTCATGAAATTCAGAGTTCACAGTCCTTCCCAAATTTTCAGGCATGCTCCATCCATCTTTATCGAGATAAGAAATATAGAGATCACAACTTCCAAATCCTTCTGGAAAATTGCAACCGGTGAATATAAGCCACTGCCCGTCTTGCGAAATATTTTGTGCGCCTTCATTCATATTCGTGTTGATATTTCCTTCAAGGCCTTTTGCTTTGCTCCATTTGCCATCAATAAAATCAGACTCAAAAAAATCTTCGTTGTCGTTATTGACACGCCTTGTGAAGATTAGCTTATTTGCATCAATTGTGAGCGTTGGATAATATTCTGAAACTTCTGTGTTGATGCTGTCACCCAAGTTCTGAGGTTCAAATTTGTAATTGCTTTGCAAATGTTTTTTTGCATAGTCAACTGCAAACTGGTAACATTTTTTTCTGAAACTGCCCGCTTTAATGCTTGATGAGTTCAGGTTTGGGATGCTCAAAAAAATGTTCACTGCATCAAGTGCTTTTTCAAAATCGCCTTTGCCTGCGAGGTTGATAGAATAGGAAAGATTATAGTCGATAAAATAAGCGCTGTCTATACTCCTTGCTTTTTCGTAGTTGTCGATGGCTGCCTGATAATTTTTTAATTCGCCATACATGCCTGCCATAGAAAGAAAGGCATCTTCAAACAAAGGTTCTATTTTGATTGATTGCTGCAATATCTCGATTGCTTCTTTGAATTGTCCGTCATGTGCAATCTCCAGCGCCTTGGAATAAAGCTGCGCTGCTTTTGGTTTCACCTTTTCAGGATTGTATTGTGCCCATGAAAAATGGCACGAGATCATAAATAGGATAATGAACAGATATTTCATAACTGAAAATTACAAATGAAAACGCAAAGCACATAACCTGCAGAGATACTTTATGATTGCCTTATAAAAATGAATTTCAAAAGGTGTTACCTTTTTGAAATCAAGGCACATGAATATATTTATGAAGCTGCAACGAAAATTCCCATTGAGGATTTTGTTTGATATAATCAATGATTAATGGAGTAACGACAGATGATTTGCTCCATTCGGGTTGCAGAAATAATTTGCATTTCGGAGAGACAAGTGTTGCATTTTTTTCTGCCCATTCAAAATCGCTTTTGTTGAACACCACCACTTTCAATTCATCTGCAGTTTCGAAAATCTCAGGTGTTGGTGCTTTGAATTTTTTTGGCGAGAAACAAATCCAATCCCAATCACCGCTCAACGGGCTCGATCCTGATGTCTCAATATGCGTGCTGAAACCTGCGCTGCGCAAGGATTTCGTGAGCTGTGTACAATCATGCATGAGCGGTTCACCACCAGTAATGATGGCTATGTTTGTAGTTTGTGGTTTGCGGTTTGTAGTTTGTGGTTCATTACTTGATGCCAACTGCCAACTGCCAACTGCTTTTCTCGCTTCGTTCACAATTTCTTCAATCGTCTTCACTGGATGCTTGCCCGCGTCCCAGCTTTCTTTAACATCGCACCAAACGCAGCCAACATCGCAGCCGCCCAGCCGGATGAAATAAGCCGCTCTTCCCTGATGAAATCCTTCGCCCTGAAGGGTATAAAAAGCTTCCATCACCGGAAGCGTCTGAATATTGTTTTCAATGATTGATTGCATTGCTGCAAAGTTCATTAATTTTCCGTGCAAAGGAACAGGGAGAATTTAATTTACAAATGCCTGTTGAAATTATTATAAACTATTAATGTTTGCTTATTAATAGCAATATTAAAAAACCAATCACCACTATTAAGTGAATCATCGCAGGAACAAAACTTGTTTTATTCCCTCTTGAAACTTTTATACTGCTTATGATAAACAAAAACCCGCTGATAAATGGCAATAAAAAAATCTCCATTATCCCTAAGCCGGGAGTGCATGGTCCCGATGGGCTTGTTTTTTCGAGCAATGGAAATGCGATGAATGCAACTGCATAAAGCAAAACAATAATCACTATTTTCCGAATCCCTTTTCTTGAAAACATTTTTGAAATATTTATTTTATATCATAAAACTGTTTTTCAAAATCTGATTTACGAAAACTCAGGCAATAGCACTTACTAAGCCAAAGCTCAATTATGGTAGTATAGTAGTTGAATGGACTGTCGCAATCCGCAGCGGATTGAAGAGAGAGAACTGGTACCGGAAGAATTATTAATTCATAATTACTAAAGAATAATTAAAGAAAATTATTCTTTAAACCCTACTGCTGCAATAGCGTTTGTCGGGCTCATATCTCGAAATGAGATACGTATATCCGTTAATCCGGCTTCGTGATATTCAGTCTGGATTTTTTCAGCAGCATTCCAAAGCTCTTTTTCTGTTTTTGCAAAATGAGGCTGAAATACAGTTACAAGCCTGCCGCCGGTTTTCAGCAGCGATTGCATTTTCATGAAATTGTATTGCGGCTCTTTCCACGAAGAGTAAATATGTGTGGAATAAATGCTGTGAAAATATTGAGATGGATAAGGAAGCTCATTCACAGTCCCAATATGCAGTTGCATCAAATCTTTCTGCAGATAAATTTTATTTTTTCTGTTCGCTTGCCGGAACATGTCAACAGATTCATCAACACCTGCAATGAAGCCGACTGATAATTTATTAGCTACTTCGCGAAGCGTGTTCCCTAATCCGAAGCCCACTTCAAGAATATGCTGATAAGGCGAGATGTGCAATTGCTCAACTGTCCACTGGCTCAATACTTTGCTTTTTGGAGTAGTAATGCAATCAACCATTTTCTGAAAATAATTAAGCGGTTGTTGCTGAGTATTTGGTAATGCAGTGATAGTTTGCATGATTGTTCTTTTAATGATGATTTGTAATAAGGAATTATTAATTGATAATTATTAATTAATAATTCCTTTTCCCTCTACTCACGACTGCTGTTCCGTTCTTTTTTCTTCTCCAAATCTTCCTTCGTCAAATCTTCTTCCAAACCTGCGGCCACAGCGGTTTTGCCATTCTTCCTTAAATTTTTCTTTTTCTTCCGGCGTCATGTTTTCCCAACGCTGGCGCATTTTTTCTTTCCATTCGCGCCTGCGCCCCCATGGTCCACCGCCGCGAAATCCGCCGAATAATATTTTGCTCAGCACAAGAATGCCCACTGCCTGCCAAAAGCTGATAAGCGAAATATGCAGCACAGGCACAAGCACATTATTCCACAACAACATCACGATGCCTCCGAAAATCCCCAGAAAAGCTGCGATACCTAAAATCCCAAGTGGTATCATATATGCAAGTTTTCGTTTGTTAAATCCTGGTCTCATAAAAAATCTTTTTTAATAATTAATAATCTCGTTGTATAATGTTTGTAGCCGGTCGCGCAAATGCAGCACTGCATAGCGCTTGCGGCTGATGAGCGTGTTGACCTGCACGCCAGTCTTCTCCGCAATTTCTTTGAACGGAACATCTTCCAGCTCGTTCCAGATAAAAACATTGCGTTGTTCTTCGGGAAGTTCTTCCAGTGCGTCCTGCAATTCTTTCCAGAACATATTGCGCAAATGTTCTGTTTCAGGATTGCTGTTTTTATCTGCCAGCAAAATTTCTTTGAAATTGATTTCGCCTTCTTCGCTTTCATAGCTCAGTGCATCTTCCAGCGATTCCGGTTTTTTCTTGCGATAGCTATCGATGATTTTATTCCTCGCCACTGTGAAAAGCCAGCTGCTCACCTGTTCAATCGGCTCCGTGTCAACAGTCGCAGTCAGTTGGTACCACACATCCTGCAAAATATCTTCCGCATCGGCTTCATTGTTCACCCGCTGGCGGATGAAGCCAAAAAGCCGCTTGCCAAACTGGCTGATAACGCTGCTGATATTTTTCCGCGTCGGACTGCTCATGACAGGTTTTATCGTCAACATCTCATCCATACTTGAAATAGTAGACGGGCGAGAAACGCTTATATTTTAAAGGTCTGGAAAATTTTTTTAGGGCAGCGGTTCTCAAT
>Ga0209060_10004627_pt1 | contig 10576 bp, 8 predicted proteins | sample Coa_R1_8_FD_187155 | JGI IMG/M metagenome (GOLD analysis project Ga0209060, IMG submission 187155) | Surface soil microbial communities from Centralia Pennsylvania, which are recovering from an underground coalmine fire - Coalmine... | ecosystem: Environmental > Terrestrial > Soil > Unclassified... | reverse complement strand
TTAGTATGTGGCTATGGGTGAGAGTCGACCCGGAGGCTCTGCGCTACGTCGCTTTATCGCCGCACGCCAAGCCGATGGCCGAGAACATGTATCGGGGGCTATGGTCCTGGGTGATTTGTGTGATCGTCACGGTGGCGGTCAGTTATGCGACGCGGCCGAAACCGGCGGCGGAGCTCACCGGCCTCGTCTACGGTTACACGGAATTGCCTTCCGAAGGTCACCTGCGCCTCTATCAGCGCCCCGTTTTCTGAGCAGGCGTGGTGGGAGCCATATTGATCGTGCTGAATATCATCTTCTGGTAAATGCTATGCGTCCCATGATCTCTATCTGGTTCTTCATCGGCCTCTTGCTGCTGGTATACGGAGTGCTGATTCTTCGGACTGGTCTCTACGAAGTGATTTCTCCGCCGGAGCAACCGGTGGTGTTGGCACACCTGCATGCGGCCATCCGGTGGGGGGCGCTGCTGATCGGGCTTGGAGTTGTTTATCTTTCGCATTTCCGCCCGGGGCGGAATAAGCGATGACCGGAACCGCTCCGCAAGAGCTGATCTCCGGATCCGCGACGCAACAGGCGTCATGGATTCGGAACCGCAAGGTCTCGTCGGTCGAGCTGCTGCAGGCGCACCTGGATCAGATCTCGCGCGTGAACCCGCAGCTGAATGCGGCCATCGCCGTTTTCGCGGAGACAGCGTTCCGGCAAGCCCGCGCGGCCGACGAACAGACTGCCCGCGGCGAAGCAAAAGGACCGCTGCACGGCGTTCCATTTAGCATCAAAGACTCCCTGGAATTGGCGGGTACCATTTGTACGGCAGGCAGCTGGGGACGGCGCGGGGCGCCCCGCTCGAGCACGGACGCGGCGGTTGTCGCGAGGTTGCGTGCGGCCGGCGCGGTCCCCATCGCCAAGACGAACCTGCCGGACCTTCTGTTTGCGTTCGAGAGCGATAACCTTCTGTTCGGCGCCACGAAAAACCCGTATGATCCGGCGCGCACTTCCGGAGGAAGCAGCGGAGGCGAAGCCGCTCTGATCGCCGCGTGCGGTACGCCTTGTGGCTTGGGCAGCGATGCGGCCGGCAGCGTGCGCGTGCCCGCGGCGTTTTGCGGCATTGCCGCCATCAAGCCGACTTCGGGACGGCTGCCGCGGACGGGCCATTTTCCCCCGGCCGGCGGCTGGATTGAAACGCTCTGGCAAATCGGTCCCATAGCCCGTCACGTAGAGGACCTGTGCCTGATCCTGCCGCTTCTCGCGGGAGGAGACGGCGTCGACCATTCGGTCATCGATATGCCCTTGCTGGACCCGCGAAGCGTCTCACTGCGGGAGTTGCGGGTTGCCTTCTACACCGACAACGGATTCGCGCCGGCAGGGCCGGAAGTTTCGCGGGTCGTCCGATCCGCCGCGAACGAACTGGAGGCGGCCGGCGCATCGGTCGAAGAAGCCAGGCCCGCTTGCCTCGCCGATGCATACGACCTCGAGATGAAGTTTTTGGGGCCTGACGGCGGCGATTCGCTGCGCGCGTACCTCCGGCAACTGGGATCTGACCGCCTGCATCCGCTACTCACCGCCTGGCTGGACAAGCTCGAACGCTACCGCACAGACGTGCCGGGATTCGCCGGCTATTGGGCCGAGCTGGAGTGTTACCGCGCCGAGATGTTCGCGTTTCTCAATCGCTTCGACGTGATCCTTTGCCCGGCCTACACGCAACCCGCCTTACCCCACGGTGCGTCCATCCTGGACGAAAACTTTCGGGGTTTCAGCCACACCATGGCGTACAACCTCACGGGCTGGCCTGCGGGCGTCGTGCGCGCCGGCGCATCCGCCGATGGTTTGCCGATCGCCGTGCAAGTGGTCGCGCGGCCTCACCGCGAAGATATCGTCCTGGCGGCCGCTTTGCAGTTGGAATCGGCGCTCGGAGGATGGAAATCTCCGGGATCGATCTCATAGCCGTTCGGCACACTAATCTTACGAGGCGGGTTTCATTACCGGGAAGCCGCCGACCAATGATTCAGGGCGTGCTCCGCCGTTCCCCGGTTTTGTCGAAGCTGCCCGCGGCCAGGTACTCGCGGATTCGGCCGCGATTCGCACCCGCGTGCCGGGCGGCCTCGATGAGAAACTCCGCGGCTTTTGAGGGCGGCGTCCCCGGTTCCAGGCGAAAGATCCAGGGGATGTTCGTTGTCGTCAGCTTGCGATCCGCCGAGAGCGCAATAACCGGCACGAACGTCTTGACCGCGATCTGCTCGGCCAGATGCGCCGATGCGCGGTCGGTCGCGATGATGCCGATTGCCTTTTGTTCGTACACCAGGTTCACCAGCGCCGTCGAAGACTTGCCCCATGCCTGTTCGCTGGGTATCCCCACGAACCGGTAGCCTTCCCGGTGCAGGGCCTCAGCCACTTTGTCGCCTTGCGGCCCGAACACACCGATAACAGATTCCTTCGCGCCCAGGTCTTCGCTGGGCGGCCCGGCGTAGCCCACCGGCTGCCCGGTAAAGTCGGTGTACGGTTTCTCCATAGTGTAGCGGCGAAATGCGAGCCTGCCGTTCTTCACCGTTCCCAGATAGAGCGGCGCGATGTTTTTCGCGTTGGGATCGAAGATCATCTCGCCAGTGACCCCTTTGTATCGCTCCAATCCATACAGCGCGTCGCGGATCGCGCCGCGGTTCAGACCCGCCCGGCAAATGGCGTCCAGCAGGAGGTTCATGGTGTCATAGCCCAACGCCGCAAACGAATCCACCGGGGCCGCATGCCGTTCGGTGAAGCGTCTTTGAAACGCGAGCCAGCCGGCGTCGTCGCGGTTTGGATCGAACGGGTAAACTACTTCCAGACCCTCGGCTGCATCCGACGCCATCCGGAACAGATCCGCGCCCACCACTCGCGCCGCGCCAAACACGCGCTGCTTCATACCCATGGCGCGCATCTGCTGCAGGATCATCGCGGCGGGCGCGGCGTCCGTCCAGAGAACGATTCCATCCACGTCGGAATCCTGGATGACGCGCAGCTGCCGTGTGAAATCCGTATCGCCGGGCGCGAACTTCTGCTCGATTACGAGCGGGTGCCCCAGGCGTCGAGAGGCGTCGCGGAACTTGATCACTCCGAAGCGGCCGTAGCGCTCGTTGACCCGTAACAGTGCGACGCGACGCAACCCCAGGTCGGAGTAGATCCGCCGTGCGAGCGTGTACGACTGCACGCGGTCATCCTGAATCGTGGTCAGGATCCAAGGGATGATGGTCTCCGGGATGGTAGGATCGGTCGCGGCGCTGTTGACGATGGGCAGTTCCGCGCGTAGCGAGACTCGTAGCGCGATGTGAGTGGAATCGCCGCTGATCGAGCCGAGCATGGCCCAAACCTTGTCCTCGTAAACCATCTTTACAATCTCGTTGCTCGACGCGCCCCACAGCGCGGCATCGTTATGCACCTTGAGCGCAAACGGCTTTCCGCCGTAGCCGCCGCGGGAATTGGCTTCCGCCACTGCCATCTCCGCCCCGTGCAGCATGGCATTCCCGAGGGCTTCGTCCTTGTGCTCGCGGATAGGGCCGAGAAACCCGATCGCGACTTCGGAAACATCCGACGGCTTGAGCGTGCGGCCGTCGCGCGCCGCGCCGTTGTACTCCACTTCCTTGGTGTAGTTCTCGTAGTAAGGTTTGGTGAAGTGCGCGAACGGCCGTAAGTCGTCGGGCACGCCGCCATACGGCTCGAGTGTGCGCGCCGCCGGCGCCCCCGGCGGGTCCGCGCCGCAGGAACAAGTCTGCTGCTGGGCGGCGGCGGCAGCCGCCAGCACGAGAGCCAGCCCGAATCCGCGCAGCCGCATCACTACTCCTTCCGCGGAATGAACATCGCGATCGCTTCCATTTCCACCAGCAGGTCCGGGCGGCACAGAATCGCCTGAATGCCCGTCGAAGCAGGCAGCGGATCCAACTGCTGCTCCTCGAAAAACGCGGTGCGCTCCTCGTTAAAGACCGCGTAATCGCGTTCGATGTCCCTCAGATAACACGTGGTGCGCACCACGTCCTTCCATGTGGCGCCGGCGGCGTTCAGCAGCTCCGTAATGTTCGTGTACGCGCGCCGAACTTGCGCCCGGAAATCGCCGGCATTGACCGTGGCGCCGTTCTCGTCCACGCTGGCAGTGCCGGAAATCAGCAGAATCGCCACATTCCCGACGTCGATCCGGAGGGCCCGGGAAAACGAGCTCGGCCGCGGGTAATGATACGCCTCGTTCAATACGCTGGGCGCGCTGATCGCGCGCTTCTCGATCTGAGTGGCGCCGCTGACCTGATCGAGTGCTTCGGTGATCGTCATTTTTTCGAATTCTCCTGTTTGATCCGGATGCCGTGGCTGACCCCTTTGGCCGTTGCCACCCAAATGTCGTCGCCTTGAAAATCAACTCCGAATATGTAGTTGTGGGCCGGGGCGGTGTCGACCTGGATGCTCTGCGTCTCGCCGGCGGCGTCGCGGACCAGCATTTCCGGTGCGTGCGTGTCCGGCGCGGGCCGGTAGGTCGCCCATTGCTCACCATCGAAATACGCGAGCCCCTTGTCGGTCGAAAACCAGGTCCGCGCGCCATCGACGGACTTAACCTGATTCAGAAAATTGCTCGGCAGCCCGCTGTCCTTATCGAGAAAGTTGTGCCAGTTGCGCCCGTCGTATCGGCTCGCCCCAAAATACGTCGCCACCCAAAGAATCCGATTCACATAGCTGACCGAAGTCGTGATCTCGTGAATCAGTCCTTGGTCCTTATACAGCACGATCTCGGTCTCACCGTCCGGATCGTTGTAGTCCTTCCAATGCCCGGTTTGAACGTCGTACTCGAGCACGCCGCCGCCCCAGACGGCGTAATACACTTTGTCTTCCGCGGCAGTCACGGCGTAGGTCCAGATCTCGTACATCGGCGTGTTGCGTTCGTTGTACAAGCTCCATTCGCCGGTGCGCTTATTGAGCCGGCTGGCCCCCGCGGCCGTCGCCACCCACACGAGATCACCTTGCACGGAAACCCCATAGACCACGTCGTTGGCCAGCCCGCTGTTGAGCTGAGTGAACGTATCGAACCGGCCCCCGGAATAGCGGCTGAGTCCGCCCATGGTGGCGATCCACAAATCACGTGTCTGCTTGTCGAGCGTGAGGTACAACGCTGCGCGATGCGCCAGCCCGTCGGCCGGGGTGAACACGCGCCATTTGCCGTGCTCGTACAAGGCCAGCCCGTTATCGGTGCCGGCCCAGATCCGGTCGCCATCGACGCAGACGCTGTAGACGCGATTGTCGGGCAGACCCTGCGCTGTCGTGAAGTTCTCCCATCGGAACCGGGGCAACTCCCCGGCTCCTAGCAGGCCGGCGCTGACAAGCAAAATCGCCATTCTCATAACGTCTTCAGGTACTCGATCAAGTCATTGAGTTCGTCTTTCGCCAGATCATTCGTTACGCCGTGCGTATCTTTCGGATTGAACACGGTCCAGATTTCCTCCAGGCTCCGCGCCGAGCCATCATGCAAGTACGGTGCGCTGTACGCCACGTTGGTTAGATGCGGTGTGTCGATCAACGGCGAGCGGTCTGTGGTCTTTCCCGTCCCGACATCGGCCAGTTGCCGGTTCGTGTAATACTTCCCCGAATGACAAAATGAACAGCGGTTTTGCTCCGGAACGAGCGAGCCGTCCTTGGCTCGCGTCCGCTCAAAGATGTCCCTGCCGCGCTCCTGCGCCGCCGTCAGATCCCCGTTCGGCAGCCGGTAGCGGTTGGGCCGCAGCGGAATCGAGGCCACATACGTGATCAGATCGGCCAGCTCGGCGTCGCGAAAGCCCTGCGAGCGGAAAAAGAACCGCTCCGTGCGCGGCCCGCATTCGGTGTACAGGTCCGGGTTGCCTCCATTCCACTTGAAAGGAGCCGTGTTGGCAACGTCTTCGATGGCACGATTGTCCACGATGTCTACGCCGAACCCATCGGGCTCCAGGTCCCATTGCAAGCCGTCGAAAGTCGAATCCAGATGACAGTTGGCGCAGGCGAACTGCCGCTGAAAAGAGAATTTCGAGGAATAGAAGAGCCTTTCGCCGCGGCGTTGCGGGTTGACCGTGGCGGGGCCTCCCAGCCCGATTGTTCCTACGACCTTCGCGCCCGCCGTGTCGAGAATCGAAACCGTGTCGTCGAGCCGGTTCGCAATGTATAAGCGCCTTCCATCCGGCGAAAGCGCGATACCTCTGGGATTCCGACCCACCGGAATGCGCGCGAGCACATATCGCGCCGACGCGCCAAGATCATTGGCCAGTGTGTCCCGCTGTGGTGCGCGCGCTGCCGCGACCAGCGCTTTCAAATCGACGATCGCCACTTCATCGGTCCCGCTCGCCGTCAGATACAACCTGGACTTGTCGGGCGCCATCGCCACTCCGAACGGGAGCGAGAAGTACCGCTCCAGTTCGTCGAGTGGAAGCTGCACGACGCCGCCCACGTCTTCACCGAAGACCGCCAGCGAATCCCCGAACGCCCAGCCGTGTGCTACGTGCGCTAGCGGAATCAAATTCTTAGGCCGTAATTGCGCGGCGATGCCCAGCCGCCCATCCCGCGACAACGCCACATGAAAAACACCGGCGGCGTTATGCAGGCGAAACCGCGCTTCTACGCTCTGATGCTCGGTTTCGATTTCAGTAATCTCCGATTCGGGTTCGGTCCGGAATTTCCCGGGGTTGGGATAGATATGCGTTACGAAGACATGGGAGCCGGCGGCTGCCGCGTAACTCGCGCCCCGTCCCGCCGCCAGCCGCTTGCTCTCTGTTCCGGTACCGAGGTCGATTACGGAAATATCGCCGCTGATGCGGTTAGCGACATACAAGGCCGGCCCGGCCACCGCCAGCCCGATCGGTTCGTAACCCGCATGTAGCGTTCGGGTCACAGCGAGCGATGACGCATCGATCTCGCTGACGGTATCGCTCCACGAGTTCGTCACGTAAATTCGGCTGCCGTCGGGAGCGAGCGCGATGCCGCGCGGCACGCGCCCCACCCGCACGCGCGCGGTCACGACGCCCGTCATGAGGTCCGCCGCCGCCAGTTCATCGGTGCCTTCGCAAACGATGTACAGGCGGCCGCCGTCGGGTGACAGCGCCACATCCACCGGGCTCGGGTAATGGCCGCCGGCTTGCGCGAACAGCGGCGTCGCCGCCAGCAAAACGCCGATGACTGAGGTTCCCATCGTCTACGGTTCCCGAAGCTCCAAAACCTGATCGGCCTTCACGTTTTCCAGTACCTGCCATGAGCCGCCGGGCCAGTGGATCACAATTCGATCGGCGGTCGTTGCTCTGCCCAGCCCGAAGTGCAGGCGCCAGTCATCCTGGCTCAGATACCCCGATCCGGCCCCGCGCTCCGATTTTTGGGTAATTCCGTTGGCGGTCACCTCCACCACGGCGCCGATTCCATCGCGGTTGCTCTTAGTTCCAATCAGGCGCGCCGTCAGCCAATGCCCGGCATCAGCAGTCACGTTGTGCAGCAGCACGCCAGGGCCGCCGAGATTCATCAGAAACGCGTCCATCCGGCCATCGTTGTCGTAGTCCGCGAAGCACGCGCCCCGGCCCACGGTCTTCTTCTGAAAGAAGGCTCCGCCGGTAGTCGAAACATCCTCGAACTTCCCGCCGCCGAGATTCCGGAAAAGCGAGTGTTCTTGCGGAACCATGTGGATGAGCCCGCCGTGCAGGATCAGAATGTCCTTCAGCCCATCGTTATCGAAGTCCTGTACGCCCGTGCCCCAGCTCGTGTATTGGCCCGTCCGCTGTGAGATGCCGGCCGGTTCGGTTACGTCGGTAAAGCCGAGCTTGCCGTTGTTCTTTAACAACCTGTTGTATTTGGAATCGCTCACCCACAGGTCCGTCCGTCCTTCGTTGGCTATCTCGAAAAACACCGGCCCCATCGCGGAGGTGGACTCCCCATTCTGGCCGAAGGCGGCGCCGGCCTCCAGGGCGATTTCCTCGAAGCTGCCGTTCCGCGTGTTGTGAAACAGGAAATTCTCGGTCTTATCGTTCGCCACATAGATATCGGGATAGCCGTCGCCGTCGAAATCCGCCGCCGCCACGCCCATCGCGCGGCCTTTGTGCCGCCCGATCCCGGATCTTTCGCTCACATCTTCGAACGTCCCCCGGCACGTGTTGTGAAAAAGAAGATTGGTGTCGCCTTCGTAATCGAGCGGTCCTGGATAGTTATCGGCGGCGTAATAAGACCTGTAGGAAGGATCGAATTTCACGTATCGTCCGATGAACACATCGATGCAGCCGTCGCGATCGTAGTCCAGCCACGCTGCGCCGATCGTCCATCCTTTGACATTCAGCCCGGCGTGTTCGGTAACGTCTTCGAATGTGCCGTCGCCTTTGTTGCGGTACAAATTGACGTGCCCGTAGCTGGTTACCAGCAGATCGGTGTAGCCATCGTTATCGAAATCGGCGGCAATTACGCCGAACCCGAATCCATCGCCCTCCACGCCGGCCTGCTCGGTGACGTCCGTAAACGTGCCGTCTCCGTTGTTGCGATACAGGTGGTTGTGCGGCATCACGGCCGGAGGTTTCCGCAGCGGGTAGGGGTGCATGGCCGGCTCCAGTGGGCGCCCGTTCACTACGTACAGATCGGGTTTGCCGTCGTTGTTGTAGTCGAACCAGGCACAGCCGGCCCCTGTGCTCTCGAGCAGCGACCCGAGTTTCTCCGCGCCAATTGAATGCGTAAACTCGATGCCCGATTGCTTGGTCGCATCCTCGAAGCGGATCGGGCCGGCCGCCCACGCGGCCAATGGCAACACGAGCGCGAGCCAGCAGACTCTCACGGGTGCACCTCCGTCATCCTCACGGGCACGATCGTCTTCAGCAGGATCTCCGGGACTTTGTTCTCCGGAGCGCGCTCGGGCCCGGTATGGCACCCGACGCAGATTCGTTGTTCGCTGGGGCGCATCCAAAACCAACCCTTCTCGCTGCGCAGCGGCCGGCCTGTTGCATCCGCCACCTCGATCCGCAGCGGCCGGTCCGCCGGGACTTGCACGTAGAAGGATCCGTCGCTTTCCACCTCGGTCCCGCCTAGCAGGGCAGGTTTGCCGTTCGCTCCCTGGGTATACACGCGAATCTGCCGGACCGCCGCTCCGTCCATCGGCGTCCTGGAAATCCTGGCATTCAGGCAAAGCAGGTTTCCAGCAGTCCGCGTTGGCACCAGCGCCGACGGAAATTCCCGCGGGATCGTGCGCGGCGCCACAATCACGGGCTGCACTGCCGATCCCCCGTTTGGAATCTCCAGCTCCGTCATCAGCCGCTTCTCCGCGGTCCAGCGGTAAAGACGGAACCCGCCGAATTTCCCCCGCCGGCTCACCAGCCAGACACCCGTCGAAATCTCGGCCACTGGTCCTATCGCGTTTCCATCCGGCTCGTCCAATTCTGTCTGCTGCGCCAGCGCCGAAGTGATTCGTCCCAGCCGCCGCCCGGAACTGAAAATGTATTCGCCCGCGGCTAGTTGCCTGGCGTCGCCGCGATCCGGTCCGTGGTCGCAACGGAGAGCTTCCACGCCCGTCCCGTCGGGATAGACGGTATAGAGTTCGCGAAGTCCCGCGCTTCGCTCAGCCTCGAACAGGATGCGCCCGTCGCGCAGCACATCGTCCGTCAAATACCGGCCGGGCGCGAAGGTGAGCCGTTTTCCGGCAATCTCGAGGGCGCTCCCCTTCGCTAGCTTGCGCGTGTAAACCACCTCGCCGGTGGACAGGTACAACGGCCGGACACAATCGGACTCGCACTGCGTCAGTTGCCGGGGCGCGCCGCCGTTAAGTTCGGCCTCCCACACCTGCCAACGCCCCGCCGCCATGGCCCGCCCGGAAAACAAGACGCGGCGGCCATCGTAGGACACCGTCGCATCCGCTGAATCGTGAAGTCCGGGCGCCAGCACGCGAATCATCTCGCCGTCGACCAGGATCAGGTGCCCGCCCTCGGGAAAACGCTCCCGGTCCTCGAGCCACGCCTTAGGCTCATAGCGCGGTGTTTCGGTGAAAATATAGGTCAGAGGAGCGTTGTCTTCTCCCAGAGTTGCGCCAAATCCCGCACCGAGGATCGCGCCACCCAGGACGATCGTGACCAACGCCACCCGATTTCTCCACAGCTTAGGCGCCGACACAGGTCTTCCCTGACAGATTCGCGGAATGGTCCGTGCAATTAATCCACCATTACGGTTTTAAAGGTCTGATTAGATGTAATGCGGAGCGTGTATTGTATGTATGCCGGTACTGTTTGTGAATTTCGTCTTGTGGAAAGCCCTCGTCCGAAGGATAGGGGTAACTACTCATTCCGTGAAATGGAAGGGGCTCCACATTTTGGGAGAAAGCCGTATTCGCGTCGGCATCCTTAGCCCAGCCGTCCACCAGCAGCAAAAAGTCGCGCGCCCAACCGGAGGGCAGGGCAGGCAAGGCAGTGGTGTCATACCAAAGCTGCAGTTCGTCTCCCGAGCCCATCACCACCAGGCGGTCATCGGCGCCCTGCACCAGCTCGCGTACGTCGCCATAGCGCGTATACAAGCCCGGCGTTTGGTTCCAGTTCGATACCGGCGAAACGGACGCGTAGTCGAAGGCCTCGGGTTGCTTCCGTTGGGGATCCACCTG
>Ga0209060_10004623_pt1 | contig 10579 bp, 9 predicted proteins | sample Coa_R1_8_FD_187155 | JGI IMG/M metagenome (GOLD analysis project Ga0209060, IMG submission 187155) | Surface soil microbial communities from Centralia Pennsylvania, which are recovering from an underground coalmine fire - Coalmine... | ecosystem: Environmental > Terrestrial > Soil > Unclassified... | reverse complement strand
GTCGAGAAAGCCGGAACCGTAGCCAAGCGTTCCGGAAATGAATGCTTGCCGCGGCAAAGCGGCGTGAAAGCCGGCGTTCAAAGTGTTGCGCTGATCGTGGTCGAGGTAACAGAAACCGCCGCCATCGCAAAGTTGGACCGGATCGGAAATGAGGCCGCCAGTAATGACGCCCGCGCCCTCGACCATTTGATTCGAGTAGGTGAGGAAAACATCCACGCGATTGGCGATGCGAGGCGAACGAACAGTGGCCTCCCAGCCGTGAATGCGAGCGCGCTCGATCGTGAGCGGCAAATAAATGTTCGAGCTGCCGAGGGCGTCGTGATCGAAATAATTGAGCGCGTGCGTCTGGAAATTCGCGAAGTCAAACGTCCAGCCACGCAAGGGGATGGCGAGTCCAAATTCGCGTTGCTCGTCTGTTTCCCCGTGCAGCGGAAGAAATCCAGAACCGGTGGAATCAAGCAGCGGGCCGGAAATGGTCGTGAGCGGCGGCGCCTGATAGAAGCGGCTGTAAGAAACACGCGCAACCCAATTCAGTTTGGGTATGCGCAATGCGGCGCCGAGACGCGGATCGGTTCTGTCTTCGACAAGACCGCCCGAGAAATGCGTGTAGCGGACGCCGCCGTTCAGAGTGAGCCATTCCGTTGCGCGAAATTGATCTTCGGCGTAAGCGCTGAAAAGAGAGCCATGCGGATTGCTCAGTTGCGGCGAAGGCGATGGCGTTCCGTCGGTCGTGACGATGCGAAAGAACGAATCGTCCTGTTGCGCGAAGGCATAAGCACCAGCGCGGGCATTGTGTTTGCCGCGAGTTACGGCAAGATTCGCGACGCCACCTTCGTAGTGGGAATCGTTGTGATCGGTGGTGATCGGCGCGTTATCAAGCGTCATGCCGGAAGCGGGAAGATAGCCGTCGTATGCAGCGTGATTCCAATGGAAGAAAGGAGCAACGGTAAAGAGCACGCCGGAATTAAAAGTATGAACCCAGGAAAAATTGCCGAAGACGTCGCGCTCGCGTTGGACGTCGCGGGTGCCGAGTTGTTGCTGGTCGAGCGTGTTGGGAATTTGAAAGTAGTCGCCGCGAGCGGAGCCGACGAATCGAAATTGGTCTCTGGGAGTTGCATTGAAAATGAGCGAAGTGAAAATGCCGACGCCGTTGTTGTTGTCGTGAAACTCCTGAGATTGCGGCGGCATGAGGCCGAGGTCCGAGCGCTCGCCGCTGATGCTGGCGTACCAGGCAAAACGTTCGGAGTGGTCGCCGAAACTGAGCTGGCTGTCGGTGGAGTGATGGCTTCCGTAAGTGGCGAAGAGTTCGGCTTCGCGGTCGCGCTCAAAACCGGAGCGGGGAATTACGTTGAATGCGCCATAGGTCCGGTCACCGTATTCGGCGGACTGGCCTCCGCGCTGAATTTCGACGGCGTCGATATCTTTTGGATCGAATTGCGCACCGATGTTCGAGCCGATGTTGGTGTTGGGGACGGGAATGCCGTCGATGAGCCAGGAAACTTGATGGCCGCCGCGGATGTGGAGCTGATCGTGGACCATGGTGGCTCCCGGCGTGTAGCTGGTGATGAATTCGAGGCTGTTGGTGCGGATTGCACCGGGAAGTTGTTGAAGTTCCGAGCGTGTGAAGGTGGCCGAAGAAGTCGAAGCGGTCGGGTCGATGCGATCGGCATCGGCCTGGACTTCGATTTTTTGAGTCACGCTGGCAAGTTCGAGAGGGAAGTGGCGAAGCGGCGCAGTGTCGGCCGCAACCAGAATCGTCTGGTTGAAATCGCGAAAACCGTCCTGCGAAATCCGGAGCCGATATTCGCCGGCGGGAATGGCGTCGATTTGAAAGCTGCCTTCAGAATCGGAGAGTGCGGAACGATGCCAGTCGGACTGTGTGGCGCGGAGTTCGATCTGGGCGCCGGAAATCGGCCGATGCTGGACGTCATGAACGATGCCGCGCATTGTGCCGAAGATGCTGGCGCGGACTTTGGGGGCGAAGCTGCTAGTGAAGCAAACGGAAAACAACAACACGACGAGAGAAAAACAAAAACGCCTGCGAAACATAAAACCCCTTCTCCCAATGGGATTAATCTCGCGGCGAACGCTCGGCGCGAGGTTGGAAGTGATTTGAATCGGGTTGAACGACGAACGACTAGGAGAGGAAGGTACGAGGAGGAGGGGACTGCGGTTTTTCGGCGCGCGCGAGCATTTGAATCGCGAGCGTGGAAATTGCAGGAAGGGCGTTTGGATGCGAGACGACGATGACTGGATTCGGCATTACGAATTGCGCCACGGTGATGGCAGTTTCGTCGGCCGTATTACAGCAGGAAATCTTGCAATCGGACTTGTGGCTTGTGTTGTGACCGCAGTCCATGGGCATTTCTGATTCCGCGGTCTTCGATTTGTGGTGGTGACCCGGAATCGGGCAATGGTCGCCCATACAACAAGCCATCGAACTAGAGAGCCATGCGGCGCGCGCAAACGGCGCCTGAAGCAATAAGACGGCGAGCAAGCAAACAAGTCCCGCCCATTTTGTTTTCGTCGGCTTGGGTCCCATTGCCATAGCTCAAAGCACCAAATTGCTTGCACTCCAAGGATACGACAAGCGGGGCGATGGCGAAACAATCTTAACGAACGTGAGTTTGGACCCAGGTGGCGAAGGAGTGCCAAAGGGCTGTCTTGCCGATGGGAATACGGGACTGCTGGACGATGATGAGAAAAATGCCGGACCAGAGCGTGGCGCGATGAATTTTGCGCGTGGACCAAAGGTCGTAGGCAATGAGGGCGACGAGGAAGAGGTCCGAGAGGGCGCCGTCGATGGGATTTTTGCGGAGGCTGAAGGCGAAAGGCAGGCGAGCGATGGCCGCGACAAGAATGGCTGTCGTTGCGAGGAAGATGTAACGCTTGTGAGCGGCGGGCGTCCTGCGATTGCGGAAAGCGAAGTAGATGAAAGTGCCGAAGAGAAGCATGTCCGTGAGCGGCACGATGTAAAACATTTTTGGATCGCGGCCAGCTACGTCGTGTGCACGGAGCAGATTGTCGGTTCCCGCCATCACGCCAAGAACGAGCATGGCGCACCCGAGCAGAAAGCCGGCGATGCCGAGTTTGCGATGAATGTCGGTGCGACCGGCAGCGACGAGGGATGTTTGGGCCACGAGGAGAAGAATCCAGCAAGTGAAGGCCGCGCCGTGGATGTGGATGATCAAGCTGGGCAGCGGAGCGCGAAAAATCCCGGCGAGGTAGTAGGAGCGCGCGAATCCGAAAAAGGCGGTGAGAAGCATCAGGATCGACATTCCGGAAAAGAAAAGATGCTCGTAACGGAGATCGGGAATGGTGCGGGCAGAACTAGATTGTGTGGCGGGAGTTGCGGCAATTGTTGCCATGAATTCTCCGACTGAAATTTGAATTAGGCGAGGTAACGTACTTAATTTGAGTTGAGGCCATTCTAGAGTCGAGCGCGGCGTACTGCAACCGAATACGAGTGCGATGTGTCGGCCGCACAAAAGAGGCTGGTTGCGAATCTTGACTTGCGGAATGACGCGACGCAGACTGAGTGCATGGCCCACATTTATTTGACGTTTGATTTTGGCAAGGATGAAGAGAAGGCGCAGCAGGCGCGCCACAAACTTGACTCGTGGAAGCAGGCGTTCAAACTCGACAAGAAGATGCAGGGAAAGTTTGATCGCAAAGAAGATGGAGCGGCGGAAGGCAAGGCAGAAGCGGCGCCGGCGAAGCCCGAGAAAAAAGCCGACGCGAAGAGCGCGAAGGGTAAAGCGAAAGCCGACCCCGAACCGACCAAATTGGCTTCTTCGGCGGCGGAGATTAAGCTGATCCTGCGGCTGGCGCTGCCGAACCACGAAAAGCTCACAGAACAGCGATTATTAAAGCGGATTTCGACGGAAGAGCCGTTTGCCAGTTCGACGCCGAAGACGATTCGGCAGGCGGACGCAGGATTTAGCGAGCTTGATTCGCGATTCGACGAGTTGGAATAGGGGCACGCGTTTTACGGGGCATCGAGTCACTCCGGTATAATCAGAAACTGGACGGGATGTTGCATTCACGCTGCTGACTTTTTAATTCGGGATTTGTAAGTACAAGCACGAACCCCGCGAGGTTGCGCCGAATGGCCGTACAGACGCGCGTCAAGCCCAACAAGGTTGACGCCCCCAAAAATGACCGGCACGCAGGCCTGAGCCGGGACTCCCTGATTCAAATGTACCGAGCGATGTATATGTCGCGGCGGCTGGACGACAAAGAGATCCAGTTGAAGCGGCAGAACAAGATTTTCTTCCAAATTTCGAGCGCCGGGCACGAGGCCGTGACGGCAGCAATGGGGTTACTTCTTCGTCCCGGCGTAGACTGGCTGTATCCCTACTACCGCGACCGTGCGTTTTGTTTGTTGATGGGCGTGACGCCGCTGGAAATGTTGCTGCAGGCGGTTGGCGCGAAAGACGATCCGAGCTCCGGCGGGCGGCAGATGCCGAGCCACTGGGGACATCCGAAATACAACATTGTGAGCAAGTCGTCGTGCACCGGGACGCAGTACGTGCAGGCGGTTGGCGCGGCGGAGACGACGCAATATTTTGACGAGCATCCGAAGGCGCTGGCGCAGGCGAAGAAGGCGCCGCTGGGCGAGCTGGCGCGCTATTCGAGCGACGAAATTGTGTACGTGTCTTCCGGCGACGGAGCGACGAGCGAAGGAGAGTTCTGGGAGTCGCTGAATATCGCCTGCACGAAAAAACTGCCGATTTTGTTTTTGGTCGAAGACAACGGCTATGCGATTTCCGTGCCGATTGAAGTGCAGACGGCGGGCGGCAGTATTTCAAAGCTGACGCAAGGCTTCCCGGGGCTGCATATTTCCGAGTGCGACGGTACGGACCCGATCGACAGCTATCGGGCGAGCAAGGAAGCCGTGGAGTTCGTGCGGGAGCGGAAAGGTCCGGCGCTGCTGCATGCGCATGTGACGCGGCCTTATTCTCATTCGCTTTCCGATGACGAAAAACTTTACAAGACTCCGGAAGAGCGGGAAGAAGAGGCGCACCGGGATCCGGTGTCGAAATTCGCGCTGTTTTTGATTCGGGAAGGGATTCTGGATCAGAAGCAGATTGAAGCGCTGGAATCGCAGGTGGACCACGAAGTTCGCAATGCGGCCGATGAAGCGCTGGCGGCGGAAATTCCGGACGTCGATTCGATTTACACCAACGTGTATTCGCCGGACATCGACCCGACGTCGAGCGAATTCGAAACGCAGCCGCAATTGCACGGCGCGCAGAAGACGATGGTGGAAATGGTGTCCGCGACGCTGCAAGACGAAATGTCGAGGGATGAGCGGATTGCGGTATTCGGCGAAGACGTGGCGGACTGCAGCCGCGAAGAAAATTTGAAAGAAGTAAAAGGGAAGGGCGGAGTCTTTAAGGCGACGGCGGGGCTGCAGAGAAAATACGGATCGTCGCGGGTTTTCAATACACCGATCGCGGAGGCTTCGATTGTGGGCCGCGCGATTGGCATGGCTACGCGGGGATTGAAGCCGGTGGCGGAGATTCAATTTTTTGACTACATCTGGCCGGCGATGATGCAGATTCGCGATGAGCTGTGCGTGATGCGGTGGCGTTCGAATGGCGCGTTCAAGGCGCCGGTGGTGCTGCGGGTAGCGATTGGCGGATATTTGACGGGCGGGGCGGTGTACCACAGCCAGTCCGGCGAATCGATCTTTACGCACTGCCCGGGATTGCGCGTGGTGATGCCGTCAACGGCGCTGGACGTGGCGGGATTGCTGCGGACGGCAATTCGTTGCGACGATCCGGTCATGTTTCTGGAGCACAAACATTTGTACCGGCAACCGTATAACCGGAGCGAATATCCGGGGCCGGACTTCACGATTCCGTTTGGCAAAGCGCGAATGGTGAAGGAAGGCGAGGACGTAAGCATCATTACGTACGGGGCGTTCGTGCATCGCGCGGAAGTGGCGGCGATGCAACTGGAACGCGAGGGGATTTCGACGGAGATTGTCGATTTGAGGTCGCTTTCACCCTACGACTGGGAAGCGATTGCGGCGACGGTGCGAAAGACGCACCGAGTGATTGTGGCGTACGAAGATATGCAGAGCTGGGGCTACGGAGCGGAAATCGCCGCGCGGATTGCCGAAGAGCTTTTTGACGAATTGGACGCCCCGGTGAAGCGGATTGCGGCGACCGACACGTTCTGTGCGTACCAGCCGAAGCTGGAAGACGCGATCCTGCCGCAGTCGGAGCGGGTGGTCGAGACGGTCAAACGGCTGCTCGAGTACTAGACTCCCGCTCAATGTCAGGAAACTTTTTCGCGGCTAAAGGCGTATCTTGTATTAGAAGGCGGGGGTACGGACGCCTTGCGAGGGGTAAACCATGATCTGCACTTCTTGCCAGAAGGTAATCGCGGACGGTTCGAACTTTTGCTACAACTGCGGGGCCAAGCAGGCCTATGCGGGAGCGCCGCAGGCGGCAGCCCGGCCGCAAAATGGGCGCACCAAATTGATGCGCTCGAGCACCGACAAGAAACTGGGCGGCGTGTGCGCGGGAGTTGGCGCGTATTTGGACCTGGACGTGACGCTGGTGCGCGTGCTGTGGTTCCTTGCGGTTTTCTGCGGTGGGACCGGGCTGCTGTTGTACGTCGTGCTGTGGATTGTGCTGCCGGTTGAGCCGATGTACGTGCCGGTGGCTGCGCAGACGACGCAGACACCTTAAATCGACGATAATTCGATCCGAGGGCGCTCAATCCTTCGATTTTTTCGGTGCGCGGGACTTCCGTCCGCCGAGGCCGAGCAATCCTTCGTCGGCCGAAATAACTCCCGGGCCGACCGTGGCCAGTGCGAGACACGCCGCCGCAAGGGCGAGCGGGAATTCGTAAAGATGGACGGCCATGATGCCGCCGCTGCTGTGAACTTTCCAAATAGCGACGCCCATTTCGATGGCAAGCAATAGCGCTGCGGGGCGGGTGAAGAGCCCAAGTACGAGCAATACACCTCCGAAGGCTTCGAGCACCCCCGCCACATAAACGAATTGTGCGGGGAGGCCGTGCTGCAGAAAGAACTGCTGCATGTCCGGATTGGCGCGGATGAGTTTGGGGTAGCCGTGCGTGAAAAAGATGATTCCTAGAGCAGCACGAAGTACGAGCAGGCCAAGCGGCTGCAAACTATCGAGAAACTTCATTTTGTGGGCGAACCTCGCGAGTGGAATCGCAACGTCTCACGCATTCTAACAGAGCGGCAAGAGGACCAGCATCCGGGCGGGCGGCGCGGCGCGCAGATTCGGGTACAATTGTGTATTCGATGCGGAAAGTCCTGTGGAGAAGCATGAGTTTCGAGCAATGTAGTAAGGCGCTGAGCCGCGCGCGTTTTGGCGGAGCCGAAATTTTCTTAAGAAAAATAGGTGCTTTTCAATGAAGCGCAAGCTTTTGGTTGCGATTCCGTTGCTGCTGCTTGTGGTGATCGCCGCGTGGATCGTGCGGCCGAAGCACGAATATATCGGCGAGGCGTATGTGAGCACGAAAAGTACGGCGCTGCTGAGCAGTGTCGCGCAAGTGCGGCAAGAAATTGGCGAGCTGCACTACGGCGAGCACGTGGAGATGATGGCCAAGCGCAATGAGTTTGTGAAAGTGAAGACGAGCGCTGGACTTGTGGGTTGGGTGGATGCGCATCAATTGATGGATCCGCAGCTGTGGCAGCGGAGCATTGTGCTGTTAAAGAAGGCGCAAGACTTGCCGGTGCAGGCGCGCGGACGCACGAAAGTGGCGACGAATCTGCGCGTGGAGCCGGGGCGAACCGAGGCGCGGTTGTACCAGTTTGGGCGAGGGATTCCTGTCGAAGTAGTAGGACGTGCGACGGCGGACTGGGTGCAAGTGTCGGACGAAAAAGAAAACGCGAGCCCTGAAGAAACGAAAAAAGAGGATTGGTTTCTGGTGCGCGGCGTGGCAACGCGGCCGCCGGGCGAGACGACGGCAAAGTCGGGAACGCCGATTCCGTCGACGGCGACGGTCCCGGGAGACGGCTCGGCGCCGATCGCAGGATGGGTCGTGGCGCGATTTGTGGAGTTGGATGAACCCGATCCGGTTCGCGAGGGCGCGAGCTCTGCGAACGTGAGGCCTGTGGCGTGGTTCGAATTGAATCGCGTCGCGGACGACAGCGGCGACAAATCGCAATACCTCCTGGCAGCCACGCGGGGGCCGGAAGGTCAGGCGTGCGATTTCACGAATTTGCGCGTATACACGTGGAACAAAAAGAAGACGCGATACGAAACGGCATTTATCGATAATGACGTTTGTGGCGCACTTCCGATTCTTGTGGCAAAAGATGCGAAAGGCGATCCGGAGTTTCGTTTTCACGTGATGGACGGCGAAAAAGAAGAGCGGACCTACCGTCTGACTCAGACAGTAGTTCGGCGAGTGCGGGAAACAGAAGGCGGCGCAAAGCTCGTGTCGGGCGGTAAAAAGGCAAAATGAACAGCCGCATGTTGGAAGCTGATATGACACTGCACCTAAGCGAAGCGGACGTTCAGACGGCGTTTACAATGCCGATGGCGGTCGCGGCGGTCGAAGACGTGTCGCGCAAGCAGGCGACGGGCGAGGTGCTACTGCACCCGCGCAGACGGTTCGAATTTCCCGACGGGCGTTTCTTTCACCAGATGGCTGCGGCGGATTTAAGCGCGGATCGCGTGGCGACGAAGCAGTACACCTACGTGGGCGGGAAACTGAAATTCATTGTGTCGCTTTACTCGATGGAAACGGGCGACCTGCTGGCGCTGATCGAAGGCGATTATTTGAGCCAGCAGCGGACGGGGGCGGCGTCTGGAGTTGCGACGAAGTATCTCGCCAGGGCCGGCGCGAAAATGGCCGGTATCATTGGCGCGGGCTGGCAGGCGCGTGCGCAATTGGAGGCGATTGCCGCGGTGCGGAAGCTGGAATCCGCGGTGGTGTTTGGACGAGACACGGAGCGGCGAGAAAAATTCGCGAAGGAGATGACGGCGAAACTGGGGTTCAGCGTAAGAGCCGTCGGAAGTTCCGCCGAAGCCGCGCAAGGCGCGGACATAATTTGCACGGCGACGACCGCGAGCAAGCCCGTGTTGTCCGGCATGGACTTGGCGGCAGGAATTCACGTCAACGCGATTGGCGCAAATCACATGCGCAAACGCGAGTTGGACGACGCGGCAGTTCTGAAGGCGGATGTAGTCATTGTGGATTCGATCGAACAATCGAAACAAGAGGCCGGCGATTTAGTGCAGGGCTTTGCCGGCGAGCCTGCGAAGTGGGATGGCGTGGCTGAGCTGTCTCAAATCGTGGCAGGGAAGACCACCGGGCGCACGTCCGACGCGCAAATTACCCTGTTCAAGTCGAATGGCATCGCCGCATGGGACCTGGCAGCGGCCATGCGTGTTTACGAAGAGGCCACAAAACGCGGTCTGGGCCGGCAACTGCCGCTCTGGCAGCCTGCTTCTTAAGACACACCGCGTCCAGCGGTGAAAAGCTGCGCTATCCTAAGAAGCACTTGAAATCATATGAAGACCCTCCCGGATTATCTACGCAAAGGAATGAAGCTCGTGATTGTCGGATGCAATCCGAGCGAGTCGTCGGTTCGTACGGGGCATTACTACTCCGGGCGAAACAATCAATTTTGGCCGGTGCTCCACAAAAGCGGAGTGATTCCCGAGCCGCTCGAATATGGCGATGACCGGCGAATCATCGAGTTTGGAATCGGTTTGACGGATTTGGTCAAGCGACCGACACGCGGCGTCGAAGAGCTGACCCGTGAAGATTATGCCGAAGGGCGGATCGTGCTTTCACAGAAGCTCGGTGAATTCGGGCCGCGCGTGATCGCGTTCAACGGAAAAGTGGTGTACGAGCAGTTCGCGCAGCGCAAATGCAAATTCGGCGTGCAAAAAGAATTGCTGTACGGCGCGAAGGTCTACGTGCTGCCGTCAAGCAGCGGACAAAATGCAAGCGCGCAAAAAGACCGGCTGACTCACTTCCGAAAACTGGCACAGCTTGTGAAAAAGACGGAGAAGGCGCGCGATGCGGCACAGAACTGAAGGAGCGGGGAAATGAGCGAAGGAACTCCCGCGGCGGCGCCAGTGCTGCTCGAAACCATACAAAGTGGAATTGCGGTACTCGTGTTGAATCGGCCCGAGCGCATGAATGCGCTCAACAACGATTTGGCTACGGCTCTCAACGGCGCCTTGTCGCGAATCGCCGGGGATGAAGCGGTGCGCGTGGTGGTGATCACTGGTGCGGGGCGAGCGTTCTGCGCAGGCGGAGATTTGGCGGTCATTGGAAAGGGAAGGGAAGCGAACAATTCCAAAGAACTCGAGCCGATCCTGCGCGCGGGAATGGCGGCAGTGCTGAAGATTCGCACGATGCCGCAGCCAGTGATCGCGGCAGTGAACGGAGCGGCAGCCGGAGCGGGCATGAATGTCGCGCTTGCGGCCGACATTCGCATTTCCGCGGAAGAGGCAGTGTTCGGCCAGAATTTTGCGAAGGTGGGCTTGTTTCCCGATTACGGCGGCACCTATTTTTTGCCGGAACTTGTCGGGCCGTCGAAAGCCGCGGAGATGTTTTATACCGGCGACAT
>Ga0209060_10004617_pt1 | contig 10595 bp, 11 predicted proteins | sample Coa_R1_8_FD_187155 | JGI IMG/M metagenome (GOLD analysis project Ga0209060, IMG submission 187155) | Surface soil microbial communities from Centralia Pennsylvania, which are recovering from an underground coalmine fire - Coalmine... | ecosystem: Environmental > Terrestrial > Soil >... | reverse complement strand
AGCGATTCCCGGCTCGCTGCCTGATCGCCTCCGAGGGCGGCCGGCACAATCTTCAGCAGGCCAATCTCCGCCGTTTCCCGCCTCACGGCAATCCGGGGCATCATCCGCATGAGCAGGGAGGCCAGGTCTTCCTCGCTCACGGGCCGATCAATCCAGCCGGCGGCCGCACCGAACACGTTTCGCAACGAAGCTTCGGCCGAATCCGCTTCCGTTCCGACACCGGCAATGGGTTGACGATAGAGCCAATCGATTCTGAATTTGGCCCGGACGAAGGTATACGGGCCGCCGTCGTTAGCCTGAGCCAGATGCACCGGGAGGTCGCGCGGCTCCGCGGGATCGGCCCGCGCTGGGAGACCAAGCAGCGCCAACCCGACCACTATCCAGCACGCCATCACCGTTTTCACCGCCTCTTCGCCTCCTGGATCTGCCGCGGACAATGGCGTTCCGATGGAAACTGCCTCCAAAGAGTGAGCGTATCGATACGGAAGAAGCGTGGCAACAGGATGCAAGGCGGAACGGCAGAGCTGATGATGCAAAGATGAGAGGAACGATTTACGGGTCGAACCAGCGCGACCCCATGCGGCCAATCCGCCTTCTGGTAGGATAACCGAAGCAATGAATTTGAACCGGAGGCCCACCATGACTGCCATACCCAACCGATCGACTTTTGAGGCCCTCTACGCAGGCCAGGCCCCGTGGGACATCGGCCGGCCGCAGAAGGCCTTCCTCGCAGTGGCCGATCGCATCCAGGGCTCGGTCCTCGATGCGGGATGTGGAACCGGAGAAACATCGCTCTACTTCGCCGCGCGCGGCTGCAAGGTCACGGGCATCGACTTTCTTGAGGTCGTCATTCAGCGCGCGCGGGACAAAGCTGTCCAGCGAGGATTGGCGGTAACATTTCTTGTGAAAGACGCCTTGACCCTCCAGGACTGGGGGGAACGGTTCGACCACGTCCTCGACAGCGGCCTCTTCCATGTTTTTTCCGATGACGACCGGAAGCGGTATGTCGCAGGCTTGGCGACCGTCCTGAGAACGGGCGGCACGTTGTTTCTCATGTGTTTCAGCGACGAAGAACCCGGGACGCAGGGCCCGCGCCGCGTCTCGAAGCAGGATTTACGCGCTGCCTTCGCCGATGGATGGGTCATCGAATCGATCGAAGCCGTCCAGATCGACGTTATCGCGAATCCGCAAGAGTTCGCGTTCAGTCCAGGCGGGCCCAAAGGCTGGTTCGCGGTGATCCGGCGAGGGACGTGAGCCAGGTCCAGTCCGTGAAACTTGTTCTCGAGTCCTCTTGACGATGCAAAACGGCCTGGCTAAACTTTGGTATCACGTAGTTATACCAAGGCTCGGGGAGCCTTTGGTCGCACGGCCATGAGTTGGCCTGCGAGGAGCGATCGGAGTTTTGATGCAGTCGTTCCTGCGTGGTCCACTGGTTTCTGCCGTAGCACTGGCCACCTATCTCGTGGTCCACGTCTTCGCCGCGGTGTTGCATCACCACACCGCGGAATGCGGGCCAGGAAAGCCGGCGCTTGCCGTGCACACCGAGGCGTCATCCTGGACGGCGGGCCAGGTTGATGACGACCACGAGGACGAAGCCTGCGTTTTATGCACTATCCTGAGCCTCGCCCCGATGCCAGCCGCTCCGCTGTCGCTGACAGCAATCACTCCGGTGAACGAGGATGCACTTTCTCCGCTAGCCCTTATCCGGCCCTATCCGTTGGAGACGGCCACGCACTCTCGTGGCCCGCCTTTGTAAGCCAGCTCCTCTGAGGCCGCCTACCATCGTTCAAGATGCACTGCCACGCTCTTGTGCTCGTTGACCGCGCCGAGTCCCACGAGCATGGTGCAATTGATCGGGGACTGGTCCGGCCCTGGATGTCACCCTGGTGTGTCATCTTCTGTTCTCCAGGCAAGGGGTCTTCCATGAGAAGTTCATCCGTTCGTCGGGGCTTTACCCTGATCGAGCTCTTGGTGGTCATCGCCATCATCGCCGTCCTGATCGGCATACTGCTGCCGGCGGTGCAAAAGGTGCGCGAGGCGGCCCAACGGGCGCAGTGCACCAATAACCTCAAGCAGATCGGCTTGGCCTTGCACTCGTATCACGACGCCAACAGTTCCTTCCCGCCCGGCTACATCGACGGCAACCGGGACCGCAACAGCACCCCCGACAATGACGTGGGACCGGGATGGGGTTGGGCGGCGTTCTTGCTCCCCTACATCGAACAGGGCAACCTTTATAACCAGATCAATTTCGGCCAAGGGGTAGGCGTCGGAAAAAACGTGTCAATATCCCAGATGCCGCTGACCGTTTACCAATGTCCTTCGGATCCGCTCCATCAGAACTTTGGCGTTTACGACAGCAACTTCACCAACCCCATTGTCACCGTGGCATACAGTAACTATGTCGGCTGCAATGGGTGGGAGGAATGCTTCAACAATGCCGGCGGAAATGGCCAGGGTGATGGCAACGATGGCTTGAATGGCGCTTTGGGGGCGGCGGGCAACGGGCTGTTTTATCGCAATAGCCACTACCGCATTGCGGATGTGACCGATGGTATGAGCAACACCATCTTCGTCGGCGAGCGTTCGAGCAACCATTCTCCCAGCACCTGGACTGCTGCCGTGCCCGGGGGAAGATGTCCCGCCTGGATGGCGACGCAACCGCCGGTTCCCTATGCGCCGCCCCCGGGACCCGCCTATGACAATGCGGATTTCGGCGAAGCCCTGGTCCTGGCCCACTGCAACGCGACGCACCTGCCCAGTGCCGACTATCCGATCTATGACCCCGACACGTTTTACAGCATGCACACGGGGAAAGGGGCGAACTTCCTGTTTGGCGACGGCTCGGTGCATTTCCTGACCAGCAACATCGATCCTTACACGTACCAACATCTCGCCACCATTGCCGGCGGCGAGGCGCTCGGCGACTGGTCATCCTTCTGAGCCGATGGAGGAATTTACCGATGAAAGTCCAAACTTGCACCGTCTTGTTGCTTTGCGCGCTGCTGTGCGGCGGCTGTGGCCGAAAGAAATCCACCGACGAGCTGCTCCACGACTTGAAGGGGGCCCAAGAGCGGGATCGGCTGGTCGCGGTTCGGCTCTTACAACACAGAGAGGAGGACGCGGCGCGGGTTGTTCCGGCCCTGATCGAATCCGCCAAGAACAAGGCAGTGGATATCCGGTTGAGTGCTGTGATTGGGCTCGGATATTACGGCGAGCAAGCCAAAGCTGCGATCCCTGTCCTCCAGACAGCCCTGAAGGACCGCGACGCCAGGGTGCGCCAAGCGGCCCGGACTGCTCTGTCACGCATCGATCCAAAATTTGCGCCGAAAACGGCGCCGCTTAAGCACGGCGGGAACGACCCTCGATCCTAGACTACCGGTTGCGTCCTGCGCCATCCAAGGCGGAGAAGGTCCGTGCTCTAGTTCCTGGTCCTGCTCCCGGCCTGGGTCGACGTTTCTTTCAACCGCGCCTGTCGGTGCTTGGGCCGCTGGACCGTACACAGCATGGGGCGCCGGACTCGCGGAGCGTTCCATCCCGCTCATGGAGCAACCTGCCGCGATTTCTTGCCCTGTGCTGCCATCACGACTTCTCGGATTGCTTGCACGACCAGCTCCGGCCGATCCAAATGGATGGCGTGGCCACTGTGCGAAGCCAGAGCGGTGCAGTCGACGTGCGGCTCGACGCCTTCCGGCAAATGCCGGCCAGCAATTCCAAGGCGATCCCCTCCATGGCGAGAGGTGCGATGGGATCGTCATTCCGGAATTCCCGGTAGAGGCGGGCGCTCCGTCCAGGCTGCGCGTATACTCTCCGATGTGGGTCAACAGCGTTTGCGTCGGCTCGATGCTGAAAATGCGGACTACGACGTCATAATGCGTTTCCGAATGAACCTCGCCGGATGGATGGAAGAGCAGTGAAGCGGTGCCGCACTCTCGAACATGGCTCCCGTAGACTTCGCGGTACCCGCCTTCCAGAACGAGGCCAAAGAACGCGGAGGCGTGGGCATGTCGGGGAATGACGAAGGCAGGCGCGTAGGCATTCTCGACGAGGGTGACACCCGGAATGGATCGGCTCCGCTGACGGTTGCCGTAGTACCGGCCGGGCGCCAGAACGGGGACCATTCGATTATCTCCGGCCTCGCCAAAGTGGAAAAGACCTGCGTCAAGAGCGGGCGACCGGATTCGAACCGGCGACGTCCAGCTTGGGAAGCTGGCATTCTACCGCTGAATTACGCCCGCCTAAGCGATCACGATGTTGCCGTGTCCGGGTCCATCCTGGCCGTTGATTCTTGTTGCCATCGTAACTCCACACCGACGGGTTGGCAACGGCTTTTCGGTTGCCACAAACCTTGCCACCCCTACGTAGGCAAGTCGATCCGCCGATGTTCGATGCGGTGAGCGTCAAATACGCCCATGCCAATCATGCTGGCCAGAATGATGTGCTCCGGTTGGCGGCGATCGAAGGCTTCCGTTTGTCGGCCTCCTTCGGCGTGGCTGCCAGCGACGGCAAGCGCGGCGGCATCGGCCGGTCCGCACGATGCCAGCATGGCCAGCCGTGTGGACAGCCTCATCGCCGGCGTATCCTGGATCAAGCCCATCTTGGCCACCGGCTGCCAACCTTCCCGGGCACGCTTGGCGTCGATGATGTCCCAGCCAACGTGGTCCATCGCCACCGGATCGGTCGCAAAAAACAGGGACCGCTGTGGCCAGGTGGCCCAGGTCGAGTTCCACGATCCCGGCCCGCCTTCATACACGCCAATCAATCCATCCAGGATGTGCAACGTCGCTTTTTGCCGGATCGCCAGCTGGGACGCAGCCGTCGGAATAAATGTGTTGCACTGATTCGGCCCGCTAATGGCCCCATCCATCCGGTGGATGTTCGAAAGATGGCTGCGGGCGACATTATTGTTGAGGCCATGCGAGATGTTTTTGAGGGCCAACGTCACACCCGCCGAGCGGTGGTCTTTGAGCACTGGAATCGTGATGAACTTGTTGACCATCCGGCTCACGATGAGCGAAAGATGGGAGCGGAATCGGCGGTCGTCTTTGGGGTCGTGGCTGGGCGTTGCGAATCCCATGTGGACAAAGACGTCCGGATCGTAGCCGACGACGTGCGGATCACGGTCACGATGGCCATCGTAACCTTCGATGTCCACTTGCAAATCGCCCCCGCTCTGCGATGAAGCGTACCAGCGCACCCCATCCATGGCCCGCTCCCGCAGCACGGCTTCATACCCCGCTTCCCGAAACTCCGTGGCGTAGCGTTCGAACACGACGATATCGCCGGCCTTGACCCCAGCACTTTTTAGCCCCGCCACTGCCTCCAGCAATACGGCCGGACTGGAAATCGCCCCGGCTACTTCGCGTCGCCGCCGGTAGCCGACGGGATTCACCTTGATGCCGACGACATCGCCCGGCGCGAAAAAACGCCGCCAGGCTTCCGGGGCTGCGTCGGCACCGGTCAATTCACACATGCCTCGGTCCATCATCCCCTTGACCGCCGGCGCGTTGATTCGGCCATTGGGACCGACCGAATCCTCACGGTGGACCTCAATCACGCGACCGGGAAATGGACCGGGCATGGCTGCACTGGGGTGGGCGTCTTCTACCGTACGGCCGGTGAAGGACGGCAACAGCGCATGCCCCTGGTCAAGCGCATCCAGACCTCGGAGGCCGAGCCAAGTGAGCGGCACACCGGCAGCCAGGCCGGCGCCCGTGCCAAGAAGAAAGCCACGCCGCGACAGGCCTCGAGAGCCGGTGGGGAGTGGAGCGTTCATGATCGGGTCCCCTTTCCACAGCGCTGTTCACACAACGATTCTGAATTCAGATTGTAACTGCGCCCCGGGCAAAATCCAGTACCCCTGCGCGTAGATGCTCGTCGAACCGGGGCTCCGGGAACTCTCCCGTTGCCGTCGGCCACCGATTTGTTCCACCGTGGTCTTGACTCGTTCGACTTTTCCCTGCTATGCTCCGCTCCTTCGCGGCGAAGTCTGGCGGCACGCATCTGAGCCGAGCAAACTTGCAACGAACTGCCACCTCGATCGTTGCGGCGTCGAACCTGGACAAAAACGAATCTCGTCCAATGGGGTGAAATCTACTCATGAGTCGTGTGCATCCCATGAAATTGGTCAAGGGATTATCCAAGCTGCCGGAGCAGGTCTTTGGACGCAGTACCGAGCAAATCCAGGCAGAAGTTGACCAAATTCGCTGGTTTCAACAAATTGACCTCGGCAGCGGGATCGTCACGCCCGGCGCAGAACACTCACCCGGCAAACTCGAAATCCTCGGCATCCCTGAGGACCTTCGCGGATGGTCGGTCCTCGATGTCGGCGCCTGGGATGGGTTTTTCTCCTTTGAAGCCGAGCGCCGCGGTGCCCGGCCAGTCCTGGCCACGGATCATTTTTGCTGGAGCGGCGGGGGCTGGGGAACGAAGCATGGGTTTGACCTGGCCCGCCGGGTGCTGCGTTCCAAGGTCCAGGACAAGCGGATCGACGTTCTCGACCACTCTCCGGAAACCGTGGGCGTCTTCGATTTGGTTCTCTTCCTGAGCGTTCTTTACCACATGCGTCATCCGCTGTTGGCACTGGAAAAGATGGCCAGCGTTACCCGCCGGCTGTTGATCCTGGAAACCCACGTAGACATGCTCGATTGCCCCCGCCCGGCCATGGCGTTTTACCCGGGAGCCGAGTTGTGTAACGATGGCAGCAACTGGTGCGGTCCGAATCCGGCCATGATCGAAGCCATGCTGCGGACGGTTGGCTTTCAAACGATCCAGATTCACCGTGGTCCGTTCAATCTCCACACGCCATCGCCGCGCATTGTGTTTCATGCCTGGAAATGAGGCTCTCCGCGAAAAAGGTGCCCATGCTACCGGAAATCCCCTGGACCGAGCTGATCTCGAGCGATCTTACCGTGTCGGTGCGGGAGCGCGATACCGCGGTGGACGGCAATGTGACAGCTCTGGAGCTGGAGATTCTTTGCAAGCTCGTCAAAGGAACCAATCCCACGAGACTCTTCGAGATCGGTACCTTCGATGGGCGAACCACCGTCAACCTCGCAGCGCAGAGCCGAGCCGAAGCCCGAGTTTATACTTTGGACCTACCGCGCACCGGCCTGGATGCAGCTGGGCTCCCCTTGGCGGTCCACGACCGCAAGTATGTGGATAAACCGCTCTCGGGCACTCGGTTTCATGGATCGGATCTTGAACACAAAATCGTTCAGCTCTACGGGGATTCGGCCACATTCGATTTCGGGCCCTATGTGGGCAAGGTGGATTTTGTCTTTGTGGACGGATCCCACGCTTACCACTACGTCTTGAATGATTCTTGGGCCGCTCTACGGATGCTCGGTCGGCGCGGGCTGATCGTCTGGCACGATTATGTTCCCACCGGACACCAGTGTTGGCCAGGCCTGGTGCGTGCTCTCGAAGAACTCCACGCTCATGCCCCGGCTTTCCGTGGCCTCAAACACATCGCCGGTACTGCCCTGGCAGTCTTGCCCGTGTCCTCGCCAAGATATCTGCACTGGCTCAAGTCGTTGACGCCAGGATTCTTGCGTTCCCACCGCCACGTGCCCGCGGTGCGTGATAGCCGGCAGCCGTCCGAGCTCTTGGCCCGCCTTAGCGTGCAATTTCGAGAACACTCGGTCCCGGAAGGGCTCCCGTTTTCCGCTCAAGTGACCGCTGAAAACGCGGGACGTGCGGTCTGGTTGCCCACGAGCGCCGGTACAGGGGCTGTCCACCTCGGCTGCCATCTGCTCGATGCTTCCGGAAAAGTCATGAACCATGACCATTGCCGGTGCCTCTTGACCCCGGGCCGAGGAACCTCCATCTTGCCGGGGGACCGTTTGACGATGGATGCGTATGTCCCAGCGCCTTCCCGAGGTCGTTACGTCATGGAGTTCGACCTTGTGGCCGAAGGGGTCTGCTGGTTCGCCAACAATGGTTCACGAACTGTTCGTGTGCCCATTGAGGTGCTGTAACCCGGACCGCTTCTTGCCGATTTTTCCAGGCTGCCCTATTCCACCCCGCCGGGCCTATCCATCCAGATTCGCAGATCTCGCACTTGACGGGACAGGAACCGCTGGCTATGGTCCGCCCACGCTGTGCCGGGTCCATTGGAATGGACGCGCAATCCCTACGAGGTCATGGACGATGCGGTGCAACTGGCTCCCTATCGTAACCGGGCTCTGCATCAGCTGGCTGCCCGCGTGTGCTCTTCCTCTTTCGCCCGTCTCCCGGTTGCCCGAGCTACCGGATGTGCCCGGTGCCAGCAACTCCCAGGCACGGACCTCGGATCGAGCTCCCGTCGAGCTGTCCCGCAAGTCACCGGCGGTGGAGGACCCGATCATTGAGCCCGTTCGGCCAGCACTTGCACAGGCTGGCCCCGACCTCATTCCCGAGCCGCGCGGCGTCACCGACGCACTCAAACCGATACCGGCAGCACAACCAACCGTGCAGAGCACAGTGGCGGAAACCGCCCCCGAAGCAAAACGACAACCCGTGGAAGAAGTACCGGTATTGCAGGCACTTCGTTGTTATCTGGACAATCGGCCAGCCGAAGCAATCGCGTCGCTCGGCAGTTACGATAAATCGAGTCAGGATTTGCTTCTGTATCTCTTGCCACTGACGGCGCGACTGTGTGAGGGGAAACTGGAGCGGTGCGATTCGAGAGAGGCGGCGGCCCTGGTGAAGCAGTTCGATCGGGTCGCCGCTACCCTTCGGCCTCGCGCCACGCTCAACATAAAAAAAATGTGCTTCTGCTCTGTGGTCGAAGGCTATGGCAAATATGCACTGCTTCCTGATGGCAAGACATTCTTGCCCGGCGAAAATGCCAGAATCTATGTGGAACTGGAAAACCTGACTGACCAGCCGCAGGGGAACGCCTACAGCATTCATCTGCTTAGCAGCATCGATATCAAGGACTTCAAAGAACGATGCTGGATGCGTCACATCTTCGAAGACGAGCGCGATCTCAGCCGGAGCGAACGGCACGATTTCTCCAGATGGTACCGCTTCCAGGTGCCGGAGGACCTGTCCCCGGGCTTCTATACGCTCTATCTCACCATTATCGACGAGCCCACGGGGCGCAAAGTTGTCCAAACGCTCGATTTCCGTGTGATGACCACATCCGGGAAAGGGCAGTCGTAAGTCGGGCCGCGCGTTGAGAAGCGTCTGTGCCGTCCGGCTCACACCCTGGAAGTCCCGACGAAAACCAACTACAACAAACGATTGCCTGCATGGGCGAGACAATCCGCTGCTTGACCGTGTACGAAGGAGAAATTGCCGCATGACCCTGATCAAGGCGACCAACATTACCTGGCATGAAGGCCACGTCACTCGGGAAGCGCGCCAAGGCCTGCTTCGGCAACAAGGCGCGACCCTCTGGTTCACCGGGTTGAGCGGTTCCGGCAAGAGTACGATCGCATTCACGTTGGAGCATGCCCTCATCCAGCGAGGCCATTTGGCCTATGTGCTGGACGGCGATAACATCCGCCATGGGTTGAACAAGAACCTCGGTTTCTCGGCGGCCGATCGTGAAGAGAACATTCGCCGGATCGGGGAAGTTGCCAAGCTCTTCGCCGACGGTGGCATCGTCACCATGACGAGCTTCATCAGCCCCTACCGCAAGGACCGGGATGCCGTGCGGGCTCTTCATGTGGCCGGCCAGCTTCCGTTTTTCGAGATCCATGTGAATACGCCAATCGAGACCTGCGAAGAGCGCGATCCGAAGGGACTCTACAAAAAGGCGCGTGCCGGCCAGCTGAAGAATTTCACCGGCATCGATGATCCATATGAGCCGCCGCTCCATCCCGAGTTGACGATCGATGCCACTTCAACCTCTCCGCAAGAAGCGACCGTTCTCTTGGTGGACTTCTTGGAAAAACAGGGCATTCTTTCGACCTCTTAAGGTAACACCCGCGGGCTAATAACTCTTCCTTTTGGACCTGAAACGGGCATGATGGAGCGGACCCGGCTCGCGCTTTTCGCTACGATTGCTGTGCTACATGAATCCGGCCGACTCACCGCTTTCCTGTCCACTTCCCCCAACCGTTGCAAGCCGAAGCCGGGGGCCGAAATCTCTTGGATTCTGAGAGACTTGGGCCCATTGCCGCGTTGACACGTTTGCCCTCCAAACGTAGACTTGGCCAAGCTTTCTTGAGTCGAAGTGAAGTGACCAAGGAAGAATGCTGAACTGCCCGGTGGCACAACCCCTACGGATTGCAAAACCGCTCCTTTTGGCACGATAGGTTGCTTCATGCCCTACACTGATTTTTCCTGGCGACTCTTTCGGCCTGCGGAAGGATTCTATACTTCGGAAGTGCAGACGCCCCGCCGGCTTCCGGTCCGGACGTTTCTGCCGGCCGGCTATGAGCCGAACTATGCTTATCCCCTGGTGATCTTCTTCCACGGGCACGGAAGCAACGAAGAGCAGATCCTCCGCTTGGCCCCGCGGCTGAGCCGCCGCAATTACATCTGCCTGGGTCTGCGCGGCACGCAGTGGCTGGGCCGGCGCGGCGACGGTGAACCGAGCTACACCTGGGGTAGCGACGGCGATTGTGATGCCCTCACCGAGGACTACGTCTTCCGTGCCATTG
>Ga0209060_10004616_pt1 | contig 10596 bp, 8 predicted proteins | sample Coa_R1_8_FD_187155 | JGI IMG/M metagenome (GOLD analysis project Ga0209060, IMG submission 187155) | Surface soil microbial communities from Centralia Pennsylvania, which are recovering from an underground coalmine fire - Coalmine... | ecosystem: Environmental > Terrestrial > Soil > Unclassified... | reverse complement strand
GAGCCCGGCAGGGTCGAGGAGCGCTATCTGGCGAATGTCCTCGGCGTGTTCCGCACGGGGGTAGAGGAGCATCTGCCCGTGACGGTCATCGCCGACTGGAACCTCAACGCCGCCGACTTGGCCCGCTATAAGGTCCTGATCCTGCCCAATACGGCCTGCCTGAGCGACGCACAGGCGCACGCCGTGGCCGACTTTGTGAGGCGAGGCGGCGGACTGGTCGCCACCATGGATGCCTCCCTCTGCGATGAGATGGGCGAGCCCCGCAAGGATTTCGCGCTGGCGGAGGTGTTCGGCATCCACTACAAGGGCGTGCCGAAGATCGAGGGGGGCAAAACGGAGGCGCTGGACGTCAATTTTCTGAAAGGGCTGGACGCCAGCTACTGGGAGAAGCGCAAGAATATCTTCGACTTCCAGATGGGCAAGTCCCCGCTGTTTACCGACCCGCGCCTGCACGCCTACCTGGGCGAAGCCCCGGTGACCTTCAAGGGGCAGGCGGTCGCTGTCGGGGAGGGGAGCGCGGACACCAGCATCGCCGGGACCTTCGGGGCGCATGGCGGGCAGGGCGCGCCGCTTCCGGCCATCGTAACGCGGACCTATGGCAGGGGGCGGGTGGTCTACTGCGCGGCGGGCTTCGATGCGGCCTACTACCTCTACTCCTACCCCTATCAGCGACTACTCCTGGCGCAGGCCATCCGCTGGGCGGCCTGCGAACCGAGTTCGCTGCGCGTTGAGGCTCCCATGTGCGTCCACGCCACCTACTTCCGACAGCGCAACGCGCAGGGCGAGCGCCTGATCGTCCACCTCTATAACGACCTGAACAGCACCGGCGGCCATGCCAAGCCGGATGACGACGTGCCGCTCCGCGAGGAGGTCATTCCCATCCACGACATTCGCGTCCGCTTTACAGGCCACAACATCACCCGCATCCATCTGGAACCGGAAGGGCGCGCCCTTCCGATGCAGCGGACCAAGGAGGGCGTGGAGGTCACCGTGCCTGTCCTGGCGATCCATAGCATGGTCGTTGCGGAGTTGGGAAAGTAACAAGGGAACTATCGCCAATCCGGTCCCTGCGCTTAGGGATGGCGTACCCACACTTCGACGCGGCGGTTCATGGTACGCGCCTCCTCCAGCGCCTGGGGCGAAAGGGCTGCCGCCGCGTCCTCGTCCACAATCGGGACATACCCAAAGCCTTTGACGTCATTTGTTGGTATGAGGACCCCCTCCCGCTTCAAGGCATCCGCTTAACGTGCGAGCCATCCTCCATCTACGGGTAGGATCGCGCCATGGATATAGCGGGAGGCTTCCGAAGCCAGAAACACTACCGCTCCCTTGAGGTCCTCGGGTTCGCCCCAGCGCCCGCAGGGGATACGACCGAGGATCGCGGCGCTCCGAACCGGATCGTTGCGCAGGTCTGCGGTCACCTCCGTGACCATGTAACCCGGCGCGATGGCATTGACATGGATGCCCAGACCGGCCCATTCGTTTGCCAGCGCCCTGGTCAATCCGGCGATACCGCTTTTGGCCGCCGCATACGCCGGTACAAAGAGGCCGCCCTGGAAGGAGAGCATAGAGGCGATCTGAATGATCTTCCCTCCGGACTGCGTAGCCACAAAGTGGTTCGCCGCCGCCTGGGAGAGGAGAAAGGCACTGGTGAGGTTCACCTCCAACACCGCTTCCCAATCTTCCTGGGAGTAGTCGAGCGCCGGAGCCCGCCGGATGATCCCGGCATTGTTCACCAGAATATCCAGGCCGCCAAGCCCGGCGACGCATGTTGCGACGATCTCCCGCGCGCGTTCCGGTGTCACTCCCGCCAGGTCGGTCTGTAGCACACAGCCCTTCCGACCCAGCGCCTCCAGTTGGCCCAGAACGATGGCGCAGGATTGGCGATCCAGCAGCGCCACATCGGCTCCTGCTTCCGCCAACCCCAGGGCTACTGCCGCGCCAAGCCCCTGCGCCGCTCCTGTGACCAGCGCTCTTTTTCCCTCCAGGCGAAATGCATCCAGCATCTATCGTGTCTCGAAGTAACTATGGGTTCAGTAACAGAGGTCAACCGGCTGCAGGCCTTGCGCGCGACAGTAGTTCCGATAGCGCTCCAGTTTGGTAAAGACGTCGTCCTGTGCAATCACATGGTCGTCATCGTCCAGATACTGGACCACGCCTTCCAGAATGAAGAGGGTCTGCATCTCCTCCCCCTCCTCCACCACCAGCGTATGAATGTCGCCCGGCGGCTCATAGACGAACGTGCCGGGGCGGGCGACCCATTCGCGCTCCAGGTAGCGCCATCCGCCCTGAAGGACATAGCCCAGCACCTGCCCGCCGCTATGCCGATGGCGGTTGACCCTGCCGCCGCCGGTCACCTTGAGCAGATTGACCCATCGCCCGTTGGCGAGATCGAAGCGCAGCGGCTTGAACCAGACCCGCTCCCCCTGCGGGACCCACGGCAGGGCGTCGGCATCCACCGCGCGGTCCGGCAATCCCATCTCCAGAATGGTCTCCATCGCCATAAGCTGTGTCACTTCCAACTCCTTCTTCCGATAGCGGGATAAGCTTCGTCGTTGCAAAGCGCGCTCCTTGAGCTTAAGCGCAGGGAACAGCAAACGCTGCACGACTGCTCCACCCGGACCCCAATATATTACCCGGTCTGCCTCACAATCCGCCAATTGGGGGATGTTTCGCCTGCCCGGGAGCGCTATAATTCGGTGATAGACGACGCCTTGTTGACGCCGGAGAGGAAAAACACAGCATGGGCCACATGCGACCCAGTACTTTAGCGCTCCATCCGAACGCGGTGGCGCTTACGCACATTCTGAACATCTGTATGGACGCCATCATCGCCATAGATGCTGACCAGCGCATTCAGCTTTTCAATCGAGGTGCGGAACAGATTTTCGAATACCAGGCGGCGGAAGTCCTGGGACAGCCGTTGGATCTGCTTCTGCCCCCTTCATGCGCCAAACCCCACCGTGCGTTCGTCCAGGCTTTCGGTCTCGCTCCGGAGAGCACCCGGCTGATGGGGAGACGGCACGAAGTATCGGGACGGCGCAAGAGCGGCGCGGTGTTTCCCGCGGAAGCCACCATCTCCAAGTGGACCGAGGGGGGGCGACAGGTCTTCGCAGTCATTTTGCGGGACGTCTCTGACCGCAAGGCCATGGAGGCACAATTCCTGCAGGCCCAGAAGATGGAGAGTGTGGGAAGGCTCGCCGGCGGGATCGCACACGATTTCAACAACCTGCTCACCGCCATCCTCGGTTATACCGCCCTGGCGGAGGACAGCCTGCCGGATGAGGAGGCGACACAAAGCTGCCTCTCGCGCATCCGAGAGGCTGCCGAGCGTGCGGCCAACCTTACCGGCCAACTCATGACCTTCTCCCGCAAGCAGACCATCACCCCCCAGGTGATTAACCTCAACGAACTGATCCTGGGGCTGGAGAATATCCTGCAACGCCTGATCGGAGAGCACATTGAGGTGATCGTGCGGACGCAGGAGGGACTGGGGCAGGTTCGGGTGGATCCCGTTCAGATGGAGCAAGTGCTCATCAATCTGGCCGTCAACGCCCGCGACGCGATGCCGCAGGGGGGCAAACTCCGCATCGAGACTGCCAATGCCACCGTGGAGGAGGCCCAGGGATATGGGGTCCGGCCGGGCAAATGCGTGCACCTTTTGGTACGGGATACGGGTGTCGGCCTGACGGAAAAGGTAAAAGTGCATCTCTTTGAGCCGTTTTTCACCACCAAGTCGCCGGGGAAGGGGACCGGATTGGGCCTGGCGATCTGCTACAACATCGTCAAACAGAACGATGGCGACATTCAGGTGGAGAGCCAAGCGGGGCAGGGAACCACCTTCCATATCTACCTGCCATGCGAAGAGGATGGCGTCGCGATGCCTCTGGAGGAGACACCCGACGCCCTGCCGCGTGGGGCGGAGACCATCTTTCTAGTGGAAGATGAGCCGCTGGTGCGCGATATGGCGGCCCGTGCGCTGCGCAAGCAGGGCTACAGGGTGATCGAGGCGGCCTCGGGTGCGGAGGCGCTGCAGAAAGCGGACGCGTATCCGGGACCCATTTCGCTGCTGTTGACCGATGTGATCATGCCGAACATGAGCGGCAAGGAGCTGGCGGAGCGCCTTCGGGCCGAGGGGAAGGTGACGAAGGTGCTTTATGCTTCGGGCTATACGGATAATATTATCATGCGCGAGGGCATGCTGGAGCCCGGCGTGATCCTGCTGCCAAAGCCCTTTTCGCCTGCCCGACTGATCCGTACCGTGCGCAACGTCCTCGATTCGAAAGACGACCGTTCGGACGGTGAACTTCTCCCGGGGCTATAAGGAGATCGTCAGGCGGAGCGGCGGCCCGCCGCTCCGCCTTATGTCTCTTCTTCGGCAGTCATCAGTTGTTGTAGACACCACTCCAACGCTTCCTCTGCCGACTTGACCCGGCAATGGGTATCCGGAGGGCTGATGAGGGAATTGCCAAGAAAATGCTGCTTATCGTGCGTTACGAGCAGATCCGCCAGGCACTCTTCGGCGGCAGCAAGAATTCTCGCATCGTTGCGGTATCCTGTGATCTGCTCACAGTAGTCCACCGTCTCTCGGTTCGGCAGAGGCATAGTGGCAAAGTTCGCCTCATGCAGAACAATAGCCAGTAAGCCCAACATCCCCTCGCCGTAGGGGCGAAGGATCGCCTCGCACTCGCGCGTTACATCCGGGCTGATCCGCATATCTACTGCCCCGACCTCTCCCAGTTCAAAGAGGTCGGCATAGGGTGAATCATCCGGTGCAAAGAGGCCGTCAAGCAGGGCGCTACTATCCCAGAAGAGACGTGGCTTACTCATTCCCGGCTTCACGCATCCGCCGCAGCTCCGCAAGCATCTCATCCAGAGATGCGCCTTTTCCGATGAGCGAATCACGCAATTGTTTTCGTGCCGCGTTCGCTTGCCCGCCCCGTGGCGTCAACACGAGAATACCACCCTCCAGCGCTCGCAAACCATACTTGCTTCCCTCCTGGATACCCAGGGAATCGCGCAGATTTTTCGGGATGGTGATCTGACCTCTGCGTGCAATCTCAACGGTAGTTTCCATATCTCTTTTCTCCTGAAAACGGAAATCCGTTCGCGGAAATCCGTTTACGGATATTATACCATAGACCGATCGCATGCCGTAAGAGGGAGAGCCGATGCGATGCGTGCCAGGGAAGCAGCATCAGGCGGAGCGGCGGGCGAGGAGGCGGAGGGTTTGGGCTTCGGGGGTGCGGAGATGGAGCAGGTCGGCGACCTGTGCGGCCTGGCGGAACGCGCCCCCAAGACGCGGATCGAGCGCATAGGCCAGCATATAGAGCGCCCACTGCTGTTCGAGCGGGCCGCCGTTCTGCTGCGCGACCCGCGCCAGGTGCACATAGGCGCGGACGAGCCGTCGGGCCGGAACGGGCGGCACGAGCGCCTGGATCTGCCGCCAGGTCGCATAGACCTCCGCACCGAGAAACTCTTCAAACCGTAAGAACCAGGAGGCGTCGGCCTCCGCCTGCTCTACGATCTGCTCGATGCCATGCACGAAATCTTCGAGATCGGCCTGAGAAGCAGGGTGTATCTGCACGGCGCTGTGATGCGCGGCAATGGTTCGGTAGAGGTCTTCATGCAGTTCGTCCGCCTCTTTCAGCAGCGCCTGCCGCTTGCGGCGCGCTTCCGGCGAAGGCACGGGAGGGGCAGGAAGGCTGGACCGGCGTGGGGTTGTGTCATTCTGGGCGGGCAGGGAGCCGGAGAGGTTATCCTGCGCCGCCGTCGCTTCCCCGATCCTATTCGCCCTGGTAGGAGCGAGCGCCGCCTGCTTTCGCCTTCCCGGCGCGCCTGCCGCCAGCCAGAGCCGCCGCCAGTCCGCAAAGAGGACGAAGAGCATCTATCGGGCCTCCCCTGGCTCCTGCTGAGCGCCCGTGTACTGCACGATGATCTCGATGCGGCGGTTGCGCGGGTTGCCTGCCGGCTTGCCGTTGGGCAGGGTGGCGTTGGGGGCGATCGAAACATACTCGCCCCGCCCGCTGGCCGCCATGCGGCGCGGGTTGATAGGATACCGACAGTTCTGCAGGAAGCGCACGACCTCGATGGCGCGCCTGGCAGAGAGATCCCAGTTGTCCTGGCCCGTCACGCCATAGGGGATGTTGTCCGTATGCCCCTCGACGACCAGGGTGATCTTCCGGTCCGCCTCCATCCGGGGCTGAATGATCTCGGCAAACGGCGTCAGAAACGCCTGCGCGTCCGGCTTGAGCAGAAACTTGCCCTCATCGAACAGCACCCTATCGGAGAAGTAGAAGTGCTGCACACCCAGGTCGGTCTTCACATAGACCTGTCTGCTGTTCCAGATGGCTTCGCCCAGACGGTCGCGATACGCCTGCTCCAGCGCTTTCTGCTGCTTCTCCAGCGCCTTGACTTTGAACGCCTCCTGGTTCAGCAACAGGCTCTGCGCCATCAGGTAGAGGAACAGGATAAACGTGGTCATGATGGCGACATCGGCCAGGACCACAAACGGATTGACGGCGGAGGAGAAGAGGCTTCGGCGACGCATGGCGATTCCTCCCCTTAACGGCCATCCTGGGCCGCGAGGCGCTGCGCCTGCTGATAGAGCCGGTTGAGGCTTTCGAGCTGCTGCTGCCAGCGCTCCAGACTGCTCCGCGACGCCTCGATCATCTGCTGCAGCCCGGCGGTGTCGAGCAGGACCGCCTTGGTCTGCGTCAGCGCCCCGATGTAATCGCTGGACGCCTGGTGCAGCGTGGTCAACACTTTATTCAGGTCGGCGGCGATCTGCTCCTGCTGCGTCTTCCACCCTGTAAACTGGGTCGTCAGCGAGGCGATCAGGTCGTTGTTGCGTTCGAGGAAGCGGCCATGCGCCTGGCGGTTCTCCTCCGCCATGCCGCCGATGGACTGGTTCAGTTGGGTCAGCGTGGATTGGAAGGCTGCTGTGCTGGCGGTAAGCTGGGCCGCCGTCTCCTGCACGGCTCCGGCGAGGCCGCTCAGGTGCGCTCCGATCTGATGGATGTCGCCGGTCTGCTCCACCAACTGCCGAACGCTATCGGAGGCCGTGTTCAGGCGATCCGCCGTCTCCCCCAGCTTCTCGATGGAGGCTCCCAGGCCGTTCAGGAAATTCGCGCTGGACGCCATCAGCGCGCTGATATTGCCCATCTCGGTCTTCCACTGGCCCAGATAGCTCGACGTCTCGTCTCGAAGGGTGCGGAATTCCTGCCGGGACTGCTCCAGCAGCAAGCTCCATTGGGCTTCGGGGCTGGGCTGTTTTTGGCGCAGGGCCGGGATCGCCTCGGCGCTGAGCCAACCGTGGACCCGGCTCAACCGGGCCTCCGCGCGCCAGGCGTAGAGGCCATACAGGCCGCTGAAGAGGATCGTCGGAAACAGGCCCAGGAGGGTGATGTTGAACGCGCCTCCCAGCCCTTTGAGCGTGTCGGAGAGGCTCTGAATGACCAGTTGGGGATCGGAGGCGTTGGAGCTCTGCTCCAGCGCGGGCTGCAGGTTCCGAACGGAGGAGGAGAGGCCCCAGACGGTCCCCAACAAGCCCAGCAGCACAAACAGGCCGATCAGGGCGCGCAGCCCGACCGTAGGGGCGGCGGCAGCGCGCTCCACCGGCTCCATGCAGGCTCCGGCGGAGACTTCCACGCCGGTCGCCATCTGCTTCTGCGCGATGGCGGCGGCCCGCAGGTACCAGGAGTACGCCTTGAGATCCTTTTCGTTCAGCCTATCGAGCCGGTTCGCCGATGGGCGGAACTGGCCTGCCAGCATCAGGCCCAGCACCAATTGCCATAAGGCTGCCAGACCCGTCAGCCCCAACAGCGCATAGCCCACCCAGACCACGCTTGGCGGTATCCCATGGATCAACTCAAGGATAAAGTCCATCGTTAACTTTCATCTCTTTTCCACCGTGCGCGTGGGGTTGAGTCGCCGGGCCGGGACTAATTGATGGCGTTCACGACCAGTTTGCGCCCACAGAGCGGGCAACTGGTCGGGATATGCGCCTCGCCGTCCGGCGGCGCCAGCCGCTGATTACAGAGGCAGTAGAAGCCGGGCTGGCGGACCTCCGTGCCGTCCGGCAGGCGCGTCCCCTGCGGGTAGAATGTGTAGGAGCGGATCTGGCTGCTGCCCATCAACGCGATCAACTGCTGGTAGGTAGGCGGCGCATTGTCGACGAGATAGGCCTCGATAGCCCCATAGAGGCGGCTGGCGATCACCTGATCCCCCTTCTGGTAGAGCGGGAGGGGTGCGCGGAACTGGCGGCGGGCCTGTGCGTCGGCGGGCGCGCCGACCGCATTGATGAAGTCGCGCAGCAGCATCGCCGCCGTGGAGACCCCCAACTCCTGGATCTTGCCCAGCGTCTGCTTCTGGAGGGTGGTATAGACCACCGAGTCCAGGTCGAGATCATAGGCGGCGCGGCGGAGGTCGGCGGGCAGCTCTTTCGTCTGCATGGCCCCCACAAAGGCCGGGTAGGTGAAGCGATAGGGCTTGGTTGCGCCCAGCCCCAGATACTGCACCACCTCCAGGGCGACCGCCGTGACGAACAACTGTTCGGCGCGCAGCAGGTCCTGCTTCTGCCCGGCCCGGCGGATGATCCCCGCCCAGACGATGTCGGCGCGGTTGTGCAGGTCTTTGCCCTGGTTGCGCAGTTGGCTATAGAGGTCTTCCAGGCGATCCAGCCCGGTTAAGGTGCTGAGCGGGAAGGCGCACCGCTCCTGGAGGATCGCGATCCGGCGCAGGTCGCCGTACTCCACCGCGCCGTTGCGGATATGCAGCGGCGCCAGGCTGGCGACGAGCGTGCCCTGCACGTCCGCGTTGTGCTCCGTGCTCGGGTGGAATAGGTATTTCCAGCTCTTCGCCACATCGTTCTCATGGCAGGGATCGCCCAGGTTGAGCGGCAGTTGCAGGTCCGCCTCCTGGTCGACCTGGGGCAGCAGCGCGCCCATCTGCTGCGCGCCGATCTCATCCACGATGGAGCGATTGAGGATGGCGGCGAAGTAGTCCCGCGTCAACTCCTCCAGCAGGCGCAGGTCTCTGGGGTTGATCTGCCGGCGCTGCTCCAACTCCTGCTCGTTGCGCACCACATCCCAGTAGCTGGCGGGCTCGCGGAACAACTCCTCGGTGAGGCGCTGGTCGGTCATCCAGCGGACGATGAGCTTCTGATGCAGCCGCTGCTCCACCTGCGGCGGGTTCAGGCCGTTGAAGTCGCCGGTGCTGGCGCCCAGAGCGGTCATGGTCCGCTCCGCCGCAATATCCACGGTATTGTTGCCCTGGTCGTTCTTGTCCTTCGGGGTGAAGACGACCCGGCCCGGCGTGTTGGGCACGGTGCTGGCGAGGCGGGTGTAGTCCGACTGGAAGTGCTCGTGCAGGCGCTGCACGGTCGCCTGGACGCCTGTCGGATTGGCGCCGCTCTCGATGCGGGCGATGATGCGCCGGGCCAGGCCCTCCAATTCCTGGTAGAGTGCGGTCAATCCATAGGCTTCGACCACAAATTGCGCCCGCTCCTGCACATAGCGGAGGGCGAACTTCTCGGCCCGCTGGATATGGTGCCGCAGGGCCTGGGATTTCCAGAGCGCGATGCCCAGCAGGGGGTCATCGCCGACCGCACGGGCGTTGGTGCGCTCGCGCCGCATTTGGGCCATCATCTCATCGGAGGCGCTGCGCTGCGAGGCGGCGGCCTGCTTCTCCTGCAGGCGCTTGGTCTCCTGCTGCAGCCAGGCGATGGCCGCCTGGGCCTCCTTCAGCACGCGATCCATGCCGCAACGGATGTCGCCGCTGTCGCTGCCGGAGAGGACCCGCTCGACCCGCGCCTGCCACTCCTGGCGCACGGCGGCATAGACGGTCTTCCAGTTCCCCTCCACCGTCTTACGCACCAGGCTCGGCTCCAGTTCGGCAAAAGTAGGCTCGTTGGGGCCGACGGCGTCGAACACGGCGGGCAGGCCGCTCTCCATCTCCGCAAGCAGCGAGAGGTTCTGCTCCGAGCGGCGGGCGTAGTTCCGCACGGCGTCCTCGACCGCCTTGGTGACCGCGCTGCCGCTCCGGTCGAGGAGCCGGTTGGTGAGGATGCCGGGCTCGACCTGGATCTGGCGCATCCAGCCGGCATCCACAGGGGCGGCATAGGGCGACAGCCAGGACCCCAGGGCGGCCCCGGCGAGGCGGGCGGAACAGGCGCGGCGGATCTGCGTGGTGGGATACTCCAGGTTCGCCAGGCCGAAGGTGTAGTAGCGCTGGGGCGCGCCGCAGAGGCTCACCTGCTCGAAGTGGTTGGCGACCGGGTCGATGGCGCTCCCATCGGTCTTCTCCCGCACGGGGCGGAACATCAGACGCGCATAGATATACTGCGCCGCTACATTATTAAGGCGCGTGGTGGCCGTCTGGTCGATGCCGCCCGATTCGATCAGGAAGGCCCGGTCGTAGGGGGTCTGGCCGATGTGGTCGGTGCGGTTGGGCAGGTCGGGATACTTGGCGTAGTAGGTGTTGACGGTGTCGGAGAAGTAGTCCAGCTCCATCAGGGCGGAGTAGGCGTTCGCGCCGTGCAGGGTGTTGGTGACGCCCGTATGGGGCAGGGTGAGAATGGCCCGCGTGTCGGCGCTG
>Ga0209060_10004614_pt1 | contig 10597 bp, 8 predicted proteins | sample Coa_R1_8_FD_187155 | JGI IMG/M metagenome (GOLD analysis project Ga0209060, IMG submission 187155) | Surface soil microbial communities from Centralia Pennsylvania, which are recovering from an underground coalmine fire - Coalmine... | ecosystem: Environmental > Terrestrial > Soil > Unclassified... | reverse complement strand
AGGGCCAATCCCCATGGCGGACAAGAGCACAGTTATTTCGTCCAGCGATTCTGGGGGAAATCAGCGGCTCAAAAATCGTCCTCCTCCGGCGGAAAATGAGAGCGGAATTTCGTCTCTCGCACACGAGATCAATAATCCTCTTGAAGCTCTTCACCAACTCCACTACCTCATCGAACAAGAAGGAACTCTCAAAGAAAAGGGCCTCAAGTATCTGGCTTTGGCCCGTGACGAAGTGCAGCGAATCTCGCAAATCCTGCATGCGGCCATGGAGCTGCGTGACTCAGGAGATCCTGAAGATACGGACGTGCCGGAATTGTTGCGTTCCGTGCTCAATTTTTACAAATCACGTTTTGACTCGCAGAAGATTTCTATAGATACGCGCTACCGCAGAAGCGCACACCTTTCCGGCTTCCCTCATCAGCTGCGGCAGATGTGCGCCAACCTTTTATTGAATGCCGCCGATGCGATGCCGAGGGGCGGAAAAATTTACGCCAGGATTGCCCCGGCCCACGAATGGAAAGATGATCACAAGCGAGGATTGCGTCTCACTTTCGCGGACACGGGGAGCGGCATTGCCGCAAAAAATCTCGCCCGCATCTGGGACCCGTTCTTTACCACAAAAGGAGCCGCAGGTAACGGGATCGGGCTTTCACTGGTTAAGAACACCGTGCAGAAACACCATGGCGTGCTGCGCGTACGCAGCAGCACCCGAGCGGGTCATAGTGGAACGGTCTTTAGCATTTTCCTGCCATGCGCTTGATTCTCTATGGTGAAGCCGTGCCCGTGGCCTGTCGCCAATAAACGCGTCAGAAAGAAGAGAGTCAGCCGCGAATGAACACGAACGGCTCGAATCCTATTCAGGTGTTGATTCGTATTCGCAAAAATTCGCTCGCGAAATTCGCGGCTACTCTTTTCCGATCCGCGCTGATCAGCGCAATCAGCGGCGAAATGTTATTTGCTCTTGCTAGGATCGTCCTGCGGATTGATGTAGTTGAACTGCACTGGTGCCGTGCCATGAATCTGGACGACGACGTCGCTGGCCGCCATAGCATAGTGGTGCATATCAGGATCGAGATAAGCAAAGCTGCCGGCGGGGAAGCTGCCCATCTTGTCCGCATTAAACGTATCCCCCATGCCAACCTTGAACGTTCCCGAGATCACCGTCACGTTTTCCCGCAGCGGGTGCCAGTGGGGAGCAATGCGGTATCCCGCCGGCATCTTCAGGCGGACGGTGTAGTTGCCGCCGGAAGCGGTGGGGTCGCCTTCAAGCACTGCAAACTGCGCGCCGGACGCCACAAACGGCGGTGGCGGACCCCATTGAACTGTATCCGGAGTAAATGCGTTTCCGTGCGTGCCTGAAGCGGCCGCAACCATAAAGTGCTGGCCTGCCGCCAAAACCACTGCAGCCAGAGCGATTGTGAGAATTAACCTGTGTTTCATTTTTGTCCTTCTCTCCCTCATTTGGTATTCATCATTCTTCGCAGCGATCATCACCCCGCAACAAGGCGCTTTCAATGAGGAGCGGATAACGCAAATATATCTTTTGTGTATCGCCGTAAGTCTCTGATTTGGCGCATAATACCTTGGACGGAGCCATTCAAATGCAAGCGGCGAAAAAGGCAGTTGGCGAAGTGGAACTCGATCTGGGCCGCTATGAGCTAAGGCGGTTTGGGCGACGCGTAAAGCTTGAGAAAAAGCCCATGGAACTACTGATCTTTCTCGTCGGGCGCCGCGAGCAGATGGTTTCCCGTGAAGAGATTGTCAAAAAACTCTGGCGCTCAAACCTTTTTATTGACACGGAGCGCAACCTCAACAACATTATTCGCAAAATCCGAACGGCGCTGGGCGACGACTCAGCCAAGCCGCGCTTTCTTGAAACCGTCGTCGGCAAAGGCTACCGTTTTATCGGTCCAGTGCGGGTGATTGACGCGCAATTTTCCGGCTCCAACTCAAGCCACGGCGCAGCCCGCATGGGCAACATGGAGAATACCGGTGACCGCAGCGGGCACTCGTCTCTGGCCGTGTTACCGCTGATGCTGCTGGGAAAGGCGGCGGACGACCAGGGCTTGTGCCTGGGATTTGCCGACGCGTTGGTGGCTCGGCTGGGAAATCTTCGTGATGTGAATGTGCTGCCTACTTCCGCTGTCCTCGACCTACCTCTTGATCTATCGCCGGCGGACGTTGCTGCGCGCCTCGGCATCCGATTCGTGGTCCATGGCGCTATTCAATCTTCTAAAGGACAATGGCATCTCTCGTTGGAAATGTTTGACACGAATTTGCAGGCTGCTTGCTTCGCCAGAAGGTGCGAGATCGACATGAATCGACTGCCCGAGATTGAAAGCGATATCGCGCGGCAGATTGCGGGCGCACTTAACCGTCTACTGGGGCCGGTGCTGGTGCAAGAGCGCCCGCGATACAGCCGCGACCCGCTGGCTTACGCTGAATTCATGCGCGGCTACCGGCTCAGCGCCACCGGCGATCCGGCGACAATGGAGAAGTCGATTCAATACCTGGCGAACGCCGTAACGCGCGATCCTGGGTTTGCTCTGGCGCATGCAACGCTTTCGCTGGCTTGCACCACACGCCATTTTGAATACGATCCGACGAGCCTGTGGCTGGAAAAAGCTGAGTTCCATTGCCGCCGAGCACTTGAGATCGATCCTGAGCTGCCTGAAGGACATGTGGCACGCGCATTCTTGCTGTGGGGACCATCAAAAAACTTCCAGCATCTTGAGGCGATTGCCGCTCTGAAGCGCGCGCTAGCCTTGCAGAACAATCTGCCACATGCTTACAACCGTCTTGGCACCATCCTGGCGCACATCGGGCTGCTGGACCACGCGCGCGCCATGTATGAAAGAGGAAGGCAATTTCATCCCAGGAAGGCAGTGAGTCCCAGCATCGTGCAGGTCTATGTCTGGAACCAGGAATATGATCTGGCGCGTGAAGAAATTCAGGCATGGCGGGCGGAGAATCCAGGCAACAAGTACGCAATCTATTTTGCGCCCTACCCCGCTTTGATGACGGGCAACTGGAACGAAGCAAAAGCCCTAATGGATGAAGCGCTACAACTTCTGGCGGACGATCCAATCATCACCAGCCTGCAGGGTGTCTTTTATGCGCTTACTGGAAAACACGATCAGGCGCTCGACTGCATGAACCGGGCTTGCGCCAACCCAAAATCATTTGGTCACGCGCACCATACCTATTATCAAATCGCTTGTATTCTGGCGTTGGCTGGCCAGCGTGAAACCGCCTTTGCCTGGCTGGAGAGAAGCGTCAGCAGCGGATTCGCCTGCTGGCCGTTCTTCCTGAAAGACCATTGTCTCAAGAACCTGCATAGACTTCCTGAATTTGAGCTGCTGGTGAGCTCATTGCAGGCCAAATATCCGGATCATTTGGGATTGTTGTAGCTGACAAAACACACCGAACGTTTCTTTATCTAGTTACTAGCGGTACAGATACGCCCCAGACGCGCCAAGCCAACTGAGTCAGCATCCGTTGTCGCTCTTCAATTGCGAGTGAATTCCAGATCTGCCATGATTTCAGTTCTGCGGTTGCTCGGTTTGGCTGTGTGTTGATTCCTACTTGGAAAGGTGCTCCAATCGTTCGCGTAAGGATGAAATTACTCTTCTGGTATTCCTGACTTTTATCCTTGAAGAAGTCCTGCCCGATCGATGCGTTGATAGACATCTCAAGCAAAGTGAGATTGCCAAGCCGCGATGAATAATTCTTATAGACATCTGGCTTGTCAAAGGCATTCAGTAGATCGGGCGTCGATGTGTCAGGCAGGATATGCTCTATGTGGACTCTCTTGTCCAAATATCTTTCCAGTTCTGTATTTGTTGACGTACTCCAAGCTTTTTCATCCACATATTGAGTCAGTTTGGCGAGCACATAACGCAAACGATACTTTTGAAGGCCGGCCGAGCTGAGGTTTTCCAATGTGAATTGGAGTTTATTGGCGCGATTGTCGATTTCAGGCTGTAACCATTGCTGGATGAACGCTTCCAAACCACTTGTGTTCCCGGGATGCAATTCTCTAAGCGGAGCAGCTGCTTTGTAGAAAACGACCTCGAAGTATTTCGTCGCTTCCTTTGTAACGATGAAGCAGAAGAACAGGTTTTCCAAGACTTGGCAAAGACGGTTAAACAGAGCAGGCTCCAGTCTCTGGCCAGCAAGCAATAAGATGAAATGCTGTTTTGCGCGACCGCTGAGAACTTGAATGTTCTTCAAGTAACGATTAGGACGGCCACCCGGATCCAAAGCTTGGGAAAGGTTGCGATAGACTCTTGCATCGTTGACTAATTCCCTGAGGAATTTTACTGGCGTTTTCTCTAGACCCGCTGCTTCAGCATTGCGTGAGATCCAGTTGTACAGCTCCACTTCCGGCAGCGGCTTAGCTGTTCCCGTGTCGAAGTGCGAAAGCACGAAGTAACGCAGAAAGCGAAGAGGGTTCGTCTCGCTTGCTTTTTCAATATGTTCGGTGAGCTCTTTCCATCCATCTTTGATGTTTTGAAACTCGCTCGCATTTACTTTGCGAAAGAGCAGATTCTTAAGCAAGTCCATGGGAGTGAGTCCGACGCCAGTGTTATTGATAGTCTCAAAAACCCTAAGAGCCCCAGCTTGACTAGGCGTAATCACACGGATCAATTTTACGCGCGTGGTGAAAAGAGTAAAAAAGCGCTTCCATTCTTTCTCATTGTCAGCAAGGCGTTCCCTGAGAAAATCTCTCGCTTCGGCGTAGGCTCCGTGAAGATTGCGCACTGAAGTAGATTGGTTAAGATGTCCAAGCCCCTCTATGTCATTTGTTGCAATTGCCTCAATCGCGCCAGCACTGTCCTCGTACTGAAGAGTCACGCGGTGAAGAGACTCCTCTTCTAGGGTTTCTTGGTTCATTCGCGTTTCTCGGATGAGCTTTTGAACGGAATCCAGCCCCTGCAACTTCTCTCGGAAAATGCATAGAATGATAAAAATAGTAGTCGTTCGTTGTTGGCCGTCAATGAGTTGAAAAATGCCGTCTTTATCACGATATACGACGATGCTGCCAATGAAATATTCTGCTCCCGGCACAACGGAGTTATTCTCGTCGTAAAGTTCGTCGCAAATATCAGCGAGTAACTGCTCCACATTTTCAGGCTGCCAGACGTATTCGCGCTGAAAATCAGGTACTGAATAAAAACTCTTGAATAAGTCTTCAATAGAAAGCTGTTGGGCTTCAATCTGGAGATCACTGCGTTGAGAAATGTCAGTAGGCATAGTTGTAGGTGTTGCGGGTTGAAATGGTTACGAATTTTGGCTTGCCAGATAAACGTGGTGATTGTACTTGCGGGACTCTCGGGAAAGTCGAGCACACACATTATACAGCGACTCGAATGTCCTCTACGGCCCGGACACGTATTCACAATGTTCGTCTAAGAAAGAGCGGTTAGCGTTATCTCGATCAATCCTTCTTTCGCTATAATCAAAGATTACCCCAATCAAGGAGACTCTCTCTTGCAGCAAGCTGAAATCGGCATTATGGGCGGCAGCGGTTTGTATTCCATGCCCGGCCTCACAGATATCCGTGAAGTTACAGTGCAAACCCCGTTCGGCGAACCTTCGGACGCTTACGTGCTCGGCACGCTGGAAGGGCGCAAGGTGGCGTTTCTTGCCCGCCACGGCCGCGGACACCGCATCCTGCCTTCTGAGATCAACTTTCGCGCCAACATTTACGGCATGAAGGACCTGGGCGTGGAGCGCATCCTGTCGCTCTCAGCCGTGGGCTCGCTCAAGGAAGAGCACAAGCCCACGGACTTTGTGATCCCTGATCAGTTTATTGACCGCACCTTCCATCGCATCTCCACATTTTTTGGCCACGGCATTGTGGCGCACGTGGCGTTTGGCGATCCCATCTGCCCGGAAGCCGCCGAAGCATTCACGCAATCCTGCAAAGACATTGGCGTGGTCGGCAAAAAGGGCGGGACGTATATCTGCATGGAAGGGCCGCAGTTTTCCACCCGCGCGGAATCGAACCTCTACCGCAGCTGGGGCGCCGATGTGATCGGCATGACCAACCTGCAGGAAGCCAAGCTCTGCCGCGAAGCCGAAATTTGCTACTCCACCTGCGCCATGGTGACTGACTACGACTGCTGGCGCGCCGGACATGAAGACGTAACCGTAGAGCAAGTGCTTAAAGTAGTGCACGCCAACGCGGAGAACGCGGCCAAGGTTGTGAAGCACGCTGTCGGAATCATGCCGAAGGAGCGCAAGTGCGCCTGCGGCTCAGCCATGAAATTTGCCATCCAGACAGACAAAGATAAAATTCCCGCGGCCACGCGCCAGAAACTGGCGCTGCTGCTGGATAAATACCTAGGCAAGGGCCAGGAGGCAAAGGCCTAAAAAGATTTGGTAATTGAGTAATTTGGTAATTGAGTAATTTGGTAATTGAGTAATTTGGTAATTGAGTAATTTGGTAATTGAGGAGCAGCAGTGATCGAATGAACGCCCCCGCGCGTCGTGATTATCTTCTGCTCGCAGCAATTTCCGCCATATTTTCTGTTGGCGCCCTGATCTTTTATTACCATCAGGGCGCCATCCTTCTTTATGGCGACGCCGTTGCGCACATCCACATCGCGCGGCGCGTCTTTGATTCGCGAACGCCCGGTCTTTTTCAGCTTGGCACCGTCTGGCTGCCGCTGCCGCATTTGCTTGACCTACCTTTCATCGTGAACGACCGCCTTTGGCAGACCGGCCTTGGCGCATCAATTCCTTCGATGATTGCTTACGTCGCGGGCGCGCTGGGCGTCTTTCGACTGGTTCGATCATTGGCCTCGGGCGTTGCCGCGTGGATCGCCGCACTGATCTATGCGCTCAATCCCAATCTTCTATATATGCAGTCGACCGCGATGGGCGAGTCACTCTATCTGGCGTTGTTCGTCTGGTCCGTAGTGTACTTTGCTGAGTTTGTACGGCACGCGTGCGACGATGCGGAGCAAGCAGGAAAGTCTCTCAAGAGATGCGGCCTAATGGTTTCAGCGGCGATGCTGGTTCGTTATGACGGCTGGTTTCTGGCCGCGGTAATCGGCGCCAGCGCGGCAATCCTGCTGTGGCGAATGCGGCCCTATACTCCGCCGCTCCGGCGCGGGCTTCGCAATTTTCTTTTGCTCACCGGCTCTACCGCCGCGCTCTTTCTGCTTTATAACCAGATTGCCTTTGACAATGCGCTGGAGTTCGCCAACGGCCCGTATTCAGCGCGGGCCATTCAGCAACGCAGCAAGACGGCCACCATGCCCAGCTATCCCGGAGAAAATTCTCCGCGCGGTGCCACACTGCAATTCCTGAAAGTCTCGCGGCTCAACCTGGCGCAGGGTCGTACAGAGTTTTGGCTATTGAATGGAGCATTCATCGCGCTGCTGGCATCGCTATATTTTGCTCGCCGCTACCTGAGTTGGGCAGTCTTGTGGGTGCCTCTTCCCTTTTATGTTCTCTGCATCGCCTGGGGCAGCGTGCCAATCTACCATCCGGAATGGTGGCCATTCTCCTATTACAACGTTCGTTATGGCCTGCAACTACTGCCGGCGGTGGCGGTGTTCGCGACGCTGGTATATGAATTTCTGACCAGGTTTTTCCGCCCCATATATATTGTCGCCTTGGCGGCTTTGGTGATCGCTGCAAGTTATCACTCCGTCTGGCATGCCACGCCAATCTGCCTGCGGGAAGCGCAGGTCAACGGCAAAGATCGTATAGCGCTGGATCGCCAGCTCGCCGAAAAGCTGGGAACTTTTCCGCCTTCGGCAACCTTTATGATGAATTGTGGTGCGCATCCCGGAGCCACCCAAATGGCGGGCATCCCGCTGCACCGCGTGCTGTGTGAAAGCAGCGATCGTCTATGGAAGGCCGCTCTGAAGCAGCCCGCGCACTCGGCGGACTACATCATCGCCTTTCCCGGCGATGAAGTGGCCCGCGCCGTGCATGATTTTCCCCAGGAACTTGAAACCGTTGCTACAATTGGCACTCCGTCAGAGCCAAAAGCTTTGATCTATCACTCAACCCGAAGATAATTGTCCAGCGATTGGGGACGGTACGAATGAACACACTGGCTCTTGCTTTGCCGCACATAACGCTGGAAGACCTGCTCTCAAAAGCGATGGTCCGGCTTGTGCTGGCTGCTGTTCTTGGAGGAATAATCGGCCTGGAGCGCGAGCTCAAGCGCAAGCCGGCCGGGCTGCGCACCAATATGTTTATATGCTTCGGGTCGGCCATGTTCACCATTCTGTCCACGGAATTGGCTGGCGAGTTCGGAATCGGCGACCACACGCGCATTGCCGCGCAGATTATTCCCGGCATCGGCTTCATCGGCGCAGGTTCCATCCTGCATGACAAAAGCGGCGTAAGCGGAATCACGACGGCGGCAACAATCTTTGTGGTCGCGTCCATTGGCATGGCTGCGGGCGGGGGCCTCTACCTGGTGGCGATTTTTTCCACCATGCTCATTTATCTTGCGCTGCATTTGCTCGGCATACTGGAGCGCCAGTTAAACTTGAAGCCTCTAACAATGAATTACACGATTATTTCCGACAAAACCGCAAACGACTTGGTTGCCGAGGTAAATTCAATTATGGAAGACCAGGGCAAGGAAATGCAGGCCATGCACCTCAGCCATTCAGGAGAAAATGAAAAACTGGTGTTCCGCGTTGAGGGTACGCGCCATGAACACAAACAACTGATGGACCGTTTGCGTCAGACTTCCGACGTGAGTCATCTTGAAACCACTCCGGGGCCGGACAGAGACTAAGGATGAAGGTCCCTTTCACTAAAGCTTCCGCCTGCGGAAATGATTTTCTGATCATGGATGGCGCTGATGCTCCAGCCGACCTGCATGAATTCAGCAAACGCATTTGCGATCGCCACAATGGCGTGGGTGCAGACGGTGTCGAGTGGCTCTTCCCTGCCACCGATGCCGACATTCGCGCCCGCCTGATCAATGCCGATGGCAGTGAAGCGGAAATTTCAGGCAATGGCACCCGTTGCGTTGCCGCGTACCTGGTGAGCCAGGGGCACTCTGGCAAGATTGCCATCAGCACAGGTGCCGGCGTGAAGCATTGTGACCTGGTATCGCGCGAGGAACATAGCTTTGAATTTGAGATGGAAATGGGCGAGCCGCAGGTGGGCAGCGAGTTTTCCATGACGGTAGGCTTTGCGCCGACGCATGGCACGCCGGTTTCCATGGGCAATCCGCATTACGTGGTGTTTGTCAGCGAATTCTCTCCGGTCTGGCAGAAAGAAGGCGCTGAAATTGGCCGCCACCAGGATTTCAAGAACGGAGTGAACGTCGAATTTGTCCGCGTCAAAGGCGAGCACGATATTGAAGTCCGGTTTTACGAGCGTGGCGTGGGTGAAACGCAGTCTTCAGGAACGGGCTCGTGCGCATCCGCTGTAGCCTCGATTGCCGCAGGCTATGTAAAGTCGCCTGTGAAAGTGCATGCGCCCGGGGGTACACAGGTAGTGCGCTGGACAGAGGGCAAAGTATTTCTGCGCGGCCCGGCACAACTGATCTGCCAGGGAGAATTTCTTGGCTGACGTAAAGATCACCAGACCGGCAAAGACCATTAAGCCTGCCGCTTTGCGACGCGGCGATAAGATTGCAATGGTAGCTCCGGCCAGCAGCTTCAACCGTGAGGCCTTTCTATCAGGTTGTGACCGGCTGCGCCAAATGGGATATGAGCCGGTCTATGCACAGGATATTTTTGAGCGCGATGTTTATTTTGCCGGAAGCGTGGAGCGCCGCGTACACGAGTTCCATGAATTCTGGCGGCGTGATGACATTGCCGCGCTCATCTGCGTGCGCGGCGGCTATGGCAGCAATTACCTGCTGGAAAAGATTGATTACGGGATGCTCGCGGAGCATCCCAAGATTCTGCTGGGATGCAGTGACATCACTTCCCTCCTCACGGCGATCCACGACCGTACGGGATTGATTGGCTTTCACGGGCCGATGGTGGCTAAAGATATCGCCGACGGAACGTTCGATGGACCGAGCTGGCAAAGTGCGCTGCAGGGAGCGTCGAACTGGACGGTCCCCGCCAACGACGTCGAGGTTTTGCGAATCGGAAGAGCCTCCGGCCGTCTTTATGGCGGATGCCTCTCAATGATGGTGGCGTCACTGGGAACGCCTTATGAGATCCAGACAGAAGACTGCATCCTCTTTATAGAAGATATTGCCGAGAAGCCTTTTCGCATTGACCGCATGCTGATGCAGTTGCGGCTGGCCGGCAAACTGGAAAAGGCACGCGGATTTATTTTTGGCGAAATGCTGGATTGTCTGCCGCCTAAAGGCGAAACGTACACTCTACAAGAGGTCATTCTGCGTGTGCTTGAGCCTTACAAGGTACCGATTGTTTACGGCCTCAAGTCGGGGCACGTGACCAGAGGTAATATCACGGTGCCTATGGGCGTGCAGGCGGAACTGGCGGTGGAGGGCGCGAACGCGAGTCTTAAAATCCTCGAACCTTCCACGGTCACGTCGCACGCGTAATTTTCCCGCTCACGAAAGCGCATAAATCCGTTAATCTTGAAACGTGGAACAACAGCACGTACATATCATCGGAATCTGCGGGAC
>Ga0209060_10004613_pt1 | contig 10599 bp, 6 predicted proteins | sample Coa_R1_8_FD_187155 | JGI IMG/M metagenome (GOLD analysis project Ga0209060, IMG submission 187155) | Surface soil microbial communities from Centralia Pennsylvania, which are recovering from an underground coalmine fire - Coalmine... | ecosystem: Environmental > Terrestrial > Soil > Unclassified... | reverse complement strand
GCGTGGAGTTCACCACCGTCAGAAATTCCTCCGGCCACCGGCGTGCCGCCTCCAGCGCTGCCGCCTCGGCATCGGCCGCCGCCAGCAGTTCCTCCAGCTTGCGGACTCGCGACGCCCGCCGCCATTCCCACTTCACCCGCATCAATTTTCCAACGATGAGCAGCAGGCCGATCGCAGTCAGCACCGAGAACTGCACCAGCACAAACGCCGAAGTGTATTGCACGAACGGATCGCTCAGATCGTCGAGCCACTGCGCCACCACCACCACCGCGGCGATGTAGCAGATCAGAATCAGCACCACCAGCAGGCGGGCGATGCGGGGCCAGTTCCGCGAGTAAATCAGCCGCGTCATGCTCGCAGTGACGCCTGGCGCACCAGCCGCCGCACGCGCGCGACCACCTCGGATGGGTTGAACGGCTTGGTCAGGTAATCGTCCACCCCCAGGTCGAAGGCGCGCAAAATGTCCTGCTCCTGGTGGCGCGAAGAGATGATCGCCACCGGCGTGACTTCTCCCACCGTGGCCCGGATCTCGGCGAGCACCTGGTAACCATCCATTTCGGGCATGTTGATATCCAGAATGATTGCCGCAAAATTCTTGACGTGTACCGCGTCCATCGCTGCTTTGCCGTCGCGCACGTGCGTGACATGGAACCCGGCCGCGCCGAGGCTGCTCGCCAGAAACCGGGCGATCAGCATATCGTCCTCGGCCACCAGGATGTCGTTCGATTTGGCCGTTTCCCGCCGCTGGGCGGCTTCGCGCCCGTCGTCGCCCTCATCTACACCCGCCAGCGCCCCATTGCTCAGCGAGCGCAGTTCTGCCACCGAGCGCGCAAAGGCCAGCGAAAGCTCTGCCAGCAATGGCTCGACTCCTACCAGCGATCCCGTGCCCCCCAGCGTTTCGATCGTGGCGCAGATATCCTGAATGCGGAGCGCGCCCATCTGCCCGCTGCTGCCCTTGAGCGTGTGGGCCGCCCGGCGCAGCGTGGGACCGTCATTGTCCTCGGTGGCGCGCCGCATCTGGTCCATCAGCTCCGGCGTTCCGGTCAGGAACAGATCGATCAGTTCGGCGAGTAAGGCGGGGTCGTCGCAAGCCAGCTCCTGCAATTCGCGCACGCGGTCTTTATCGAGAGAGAGCAGTTGCGGCGTGGGCCGCAGCTCGCGGAGCGGCGCATATTTCGAGACCACCGCCTCGACGCGGTCCCGGCGGAACGGCTTCAGCAGATAGTTGTCGATCCCGGCCGCTTTACGCTCCCGCCGGTGCGACTGCCCGGCATCGCCGGTCAGGCCGACAATCGGCGTATGCCGCGCGTCGCCTTCTATCATCCGCATGCTCGCCGCCGTCTGGAATCCGTTGATCTCGGGAGTGTCGCAATCGATCAGCACGATGCCGAACGGGCATCTCTGGAAGATCTCGAGCGCCTTCGCCGCCGAATCCACGTCGTCGACTTCGAATCCCGATTTTTCCAGCGCCCGCACCAGCACCTTGCGGTGCAGGGGATTGCCTTCAATCACCAGTGCCCGGTGGCTGGCGGGCGCCGCGCTATCGGGGGCTGCCTCGGCCGCGGCCGGTCTGGCGGGAGCCGGGGGCCGTACCATGGCGGGCTGCAAGCCGGGCTTCTCGCTGGCTGCTCCCACCGCCACCTTCGTGATGATCGGCCCCGGCGTGGCAGGAGCACTCTCGCGCCGCTTCTGGTCCGCTGCCTCGTTGCACTTTCCCAGAAGCGCGTCGACGCGCTGCCGCAGCCGATGACGCACTTCCTCAGCCTTCTCGCTGTTCCTCGCTTCTCCGCCGAACTCATCCGCCAGATTCTGACTGCTCACGACGAGCCTCCTGCGCCGTCGCCGAAACCGTAGAACCGGTTGATCTGGTGAATGTCGTTGCGGATCCGGTCGTTCTGCTGCCTCTCAAAGCCGGAACTCAGCGGGAGAGCGCTCGTGTGCGCCGTGCTGATGCCGAACAGGTAATCGCGGTAATTCACACCGTCGGCAATATAAAGCTGCCGCCCCCCCGCGCTCAGAATTCCGTAAACAGCGCCATAACTGGAGACCAGCAGATACTGCGCCGCCGCATCCCGCTGCCGTTCGGCCGCCGTTTCGGTGAACAGAGGCGCCCCGAACAGTTGGTTGCGTCGAACCGGCCGCTGCCCGAGCAGGTAATACAAACTGGGTGTGATGTCGGTCGAAAACGCCAGCCCGGCCGGATCGGCGCTCACCTTATTCTTGAGTCTCTCCGGCAGATGCACGATCAGCGGAATCCGGACGACTTCCGGAAACAGCGTGTAAGCGTGTCCCCAGCGGCCGTCTTCGCCCAACGAATCGCCATGATCCGCCGTCAGGATCACGATGCTGCGGTCGTACAGCCCGCGTGCCTTGAGAAACTCGATGAATTTTCCAAACGCGGCATCGATTCGCTTGACGCGCGACGCATAGGGGGCATAGAAGCCGGGATACGCTTCTCCCGGCGGAACTGATGTTCCTTCGCGCTGAATCACGGAGATGTGCAGATTCTGCGGCTGCGTGTAGGCGAAAATCGGCGGAGCGCCCGCGGAGCGCCGGTCGATCTGCGCTTCCAGCCGCTCGAGTGTCTCCCCGAATTCCAGCGTCATCGTCGCTTCCGGCGGGTCCAGCTCGACCGCGCTCGCCGAGGGCGTCAAGATCGTTTGCAGAATCGCGTCGCGGCTCAGATAAAGCTGATACCGCTCCGCCGTGACCAGCTTCTCCAGGGCATTCATCGGCGCAAACGGCGTGATGTACTGTTTGTGTAATAGCAGCGCGCCCGCCCAGAGAGCCGGCTCGGAAAGTCCGGTGCCGCCATAGCGCGTCCACGCATTCTCGAAGGCCGTGCTTTCCCTGGCGAAAGAATCGATCGCCGGGGTGAACCGGACCGCCGGATTGTAGGGAGAAAGATAATCGCGGCGCAGGCTGTCGATGGTGAAGATGAAAATATGCGGCACGTCCTGCGAAACCGCCAGCGGCGCCGCCAGATCGATGGACGTCGGCGCCACGTGAACCGATACCCCGATGTTCGTGTTGCGGCTCAGGAATTGATAGAAAGAACTGTCTTCCCTCTTGGGCGGAGTCAGCAATTGCCGTACCAGCAGAAACGATGCGTCATAGCCGCCGCAGCGCTCCAAGATAGGTTCCGTCGCGTCGGCGGTCGAGGCCGCCTGCAGCCCCTTATACGCTCCTAAAAGCACCAGCGGCGCCGCGATCCACGCCGCGCTCCGGGCGCGTTTGCGGCCGGCGCCGATCGCGTAAAATCCGGCAAAACTGGTCAGCCAGATCGCGGCGGCTGTCAGCTTCTGGAGCAGATAGTTCCAATCCAGGGCCGCCCCCCGCACCGCGAGCCAGGCGCCGGCGATCCCGGCCACGAGCAGCACCGAGGCCGCAGCGCGCCAGGAATGCGTGCGCCCCAGCGTCGCCGGGCAGGTAGCCGCGGCGATGCCGTCGGACACGGCTTGGCCCCCCATCAGCCAGAGCGCCAGACCGGCATTAATTCCCGACAGGATCAACCCCAGCGCCACCGAGAACAGCTCTTCTCTCCAGCCCGCGAAACCGATCGACGGCCAGACTACCAGCCGCAGCAGCGCCGTGATCGCCGCGGCCAGCACCACATGCGCGAACCAGAACTCCAGCCGCGCCGGCTGCCGGAACAGCCCGGCGAACAGGCCCAGGCATTCGAGCAGCAGAAATACGCCCAGGAAGAACAGCAGATGGGCCAGCAGGCTCCAGGAGAGCGCGATCGCCATCTCGCGCGAGCTCAGGCCCGCCGGGCGCAGCAGCAGAAATACCAGGGAATATAGAACCGAAACGAATATGGCGCCCCACGTTGCCGCGAACTGCGAGGCTCCAAACCCGGCAGGCCGTTCGATCCACCGCACATTCCGGCTGTAGCAAAGGATATCCGCTGCCGGCACCCAGGCCACCGCCCCCAGCACCGCCACGCTGTACCACAAGCTGATGGAATCGTTGGAGAGGCGGTCCACCACCGGATGAACCGTCAGCACCGCCGCGTACGCGATCTGTAGAATTGCGAAGCCCCCCGCCAGCCACCGCGCCAGTCCACCCATTCGCCACGGCTCCACCGCCAGAAGAATTGCCAGCGGCAGGATCGCCAGGTTCAGCACCGGGTGAATCCGCGCGAACGCATCCAGCCAGGAGAGCAGGTGCCCCGCATGGATCTGGTGATAGGTGAACGGCAGGTAAGCCAGCAGGCAATAGAAAGCCGTCAACAGATTGAAGCCCAGGAAGACGAGATGCGCGATTACCAACCCGGCTTTCTTCATGGGCGCGCCCTCTCCAGCATCTCGAGGCGCTGCGCCACCTCGGTGTTGCTCTTGTCCAATTCCCGGACGCGCCGGTAGTGGACGATCGCCAGTTGCAGATTGGCGTCTTCTTCCGCCAGGTTCGCCAGCGCCAGGTGCAGATCCACATATCCATCGGCGGCTTGAACGCCCCGCTCCAGGTACCGGAGCGCCTCCGCGCGGCGGCCTTCCCGCGCTGAGGCCAGACCCAATACCAGCAGCGCATCCGGATTCTTCGGCGAACGCTCGGCGACTTTCTCGGCCAGTTGCCGGGCTTCTTCCGGTTTGCCCTGCCGCATGCGTATGCGCGCCAGCCCGATCGCCAGGTCCGGGTAGTCCGGGCGGAGCCCAAGGCCGCGCTCATACAAAGCCGCGGCGCGGTCGAATTCGCCGTGTCTTTCCAGCGCATGCGCCAGATAGAAGATCTGGTCGGGGTTGCTCGGATCGACCGCCAGGCAGCGTTCGAGCGCGCCGACGGCTTGCTTCGCCAAACCCTGCTTCTCGTAGGAGTCGCCGATTTGCGGGCAGGCTTCGACCGGAAGCGGGGCCCGCATCCAGAAGGCCTCCCACATCGCGGCTTCTTCGCGATATTTCTCCAGGTGATGATAGATCTCCGCCAGTTGTGCAATGTAAATGGGGCTTTCCGGGTAAGCCTCGTGCAAACGGAGTGTCGGCGGCAGCGCGCGGGTCCAGTTGCCATAGCGCCGCATCACCGCGCTTTGGTCCTGCAGCTTGCGTGAAACCTCCGGATCCAGTTCGTTTTTAGCTCCGCTCCGCGCCGGCATCCAGTACAGTCCCCACCCGAACAGGCCCAGCGCCGCCAGCGCCACCAGCAGGCGCTGCGGCCGGAAGTTCGGATTGGGGCGAAATGGCATGGCTCAGAACCGGTAATAAGTGGTCACATCCGCCAGGTAGTGGTGCAGCCCGGTGATATTAATCCGGTCTTCATAGCTGTACCCGAAGTGCCCCAGAACCATAAATCGCCGGCCGATCGCATGATTGATTTCGGCGGCGAACGACTGCGAGTTCAGAATCTCGATATCGGTCACGCTGGTCACCTCGGCCGGCGCCGAGCCGTAACCGACCCGGAAGGAAACATAGTCGGTGGCCGATCCCAGATAGCGGCGCACCAGAAACTGGCCGGAGCGCGAAGTCCCCACATCATCGGGCGTCAGAAACGTCCTCCCGGTGAACATCCAGTCGCCGTAGTATTTCGTGATCGAGGCGGTGTAAATATGAATATTGCCGCCGAAGTGCAACTGCCGGAATCCTCCCGAAGCTTCGAAACCATGGCCCAGGCTTTGATACAGGTCCGCGGCCAGCCGCGTCTGCGGATATAAGTTGGCGTCGGGGGAGTAGCCCACATTGAGATAAGCGTAAGTGCCGCGGCGAATGTGCGGATAGGCGTCGATCTCCACCATCTGGCTGGTTAAGCCAAAGCGATTGGCGCGATCAAAACGGGCGATCACCGAGCCGAACTCCGTGTCCCGGCTCAGCTGCACTTGCGTCTCTTGCCACGGCGTACGCCCATCGCTGAACCATTCCGTGGAATGATCGAAACTGGCGCTGAATTTGCGCAGCGAATCGCCCAGATCCACCTTCATCGCGGCCGCCTTCTGATTGCCGGGATCCACCAGCAGCAGCCGCTCGATTTCATTGAGCGCTTCGCGATTGCGCTTGAGGGCCTTCAGCGCCTTGGCGCGGGCCAGCAACAGATCCGGATCGGTCGGATTGCGGCGCAGCGCATCGCGCGCCAGCTCTTCGGCGCGTTCGGGATGATCCGACCACATCTCCACATTGATCAGCGCCGGCAGCGCGTCGCCGTGATCGCGGTGCTGCGCCAGCACCATTTCCAGATCGCGGCGCGCATCGTCGTAGCGGCCTTCCCATGACAGAATCACGCCGCGCAGCACGCGTGCGTCGCTATCGGTGCGCTTTTCCGCCAGACGCTTGTCGAGCATCTCCAGAGCCTCGGCGCGATGGCCGCCGGTCGCCAGCTGGCGCGCTGTCGCCACCACGTCCTGCGTCTCCACGCCGGCGTTATCGATCAGCTTCTGGCCTTGGCCGTATCCGCTCAGGCACACGCACGCAACCAGCGTTGCGAGCGAGTTGTGAAGCGCAGTGCGAGACTTTCGTCCCCTCCTACCAGGGAAGTTCGATATTGCTATCCAGGCGCTCATTTCTCCTACCTGCTTGCATTTTCAAATGCCCGGACCCTTTGCCCCTAGTCCTGAAGGTACGGGTTCGATACCGCCACCGATATCTTCGGTTATGACCGCTATCCGATAGCATCGGGAGAAAATCGGGACTACGGAGACACTCCGGGCCTCCTACGTTACTTATCGGTCCAAAAAGCGGTTTTCCGTAGCCCCTCTTTTCATCCCGTCAACCAAAGTGAATGCCTTCCGCCCTCGCTTACCGCTCCGCCAGCCAATTCACGTGCCGCGCTACCGCCAGATGTTGGAACAATGTCTCCCGCAGCGCCTCCGAGTTCACTGGCTTGGCGATGTATCCATCCATTCCCGCCCGCAAACAAACCTCTTCATCTCCTTTCATGGCGTTGGCGGTGAGGGCGATGATCGGAATGTGGCTGCCGTTGCGCTCCCGTTCCCGAATCAGCGCCGTGGCCGCATAGCCATCCATTTCCGGCATCTGGCAATCCATCAGAATCGCGTCGTAAGGAAAGCGCTCCCACATCTGGACGGCTTCTTTTCCGTTGGCCACCGCATCGGCGTGGTATCCCAGGCGCTGCAGCTGTAGTACCGCCACGCGGCGATTGATCGTGTTGTCCTCCGCCACCAGAACGCGTAACGGGCGCGGCTCGGCCGCGGTTTCGGAAGGTTCCGGCGATGTCTCCGGCTCCTCATCCGGCGGCAAGCTCCGCTTCAGCCCTTCGGCCAGCAGCCCTTTTAACAACGAGGAGCGCACCGGCGTCAACAGCGTTCGGGTGAAGCCGGATTCGGCAGGCGGCGCGGGTCCGAAATCCGCCGTCGGCGTCAGCAGCGTGAGCAGCGCGCCGCCTGCAACCTTCTTGGCGGCAGGCCCGAAGTCCAGACCTTCCATGTCATCGAGCCGGGTCGCCACCAGAACCACGTGGAAGCGCCGCCCGATCTGGCGGGCCGTTTCCAGAATGCGCAGTCCGTCCGCACCCGTCGCGGCGTAGCTGCAGCGGGCCTGCCAGGATTCAATCCGCTCACCGAGCGCCTGCCGCCCCAGACCGTCGGATTGCACCAGCAGCACGCGGCATCCGGCCAGCCGCCCGGCCAGGTCGGCTTTCGGCTCGGCCTCAGCCAGCGGCAGCCGCAGCGTGAACGCGAAGCGCGACCCGATATCCACTTCGCTCGAAACCTCGAGCGCGCTTCCCATCAACTCGACCAGCCGCTTGGAGATCGTCAATCCCAGGCCCGTGCCCCCGAATTTCCGGCTGGTCGAGGTGTCCGCCTGCGCGAATTCATTAAAGATCAAATCGAGCTTGTCGGCGGCGATGCCCACCCCGGTGTCCTGGACGGTGAAGCGCAGGCAGCACTCCGTCTCGTTCAGGGCCGGGCATAACACTTCCAGCAGCACGTACCCCGATTCCGTGAATTTGACGGCATTGCCGGCCAGGTTGAGCAGCACCTGCCGAAGGCGGCCGGGATCTCCGATTACGTAGCGCGGCACTTCCGGCTTCAGCCGGACCACCAGCTCGATGCCTTTGGCTCCTGCCTTGGGCGCCAGCAGCGCGCCCACTTCCTCCACGGTTTCCCGTAAGTCGAATCCGACCGGCTCGATGACCATCTGGCCGGCTTCGATTTTGGAAAAATCCAGGATGTCGTTGATGATCGTGAGCAGGCTCTCGGCGGAAAAACGAATGGTGTCGGTGAAGTCCCGCTGCTCCGCGGTGAGCCGCGTATCGAGCAGCAGGCCCGCCATCCCGATGATGCCGTTCATGGGGGTTCGGATTTCATGGCTCATGTTGGCCAGAAACTGGCTCTTGGTATGGGCCGCGCTCTCGGCCCGCGCCCGGGACTCTTCCAGCTCGATGACGGTCTTCCGCAATTCCTCCGCGCTCTGTTCCTGGCTGGCCCGCGCGGCTTCCAGTTCCGCGGCGTACTGCTGGAGGACCTCTTCGGCTTCCTGCCGGCGCGCCATGTCCTGGCTCATGGCGTTCTGGCTGACCGCCAGTGCCCATGCTTGCCGCTTGGCGTGCAGTTTATGGCGCCGCTGCAGGACCGCCCAATAAGCTGCCAACGATACCGCCAACACGCCGAGGCCGATTCCGAATGCCAGGCGCGGCGCATCTTCCCACCCAGCGTTCCAGCCATGATAAAGACCGAACAGCAGCGATCCCGGCGCCAGGCACAGCGCGTCCTGATACACGATCAGGATCATTTGCGCGATGAAAAAATAACAATAGGTTTCCGGCAGGCCCTGCGATTGATGGATGGATAGCGCCGCCAACGCGTGCAGCGAGATTCCCGCCATCGACCGTGTCAGGAACCGGCGCGGCGCGACCGCCCGCGCCAGCAGAAAGCCGGTTACCGCCGCGGCGCCGCCGGCAAGGGCCGTGCTCCAACTCCGATAGAAAGCCGCCTGGCCCAGCAGGAGCAGCCAACCCGCCGCCAGCGCCCAAATCATGAGGCGGTCTCCCCGCGCATAGACTTCGTCCATGATGCAGGTGACCTCGTCGGGCGCGAACCCAAACGATTCCGTGGGGAATTCCCGGAGCTGGTTGGCCCACTCCCAAGCCCGGCGGCGGGCGTTCCTCCATCCTCGTGGATCGATGCTCACTCGGTCTGTACCTGGGGACATCGACATCCAGCTGATGCAACCGGGCCCGAAATAAGGAGATCAGGGGCTCCCCTGAGATGATCGCTGGATTTACAAAAGGGAACAACGCTCGCTTTTGTTAGCTTTGGTAAGACTGGCGGGCGGCTATAGTGATGGCTCTAGGCGTCGTCTTCGGGAAACCGGACTCCCAGGCCATGCAGGAAGTCGCTATCCTTCTCCGCCGTCTGCGGGGCCGGTTCTTCCTCGGAGGGGATGTCCGCTGCGGCCAGTTCTTCTTCGGTGGGGCAGATCAGGAAGCAGTCATCGAGCGGTTTGAGCCCGTAAACATAGCTCTTGCACTCGGAGCAACGCCAGTGCACGACCAGCTGGCGGTCCGCGGTGAAGCCAATCTCGCGGATACGGCTGCTCGGCTTACCGCAGTGGCACTGCAAAGACAGCGTCCGGTATCTCATAAAAGCTCCCCTATCGCTGTTGTCGCACGCCACGTGCCAAGGATACAGTCCTAGCCTCCCTACCAGAGTACCGGCCGGCGGTAGTACGGCGTGGTTTCTTTGCGTTCGTTAACGTACCCCGACGGGCAGAATCGGGCTACCGGGGGGCCGTCCGCTGCGCCAGCACGCGTTGCACCTGCTGCAGCAGCGCCTGCGCTTTAGGTATGCTGTCGACGGCGTGGAGCACCTCGGGGTCGCTCTGAAGGCCGGCGCGGGCTGCCGCATCCCGGCCAAACGCGCGGCGGTACAGTTCGAAACGGATCTGGTCGGAGACGAACCGGCGGTTGTCGGCAAATTCACGGTCGGTGAAGGGGAAATTCTGGTCGCGAAGGTACGCGCGGAAACGTTCGACGGTGCGGTCATCCGGCGTCCAGCCTTCGGGCAGCTGCGGCTTGCGGCCGCTGAAATAGAGCGAGCCGAAGTGGAACAACGCCCCCGAGGCCGCCAGGCGGCGCTCGAAAATCGAGTACTTCGGCGGATCATACTTCTCGTCGGGCGCGATGCCGCCGCCGCCATACACTTTGCGGCCGCTGTCGGTGGCTTTTACGTCCTGCAGGTTCGGACCATCGTTGCGGCCGGCATAGTAATACTCAAAAAAGGAGCGGTGCTGGTAATCACGTTGAATGAGCCGGCCGCTCGGAGTGTAATAATGAGCGATCGTCAAGACCAGGGCGGCGCCTTCGGAGAGCTGATACTGTCCCTGCACGAGGCCCTTGCCGAACGTGTTCTCCCCCACGACCCATGCGCGATCGTGATCCTGCAGCGCGCCGGCGACGATCTCGGCCGCGGAAGCGGAATGACGGTCGACGAGCACTACAATCGGATATTTCTGGGCATCCGGCTGAGGTTTGGCGCGGAAAACCTGCTCCTCTTCCGCGCGGCCGTGATGGGAAACGACGGTTTGGCCGGCGCGCAGATACCTGCCCGCCACCGCTACCGCCTCGGTGACCAGGCCCCCCGGGTTGCCGCGCAAATCCAGCACCAGGCCGTTGATTTCCGATTCGCCGAGTTTCTTGAGCGCGGCCTCCACGTCC
>Ga0209060_10004609_pt1 | contig 10607 bp, 8 predicted proteins | sample Coa_R1_8_FD_187155 | JGI IMG/M metagenome (GOLD analysis project Ga0209060, IMG submission 187155) | Surface soil microbial communities from Centralia Pennsylvania, which are recovering from an underground coalmine fire - Coalmine... | ecosystem: Environmental > Terrestrial > Soil > Unclassified... | reverse complement strand
AGCGCCAAGGCCGCGCGGGCGGCGGTTGCCCGCTTCGAGGCAGCCGCCAAGTCGGCGGGGCTTTCGGCAGAAACGCGCATTCTCGACGCCAGCATCGCGGGCGCTGCCGACCTGTTCGGCCGCATCACCCGCCTGGTCGGTCCCAGACTACGCGAGCAGCGGATCGGCCGCGCCAACCTCGCCGCCGCCTTTCCGGAAAAATCGCCTGAGGAAATCGAGAACATTCTTGCCGGAGTCTGGGACAATCTCGGTCGCGTCGGCGCCGAGTTTGCCCATCTCGATCACCTCTGGGACTACGACACCACCTATCCGACCCGCTACGGCCGCATCGAGATTCCAAAGCGAACCTTTGAGCTGTTCTATGAATTGAAGGACGACAACAAGCCGGCGCTGGTCTTTGCGAGCCATCTGGGCAATTGGGAGCTGCCGGCGGTTGCCGCAGCCGCGCATGGGCTCGATGCCGCGATCCTGTACCGCCGGCCCAACATCGCCTCCGCCGACCGCATCATTCAGGAAATGCGCCAGGTCAAGATGGGCACATTGATCCCGGCCGGCCGCGACGCACCACTGCGGCTTGCCGAAGCGCTGCAACGGGGTCAACACGTGGCGATGCTGATCGACCAGTATCTGTCCAGCGGCGTCGAGGTGACCTTCTTCGGCCGCAAGACCAAGGCCAACCCCACGCTCGCCCGTCTGCTGCGCCAGGTCGAATGCCCAATTCACGGTGTTCGCGTCATCCGACTGCCCGGTCACCGCTTTCGCGTCGAATTGACGGAAGAGGTGAAGCCGGTGCGTGATGCCGAGGGACGCATCGACGTCCAGGGCACGACCCAAGCTGTCACGTCCGTGGTCGAGAGCTGGATCCGCGAACGCCCGGAGCAATGGCTGTGGCTGCACCGGAGATGGCGGTGAGGCTTATTCTCTCAGCGCGTCACCTGCCCGTCTTCACCCGCGTCCATAGCCTGTTGATGATGCGCTGGGTCGCCGGATCGCGCGCGGTGATGACGAACAGCTTTGCGAGCGTCGCCTCATCCGGATAGATATTCTTGTCACGGAGGATTTTTGGGTCGACCAGCTTCTGGCTTTCCAGATTGCCGTTCGCGTAGGACAGGAAGTCCGAGTTCTTTGCCGCGACCTCCGGCCGATAGAGATAGTTGATGAGCTCGTAGGCTTCAGCGACATGCTGGGCGTCCGCAGGGATCGCCAGATTGTCGAAAAACATCTGCGCTCCCTCTTTCGGGATGCTGTAGCCGATCTCGATGCCGCTTTTGGCCTCCTCGGCCCGGCTTCGCGCCTGCATGACGTCGCCCGACCAGCCCACAACGAGGCAAATCTCCCCCGTCGCTAGCGCACTCAGATATTCCGAGGAATGAAACTTGCGCACATAGGGCCTGATCTTGCTGACGAGGTCGGCAGCTTTCTCGAGGTCGGCCTGCTTGGTCGAGTTGGGATCGAGGCCGAGATAGTCCAGCGCTGCGGGGAAGATGTCGTCGGCGGAATCCAGCATGTGGACGCCGCACTCCTTGAACTTTGCGAGGTTTTCCGGCTTGAAGACGATGTCCCAGCTGTCGACCTGGGCGTCGGGACCGAGAATCTTCTGCACCGTCTTGACGTTGTAGCCGATGCCGGTCGTCCCCCACATGTAGTTGGCGGCATAGAGATTGCCGGGATCGTAAGTGGCAAGATGCTGCGTCACCACCGGCCACGCGTTGGCCAGATTGGGCAGCTTCGACTTGTCGAGCTTTTGAAAAACATGCGCGGTAATCTGGCGCTGCAGGAAGTAGGCGGTCGGCACCACGACATCGTAGCCCGATTTCCCAGCGAGCAGTCGTGTCTCCAGCGTCTCATTCGCATCGAAGGTATCGTAGACAACCTTGATGCCGGTTTCCTTGGTGAAATTCTCCAGAACGCCCGGCGCCATATAGTTCGACCAATTGTAGAAATTGACGACGCGCTCCTCGGCTTGGGCGGGCGCGGCAAGCATGGCCAGGCTGGCCGCGAGCGTGATGGCGAGACGGAGCATTTTCACCCTGCTTTCTTCCGGCGGTGCACTGCGTCCGCCAGGCGTTCCAGCGCGGTGTCGAGCGTAGCGTCTTTCTTGGCGAAGCAGAATCGCACCACCGAGGTGACCGCGTCTTGCTCGTAAAAGGCCGACACCGGGATCGCCGCAACCTTATAGTCATGGACGATCCGCTTGCAGAAAGCCTCGTCGGTCTCGTTGAGACCGAGCGGCGACAGGTCGACGGTGAGAAAATACGTGCCTTGCGCGCGCAGGACCGGAAAGCCGATGCTTTCCAGACCGCGGGTCAGCCGGTCGCGGCTTCGCTCGAGATCCTTGCGCATGTCGAAAAAGTATTGATCGGGCTTTGAAAGCCCGTAGGCGACGGCTGCCTGCAAGTTCGGCGCGGTCGTGAAGGTGAGAAACTGGTGCACCTTGGCGGCGACGCGCAACAGCGGGGGAGCGGCGCAGACAAAGCCGATCTTCCATCCCGTGAGCGAAAAAATCTTGCCTGCGGAACCGACCTTGATGGTGCGCTCCCGCATCCCCGGAATGGTGATCAGCGGAATGTGCTCACGCCCGTCGAAGACGACGTGCTCCCAGACCTCGTCGCAGATCGCAATCGAATCGAACTCCTGGCAGAAGCGCGCGAGCAATTCGAGGTCCTCGCGGGGATAAACCACCGCCGCGGGATTGAGCGGATTATTGAAAAGGACCGCCTTGGTCTTGTGACTGAAGGCGCTCCTGAGCATCTCCTCCGACAGCCGCCAATGCGGCGGCTCGAGCCGCAGCAGGCGCGGAATGCCGCCGGCCTGACGGATGATCGGCAGATAGGAATCATACACCGGCTGGAACACGATGACTTCGTCGCCGGGCTCGACCACAGCGAGGATCGCTGAGGTCAGGGCTTCCGTGCCGCCCGATGTCACCATGACTTCCGTCATCGGGTCGAGCTTGAGTCCGTGCCAATGCCCGTAATGGGCTGATATCGCCTGGCGCAGCTCCGGGATTCCCATCATCGACGGATACTGGTTGTAACCGTTCAGGACCGCGTCGGCGGCAGCGCGGCGGATGTCTTCCGGGCCGGGATCGTCTGGAAAGCCCTGGCCGAGATTGATCGCATTGTTGTCGCGCGCGGCCTGCGACATCGCCTCGAAGATCGTGACGGGCAGGTCCGCAAAGACCTTGTTCATCGACGTCATGGAGAGCCCGAACCCGTCAGCCGCCGGTCTTGGTCGGCAGGCCGGCCGCCTTCCAGCCGAGAATTCCGCCCGCCAGATGATGGTCATAGGGAAGGCCTGCGGCCTGGGCCGCGAGCGAAGCGGTCACCGAACGTTTGCCCGAGCGGCAGGCAAACACGACCTGCTTTCCCTTGGGTTCGGGAATTGAGTGCGGGTCGAAGGTCGAGAGTGGCACCACGATGCCACCTGGATAGGCCTCAGTGGCCACCTCGTTGGGCTCGCGGACATCGACAAGAAGATAGCGCTCTTCCGCCATCCCCTTAGACACGTCCTCCGGCGTCAAATCGTGCACCTTGTGATCCGCCACGTGTATCCTCCCGACACTTGAACCGACATGCGAGCAAGCGGCTGCTTACGTCACGACTGACCCTCGCCCTTCACGTTGCAAAAATCAAGCGCGGCAATGGGTTAGATCGTCGGGCCACGCCAGTGGAGCGGATTTGAGCTTCGCATCGGACCACTAGACGGTGATCTGAGTGCCAACCTCGACCACGCGCCCGCTGGGGATCTGGAAATAGTCGGTGGCATCGTTGGCGGTGCGCGACAGCGCGATAAAGAGATGGTCCTGCCATCTTGGCATACCGGAATGGGCAGCCGGCTTGAGTGCGCGACGCGACAGGAAAAACGAAGTCGACATGATATCGAACTGCCAGCCGAGCTTGCGCGCGATTGCCAGGGCCTTCGGCACGTTGGGCGATTCCATGAAGCCGAATTTCAGCGTGACCTTGGAGAAGGTCGGACTGACCTGCTCCAGTCGCACCCGTTCCGACGGGTTGACGCGCGGCGTGGGGGCGGACTCGATGGTGAGGATGACGTTCTTCTCGTGCAGCACCTTGTAGTGCTTGAGGCTGTGCATCAGAGCGGTCGGCGCGCTGTTGGGATCGGAAGTCAGGAACACCGCGGTGCCCGATACCCGTTGCGGCGGGCGTTTCTCCAGCATCGCGATCAGGTCGGCGAGCGGAAATTCCAGCTTGCGCGATTTCTCGTACAGAAGCCGGCTGCCGCGCCGCCAAGTGTACATCAAGAGCATGATCCACGTGCCAAGCGCCAGCGGGACCCAGCCGCCTTCGAGCACCTTCAGGAGATTCGCCGTCAGGAAGGTGAAGTCGAGGAACAGGAACGGCGCAATCAGGGCCGCGGCCGCGAGCGGCGACCATCTCCAGACTTTCCAGACCACGACAAACGCCATCATCGCGGTGACGACCATGGTCCCGGTCACGGCAATGCCGTAGGCGGAGGCCAGCGCGCTCGATGACTTGAACATCAGGACCAACAGCATCACCGCAATCAGAAGCATACGATTGATGCGTGGGATGAAGATCTGGCCGGACCGCGATTCCGAGGTGTGACGGACCTCGAACCGCGGCATCAGTCCGAGCTGGATCGCCTGGCGCGTCAGCGAATAGGCGCCGGAGATAACGGCCTGGCTTGCGATGACGGTCGCAATCGCCGCCAGCAACACCATCGACAGCCTTGCCCAATCCGGAAACATCAGGAAGAACGGCAGAAAGTCCGGATTTTCGACCACCTTGGGATTGGACATGACTAGCGCGCCCTGCCCGAGATAGTTCAGCGCCAGCGACGGCAGCACGATGAGGAGCCACGCGGTCTGGATCGGCCGCTTGCCGAAGTGGCCGAGATCGGCATAGAGCGCTTCCGCGCCCGTGACGGCGAGGAACACCGCGCCCAGCGTGACAAACCCGATAATGCCGTGGTGAAGCATGAACGACACGGCATAAACCGGATTGAGAGACAGCAGGACATCGGGCCTGTGCGCGATGGCGGGAACCGCGGCAATTCCGATCACCAGGAACCAGATCAGCATGATCGGACCAAAGAATGCGGCGACGCGCGCGGTGCCGCGCGACTGCACCGCAAACAGCGCGAGCAGGATCACCAAAGTGATTGGCACGATGTAGGGCTCGAGAGATGGCGCATCGACCTTGATGCCTTCGATCGCCGACAGCACCGACAGCGCCGGCGTGATCACGGCATCGCCGAAAAACAGCGCCGCGCTGATGATGCCGAGCAGGACGATGGTGCCGGCGGCCTTGGTGACGCCGCGTTGGGCCAGTGCCATCAGCGCCAGCGTGCCGCCCTCCCCGTGGTTGTCCGCGCGGAGCAGGATGACGACGTATTTCAGCGTCACCACAATGATCAACGCCCACAGGATCAGCGACACCACCCCCAGTACCGCTTGCGTCGTGGCTCCGCCTCCGCTGCTGGCCGCAACCACCGCTTCGCGCAAGGCATAAAGGGGGCTCGTGCCGATATCGCCATAGACCACGCCGATACTGCCAATCGTCAGCGCGCCGAAGCTCGCCGTGGAATGGGCATCGCCATGCCCGCCGGCCGCGACCGTTTCCGGTGCGGGGGCTGCGACTTCACTAGTCATGAGAACTTGGGCCTCAAAATGCTCACTGCAACCTAGTCAGGGAGGCGGCATATAGTCCTGCGCGTGCAAATTAGCCTAGCCCGTTTTTGGAAGGCCGGCATGCGAAAAGGCAGAAAATCTTCCGCCTTGTGTCCCGATTCCGAAGTTCGCATCATATCGCGGCACCCTCGTCTGCGAACTTCGGAATCGAAGGACGCTAGCAAATTATTGATCCAGTGTGGCTTTGGTTCAGAAGTCCGCATGACGAGTTGGCGGCATATATGATGCGGACTTCTGAACCGCCACACTGTGGCCTTGCACGCTCGCCTCGGCATTCCGCCCAAACACCAGCGGCTGTCTCTCGCTTAACGATGAAACAGCGAGCGACGTTCCCCAGCGTGACGGCGGGATGCTAAACCCATGGAGGTAACATGGTAGGACGCGCTTATGGCTTCAAGTCCGGCGGCAGCGCCGGATCTTCCTTCATCAGGGTGATGGTCACGCGCCGATTGGCCGCCAGCGAAGGATCGTCGGGAAACAAGGGCTGGGTATCGGCCTTGCCGGAGACCGCGTAGATGTGGGACGCGGGCAATCCTTCGCGCTCCAGGATTTGGCGAACCGCATTGGCGCGATCGGCGGAGAGATCGAACGGCCCGTAGTCGCTGCGCGTCGGCACGAAGCCCGCCGCCGTGTGGCCGGTAATGGAGACGCGCAGCGGCGTCTGCTTGAGCGGAATGGCCAGGCGCTCGATCAGCCGGCGCGTCCGCTCATAGGGCTCCTTGGAACCGTCGGCGAACATCGAGCGGCCATCCTGATCGACGATTTCCAGGTTGAGCCCCTGCTTGGTCTCCTCGAACATGACGTGCTTGGAGATTTCGGTGAGTTCCGGCATGTCCTGCAAGGCCTGCCGCAGCGATGCAGAAGCGAGTGCGAATGCGCGGTCGATCTTGAGGCGGGCGCCCGAGATGCGGTCGCGATCCTGTTCGTCCGGGGTCGGCGTGTTCGACGAATCCTCCGGATTGACATGATCGGTGTTCTTCAATTTCGGACGGGTCGGCACCCCATCCGACTCGATGATGCCGGAATATCGCGACTGGGTCTGCACGCCGAAGGCATCGCGCATCGAGCCGGCCACGATTTTCAGCTTTTGCTGGTCCTGGGTGGAGAAGGCGACGAGCATCACGAAGAAACTCATCATCAGGCCCATCAGGTCGGCAAACGTCACGAACCAGCCGTGTCCGCCGCTATGAGCCTCGCCGCGTTTCTTCTTGGCCATCCTTTAGAACTCCGCCTCTCCTAGTGGAGCGGATTTGACGTTCGTTACCGTGCTGCCGCGAGTCCCTTGTGCGAACGTCAAATCCGAAGCTCCACTAGCATCGATCATTTGCTGGTGATCCTTTGATTCCAACATTCGCAAAAGTGTCCGCCGAGAAAGGGTGCGAATGCTAGAATCGGACCACTAGCCCTCAGGCCGGCACCGGTTCGCCCTCTTCGTGGCGATGTTTTTCGGGCAGATACGCAAGCAGCATCTCGCGGACCAGCGCCGGGCTCTTGGAGTCGCGGATCATCAGGATGCCGTCGATAATCAGCGTCCGGTTGGTTTCTTCATCGAGCAGCTTGCCGTGCAGCTTGTCGGCGATCGGCAGACAGATCAGGTTTGCGAGCACCGCACCGTAGAGGGTCGCCAGCAGCGCGGTGGCCATGTATGGGCCGAGCTTGGACGGGTCGGTCATGTTGGCGAACATCTGCACCATGCCGATCAGGGTGCCGACCATGCCGAAGGCCGGCGCACAGTCGCCGATGGCACGATAGATCTTGCTGCCCTCGTCCAGATGCATCAGGAAATTGTCGCGATCGCGCTCGAGGTTGTCGCGGATGAAATCGAGGTCGTAGCCGTCGGCGACGTAGCGGATGCCCTTGGCGAGAAATGGTTCGTCGGTCTCGACCTTTTCCAGGCCGACCGGGCCCTGCTTGCGGGCAATCTCGGCGATGCGGGCGAGCTCGTCGACGAGGTCGCGCGCGGTCAGCCGGCTCATCGTGAACGCGTACTTTGCTCCCAAAGGCAAGCCGTGCAGCATCACGCCGAGCGGAAAGCGGATCATGGTCGCCGAGATCGAGCCGCCGAAGATGATGATGACTGCGTGGTCGCTGAGGAAGATGTGGAGATCGCCGCCCAGCAACATCAATGTCGCGATCACAATCGTGCCGGCGACCAGGCCTGCGCCCGTCATGATATCCATCGGAAACTCCAACGCGTACGCGAACCAGCCGTCCATCCTGGGCGGCGCGCGGCTCGTCCTGAACCGCGTTGGGTGACCCTACGTCGACGCCATTAAAGAGGCGTAAAGGTTAAGTTGCTCCGCCGCACTCCATTCGGATCGACACGCCGCGATCTCAACGCTCTGCTAACCATAACCGGCCTACTGCGCCGGCAAGCCGCGCGTAGTGCCCTTTGCTTTCCGAAGTTCCTATAAGAGCCCGCTACGATGTATCACGAGCATCGGAAAGCGGGCACTAGTCGTTGGCGAGCCCTGTCAGCTCCAGGCTGAGCGCACGCAAACGCTTGCGCGCGGTCTCATCGTAAGCCTGGGCGTTCGCCTTCATCTCGTGCATGCCGTTGAAGAACAGCCCGCTTTTGCCTGCCACATCCTCTCCGGACACCAGATGCAGGATCGCCGCGCCGCCCTGCTCCACCGTCGACATCGGCGTGATGCCGCCGGCCCGTACCATCGTTGTATTCATGTAAGTGGCCGGGTGCAGCGAATTCACGGTCACGCCCGATCCTTTCAGCTCGCCCGCAAGATCGATGGTGAACATGATCTGCGACAGCTTGCTCTGCGAATAGGCTCGCCCGCCGGAATAGTTCTTGCTGATCATCACATCGTTAAAGTCGATCGGATGCTGACCGAGCGAGGAGACATTGACGATGCGGGAGGGTGCGGCCGCCTTGATCAGCGGCAGCAGGAGATAGGTGAGCAGAAAACCTGCGAGATAGTTCACCGCGAAACGCAGCTCATGGCCGTCGGCACTTAGCTGCCGCTGCGGACCGGCGTTCATCGAGCCGATGCCGGCATTGCTGACGAATACGTCGAGCCTCGTGTGGGCGGCCTTGACGGCGTCCGCAAGCGAGCGGACGGCGGCAAGCGACGACAGATCGGCTTGATAGAATTCCGCCGCCTCCTTCCCTGCCCGCTTGATCTCCTCGAGCAGAGTCTTGCCGCGGCCCGCGTCGCGGCCGTGGACCAGGACTTTTGCGCCCTGTTTGGCGAGTTCGGTCGCAACATAGCGGCCGACACCGTCGGTCGAGCCCGTGATCAAGACAGTCTTGCCGGCCATATTCATGGCATGTCCTCCACCAGCTTCGTAGACTCGCGGAAATACTGATGCGAATATCGAATCCACCGCACTAGTGGATTTCCGCGGAACGCTTCAGCGCCTCTTTCAGCTTTTCGAGCGAAAAGTCTTTGCTGCGCGCGATCTCCAGGATGGGCATCTCGCGGCGCGCGCACAGCTCGCAGGCCTCGGGCAGCTTTGCCGCGATCTCATAGGGAATCACGATGGCGCCGTGGCGGTCGGCATGGATCAGATCGTCCGACTTCACCGTCATGCCGGCAACACGCACTTCGCCGCCAAAGCTTTCGGCATGCACCCAGGCGTGCGAGGGACCGATCGAGCCGGCGAGCGCCTGGAAACCGGGCGCCCATTGCGGGATGTCGCGGATCGAGCCGTCGGTGACGACGCCGAGGCAACCGAGCGCCTTGTGCACATTGCTCTGCACCTCGCCCCAGAACGCGCCGTAGCCGACGTCGGCGCCGTCGATGTCCTGGATGACGGCGATGCGCGGTCCAAAGCCGGTCCCGACATATTCGTAATAGGCGGTGCGACGCGCCGCCATTTCGGCCACGGGCAAGCCCGGTTTGATCACCGAGCGGATGATGACCGTGCGGGCGTAGCCGACAATCGGCGGCAGATCGGGAAACGGGCAGACCAGCGGCTTGGTGGTATAGCCGATCAGTCGGCGGTCAGGCGCCACCACCTCCATTGCGTTGCAGATCGTTGGCGTGTCGTGGCGCCCGAGCGCCTCGATGAGTGAAGCGGGCAGCGGCGCGGCGGTATCGGTCACGGGCGTTTCTCCGGTTTTATTGGACTTTGCAGAGCCCTATAGCCGAGATCGGCCTCGAACCCAACTCATGCGGAGGTCATGACTGATATCCGAACGACCGAAAATCTAGTGCAGCCGCTCCGGCCTGCCCTCGCCCTTCGGATCGGACACGCTCGGCGAAAGCGACGGGGCCGGAATAGGCGCCGTCACGTTGGCCGCAGCCGCTGCGGTTGCGGCCTCGGCGGCGCGCGCGTGATCGCGATAAGATTTCAGGCCAAGCGGCAGGCTCAAGAGATAAAGCACCGAGCCTGTCGAGAGGATGTACCAGGGATAGCCGATCAGGAGCGCGATGAAGAGGACCACGCCCACAAAAACCGGCAGCACCAGTTCCGGCGGCACGCGCATCCTCACGCTCTTTCCGGAAAAGACCGGCAACCGCGATACCATCAGAAACGCAATGAACAGCGTGTAGAATGCGGTCAAAAGGGCCGGCGATTTATAGACCCCGAGAAAGGCAAGATAGACCGGCAGCAACGCGATCACCGCGCCCGCCGGCGCGGGCACGCCGGTGAAATAGTTCGCCGCGAAATGCGGCTTGTTCGGATCGTCCATCGAGGCGTTGAAGCGCGCAAGCCGCAGGCCGCCCGAAATTGCGAACACCATCGCCGCGATCCAACCGACGTCATGCAGTTCGCGGAGTTGCCAGAAATAGAGCATCAGGCCGGGCGCCACGCCGAAATTGACGAAATCGGCAAGGCTGTCGAGCTCAGCCCCGAATTTCGACTGGCCCTTGATCAGGCGCGCGACGCGGCCGTCGATGCCGTCGAGCACGGCGGCAAACACGATGGCGCCAACCGCAAGCTCCATCCGTCCTTCCGTCGACAGTCGAAT
>Ga0209060_10004608_pt1 | contig 10610 bp, 4 predicted proteins | sample Coa_R1_8_FD_187155 | JGI IMG/M metagenome (GOLD analysis project Ga0209060, IMG submission 187155) | Surface soil microbial communities from Centralia Pennsylvania, which are recovering from an underground coalmine fire - Coalmine... | ecosystem: Environmental > Terrestrial > Soil > Unclassified... | reverse complement strand
GTACTCGAGCTCGCGCAGCTCGAGCCGACCCTCGGGGCCCGCGGGCCGGCGCCCGACCTCCCGGCATCGGAGGCACTGGCAGGCGCCGCCCTCCGAGGCGAGCCGTCGGAGGGCGAGCTCGCGGATATTGCTGGACCGGACGCCCGCGGCGATCAGGCGGGCGGGGATGTCGCGCTGGATCCGTTGGATCCGGACCCACCGCGGCACGAGGGCCTTCCAACGGGCCAGGACCTCGGTGGCGGTCGCATCATCGTACGGTTCGTACCGGCCGGCCTTCCAGTCCTCGTAAAGGGGCGTTCCGGGAAGCACCAGCGTCGGGTAGACCTTCACCATGTCTGGCCGGAACCCGGGGTCGCCGAACAGCTGGCGCGCGTCCTCGACGTCCCGGTCCGGGTCCATGCCGGGGAGCCCGAGCATCATGTGGTAGCAGACCTTCAGCCCCCGGTCCCGGGCCTCCCGACCGGCCCTCCGGACGTCCTCGACAGAGTGGGCTCGCCCGACCGCAGTGAGGACCTCGTCCCGGAGGCACTCGACCCCGACCTCGACGCGGGTCACCCCGGCGTCCAGGAGGCCGGGCAGGACGCGCCCGTCGCACCAGTCGGGACGGGTCTCCACGGTGAGGCTGACGCACCGGTGGGCCGCACCCTCATTGGCCTGCTGGGCCGCGGCCAGGCTCGGGGCGGGGGCCCCGTTCAGGCCCTCGAAGATCCCCTGGAACACCGCACGCTGGTGCGCGGGGGTCCGGGCCGGGAACGTTCCGCCCATGACGATCACCTCCACCTTGGAGGTCGGGTGCCCGGTGGCTTCCAGCGAAGTGATCCGCTCGGAGGTGATCCGACGCGGGTCGTAGCCGAACTGGGCCCCCCGCAGCGCCGACGGTTCTTCTCCCGTGTAGCTCTGGGGGCTCCCCATCTCGACGCCGCCGGGGCAGTAGGTGCACCGGCCGTGCGGGCACCGGGCGGGCGCGGTCATCACCGCCACCACCGCGACGCCCGACGCGCTCCGGGTCGGCCGCCGGAGGATCGCCCCTTCGTACCGGCCGCGTTCGCCGGGGGGAAGTCCGGCCACCCAGTCCACGTTCGACGGGATCGGGGCCCCGGGGTGGGCCCGGGCCCAAGCGACCTTGCGACGGTGGATCCCTTCCGGGGTCTCGGGCGGGTCGGCGCCTACCGGGAGAGCCACTGGCGCGTCTCCCCGGTGATGATGATCGGGGCGCGCCGGAGGTCGGCCACCGTCCGGCTGCCGGTGAGGAACATGGCGACCTTGAACTCGTGGACGATGTTCTCGAGCTCCGTCCGGGTCGCCTCGAACCCGGTCGCGGCGGCCCGGAGGACGCCGCCGGCGGTCCCGGCCGCCGTGGCTCCCAGCGCCACGGCGCGGGCGACGTCGAGCCCGGAGCGGATCCCCCCGCTGGCGATGACGGGCAGGCCGAGCGGCACCACCTCCCGGACCGAGACGGGGGACGGGATCCCCCAGTCCCAGAACGTCTTCCCGATCCGGGCCTCGCGCTCGGCGCCCCGGGCGACCGCCCGGTGGTACTCGACCGCCGCGAAGGAGGTCCCGCCGGTCCCGCTGACATCGAACGCCCGGACCCCGCAGGCCCGAAGACGCTCCGCCACCGACCGGGAGAGCCCGGCCCCAGTCTCCTTCACGAGGACGGGGACCTGGGCCGCCAGCTCCCCGATCCGGTCGAGGCAGCCCCGGGCCTTCCGGTCCCCTTCGGGCTGGGCCATCTCCTGCAGGAAGTTGAGGTGGACCGCGAGCACGTCGGCGCCGATGAGGTCCATGGCGGCGCGGACGTCGTCGGCCCCCACCACGCGCTCTCCCACGGCCTGGGCGATGATCTGGGGGGCGCCCAGATTGGCGAACTTGAGCGGGACGGGGAACCGGGCGACGCACGAGTAGCTCTCTGGGTACTGACCCTTGAGGATGGCCGCGCGCTCGCTCCCCACCCCCATGGCGATCCCGACCTCGGCCGCGGCGCGGGCGAGATTGCTGTTGATCGAGACCGCGTCCGGGAACCCGCCGGTCATCCCCGTGATCACCAGGGGGGCGGCGAGACGCTTCCCGAGGAGGTCCACCGAGGGGTCCACCTCGTCGAAATCAATCTCGGGGAGAGCGTTGTGGACGAGCTGGATGTCGTTCCAGTAGCGGTAGCGGCCCTCGACGTTGCCGTCGAGAACGACCTTGACGTGCTCGGCCTTCCGATGGCTGAGGTCGAGGCCGGTACGATCCCCCGCGCTCACGGGACCCTACCTGGGGGCCGCGGTCGCCCAGCTTCCATGGACACGTTCCCCCCGGAGCGCCCGGAGGAGCGTCCCATCCGAGAGTCCGCTAATAAGTCCTGCGTCGGCGCCGTCGGCGGCGATCTGGAGCATCTCGCGGACCTTCCCTTGGATCCCGCCGGTCACGTCGGCACCCGGGGTCCGGGCGCTGAGCCGCTCCGGGAGGTCCGCGGTCAGGACGGGGAGGACCTCCCGGGCCTCCAAGCGGGCCGGATCGAAGACCCCCGGCACGTCGCTCACGAAGAGGACCCGCTCGACCGGGATCGCCTTGGCAAGGGCCGCCGCGATGGCGTCGGCGGAAAGGATGGAGCTGACCCACTCCGAATCCGGCACCACGTCGCCGAACGACACCGGCATCCGACCGGCGGAGAGGGCATCCCGGAACGGGGCCGCGTCCAGGGAGGCGAGCCGGCCCCCGGCGTTGCGGGAGTGGGTGGAGATGGGGATCGACTCCGGCCGCCCGCCGGCCCGCACGAGGGCCTGGAGGACCGCGAGGTGGAGGCGCCGTACCTCGGTAGCCACGATGGCCGCCCCCCGGGCCCTCCGCTCCGGGGAGTCCCCGTCCGCAGGGGGCCGAGCCAGCCCAAAGCGGACCGCGCCCGGGTGGCCGAACGACCCCGCGCCATGGAGCAGGACGATCGAGCGCCGGGACGCCACCAGTTCGGTGGCGAGCCTCGCGAGCACCTTTGGGCGGACCCGTTCCTCTCGCTGCTTGCGCGTGATGACACTGCCACCGAGCTTGACGATCGTCAGGCCGGGGCCGGTCTCAGGGCCGGTCGGCACGGGCCTCCGGGGCCGGGACCCTAGGCATGGTCCGAGCCGGCCCTCGGGTCCAGGAGCATCAGGGTCCCTCCGAGGACCAGGGCGATGCCACCGAGGAACTCGAGCTGGAAGCTGATCAGGAAGTAGACGACGGCGAAGATACCGATCGCGATCAGGAGCGCCGCGGCGATCACCCACGGTACCGACAGCGTGTTCGGTGCGTCGACGTGCCGGACCGGGACCGAGGAGGGGGTAGGATAGCCCGCCATGGCGAGAGGGAGACCGTGGCCCGGTACAAATCCGTTCGGTCCGTCCGGCCCGGCGACCGTTCGACCGACCCCCGGATCCCCCTTGTGGAGTGTTCGCAGGGGCCGTGAGTCGCACTCTCGCGCCAACTTTTCATAGTCGCTTTGTAAAGGTTTTTAACCGCCCCCTCTCTCGGCGCGCTCATGCTCCGGGTGTCCGACTCCGGGCGAACGCGCTGGTTCCGAACGGTCCCTATCGTCGCTATTCTGGCGGTGATGGTGATGGCCGCGTTCCCCGCAGCGGGTGCGTCATCGATCCCGACCGCGGCGACCCCTCTCGGAGGCCACGCGGCCACCTCCCTACCCCCGCACACCGCGGCAAAGAGCGTGGCGACGTCGCCATCGAGCTCCTCGATCCATGGCGCCTCCTCGAGCAGCTACTCCCTGAGCCGTCCGTCCTTCTCCCCCTCGGCCGCGAACCTCAGCTTCTACCAGAACACCAGCAGCTTCTCCCAGACCCCGGCCAACGAGGCGGGGTGCACCTCGTACAACTATGGGTACGAGATCGCGAACACCTGCAACAGCCAGGCGTACGACCCGAGCGCCGTGACCCTGGCGAACGGTGACATCGGGGTCGGCTACACGGTCAACTCGAACGTCACCGGGACCAGCACCAGCAGCTGCGTCACTGGCCCGACCAACACCACGGTCCAGGAGCGGATCGGCTGGGCGGTCTCCTCCGACAACGGCACCAGCTTCGGCCCGGTCTCCTTCCTCGGCAACGAGACCTGCTCCTACCTCGACGCCATCGAGCCGTCCTTCGCGGTGGGTCCCACCGGGACGGTCTACGGGGTCTACGTGGAGGAGAACTTCTCCGGCCAGACGGGTCTCTACACGGACAACTACACGTACACCTCGTACAACTGCTACTACGGGTACATCACCTGCCAGAACCGGTCGGCCGACGCCCTGGGCTTCACCGTCTCGACCGACAACGGGACCACCTTCAGCGCCCCGATCACGATCAGCACCGTCGGGTGGATCGCGCACCCGCAGATCGTCGTCCACGGCAACAGCCTCTACATCCTCTACGAGAACATCAACAACGCCTCCTCGGGGATCACGCTCTCCTACGGCTACACCTACTACACCGGCTGGCCGATCTCGCTCGAGCTCCTGAACTCCTCTAACGGCGGGGCGACGTGGTCCGGACCCCACGGGGTGCCGGGGATCGTCGGGACGAGCGGGGTAGCCCAAGAGGTCGGGCCCGGCATCGCGGTGAACGCCACCGGGACCGTCGCCATCTCGTACTTCACGAACGACCACTGCGGCGCCACATACTACGGGTACTGCGAGGCCGAGGTCGACGACCTCGTGTTGGCCACGACCACCACGAACGGGTCCTCGTTCAAGGGGCCGTTCGGGATCGCCCCGAACTGGGGCTCCACCTACCCCTACTGGGCCCCCTACTACGATTACAACTACGGCAGCAACTTCGAGGAGCAACCCTCCTCCGCCCTCGCCTTCTCGCCCGACGGGGCCACGGTCTACATCGGCTGGACGGCTCCGTACAACCAGTCGGCCCTGTTCGGCGGGTACTACTACCCGTACGAGCTCTACCAGGGAACGTCGGGTGCCTTCGAGGCCACGGGCTCGGTGAAGGGGACCGGGTTCGCCACCAACATCCTGATGGCCACCTCGGAGACGTACAATGACCAGTTCGCCTATTCGCTGGCGATCGGGGCGACCTCGAGCGGGGTCTACGTCACCTACTCCGGCTTCAACGAAAGCTACTGCTACTATGGGAACACGTGCTCATACCTCGGGGGCGCGTTCTTCGAGGTCATCCAGACGAGCCCCGATGGGCACACCTGGTCGGGCCAGCAGTTCCCCACCTTCGTCCAGACCGGAGGCTCCACGTACAACCTGGGCCAGGACTATCCGGGGATCTACTCGAGCGTCGCCTTCACTACGGCCGGCGCGCCGGTCTACGTCTACTCCTTGCCGAACCAGGAATCGTACAGTTACAATTTCAACGTCTACCCGTACTACTACAACACCACCTACCCGACCGACCTCTACGTCGCCACGGCGTACAGCGGGCCCACGGTGAGCCTCAACATCTCCGAGTCGGGGCTCATCGCTGGCACCCCGTGGTCGATCTCTATCAACGGCGCCCTGGTGGACGTCCCCGGCGGCGTCACCAACTTCACCCTGTCGGGCGTCCCGGTCGGGGAGACCATCCTCTTTTCCGTGAACCAGCTCAACGTGGTGTACCTCGAGATCGCTCTCCCCAGCTTCACGATCTCCGGAGGGACCGCGTTCGAGGGAGCGGCGAGCTTCACGGGGAACGGCACTGTTCAGGTCCAGTACACGTACGAGTTCGGGGTCAACTTCCTCTACCAGCCCGCCAACCCTCTCGATATCGACATCGAATCGGTGCCGTGCTGCAGCTATGACTTCTACGTCGACAACTTCTGCTTCCCGACGGCTTGTACCGGTGGCTATCCGTCCGCCCCGCCGTGGTACTTCCCGGCCGGGACCTCCATAGAGTTCTACGGGTACGGGGACCCCGTCGCCGCGCAGTTCTGGACCGGGACGGGGAACGGCAGCTACACCGGCCCCGGCTCCTACATCAACCTGACCGTGAACGGGCCGATCAACGAGACGGCCTGGTTCGTGCCTCTCGGCGAGTACAATGTCACGGTCCAGGCCCCGACGCTCCCGCCGAGCTCGACCTACTCCTTCTCGTTCGACAACGTCCAGTACTTCGGGAGCGGGGGCTCCCCCGTGACGGTCCCCAACGTGGAGACCGGCGCCCACTACTTCTCGAACGTGAGCGCCACGGCCACCACGGCGGGCTGGACGTACGTCGGCACCTCGGCCGACTACCAGCCCGAGCTGGTGCCGAACAGCCTGGTGTTCAACCTCTCGTTCGCCCTGATCGACACGGCCGCTCCGGCGGGCACCGTGACCTTCGAGGCTCAGGGGTTCACCGCCGGCACGCCGTGGCAGTTCTCGTTCAACTCGACCTCGTACAGCTCGACCACCCCGTGGATCAACGTGACCACGCATCCGGGGACGTTCCTGACCTCCGCCTCCCCGGCGGTGGCGTCGAACGGGAGCGTCGGGTACGTGCCCTTGGGGGTCCCGTCTGCCTGGTCGGTGACCACGGGCTCGGTGTACCTCGTGAACTACACGCAGGCCTACCGGGTCACCGCGATCGCGGGCTCCGGCGGATCCCTGAGCGGCGGCGGCATCGGGGGGGTCCAGTGGGTCCTCTCGGGCGCGCTCGTCTCCCTCCAGGAGTCCGCGCACTCGGGCTACCAGTTCAACGGCTGGACCGGGACCGGCATCGGGAGCTACACGGGGAACAGCCCGTGGGCGAACATCACGGTCGGCGGGCCCGTCACCGAGACGGCCAGTTTCGTCCCCCTGCCGGGTGACCGGTTCAACATGACGTTCCAGGAATCCGGCCTCGCGGCCGGAACCCTGTGGACGGCGTTCGTCGGCGGCATCGGATACTCCGGGACTTCCTCGACGATCGTGGTCCAGAACCTGCTGGCGTGCGGCGCCCCGGGAGCGAACTACAATATCTCGATCCCGACCGTCTACGCGAGCAACCACCAGACCCGGTACGTCGGGACCTCCTCGATCCCGAAGACGCAGTGCACGACGGGCTCCACGCTGATCAAGGAGACGTTCGCGCCGCAGTACTACGTGTCGGTCCAGGCCACGCCCGGCGGGTACGCCACGGCCACCGTCGGGAGCACCTCGACCACCACGGGCTTCTGGGTCGCTTCGGGCGCGACGGTCGGCTTGGACGCGTACGTCCAGCCCGGCTACGACTTCCTTGGCTGGAACGGATCCGGGCCCGGCAACTACACCGGGACGCTGCAGATCGACACCATCGTGATCGCCGGCCCCGTCCTTGAGGTCGCCGCGTTCGCGATCCCAGTGTCCCCACCGCCCACGGTGTACTGGATCACGTTCAGCCTGACGACCCCGCTCTCGTCGGGGACGGCCTGGACCGTCACGGTCCAGGGCACGGGCTACACCTCGACGGGCTCGTCGTTGACGGTGTCGGGGCTCTCTCCCGGGACCTACCAGCTCTCGTACCCGACGGCGTACTCTCCCGACGGCATGACCAAGTACACGTCGGCCGGCGCTCCGAGCAGCGTCTCGCTCTCGGCGAACCGGACGATCCCCATCGGCTACACGACCGCCTACTGGGTGAGCGTGACGGCGGGGGTCGGTGGGACCATCGTGACGCCGAACCCGGCCTCCGGCTGGGTCGCCTCGGGTGCCACGGTGACCCTCAATGCGACCCCGAACTCCGGGTACGACTTCGTCGGATGGTCGGGCACGGGCGCCTCGTCCTACACGGGCCCGTCCTCGACGGATGTCCTGCAGGTTCGCAGCCCGGTCACCGAGGTCGCCTCGTTCGAGCTGCCCCCCACGACCCCCGGCGGTACGACGACCACCAGCACCTCGTTCTTCGCACAGCCGATCGCGTGGATCGGGCTCGGGATCCTGGGGCTGCTCGTCGGCCTTGTCGTCGGGGTCCTCGTCACGCGGCGGGGACGGTCCCCGCCGCCGGCCGCCGCGGCCCCCGTCGACGCCGGCACGGCCCCGGGCGGGTCCGATACGACCTATGGAATGGACGGCAGCGGAGGTAGCTCATGATCGACGCGGAATCAATCCCCCGGGCGCATACTGTGGCCGACCGTTCGAACCGCGCTCGGGCCCTCCGATGGGGCGGACCGATCCTCGTGGTCGCGCTGTTCCTGATCTCTGGGCTGAGCACCACCGCCGGCAGCCCCATGGCGTTGCCCCCCGCGGCGCAGCACGCTCCGATCGTAGGTCACGCCCTGCCGGGCGGCGGGGCCGCCTCCCATGTGGCCCCGCCCTCGGCCGCCCCGCGCTCCGGTGGCGGCGGCGGCTCCAACGTGACGTACGTCGAGAACGGGACCGGCACGTTCTTCAACAACACCGCCGTCCCGAACGCGACCACCGGCCACGCGTCCTGCGGGATCTACCGTTCCTATTCGTACTCGTTCAAGTACTGCTGGAACGCCACCCTGGACCCGACGGTCAATGTCACGACGAACGGCGTGACCGGCATGGCCTACACGGTGTGGACCAACGACTCGGTCTGCCCGGGGATGGCCATCAACGCCACCACTGAGATCGGCTTCGTCACTTCGACGAACTTCGGCCAGTCCTGGGGGACCCCCGAGATCCTCGGGAATCCGATCTGCGTCACCGATACGCAGAACGACTCCCACTATGCGAACGCCGAGATGCCCTCCCTGACATCGCTCGCGAACGGGACGTTCGTGCTCTCGTACATCGAGTCGAACATCAGCGCGGCGCACTACTACTACTACGACGCGGCCTACCCGTTCTCGATCGGCTGTTACTACACGGACTATGACCGGGTCGTCGTCTCCGAGAGCTACGACAACGGCTCGACGTGGACGTCCCCCACGGTGATCCAGCAGACCGACATCAGCTATTCCACGAGCTACGGGTGCGCCAACCCGGGCACGGGCCTGCTCCGGCCGTCGATCACCGCCACAGGTAACACGATCTACCTCGCCTACACCGAGATGCCGTACTACTTCGAGGACTGCTGCAACTACTCTGTCAACTACGAGTCGTACCTGCACCTGGTGGTATCCACGAACGGCGGAGCGACGTGGACGAACGCGTCCGTCCCCCCGACCTTCATTGAGTTCTCGACGTACCCCGCCGCGGCGATCGCCGCCTACCCGAGCGTCATGGTGACCCCGTCGGGCGAGCTCTACATGGCCTACATCACAGGGGACGCCTACAACTTCGTCTGCAGCGTCTACTGCACGGACCTCTACAATTCGTCGGTCGTCGTGGCCTGGTCCAGCGACAACGGGACGACGTTCAACTACTCCGTGGTCACCCAGACCGCCTACTTCCCGACGTACCAGAACTACGGCTCGGACTTCCTTTCGGGGCTCTACCCCGAGATGGCCTACAGTCAGGCGACGGGCCAGCTGTTCGTCACCTACACGAGCACCGTGTTCGGGGAGTACTGCGAGTACTACTCCGGCGGATCGTACTGCGGCTATGTCACCAGCCTGGACGACGTGTTCTTCTCGAACTCGTCGGACGGCGGGGCCACCTGGTCGAGCCCGAAGTCCATCGACCCCTGGTTCATCAACACGAACCTGGGACCGGCGAACAGCGCGTACCTCCCGTCCGTGGCCACCCTCCCCGACGGCCAGGTCGACCTGACGTACTCCACCGTCAATGACACGGAGTGCGTCAGCTACTACTGCGGGGCGTCCCAACAGTTCTTCATCTACTCCCGCGACAACGGCACCACGTGGTCCCAGCCCGCCCTCGTCTACAACGACTGGAACACCTCCGAGTGCGCCACCTGCACCAACGGGATGTCGATGTACATCGGCGAGCAGAGCTCGATCACCATCGCCGGCGGCCAGGTCCTGCTCGCGTGGGGCCACCTGGACAACGGCATCTACGGCTACGCGTTCTGGGGCTACTACGGCGCGATGAACGTGGAGACGTCCCGCCTCTTCACGGGGCAGGGCGTGACGCTCAGCTTCACCGAATCGGGGCTCCCCTCCGGCGCCGTCTGGCACCTTACCGTCGGCGGCTACGGCCGGAACGGCCCGGCCGGCACGACGCTCTCCTTGTCGGGGGTCCCGCCCGCCGGTTCGATCAGCTACAACGTCGCCTGGGTGAACACCAGCTACGGGATCGCTTGGGAGCCGACCGTCATCCCGGCGTCCCCCTCGTCGTTCAGCACGAACAGCACGATCACGGTGACGTACAGTGAGATCTTCCTGGTGAACGTCCTCACACTGCCCGCGCTACAGTCGTACTACTGGCAGTACGGGTACGTGAACTACCAGGTGGGGCCGCTGCCGGGGCCGTACTGGCTCCCCGGCGGGACGTCGTTCTCGCTCTACATCAACGCCACCACCCCGGCGTTCTGCTACCCGTGCCTCAACCTCTCGTGGGTGACCTGGGTGGGGACCGGGAACGGCTCCTACACCGGACCGAGCACGGCCACGTCGTTCACCGTGTCCGCGCCCACGAACGAGACGGCGACGTTCACGATGAACGGGTACTGCTACACGTACCTCTCGCCGCCGTGCCGGAACTACACCTACTCGCAGGCGTTCATCGAATCCGGCCTGCCCGGCGGCACGGACTGGGGCGTCTCGCTCGGGAACCCGAACGGGACGATCACCTCGCTCAGCAGTACGACGTCGATGATCCTGCAGAACATCTCGAACGGGGTCACGACGTTCAC
>Ga0209060_10004607_pt1 | contig 10615 bp, 13 predicted proteins | sample Coa_R1_8_FD_187155 | JGI IMG/M metagenome (GOLD analysis project Ga0209060, IMG submission 187155) | Surface soil microbial communities from Centralia Pennsylvania, which are recovering from an underground coalmine fire - Coalmine... | ecosystem: Environmental > Terrestrial > Soil >... | reverse complement strand
GGACCTCTCCCCGGGGCGAGGAGGCCACGGCAGGGAAGAGGCGGCGTCGACTCCAGCGGGCTGAAAGTTGGATTGCACCCCCCTGCTCTCAGTAGGCCCGCCCAGCTCACGAAGCACAACCGGATAGTTCATCTGACCCATTTCGATTCGGGAACCGCGGCCAGTATGAGCGCTGAGAGGCGGCACAAGCACGACCCCCACCCTGGAACGACCCTTCGCACCGTGCGCTGGGGGGAGGAGATTGAAACCGTCCGTCGACTCTTCAAGGATTACCGAGCTTGGCTGGCCGCTCATGTGGAGCCTACACCTGCATCCGCGCTCAAGTCGGCCCCCGGCCTGGCGATCGTCGACAAGTTGATTGCGGAGTTGCCGGGGGCCTATGGCCCACATCGGGGGGACGTGATATTGGCGTTCGCGGGAGGCGAGGTAGTGGCCTGCGGGGCGCTCAGGGAACTCGCGCCCAGGCTCGGAGAGATGAAGCGGGTCTATGTCCGAGCTGACCATCGAGGCCCTGGGTTCGGACCGCGGCTTACCCAAGCGGTGCTCGATCGGGCGAAGGAACTCGGGTATGCGAAGGTGCGTGTAGACACCCTCGCTAGCATGACGGCCGCGATCGAGTTCTACCAGGAGATGGGGTTCGTCCCCACGCCTGCGTTCTGGCCGCACCCCGCCCCCGGGGCCCTCTACTTCGAGCGTACGTTGGAGTGATCTGGGCCCTCCGTCGAACGCCGGTCGACCCCGGTCGGATCGGACCGCGATTCCCCTGACAGGTTACCACGGGGTCTCAAGTTCTGCTGGTCCCCCTCGCGCGTAGCCAGTTATTCGGCCGGTCGCGTCCACCGCTGGCGCGGCCTAGCCAAGTCGTTTTAGAACCTCAGGCGGCACCCACCCCAGTCCAGGATCGACCGGAAACCCGCCGACAAACACCCGATGTTCGGGGCCGTGGCGAGTGTCGGCAATCTGAGTCTCAACGATTCCGCCGGAAATCTCGACCTTCCAGACATGAGGCAGCTCTGGCCCATCGACGGTAGGGCGATCTAGGGGTGGGTCGACCCAGAGATCGAGGAGAACGATGAAGCTCGAGTACTTGTCGAGGTTCCAGATGCTCTTCTCGTGCAAAACGAGCCCGGCCTCGCCGATCACGGTACCCCAGCCCCGCCGGAACCTGCCGAAGATCGACCCGGGGCCAGGAGACGGTGGGTAAGCCTTCACGAGCGTGAGCCCCAGGCCACGGTACGCCGTCGTCGCTCGAACAAGGACAGCTGACCAGGGCAGGGGACCAACCCTCCCCGTGACTCTGTACGGGAGGTTCATGTCGGGGATGAGTTCCATGTCCAGTGGCGGGGCGCTCGCAACTGCTGTCGGGTCCGAGGTCGGCACCGGACTCTGGGAGGACGGCCGCCTTGGGCCTCCGGGCGGAATCACAGGCGCCACAGCGCGAACGGGCGTAAAAGGGGTGGCGCGGCGGACGAGCATCGGAGGATCAGATTCTCGGGGGTTGACACCGGAATCGCTGGAACTCGGAACGGATCCTGTAGATGGGATTCGAACCCCCGGTAGGAATCCGCCACTTGGGAATCTTCCCGGATCCGCCCAGTGGTCGCTACAGTTGCCGGACGAGTCCGTTCGGTACCCCGTGCGAGCATGTCCTGGCCAGCTACTGGGACTATCGGAGGGGAGGGCTCGCCTCTCCCGGGACCCGGACTCGGTCGGGAAAGGCCGCCCTCACAGCGGCGAACTGATCCGGGCTGAGGTAGTACCCACCCTCGAGTCCCGTGGGGATGAAGCCGAATCCGTCAGGGCTCCGGGGCCAGATCACCATGCTGGACGCCGGGAAGCGAACCGTTCCATAGAATGTCCTGCGCAGCTCGATCCCGTCGGTTGAGACCCGGATTGCGGACGGCCGTTGTGACACCACGAGGACGGCATCAACGCATCCGAGAACGATCGCGAAGAGGGCAAGGATCGCCGCTACCCCCGTGATGCTGAGGGGCGGCCCGCTGCTGAAGGCGATGGAAACGATCACGAAGAGGAAGATGGCGAGATCGATGCCGAGCGGTATCTTCCAGAGGTGAGGATGGGTCCTCTCAGTTGGGATCCACCGACCGGCCGGCCCCCGCATGACGCCCACCTCGACTCAGCCGCGGCTATTTACCCCGGCGATTCGGCCCGCCCACGAACCGCTTGGAGTGACCGCAGACGTGGGCCGGGTCACATGGTGGGTCGCGCGCGCACGGAAACTCGTGGATCGCTCGGCTAGGCGCGACGTCCTGAGTCGCAACTGAGCGGCCGATCCAGGGCAAGGTCCATACATCGACACGCCAATCGTTCAACGAGGTTGTCATCGATGGGCGCGGATACGGTCACGGTATCGTCGAAGTACCAGGTCGTCATTCCGGAACATATTCGTCAGGAGAACAGGATTCGACCCGGGGATCGTATGGCCATCCTCGTGAAGCACGGCGTCGTCCATCTTGTTCCGGTGAAGCCGTTCGCGAAGTCGAAGGGCATGTTCAAGGGGCTCGAGCTCGACCCGGAAGGAATCCGCGACCACCTCGACAGAGCCTGAACGCTCCCATGATTTGCGTCGACACCTTTGGCTGGCTAGAGCGGCTCACCGACGGGCCGAAGTCCGAGGAATACAACCAGGTGATGGAAGGTGTTCACCCGTCGGAGATCGTGACCTCTGTGGTCTCGGTCTATGAGGTCTATGGGAAGCTCCGCCCGATCAAGGGCGAGGCCAACGCGTTGGCAGCCATCGCGGCGCTAAAGTCTACTCGAGTAGCCCCGGTCGATGAGCGTATCGCGCTCGAAGCGGCCGACTACAGCCTCGCCCTGAAGCTCCACTTCGCAGATGCGCTGATCTACGCGACAGCCCGCCGGTTCGGGGCCATCCTTCACACAAGCGACCCCGACCTTCGGGGTGCCCCATTTGTAGTCTTCCACTAGCGGTTCGATCGCTGCCGGCCGCTTGGATCGTGGGTCTAGAGGGTACGCTGCGGCGGTAGCCTCCGGCTCGGCGCGTTGCGTGTGAACTGGGCAATCGGGGGCAGGGCGGACGGGTACTTGCACCCCAGCGGGCTTCGAGCTGTACAAAGCTCGGGGGACTGCGGCCCCCGAGGGGAGCCAAAGGCCACTTGTAACCGGGCGGGTGTTGGGATGAAGTTCCCGAGTCCTAGGAACCCCATGTCTCCCCCCACCCGCGCATTAGTTCTGGGCGCTGGCGGGTACGCCGCGATGGCGTGGGAGATTGGCTTTCTGGCGGGCATGGCCGATACCGGCATCGATCCCCGGGAAGCAGAAGCTTTCGTGGGGACTTCTGCCGGGGCCATTGTCGCGGCTCAGATCACGAGCGGGGTCTCCCTAGAAGAGCTCTTCCAAATCCAGCTCCGCGGCCCTCGGGAGACGGGGGCGTCCGGCCCCGCGGTGGACTTCAGACAGTGGCGCACAAACCTTCAACAGGCACGGAGCGGCGGTGGGAACTCGACCGAGATCCTACGGCGCGTCGGGGCCCTGGCCCTCGCCGTCCCGCCTGAGGCACCGTCGGACCGATCCGAGGTGGCCTCCCTCCTTCCGAGGCACGTCTGGCCCGACCGGAAGCTTTCATTGGTGGCAGTGGACGTTCGGACAGGCGAAAGAACGGCCTTCGAGCGCGGGAGCGGGATCGACCTCGTCGACGCGGTGACCGCAAGTGGGGTGGTGGCTGGGATCTCTCAGCCGGTAGTCTTCAACGGCCACGCCTACATGGATGGTGGGTTCTACTCACTGACGAACGCGGACTTGGCCATTGGCTATGATCACGTACTGGTCGTGGCTCTTCCAGCTGGGGTACCCCCGATGAGCGTGGTGCCACTCGAAGCTGAACTCGAGGGGATACGAGCAGCTCACGCACGAGTCGAAGTCGTGCACCCCGACGGGACCGCCCGATCTGCGTTCGCGTCGGTGGGCGGGAATCTACTCAATCCGCTGGTTTGCGAGCCGGCGGTTCGCGCGGGCCGGGAGCAGGGTCGCCGCTGGGCGAGCGAACGTCCGTCCGGGTTCTGGCGGTAGATTCCCCGGACTCGCCTCTTCCCCGGGCCAACGTTCTTCCACACCGGGCCTTACTCGCATGGTACGACGCAGCTCCGGGATCTCTAGGCCGAACGCGAGCAGTCACGGCTTGGTCTGTCATCGGCAGGTGGCTCGGGGCTGATGCTACTTCGGAGCCGGCAGCTTCCCGCGGTGCCGGGGGTGTTACAGGGATAGGACTCCCTACCTCCGCCGGTGCGACCCCCCGGAGGAGGGGCGGGGGCCGGTCCGGCCGCGTCCACTGCCGCGTCAAGGCTACTAGGCGAACACACTCCCCCCACCCGAATCGATCCTGTGTCGAATCCAACGGAGCGGGCCGTGGCCCCAGGTCGGAAACCAACCTCCGAAACAGGCGGTCCGGATCCCCCGCCGGAGACATCGCGGGCCAGCCCGATGGCAGGAAAGCTCGTGACCGATACTCTCGATTACGACGGCGGCCGCGGGGTCACCGTCTACGTGCCGCCGAAACCTCCCGAAGGGGTGGTGTTCGCCGGCGACGGCCAGCGGATTGCTCTGTGGGGCGCGTCCCTCGAATCGGCGGACGTACCCTCCACGATGATCGTCGGAGTACACGGACTGACAGAGGAAATGGCGCGGCTCCACGAATACTCGCCGGCCTTCGACCCGGGCCGGTTCGCAGTCCACGAGAAGTTCTTCGTCGAGGATGTCCGCTCCTGGGTGCGCTCGCGTTTCGGAATCTCGCCGTCTGCCGAACGAACCGCGGTCTTCGGGGTCTCGGCTGGCGGTGAGCTCGCCCTCGCACTTGGGCTTCGTCATCCTGGGGTCTACGGCGCAATCCTCTGCGGCTCTCCGGGCGGGGGCTACAGACCCACCGGAACGATGCCGAGTCCGCTCCCGCGCGTCTACCTAGTCGCAGGGACCCTAGAACCGTTCTTCCTCCACAACGCGGCTAGATGGGCCCGGGCGCTCCACGGCGCTGGGGCCGAGGTCGTGATGAGGAAACGGGTCGCAGACCACGGTGACCTCCTGTGGAGAGCCGAGTTTCCCCTAATGGTTGCCTGGGCGCTTCGATCGGCCCCGGAATCAGAATAGGTGCCGCCCGGCCTTGGGGGGACGGACCCCCTGGATGCGGGCGCTGTTCGGCCCCCCAACCCTACGAGGGCCGTCGCCTGCCCCTTAGACTGGGAACAGCCGCCGGTGAGAACGGCGGATTGTACCCCGAGTGTCGCTCCAGACAGGCGGCGTCGGGGCACACATCGCTCCACGACCCTCTCAGAGTCGATGAGAAGCGGTGACCAGGCCTGGGGACTTCCAGCCGCGAGGAGGCCGCGCTTCTCCCGGGACCTAGGACATCCCCCGCAGCGCGTTCTCGTCAAGATAGTACTTCCCGTTGACCTCGATGAAGACCTTGGTCTTCCCCCTCCGCCGCTTCATTATCCGTACGAAGATCCGAGACAGTCCAAGCTCCTCAGCCGGTAGGGCAGTTTCCGGGCTCAGGGCTCCCTTCGTCCGGAACGTCCGGATGATCTCGCGGATCCGCTCACCGCCAAAGTCGTCCCCTGCCCCGGCCGATGCCTCGCCAGGTGGTGTGCCCGTTGGCGGCATGGCTGCAATGCCCGGGGCGAGCGCCGGTCGCAGAGGCTGGACCGTGCTCACGGTGGGCTCCACGTGTGGGTGATTCGGTCCCGTCGCGGGGGTCAGAGGGGTCATTCCTACCGGGGCGGACTCCGTGATCGAGCCTAGCCTCAAGGTATGCGCGGCACTCTTCCTGATGACGATCCTTTCGGGCCGAATAGCGACGTATCCGGGGGCAACGGCATTGACCGAGTACTCACCGGGCCTCACCGCCACGAAGATGGCCGTCCCGTTCGCCGCCGTCGTGCCCGAGTAGCTCCTTGGACCGTCCGCCGAGACGGCGGCTCCCGAGATTGGTGAGAGGGTACCTGAGTCGAGCACGGTGACGCTCAACCCACGTCCGCGCCGGCTCCACGCGACCACAGCGATGAGCACGCCCACGATCACAAGGATGACGATGAAGTCCCATTCGATCGATGAGATGCCCGAGGAGGGGGTGGAACCGGGGGGCGAGAGTGTCGCAGATGGAATCACGGCAACGGAACTCCATACTGCGCTGTTCGGCCCGGGGCCAGGAACGGGCGCTCCCTCGGACTGCCCCATTATGACATAGAGCGGTCCGGTTCCGACTTGCGTCGTCTCCTGTCCTAGGATCTGGCCCGCCGCCGTGACATTGAACTGGGCAGTCCCTGAGCCGTCGACGGCGATCGTCACAGTGTAGACAACCCCTACAGCGGGGGTCAGGTCCAGAGCCGGCGTCTTCTGCCATGCGCCGCCGGTCGTTCCAGCCCGGGCGTAAATCCCGTAGTAGCATTGGTTCGGCGAGACGGAGGAGCTGGCCGGAGTGCCGCATGTCGAAGGGTTTCCGCAGTTGGTCCCTGCGCTGCAGTCATTCGGGTTGAGGTTGCCGGTGATCTGGACACCAGACGTGGAATCCTGAGAACTGACCCCAAAGACGAAGGGATGCCCGTCCGAGACGATCCCCTCGACCAGGGCCGTCACAGTGAGTGGAGGAGTGAAGCTCTGGACGCTTTGGATCGCGCCGACTTCCAAGCTCCCGGTCACGCTCGCGATCTTCATGCCCGCCGACGAGAAAGTGGGGGTCAGGGGGACGACGGAGCAGCCCGGGCAGTTTTCGCCCGAGAAGCTCAACGCGACCGGTCCATTAACCTCCCATAGAGCGGCATTTAGGCTGGTATCGTTCGTGAAGTCGTCGGCGAGCGTTTGGGCTTGGGTCGCCGGGGCGGCCCCATTCGCGGCTCCTAGCGGCGCAAGGACTATCAGCAAAAGGATTGCCAGCGAACCCAACTGGGCGACCCGGTGGTGGGAGCTTGAGCCATGCTGGTTAGAATACATCGAATCCGGAGCGAGGTTCCGAGCCATAGACCCGGGGTGAACCCCGGTTGACCGCCGCAGTGAATGAACCGTGACGTGCCGTCGCAGGCATGATTGTGGGAGGGCGGAGCCATGGTCGGAAGAACCTCGGATGTCAGAGGTCGCGAAGGCGAGGGGCTTGAGACCACCGAAACGGGTTGACGCGCAAGGTGGGGCTCATCTCGCACTGAAACGATACGAACATGCGGATCAGAGTCCTCCCCGGATCGGAATCCTTCGCCGAAAGACGGTTATCGGCGTAGGGAGGGCGGCGGGCCTTTCCGGCGGACCCGGACTTTCTCGATTAGAATACAGCCCGACCGAAAAGGGAGGCTGTTTATTTGGTGCGGCGGATCAAGGTCGCCGCTTTCAAACAGGGGACTACATGGGACCGGTTCAGGAGGCCCGCGTGTCCGGGGCGTCCACTTTTGCTCAGCACGCGGAAAGTGCGAGATCGGAGCGGATTGGGCGCGCGTTCTATTGGGTGATGGCCGGTCCTGGGATCCTCCTTCTGGCCGTCGCTGTCTACTCATGGTGGGTCTACCCGGAGTGGTGGTCGCCGGCCGGGCCAGGCACGATTACCGGGATAGCGATTCTAGGCATCGGGCTGGTCGTAATTCCAACGATGGCCCGAATGGCAACAAACCGGCTAGTTGAGCTCAGCATAGACGATGTTGGAATCCGCTTGAAGTTCCAGAGAGGACCGTTCCGAATCTACGAGTGGAGCGATCCGAAGTTCCACGTGATCATTTCTCCGCCGGTTCGGAGCGCATCTGGCGACGCGCGGAGGAACTCAGAGTCCTGGTATCTCTCGCTTCGGAGCTCTAGCTCTGCCCTCTCCACATGGGTCACCGCCGAGTCGGGGGCGAGCATTGTGGAGCGGGCTGGGAAAGTGGGGATCCGCATCACGAGGAGTCCTATCGGCACGGTAACGCTCGATGGATCACCCCGATAGGGGTTGCCTGAAGGAAGGACCCGACGTGCAAGGCAGCTTGCGCCTCCGCAGGTAAGGGCGATGATCCCGGACCCGGCCCCCCGCCAGATGGCCTCCCCGGAGCAGGTGCTCAGAGCCACTGAGGTCCCGCGGAGTTTGGACAGGGATGGGTTTAAAATGGTGTGATGCGCATACATGCGCACAGGGCCGTTATCTCTGGGTGGATTTCATGGACCGGAACCTTACGACACCCTGTCGGCTGTCGGACTGCGGCCATTCGAACGAACATCACCTCGCAACCCCCGAACTCGCGAGCGGCTCGGAACGAGAGGTTCGATGGTGCACCCGGTGCCGGCAGCACGAGGTCACTCGCCAACCTCGGCTGGTCCGGTTGTTCGGACGAACCTCCAGCTAGGACGGCTCGGAGAGGCGTCCCCCACGCCGCTTCCCCCGAGACACGTCTTGCCCAGAATCCCAGGGGAACACTGCCCCCCACGCAGGCCCGGAGTCGGCTCCGGAAAAACCGCCTCAAGCAGGGCGCTTGGCGTCGAAGCGAACCCCGCTGCCCCCTATCGCCGGCTGCTCATGGAGCATCCTTTTTTGCTGAGACACGACTTTGCTCCCAGCTAGCATGGACCCCTTACCGGATCAGGGCCCGTCGGACCTCGAGCCGTCATTGGGTCGATGTCACGAGAACTTTGTTGAAGCTTTTCGCTCCTTTGCCAGACACTCGCCCAAATGCAGGATCGAGGAGGAGGCCGGTGCAGTCCGGATCGCGGCCGGACTGGCGACCACCGCGTTCAACGTGGTCTTCATCACCCGACCCCCTAAGGACCCGCGGCGGTGCATCGAGAGTGCCAAGGAGTTCATGGTGCGCGAGGGGATCTCCGCCTGGCGTCTCGTGGCCGTAGACCGAGCGGCATCCTCCATCGAAACTGTCGCCAAGGAAGCTGGCCTGTCGGGCCGCGGCTCCCATCCCGGGATGATCTGGAGGCCCTTGCCTGAGGAACCACCCCGGGTCCCATCGATGCTGGAAATTCGACCCGCCTGTACCGCGGAGCTTTGGGAAACCATGATTCGGGTCGGCCTAGAAGGACTCAATGAGGGGCCCTGGGACCCGGTCGACTGGGTGTTGCCATTCGACCCGAACGGCCGGGTTCGGGGGTATCTGGGCATCGTCGAGGGCCGCCCCGTGTCGACGAGCCTCGGATTCTCCCATGCGGGGGTCGGTGGTATCTTCTTCGTCGCGACGCTCCCGGGGTTCCGAGGTCGCGGGTTCGGGACGGCCATGACCGCACGGGCGGCGATGGACTCACGGGACGAAGGATGCGACGTCAGTTACCTCCAATCGACTCGTGAAGGATACTCGGTCTACTCCAAGATGGGTTTCCGACATGTTTCGAACTACAGCCAATGGCTCCCGGCAGACGATTCCTCCTCCGGAACTTCCCGTGGGTAGCTGGCCGGAAGAGTACCGCCCCGCGGCGCGGAAGGATGCCCGCTAGGGGGCCAAGGTGGATACCGCTCAGGTCCGCCGCCTTTGGACAAGGGAGCCGTTTCGAAGCTACAGGTCATTTCGCAACGTGGTGGCGCGTGGGACCAACCGGCCCGGTGCCGGCCCGATCCCTTTCCTGAACAATACAACTCCCAGAGCCAGGACTAGGAGGAACGCCCAGCTCAGTAGTGGTGGTGCGCCCACGCAAGCAATATGCCCGGGACATGGGAGGAGGGCGAACGACCCCCATTCTAGCACTAGCCAGAAGCCCAGGGCCAGCGCGGAACTCGTGACCGGTACGGCCAGAAGGATGTAGCCCAGCCGCACGTTACTGGCAGACTGTTCGCTCTGATACCCCTTTGGCAGCAGGCCTGATTTGGAGGGCAGATTGCACCACCACGCCCTCCTGCATGATGAGTGCGAATTGTATTTGACGCGGATAGCCTACCTGAACCTGTGGCAGGGCCGATTCCACTGAGTTCCGGCCGGCCCTCGACCGCGGCCGGAGACCCGGCTTCGGCCAAGGACTTCGATTTTTCGGAATTTGCTCGAGCCGACGTGGTTGGGGTCTCGAACACGAGGTACCTCCTCGCGGGGGTCGGGGCGATGTTCATTGTCATAGGAGTAGTCGCGATATTCGTCCCCATCTCGACTTACGCAATTTCGAATTGGCTCGTGACCATCTGCTTCTTGGCTATTGGCGCCGCGGGCGCCGTCGGAGGCGCCGTCATGAAGGCTCGACCCGAGCTCCTGAGGTTGACTGTTCTCCCTTCCGGTCTGGTGCTTCATTCTGACCGGGGGCCCGATGAGACGGTCAACTGGACCGACCCTTTGGTGGGGATTACAATCTGGGATTACTCGGAGGTTTCACAACTCGGTCCCTACGAACGCCAGTCCATCTTCATGCGATGGAAGGGTGATCGCGGTGCCAAAATATCCGTGGAAGCCCTGGAGTGTGTCGTTGCGTCAGCCGACGCGGCCGGGGTCCCGGTCCTAGTCCGGGAAGAGGTCAAGTATCACCGCTCGGCCGGTCGGACCACGCCTGAGGTCACGAGAATCGGCCGTGCTGACCGCACGCCGGACTGGGAAGGCTCGCAGGTCGCAGAGAGCGCCTAGTTCGATCCGCTGTCAGATCGCTCTTCAGCACCCCACCGCCTAAGTAGCATGCTCCACGAACTACAGGTGGCCAGGGTGCAAGGTAGATTGCA
>Ga0209060_10004606_pt1 | contig 10617 bp, 9 predicted proteins | sample Coa_R1_8_FD_187155 | JGI IMG/M metagenome (GOLD analysis project Ga0209060, IMG submission 187155) | Surface soil microbial communities from Centralia Pennsylvania, which are recovering from an underground coalmine fire - Coalmine... | ecosystem: Environmental > Terrestrial > Soil > Unclassified... | reverse complement strand
CGCGCGCCACCATCTCTTCCGATTTCTCGAGCGAGTCCCGCAGCTCGCGCTTCACGCGCTCCGTAACCAGCGCGTTGAGCGCCAGAAATGTCGTGGCCAAAACCACGCACACGGGCAAAAACGAGTAGAGGAACGCCCGTGTCGTGAGGGAAGTCTTGCGCATAAAATTACCGTCCGTCCACGTCGATCGGGATGCGGATGGTCGCGTCTACTTTCCCGCTCTCGGGAACATCAATCTCGGTTTTGAAGAGCCCCGCGATCTTATGCCACGCGGTCAGCTTGTAGTGGCCAGCGGGAACATCGGTCCAGGAAAAACTTCCATCTTCCGAAGGCCGGGCATACCACGGACTCGACGTCACCACAATCGCAGCATACATATTGGCGTGGATGTGACAGTACACTTGCACGATCCCATTCTTGGTGAACTTCACCGTGCGGCTTTGCCCTTGCGGATAAAATCCCAAATCAAAAGGTTGCGTTTTTGATAAAGAGAAAATGTTGTGGAAAATCGGATCGGCGTTGGGAAATTGAACCGTGGATCCGACTGGAACGATCACCAGATCCGGATCGAATCGCATGTTGCGCTGATCGATCACCACGGTTTCAGGCGCTTTCGGTCTGGACGAGCCTCCCTCCAGCACCACCGCGAGCCGGCCGAATTCGTTGGCGGCTTCCGATTTTTCCGGAGCAGGAGGGGCGGCGACCGCGCCGCGCAGGTTATAGACAATCGGGGATAAAGCCTTCTTGGTCAGCCGCTTGGTGATGAGCGCGTGTCCGGTCACGTCGCCTGCGGCAACCTGCAAAACAAGAGCGATAAGACCCGTCACAGGGTACAAGTAGTTCATCCCTGCTCCTTGTTGTTCTTGAATCGGACTCAGGAAGGCTAAACTATAGCCCCGGTGGAACTAGCGGCTACGCTGTCGCATTCTCCCGCCCCCTGCAGAAAAAGTAGTGAAATGCCGATAGAGCAGTCGTGACGAATACCTTGGCCAATCCCGGCGTAATCACCAAAGTTCTTGTAGCCGACGATCACGGCGTGGTTCGAAAAGGTCTGCGGTTCCTGCTGCAGACCGATCCGTCCATCGAAGTCGTTGGCGAAGCTTCCGACGGGCGTGAAGCGGTTCGAATGACCGAGCAGCTTTCCCCCGACGTCGTAGTCATGGACATCACCATGCCGCAGCTCAACGGCATTGACGCCGCGTCGCAAATCGTCAAACGCGATCCGGAAGTCGGCATCATCATGTTGAGCATGCATTGCGACGAAACGTTCCTGGTCCGCGCACTCGCAGCCGGCGCGCAAGGTTACCTATTGAAGGATTGCGCGGAAGCAGATTTGCTGCAGGCCGTCCGCTCGGTTGCCAACAAGAAACTGTTCTTCAGCCCCACCATCACGCAGACGCTGTTGGAAGATTACATGCGGCAGATGCAGAACGAAGGGCTTTCGGATTCCTACGATCTGCTGACTGAACGCGAGAAAGAAGTTCTGCAGTTGCTCGCCGAAGGGAAGTCGAACAAGGAAGCCGCTAATCTGCTGAACGTCAGCCTGTACACGGTAGAAACGCATCGCAGCCGTTTGATGGCCAAGCTGAATCTGCACAGCACCGCGGATATTGTGCTCTACGCAGTGCGGAAGCGGATTATTCAGTAATTAACCAGCGTCCGGCGCGTGGATTTTATACGCACCGTTCTTAAACGAGATATCGCGAATCTTCCCGGTCGGCCCGAGCGGACCAATTTCTTTTCCGTTGAATCGCACGATCAGTCCACCGGCATTACCGGTTCGTAGCGTTGCACCCGCGGTTAAGTCCAGAGTCTGAGTTTCGTTCGCTTCCAGCGTTTTCGCCATCACCCGCTTGCCGCTCGCGTCCGTCACCGCCACCCACGCGGGCTCCCGAGCTTCAATAGCCACATGCATCACTGACGAAGTGGGCTCCGTCGCTCTCGGTTTCGCCACCGGCTGAGCAGCGGGAGGCGGCGAGGCAACCGGATGCGTCGTCTCATGCGGAGCACTCACACTTGCGGCCGAAACATTGCTCTCCACCGGCTCGCCCGGTTTCGGCGACCACCACAGAACCACCGCCGAAACAATCCCGATAATCAGCACAGCCGCGACCGCGTAGCTTCGCCATCCGCGGCTCGGGCTGGCCTTGGGAACCGTCAGCGGCATGGGTGACGCGGAAGATGTCGCTGGAGTTGGTACGGACGCGGGTTTCGGCTCTGGCGCCGGCGCTGCCGCTACCGGAACTGGCGCGGGAGCCGTGACGGGAACCGGCGCCGGAGCAGGCAATTGAGCCGGCGGAGTGATCCGTTCCAACTGCCGCGTCGCCTGCGCGCAGAACGTTTCTACGGATCCCAACAAATTCCGGAAGCTCTCCTCGGCAGCGCCCGACGTCTCCTTCAAATCCTGGATGGCGAGCGAATGATCCGCCACTTCGCCCTCCAACCGCGCAATCCGCTTGGACAAGCTCGCTTCCACTTCGCGCACCATCAGCGGCCACTTGGATTGCTCGGCGGCGATCGCGCCGCGATCGTGCCGTTCCTTGAACAGGCGTGTGCCCACCGTGGGATCGATCACCGATGGCAGATGCGTCGCTTGATTGAGCTTGACTGGATCCGCTTCACCCGATGCACCCAACAATACCTGAATTTCGTCGGCGATCCGCAGCGCATCGCGCCGCGACAGGCAGCGCCACTCGCTCGGCTCGGTCTCGTGATCGGCTTGATAAAGTCCGAAGCCGATCAGCTCATCCTCGCCGATGGCATCCGTGATGTGCGTGAACTGCGCGATAGTCGCGCGGCGCAAGGATGTAGTGCCGTCAAAGGCCGCGGCAAATGCCTGCACCTGCTCAGGCGACGCGGGACCCACATACTCCGCCGTAAAGTTGAGGGATTCGTTGTCGAAATCGAACGCCAGCCACTCGCCGCGATCCTTTTCGATGCGGACATCCTCGGCCAGCATCTGGAAGAATTTCTCCGCTTCTTTCACCACGCTCGACAATTTATGCAGCGGAATTCCCACACCGCCGCGATTCAGTTCCACTCGAACGCGCAGTCGTGCCATTACTTCCTCCCAGCCGCGCTTGCGGCGGCCACAGCGGGCGGCCGAAGCGTGGACATGATTCTACCGCTGGCAAAACGCAAATTGTGCCAGGCTTCTACGCAATCCGGATCTCGCTCCACGATGCGGCTGCAGTAGCGAACTGCAGCCTCGTATTCGCGATTCTCGAGCGCCACCGCCGCTAAACATTGCAGCGCGGGGAGGGACTCGGGATCGAGATCCGCCAGCCGCACCGCATAGCGCCGGGCATTTTCCAGGTCGTGCGCCTCCATCGACAAGGCGATTAAGTTCGAAAGAGCTTCCGCCGATCTTGGATCGGCCGCCAGCAATCGCTGATACGCGCTCTCCGCTTCCTGACGCCGCCCCAACAGTTGCAATGCGACGGCTTTGCCGAAAAGCACGCGCAGCCGCGCCGCATCCGACCAGCAGTGGTCGAAATTCGCGAGCGCTTCCTCCGGACGATTCAAGTGCAACAAACACGCGCCCAGCCCGAGCCGCACCTCGTCCCGATGGGGATCCATTTCAAGCACTCTTTGAAACGCCTGTCCCGCCTCCGCCCAGCGTCCGAGATGATGCAGGCAGATGCCCAGCCGAAACTGCGCATAAGCGTTCTGCGGCGCGGGCTCTAGCGTTGCGGACGTGAAGTAGCTGCCCGCCGCTTCTTCATAACGCTCCAACGCAAACTGGATATCGCCGCGCAGCGTGTAAAAATCCGGCAGACTTTCTCCCGGCGTGCTGAGTGCATCCAGCGCTTCCTGATATCTGCCCGCTGAATGCAGCGACAATGCTTCTTCCATCGGATTTCGAAGCGCCGGCCGAGCTGCCGTGGACATCTTGATCTAGGCGCCTCCTGCCTGGGAAGCGGATTCAGAGAATGACATTCTAACGCGGTCGACATCCGCCGGTTGATCGGGTTGCTCCAGAAATCCGAGCGCGCCGGCGGCTAGCCGGTTGTCGGACCAGGAATCGGCAGCGTTGCCTTCCAAATAAAGCTTGAAGGTTGTGCCGGTCACGTCCATCCTCACTTGCACGGCCATGTTGGTGTTTGTCTCGCCCAAAAGAAGAACCTTGCTCGAATGCGGACCTTCGACGCCTTGGTAGACCGCGAAGTGCTCGACCGAAAGGGCAGTGGAAGGCCCGGGCGGTAGCGCGTGGATGGCCATCGCATAATAATTGTCCGGATCTTTCGCCCGGAACGTCCACGCCAGCGCACGGTCGCTCACCTTCCACGTAAATTCCAGCCGGCAATCCTTGGCGCCTAGCGACGGGCGATATAAAACCAGTTGCCGCGGTTGAACCGCGCCCGCCGGAGTTGACGTTTCGCGCATCCACCCTCCGCTGCGAGTTCCGGTTTCCACGGGCTCCGGGTTATGCGGAAGGTAGCCGCGCAGGACCAGCGGAATCGATACCGCGGCAGTCAAAGCTCCCCCGACCACCAGTTTTCCCGCGAACGAAAGTGCGCCAGGCTTCACCCGAAAAACCCAGTGGCGTTCCGTTCCGATCTGCAAAACGGACGTCGGCGCTGCCGCTGCGGGAACGGGCAAGGGCTCAGGACGGGGAAGCGGCTCGCGCAATGCAGGCGGAATCGGTTCCGTCGCAATGGTAGGTTTAGCGGTCGGCCGATCCATCTTCGGAATCACCATCTCCCACTGGACACTCGATCCAGAGTAGGTCTTCTGAAACGGAGGAGGTTCCGGCAGCGGAAGTTTTGAGAGCGCGACTGGAGGAACAGTCAGCTTCGCGGATTCCAGCGCGACAAATAGCGTCGACCAATGGACTCGAAAAGGAAACCCGACAGGTTGGTCACCGTCGGGCGCACCAATCTGACGCGACGGATCAACGAATTTGGCCTGTGAATCCAACATCTTCCACCTGCCCCGGCGGAGCGGCTCATGCGGGGGCAAGGCTAGGGCTGTGCCTCTTATACACAATATGATGGGTGTTTGTCAATAGGTCCGCAATATCTTGAGGTTAGGCCGCCGTTACTGGTACAATGAAAGCGTGCCGTCAGCCAGGCAGCCAGCCGCCAAGCCGACGATCATCAACGCCACCGCCCGTACTCGTTCCGTGATCGAAGGGCTTCAGGCCCGGTTGAATCCTCCGGCACCCGAATCTGCCCCTGCCCCAGAATCGGAAGCCGATCTCGAACGCGAGCTCCAGAGCTATTTCGAGAACCGAGGCACCCGGAACGAATTGCATAGTCATGTCATCGAAAGTGTGGTGGATCGGATCCTCGCCGACTGGCCGGGTATCCGCCAGGAAATCGTCGAGCGCCTCATTGAACGCATCGCTAACGATCTCCGCAAATCCTCAACTCGTTGAATCCTTTCAACCGGCCTAGCATCTATACTTGACAGAAGCACACTAAAGCTTAATAATAGAAGCAGGCTAAACTAAAGACACCGGAATCTCACTCCGGAGGATAGAGGAAAGATGAGCAAAATCATAGGAATAGACTTGGGAACGACCAATTCCGTCGTGTCCGTGATGGAAGGCGGGCAAGCCGTTGTAATCCCCAATCAGGAAGGCGGTCGCACGACCCCATCCGTGGTCGCTTTCACCAAGAGCGGTGAGCGTCTGGTGGGTACGGTGGCGAAACGGCAATCGGTAACCAATCCAGAGAACACCGTGTATTCGATCAAGCGCTTCATGGGCCGCCGGTTCAATGAAGTGACCGAGGAAATGAAGTTGGTGCCGTACAAAGTGGTCGCCGGGGAAAACGGCGACGCGCGCGTCGAGATCATGGGCAAGCGGTATTCGCCGCCCGAGATTTCCGCGATGATTCTGACCAAGCTCAAGGAAGCCGCTGAAGCTTACCTGGGCGAAAAAGTAACCAAGGCCGTGATTACCGTGCCGGCCTATTTCAACGACACGCAGCGCCAAGCCACCAAAGACGCCGGACAAATCGCCGGCCTCGAAGTGATGCGCATTATCAACGAGCCCACGGCGGCCGCACTGGCTTACGGGCTCGACAAGAAGAAGAACGAAACCATCGCCGTCTACGATTTCGGCGGCGGCACCTTCGACATTTCGATTCTCGAAGTGGGCGACGGTGTGGTGGAAGTAAAATCCACCAACGGCGATACGCACTTGGGCGGCGACAACATCGACCAGCGCGTGATCGACTGGCTGGTGCAGGAGTTCAAGAAAGAAACTGGCGTGGATGTTTCCAAGGACCAGATGGCGTTGCAGCGTCTGAAGGAAGCAGCCGAGAAGGCCAAGATCGAGCTGTCGACAGTGCTCGAAACCGAGATCAATCTGCCGTTCTTGACGGCGGACGCGAGCGGTCCGAAGCACATGAACGTGAAGCTGACTCGTGCGCGGCTGGAGCAGATGACCGCGGACATTCTGGAGCGGGCGTCCGGACCTTGCCGGCAAGCTCTCTCGGACGCCGGGACAACGCCGGCGCAAATCGACGAAGTGGTTCTGGTGGGCGGTTCCACGCGTATCCCGAAAGTGCAGCAACAGGTGCGCGATCTGTTCGCCAAAGAGCCGAACAAGAGCGTGAATCCGGATGAAGTGGTCGCGGTAGGCGCGGCCGTGCAGGGCGGCGTGCTGGGCGGCGAAGTGAAGGACGTACTGCTGTTAGACGTCACTCCGCTGTCGCTCGGAATCGAAACCTTGGGCGGCGTGTTCACTCGGCTGATTGAGCGCAACACGACGATCCCCACGCGCAAGAGCGAGATCTTCTCGACCGCGGCCGACAATCAAACGTCGGTCGAAATCAAAGTGTTCCAGGGCGAGCGATCCATGGCGGCCGACAACAAGCTGCTCGGTGTGTTCCAACTGGTGGGAATCCCGCCGGCTCCGCGCGGACTTCCGCAAGTGGAAGTGACTTTCGATATCGACGCCAACGGCATTCTGAATGTCACGGCGAAGGACAAAGCCACCAACAACGAGCAGAAGATCACCATCACGTCCTCTTCGGGCCTGAGCAAGGACGAAGTGGAGAAGATGGCGCGCGACGCCGAATCGCACTCCTCCGACGACCGCAAGAAGAAGGAGGAGATCGAATCGCGCAATCGCGCCGATGCGATGGTTTACAACATCGAGAAGATGTTGAAAGAGCATCGCGACAAAGTCAGCGCGGCCGATGCGAAAGCGGTGGAAGATGCGCTCGAAGAGACCAAGAAAGCGATGTCCGAAGGTGGAATTGAAAAGATCAACCAGGCGACATCCAAACTCGAGACCGCCAGCCACAAACTGGCGGAAGCGATGTACAAATCCGCCAGCCAGGCTCCAGCGGGAGGCGATGGCGCAGCCGGCGCCAATCCGCAAGGCGATAAGCCGAAAGAGGGCGCTAAGAAAGATGATGTCGTCGACGCGGAATTTGTAGACGTAGACGACAAGAAGTAAATGTCCCAGGTTGCTGGTTCCTAGTTTCTGGTTTCTGGTTACGCGCCAGAGGCTCGAACTAGAAACCAGCAACCAGAAACCAGAAACCGGCCATGGCCACAACCAGCAAACAAGATTTCTACGAAGTCCTTGGTGTGTCTCGGGACGCCAAGGAAGATGAGATACGCAAGACGTATCGCAAGCTGGCTCGTAAGTATCATCCCGATTTGAATCCGGGCGATAAAGCCGCCGAAGAGCGGTTCAAGAAAGTCCAGGAAGCCTACGATGTCCTGAGCGATTCGAAGAAACGCCAGGTTTACGATCAACACGGATTTTATTCCGATCACATTCCGCCCGGTGGGTTCCCAGGTGGAGGTGGCGGAGCAGGGCACGCCGATCCCGGCATGGGGTTCGGCGGCTTCGATTTTTCCGAATACATGAACCAGGGCGGCGGCGCGCAGCAATCGGGCGGCGCTGGCTCGGGAGCTTTCCGCGATATCTTCAGCCAATTTTTTGGTGGCCGTCGAGGCGAACCCAGCCCAACTGCACCAGAAAAGGGTTCCGATCTCGAATACGGGCTCAATATCGATTTTTGGGAGTCCATCAAAGGAACGCAAGTGCGCTTGAACGTGGCGCGCCAGGAAATTTGCGAGACGTGCAACGGATCCGGCGCAGTAGGCGGCGCGACCACCGTTTGTCCGGAGTGCGATGGTACCGGCAACGTCACCCAGATGGCCGGTGCCATGAAGTTCAGCCTGACCTGTCCGCGCTGCGACGGGAAGGGCAGACTGCGCAACGTCTGTCCCACGTGCCACGGTGATGGCCGGCTTTCGAAAACGGAAGTGGTGGAGGTTCGGATTCCGCCCGGAGCGCAGGGCGGTTCGCGGCTGCGCGTGGCCGGAAAGGGCAACGCCGGACGAAACGGCGGCGCAGCAGGCGATCTCTACATCACGGTGCGTGTCGAGCCGCACGCGTTTTTCCACCGCGAAGGCGACGATATCCAAATTCAGGTTCCGGTCTCGGTTTCCGAAGCTGGACTCGGCGCGAAGATCGAAGTCCCCACCATCGATGGCCGGGCCTTGCTCAAGGTGCCGCAAGGAACGCAGAACGGCCAGAAGTTCCGCCTGCGCGAAAAGGGCGTGATGAACACGCGCAAGAATAAACGCGGCGATGAAATTGTAGAGGTTGTCATCCAAGCGCCGAAAGTGCAGGATGAACGCACCAAAGAGCTGTTGCGCGAGCTGTCGCAAGTGGACAAAGAAGATCCACGCGCGGCGATATGGAGCAAGGTATGAGAAAGTCCAGATCCAAAGCCGCGTACATGATTTCAGCCGTAGCGGAGCAGTATCAGATTCATCCGCAAACGCTGCGGCTGTACGAGCGCGAAGGATTGCTGGCGCCCTCGCGCAGCGATGGAAATACGCGTCTCTACACGGACGACGATCTGGAACGCCTGGAAGTCATCCTGAAACTCACGCGCGAACTTGGCGTGAACCTGGCTGGCGTCGAGATCATCCTGAACATGCGCGAAAAGATGGCCGCGATGCAGGGCCAGATCGAACAGTTCGTCGCGACCTTGAATCGCGAACTCACTTTGCAATCGCGCCGCCCGGCCGATGCCTCACAGCATTCCCTGATCCCGGTGATTCAACTCACCGCGATGGTCCGGCAAGAGCAGAGCGCCAAAAAACGCCGGAAGTAATCAGCCAAGCTTGCCCGCGCCGAGCACGTCCACATCTTCTTCTTGCTGAAATTGCAGCTCGTATAACCGCGCGTACACGCCGCCCGCTTTCAAAAGTTCGTCGTGCGTGCCGTGCTCCACGATTGCGCCATCTTCGACCGCGTAGATTGTGTTGGCCCGCCGGATCGTCGACAACCGGTGCGCGATCACGATCGTCGTACGATTCTCCATCAGCCGGTCGAGCGCTTCGAAAACCAATTTCTCAGATGCGGCGTCGAGCCCGGAGCTTGGTTCATCCAAAATCAGAATCGGCGTATCGCGAATGATGGCGCGCGCAATGGCGATCCGCTGGCGCTGGCCCCCCGATAGCGTCACGCCGCGTTCCCCGACGATGGTGTCGTAACCATCCGGCATCTTTTCAATGAACTCGTGCGCATTGGCCAGTTCCGCCGCTCGAAAAATCTCGCCCCGGCTAGCCGATGGTTTTCCATACGCGATGTTGTTCCAGATGGGACCGTGGAATAACACCGTCTCCTGCAACACCAGGCTGATTTGCTGGCGCAGCGATTTCTGCCGGAACTCGCGCACGTCGGTACCATCGATCTTCACCACTCCCGAAGTCGGATCGTAAAAGCGCGGGATCAATCCGATGATCGTGGTCTTGCCCGCGCCGGTCGGTCCCACGAGCGCCGCCACTTGCCCTGGTTCAATCTTGAAGCTGACGTCCTTCAAAATAGGCTGCTCCGGCGTGTAGCTGAAACTCACGTGATCGAATTCGATCTCGCCCCTGAAATCCGGGGCTTTTCGAGCACCCGGTTGATCCTTCACCTCGCCTTCGGTCTCCACGATTTCCTTGATGCGCTCGTAACCCACCACGGCTTTCGAGTACGCGTCCGTCATCTTCGAAAGCTCCTGCATCGGCTTGTACATCTTGCCCAGATAGAAGATGAACACGATTAACGATCCGGCCGACAGCGATCCATTCATCACCATGCGCGCTCCAAACCACAGCACCATCGCGGTGCCGACCGCGACGATAATGTCGACAATGGGCGCGAGCTTGGCTTTCAAACTCCGCGCCTTCAGCGCGATCTCGATCCCCTCGAGGCTTTCTTCTTCCAGCCGCCGCTGCTCATAATCCTCGCGCGCGAACGCCTTTACCACGCGGATGGAAGAAAGCACTTCCTGAATCACCGAAACGATCTCGCCTTCCTTTTTCCGGACCTGCCGGGACGCTTTCTTGATGCGGCGCGTGTAGCTGAACACCACGCCAAAAAGAACCGGTGCCACCGACAGCGCGATCAATGTGAAGCGCCAGTTGATGTAGAACATCACTCCGACCATTCCGATCAGGGTCATGCTGTTGACCAGTGCAGTCAGCAATCCGGAAGTGATGAAGCTTTGAATCGCGTCGATATCGCTGGTGACGCGGCTTAGCAGGTCGCCCGTTTGGGTTTGATCGTGATAGGCAAGCGACAATCGTTGGATCCGGTGATAGAGCATCAGGCGCAGGTCATGCATCACCCATTGCCCCACGCTGGTG